>Ga0307428_1000163_pt1 | contig 55073 bp, 69 predicted proteins | sample SalMarWE160240MG_FD_202161 | JGI IMG/M metagenome (GOLD analysis project Ga0307428, IMG submission 202161) | Salt marsh sediment microbial communities from the Plum Island Ecosystem LTER, Massachusetts, United States - WE1603-240 | ecosystem: Environmental > Aquatic > Marine > Intertidal zone >...
TGGCTCTGGACATCGGGACTAACACCGAGGTCTCTCTAATCTACAAGGGGAAGATAGCCAGTACTTCTTGTGCCTCCGGACCCGCCTTTGAAGGCGGTCATATCAAGTACGGCATGCGGGCAGCCACGGGAGCTATTGAACGCCTGCGCATAGACGGCGATAAAATCCAGTACCAGACCATCGACGGGGCGCCGCCGGTTGGCATCTGCGGCTCGGGCATACTTGACGCACTAGCTCAGCTTTATCTAGCTAAAATTATTGATAAGGGTGGCAGGATAATAGACAATCAACCTCGCGTTCGTTCCTACAAGGGACAGCACGAGTTTATATTAGTCGACAAAGAGGAGCGGAATGGGAAGCCAGCCATCACCATCACCCAGCATGACGTTAGAGAATTGCAGTTGGCTAAAGCAGCTATTCGCACCGGTATCCAAGTACTTCTGGAAACGAGCGGCTGCTCTGAAGACGATATCAAGGAGGTTATAATTGCCGGAGCCTTTGGCAACTATATCGACGTAGTCAGTGCGGTGGCAATCGGCATGCTGCCATCGCTGCCCCTAAAACGCTTCCGGCAGGTAGGCAATGCCGCTGGCATGGGAGCCAAGCTGGCTCTGATTTCCCTTAAATCTCGGGCTAAGGCACAGGCTATCGCCTCCAGAGTCAGTTATATTGAACTAGGCAGCGCCCCCAAATTTGAGCAGGTCTTCGTTCAGGCAACTTACCTGGGACGATACCGGATTATAGACAGCAAGAGGGAGGAAATCGACTGATGGAAACCAAAGTGTCAAGCCCCAGCAAGGAAGTAATCATTAGTGATAACCAGCCCACAGTGCTTATCGGCGAGCGTATCAATCCCACAGGCAAGAAAAAGCTAGCCGAGGCTCTCAAGGCCGGCGACCTGGAGATTGTGCGCAAAGAAGCGCTGGCTCAAACACAAGCCGGGGCGGATATTATCGATGTTAACGTGGGTGTATTTGGCGTCGATGAGGCAGCCCTTCTGCCCAAGGTGGTGCAGGCAGTGATGGAAACCGTAGATACACCCATATGCATCGATAGTTCTAACCTAGATGCCCTAGAAGCGGCACTCAAGGTCTACAAGGGTAAGCCTCTGGTTAACTCGGTTACCGGTGAAGAGCATTCACTGAAAAGGGTCCTGCCCCTAATCAAGAAACACGGGGCTGCGGTCATCGGTCTGGTGCAGGATGACGAGGGTATCCCCAAGAACGCTGAGCGAAGGGTGCGGATCGCCCATAAGATAGTGGAAAAAGTCGAGGCGGCAGGTATACCCCGTGAGGACTTAGTCATTGATTGCCTTGCTTTCGCGGTTGGAGCTGAACCTGACTCCGGATTAGAAGTCATAGAAGCCATCCGGCGGATTAAAGCCGAACTAGGAGTCAACATGACAATGGGCGCCAGCAATGTATCTTTTGGCTTGCCTGACCGAGAACTTATCAATAACGCCTTCGTCGTAATGGCTACTGCCGCCGGCGCCACCTGCCTCATTGTGGATGCGGCTAAGGTACGCTCAATTATCCTGGCCGCCGACCTCGTGCTCGGCCGTGACAAGCGCGCCCGACGCTATATCGAAGCGTATCGGCAGCGCCCGAAGCAGGAGAAACAATAATAAGTAAATGACAGGGAGGAAAGCATGCCAACAAGGAATATACTAAGAGAGCTAAGTCAATACAAAATAGGCACCTTCGCCCACATCATCCACAGACACGCACTACTACATCCGGACAAGGAAGCTTTCGTGTATGGATCCGAAAGGATAACTTTCTCCGAGTTTAATGCCAGAATAAATAGCCTGATACACGCTTTGCAGGCAATGGGGGTCAAGAAGGGAGATGTAATTGGTATCTTATCCTGGAATTGCCTTGGGTATATTGAATTCTACGGGGCAGCGATGAAGGGAGGATTCATTGCGTCGCCGTTTAATCCCAGGTTGAGAGAACAGGAGCTTGAGTACATCATCAATTATTCGGAAGCCAATAGCCTCTTCGTGGGACCTGAATTAATGGAGATGGCTAATCAGCTGCGACCGCACCTGCCCAAGGTTAAGAACTTCATCTCTTTGGAGGCTTCCGTTCCCGATATGATATATCACCGTGACCTGCTGACCAGTTATTCCAAGGCAGAACCTGATGTCCAGGTGGACGAGGACGACCCGGCCGGCATCGTTTACACCAGCGGCACTACTGGCGTGCCCCGTGGTGCTCTATATACCCAACATTGCTTCATTGACGACAGCAAGACTCTAGTTATGGATATGGGCCTATACCCCGGGCACAGGCGTGTTCAGATAACCCCTCTCTTCCATATTGCGGGGAATACCCATTTCCGGAGTTCCCTGTACATCGGAGGATGCAATATTATCATGAAATTCTTCGACCCCGCAGCAACATTACAAATTATCCACGACGAACGGGCCACCCACATGGACTTTGTGCCGACCCACCTGGTGGCGATGCTTAACCTCCCTGACCTCAATAATTATGATATCAGTTCTATGAAGCTCCTGTGGTACGGAGCCTCACCCATGCCTTTGGAGGTGCTAAAGAAAGGGATGCAGGTTTTCGGTCCCATTTTCGCCCAAGGATACGGGCAGAGTGAAACTGGTCCAGCCATATCTCACCTGTCAAAAGAGGACCACAATGTCCTGGATAGACCTGAAAAGGAACAGAGAAAACTCACGTCAGCGGGCAGACCAGATATCGGGGTGCAGGTCAGAATTGTGGATGAGGAAGGTAATGATGTCGAGCCCGGTGAAGTGGGCGAGATAATAGTAAGAAGTAAGCACATTATGGTTGAATACTGGCACAAGCCCGAGGAAACCAAGGAAACCCTTATCAATGGTTGGGTCCATACCGGGGATATGGGCTATTACGATGATGAAGGTTATATCTACATTGCAGACCGGAAAAAGGACATGATTATTTCCGGTGGGGAAAATGTCTATCCCAGGGAAGTAGAAGAGGTTCTCTACCGGCATCCCGCGGTTCTGGAGGCAGCTGTAATCGGTATCCCTGACCCATACTGGGTAGAAAAGGTTCACGCTGTGGTAGAAACGAGGAAGGGAGTAAGCACTACCGCCGAAGAGATCATCGCCTTCTGCAAGAAGCACATAGCAGGTTATAAGGTACCGAAGGACATTGAGTTTGTCGATTCCCTGCCCAAGAACCCGGCTGGCAAGATTTTGAAGAAAGAGTTGAGGGAGAAGTACTGGAAGAAAGTATGAGTGAGAACGGTTTAAGACTCTGACACTACGTCAAGGGAGATTTTCATACGCAGGAAAGGTGTTTCAGTTTTCGAATGACGAATAATAGGAGGTGCCATGAAAAATAGAAAGATATTCATACCAGCCCTACTCGCTATCGTTCTGGTCTTCAGCCTGATTCTTCCGGCTTGGGTAGCTGGAGCTTCAGCAACTGCTCATCTGACAGATGACCTGTCTACTATTTCGGTGGTAGATAGCCACGGCGCTGATTCCATAATGTCGCTGAATACGCTTCAAAGGCAAGCGACACCCATGGTCGCCGCAGGCTGGTATCACACAGCGGGGATTAAAGCCGACGGCACCGTGGTCGCTTTGGGAGACAATCTCTACGGACAGTGCGATGTCGGCAACTGGACAGACATCATCCAGGTCGCCGCGAGCAGCTATCACACGGTGGGGCTTAAGGCTGACGGTACCGTGGTGGCAGTGGGAGATAACACTTATAAACGGTGCGATGTCGGAGGCTGGACTGATATCGTGAAGGTTGCCACGGGAGTGCAACACACAATAGGAGTCAAAGCCGATGGCACTGTGGTTGCTGTGGGATGGAACGGCGGCCTACAGTGCGATGTCGGTAATTGGACAAACATTATCCAAGTTGCTGGAGGCTTTGGGCACACGGTAGGGCTTAAAACTGATGGCACCGTGGTCGCCATAGGATACAATACAGACGGGCAGAGCGATGTCGGCGAGTGGCGAGACATTGTCCAGGTCGCCGCAGGCAGCTATTATACGGTGGGGCTTAAAGCCGATGGCACCGTCGTCGCCATCGGAGACAACTACGAAGGGCAGTGCAACGTCGGCAACTGGACGGATATCGTGCAAGTCGCCGCAGGCTATGACCACACTGTAGGGCTTAAATCTGACGGCACCATGGTTGCTGTGGGAAGGAACAACTACGGGCAATGCGCTGTCAGCGGCTGGACAGACATCATCCAGGTAGCCGCAGGCTTGAGTCACACGGTGGGGCTCAAGTCCGACGGCACCGTAGTAGCGGTGGGATATATGCACCATGGACAGTGCGAGGTCAGCAACTGGGCGGACATAAAACAGGTGACCGCAGGCTATTATCACTCGGTAGGGCTGAAAACTGACGGCACTGCGATTGCCGTGGGATACAACCACTATGGGAAATGCAATGTCGGCAACTGGACAGATATCATCCAAATCGCCGCAGGTGGCGAGCACACGGTGGGGCTTAAGAATGACGGCACAGTGGTTGCCGTGGGAGACAACTACTACGAGCAGTGTAATGTCGGTAACTGGACTGACATTATCCAAGTCGCCGCCGGATGGCAGCATACGGTAGGGCTTAAGTCCGATGGCACCGCCGTCGCCATCGGAGACAACTACTACGAGCAGTGTAATGTGGGCAACTGGACTGACATTATCCAGGTCGCCGCCGGATGGCAGCATACGGTAGGGCTCAAGAAAGACGGCACTGTAGTAGCCGTGGGAGACAACGAATTCGGACAGCTTGCCGTGGGCGGCTTGACCAACATCTTCCAAGTCGCCACAAGTAGCCTACAAACGGCTGGACTCACGAACAACGGCACTGTAATTGCCAGAGGAGGACGAAACCCTTATGGAGAATTAGTTGTCGGCAACTGGACAGATATCATCCAGGTTGCCACAGGCGGCCGCCACACAGTTGGGCTTAGAGACGATAAAACTGTGGTCAGCGCGGGAGATAACTCCTACAGACAGTGCAATGTCAGCGACTGGACGGATATCACTCAAATCGCCGCAGGCTGGTGGCACACAGTTGGGCTTAAAACTGACGGCACGGTGGTTGCCGCCGGCCCTGACATCGAGCTTGCCAAGTGGAATCTGGGAGTTGTCGAGTATACCCTTACCATCTCCAGCACCCCTGACGGTTCCGTTACCACCCCTGGCGAGGGAGCGTTCACCTATAATGCCGGGGTGATGGTCCGCGTGGTTGCCGAGCCCGCGGAGGGCTACCGCTTTGTCAACTGGGCTGGTGATGTTGACGCTATCTTTAATGTGAACGCAGCCACAACCGTCATCACTATACGCGACGACTACGCCATAACGGCCAATTTTGAGGAGATTCCACCAGTAAACTGGCCGCTAGTTGGCGGGATCATAGGAGCGGTGGTGGCAGCGGGATTGGCGATTTTCTTCGTGCGTAGAAGGAGAGCTGCACAGGCAAAAAGACAAGGCCGAAAGAAAGCTGCCCCAAAAAAAAGACGCTGAAGCGAGCTTTTCCCTTTTACCTCCGCTATACTGCGTCAGCCTCATAATGACTTTTGTATTATGATTCCTACAAAATGTCAGAACTCAAGATATATACAATTACCCAGCTTTGGAATGTGGAAAATAATTACTGGGCGACACCCCTGAAGCAGCATAATTATAATCAAAAATGCCCCTGGGGCGACTCGAACGCCCGACACGCGGTTTAGGAAACCGCTGCTCTATCCAACTGAGCTACAGGGGCATGGTGGAGATAGGGGGATTCGAACCCCCGACCTCTGCGATGCGAGCGCAGCGCTCTCCCAACTGAGCTATATCCCCAAATTCAATTCTAGCAACACCCAAATTGTGGGTCAAGCTGGCTGTTCCTTGCCCCTGCCCGATAACACTGCTATACTGAGCGAAAGCTATGAACTATGAAGTCGTCATCGGCCTGGAGGTTCATACTCAGCTATTAACCAAGAGTAAGATGTTCTGTAGCTGCAGCACCGATTATGTCAGTGCTCATCCTAATACCCACGTCTGTCCCGTCTGTCTGGGCATGCCCGGCGTTCTCCCTGTAATCAATGAAAAAGCAATAGAATATACAGTGATGACCGCCCTGGCTTTAAATTGCACCATCCCCGAATATACCAAATTCGACCGTAAGAACTACTTTTACCCTGACCTGATGAAAGGTTACCAGATTTCCCAGTACGATGCTCCCGTCGGAAAAGGAGGTTGGCTGACCATCAATAGCAACGGTACTAGGAAAAGAATCAATATCACCAGGGTGCATCTCGAAGAGGATGTCGCTAAATTGTGGCACAGGGGAGATTGCAGTCTGATAGACGTCAATCGCTCCGGAGTGCCGTTGATGGAGGTTGTTAGCGAGCCCGAGATAAGCTCCCCTGAGGAGGCTCGGGATTACCTCATCAGGTTACGCAGTATCTTGCGTTATCTGGGAGTGGCCACCGGCAACATGGAAGAGGGAAGCTTTAGGTGTGATGCTAACATAAGCATACGCCCAGTGGATAGTAGAGAGCTTTTGCCCAAGGTGGAAGTTAAAAATATGAATAGCTTCAAAGCCGTTTACCAAGCCCTGGAATATGAATCCAGGCGACAAAAAAAGGTGCTCGAGGAAGGTGGAGAACTGGTACAGGAGACCAGAGGTTGGATAGATGAATCAGGCATAACAGTGACCCAGAGAACCAAAGAGTATGCTGACGATTACCGATATTTTCCCGAACCTGATTTACCTCCCCTGGTTTTGGACCGAGCCTGGATAGAGGAAATCAGAGCCAAGCTCCCCGAATTACCCGAAGTACGCAGAGACCGATTTATGACCCAATATGGCTTGCCCTTGTACGATGCTAATATTCTAACCAACTCCAGGACTATGGCAGAGTATTTCGAAAACTGCGTTAAGCTAATGGACCATGGCAAGGCCAAGACGGTTAGTAACTGGCTTTTAGGAGATTTCAGCCGACTACTTAACGCTACCAATACTGAGATTGAAAATGTTAAAATAAGTCCAAAACATCTAGCAGAAATGCTCGGCTTAGTAGATAATGGCACTATAAGCGGACCGGCTGCCAAGGCAGTGTTTGAGGAGATGTTTCATAGCGGCAATGTAGCCAGCGAGATTATAACGGAAAAGAAACTCAGCCAGATTAGCGATGCCGGTGAAATAAGAGAGGTGGTAAAACAAGTGATGGCCAACAATACCAGCGCATTAGCAGATTATACCTCTGGCAAACAGCAAGCTTTGACATTTATCGTAGGACAGGTAATGAAAGCTACGAGGGGAAGGGCTAATCCGGGCATGGTGAGAGAGATTATTATAGAGGAGCTAGGAGGTAAATAAATTGCCTACTTATTTTCTTATCGCCCAGATACTAATAGCGATAGCCTTAATTGCCACTGTATTATTTCAGTTACGCGGTGGGGGCATAGGGGGTATCTTTGGGCAAGCTGACTCAGTGTATCGAACTCGGCGAGGGATAGAAAGCACCCTTTTCAAACTGACCATAATCTTAGCTGTCCTGCTTGTCGTTTTTGCTGTTTTAATCGTTACTCAGTATTAGTATCTATAGATGAGTTTCATAATAACCCTGACTACCGACTTCGGCCATGATGATGCTTACGTTGCTGCTGTTAAAGGCGCTATCCTAAGTACTAACCCTGAAGCTGCTATCATAGACATCAGCCATTCTATTGAGCCGCAGAATATCCTTCAGGCTGCTTTCACACTTAGTGTTGCTTATCGCTACTTTCCTAAGCAAACAATTCATATGGCTATTGTTGACCCAGGCGTAGGAAGTGAGCGCCAGGGGATAATACTGAAAACACCAACGGCCCTCTTTGTTGCCCCCGACAATGGCATCCTCAGCTATATAATTGATGATTTATTTCACGTTGAAAGTCGCTCGTTGACCGAACATACTCATGACCTCAAAGAGATAGTATTTAAGACCGGCCTTGAAGCTGTAGCTATTACCGACCCTCGCTTCTGGCGACATCCAGTCAGCCCTATCTTCCATGGAAGAGATATTTTTGCCCCCGTGACTGCCGGCCTCTCTCTAGGCATTTCCCTTTATGAATTCGGGGAGAAAATTAACTCGCTGCATATCCTCCCTATACCAAAACCATCCCTTGATCCAGATGGTAATTTAGTTGGCCGGGTCTTACATATTGACCGCTTTGGCAACTTGATTACAAATATTAAAAACAATGACTTACCTGGAAAGGATGTCATGGTTGAAGTGGCTGGACACTGTATTCAAGGTATCAACAGTTACTACGCGCAAAATGAAGGGGTAATGGCTATCGTGGGCAGTAGCGGTTATCTTGAAGTATCGCTAAGAGATGGAAGTGCTTGCGACTTCCTGGGCGTGGTGGTGGGGGACGAAATAAAGGTGATTTCAGCTGCATAGTGAGGAGATATCAATTATGTCAATCCAAATCACCACGCTAAGCGAAAATACCGCCGCCAGGGCAAATCTTCTTGCCAATTAAATAATGCCGGCACACGCATCAATCTCCAGAGGCTGCCCCTTGTCATCCTGAGCACATTTCTGTTGTCATTACGAGCACTTTCCCTTTTGCCATTGCGAGCGAAGCCTAGCAATCTCCCTACCCCTCCGAGATTGCTTCGGCTGACTTTGTCAGCCTCGCAACGACAGAATGAAGGTGACATTGAGAGCCCCGACTTTTCGGGGCGTGGCAATCTCTGCAACTAAATTCTAAATCCTAAGATCCAAGCTCTAAACAAATCCAATATAAAAGTGGTAACATATTATGTGATGCTCAGGATACAGGCTTGAACGAAAGAGGTTCCAGAAAAGGTAAACTAATGAACAAAAAAAGATGCCTGATAATTGTGGTGGTAGCAGTGCTGCTCCTGGCCTCATCTTGCGTGGCAACAATTATCACCAGCCTGGAATCTGAGCCAAACTGGACTGCTCCTCTGGATAATCTCCAGGTGACGCGTATTGCCTCGGACCCTGATGGCGGCGAGCTAAGTTATGAGTGGTCAACCACCGGAGGTAATATTACTGGTACGGGACCTGAAGTTATCTGGACTGCTCCTAAAGAAGTTGGTATGTACGACATCACAGTTGTGGTTATTAATAGTCAGGGCAGGAAAGACACAGAATCGATAGCTCTCTTCGCGTCAAATGGTCCTCCACCAATTATTGAAGACCTGATCGTTACTGCCAAAGGACACGAGTATTTGAAAGAAACTACTACTGGGTACAAGGCTGCGAAAATGTACGATTACGATATTGAGTGCATTGCCTCAGACACGGATGGCGAACTCGGCGAACTGGTTTATGAATGGTCATGCGATGGCGGCGAAATTTCCGGGGAGGGCCCTATAATTACCTGGACTGCACCGAATACGGCTGGCGACGTTACAGTCACGGTGAAAGTGCTTGATGGTCCAGGTAATTGGGTCAGGAAGAGCATAGTTTTCGAAGTGGTGGCCTGCGTATCATGTGTGTTTTGGTAGAATGGTAATATATATGATGCCCTGGATACAGGCTTAAACAAAAGAGGTTTAAAAGGAGGGAAACTAATGAGCAAAAAAAGATGGCTGGTAATTATTGTAATTGTGGCGGTAGCAATAGCACTTGCGATCCTACTTGACACAATGCTAGCCAACCATCGGCCAGCCATTACCAGCCTAGAAGCGCCGGAGAAAGTTATTCCCTCGGGAAGCTGTCAGATTTCGTGTAATGCTTCAGACAGCGATGGCGACGAGCTAAGCTATAACTGGTCGGCTGGCGAAGGCGAGATAAATGGGGAAGGAGCGATGGTTACCTGGACTGCTCCTGACCCTGAAGGCTCCTATAATGTTACAGTCACGGTGAGCGATGGCCGCGGTGGCGAAGATACGGATTATGTAATCATCACAGTGAGAACCAATAAACCGCCAACCATTACTAACCTGGTAGCCGACGCAGATTGGACCACTCCTTCGGGTAGTATCCAGGTGACGTGTACTGCGTCAGACCGCGACGGCGACGAGCTACATTATGAGTGGTCAACGACCGGAGGCGATATTTCTGGCACAGCAGGCGCCGTCGTAAACTGGACTGCCCCCGGAGAAGTCGGCATATACTACGTCACAGTTGTGGTTACCGATGCCCATGGTATGGAAGGCACATGGCCATCGCTACCTCTTAGCGTAGTAACTGGTACTCCGCCCATTATTGAAGACCTAACTGTTACTGCCGAGCACAAATATTTGAAAACAACCACGTACGGGTACATGGTCGGGAAAACAAAGGAATACGCTATTGAGTGCATTGTTTCAGACGCGAGCGCCGGAGTTGTTTACGAGTGGTCATGCGATGGCGGCGAGATTTACGGGGAGGGCTCTACGATTACCTGGACTGCCCCGGATGAATCCGATTACTTCCCAGTCACGGTAATAGTCTCCGATGTCGTTAACAATAGTGTGAGTAAGAGCGTAGTTCTAAGAGTGGTAACTTGTTCAGCATGTACTTTCGGATAAAATCAGAAGATAAATAACAGCTCTAGCTAAGGGCATATTCTTCCAAGTGACGACCTGCATACCATGCGCCTTTCATACAGAAGATGCCTGAAGAATTATTCAAACGATAGTTTCCATCACCAATATAATAGTGGTAATATATTATGTGATGCCCTGAATACAGGCTTGAACGAAAGAGCTTCAGGAAGAGGAACTAATGAACAAAAAAAACTGTCTAGTAATTGTGGCAGTAGCAGTGCTGCTCCTGGCCCCATCTTGCGCACCCGTAGGTAACTATCCGCCAGTCATCACCAGCCTGGAAGCTGAGGCAGACTGGACTGCTCCTTTGGGTAGTCTCAATGTGACGTGTACTGCTTCAGACCGCGATGGCGACGAGCTAAGCTATAACTGGTCGGCTAGCGGAGGTAATATTACTGGCACGGGGCCTGAAGTTACCTGGACTGCCCCTGAAGAAATCGGCGTATGCGACATCAAAGTTGTGGTCAATGATGGCCATGATGGGGAAGACACAAGGTCGGTAATTCTAATTGCGGCAAATGGTACTATGTCAATTATCGAAGACCTGATTGTTACTGCCGAGCATAAATATTTGAAAGAAACTAGTTATGGGTACAAGGTCGGGAACGGAAAAGAATACGATATTGAATGCATTAGTTCAAACACGAGTGGCGAACTGGTTCATGAATGGGCATGCGATGGCGGCAATATTTCCTGGGAGGGCTCTACGATTACCTGGACTGCCCCGAATACGGCTGGTGACGTTACAGTCACTGCAATAGTGTTTAATGTCACAGGCAATATGGATAATGAGAGCATAGTTTTCACAGTGGTGTCTTGCACATCATGTGAGTTCGGATAAATTTAGGAGATAAATAGCGATTCTAGCCAAGGGCATAGCCTTCCAAGTGGCGACCTGCGCACCATATGCCTTCCGTGTGGAAAATCCTGAACAGGGGAGGCTACTTTGAGGTGGCATTTGTCAATACACAACAGGGTGACCAATTTTTTAAGAAACACTTTCCAGGACCGCTTCAAGAGGTACTTGATTATATCCCTGATAATCCTAGGAATAGTCATCGGATTCACGAGTCAGGGGACGTCAAGTACCGATGAAGGTTTTGAGGTCCATTTCTTCCATATCCCCAGCTGTTCACACTGTGAGAAACAAGAGCCATTTAATGAAAAGTTAGCCAATACACACCCTTCAATTCAAATTATTGAACACGACGCCACTACACCTGCAGAAAGTGCTCTATTGTCTGAGAAGCTTGCAGAGCTAGGGATAGAAGACGAGCCAGGGTTTCCCATAACAATCTTCGGAAATCAAGTATTTGGTGGTTGGGAATCGGAGGAAACAACGGGCAGAGCGATTGAGGAAGCTTTGCAACAATGTCTGGCGGGGAACTGCCCGCCGCCGACAGGTGAAGAACCCCGAGACACAATCGTGTTGCCCCTCATAGGGGGAATTGTACTTTCTGATTATTCGCTTCCAGCTTTGGCCGTAATTTTAGGTCTTGTTGACGGCTTCAACCCCTGTGCTATGTGGGTACTTGTTTACCTTATATCCATATTAGCGACCTTGAGGGATAGAAAAAGAATATGGCTGATTGTCGGCTCTTTTGTTCTGGCTTCGGGAGTCCTGTATTTTCTGTTCATGACAGCGTGGCTCAATGCTTTCCTGCTCATTGGTTATGTCAAGCCAGCGACAATTGTGATTGGATTGGTAGCTCTGGGTGGAGGGATATTGCAAATAAGGGAAGTAGTAGAGACAAAAGGCGCCATCGTCTGCAAAGTTACCGACGAGGAGTCCCGAAAAAAGACCATGACCAGAATACAGAAGATTGTGTCTTCCCCCATAACCCTGGGCACCGTAGCAGGAATTATAGTTCTGGCCTTTGCGGTAAACTCTATCGAATTCGTCTGTTCAGCTGCAATCCCCGCGGTTTTCACTCGAGTGCTATCCCTGGCCAGTCTCACCACCTTCCAATACTATGGCTACATCCTGTTGTATGTTCTCTTTTTTATGCTTGATGACCTCGTTATCTTCGGCACAGCCGCTTTTGCTCTGACTTCAAGCCTGGGAGAGCGATATGCGAAGTATTTCAGACCAGTAGGTGCCACAATACTGATAATACTGGGACTACTGCTCCTCAGCTGCCTTTACTCCGCTCAGTTCGAGTTTCTGGAACCCATATGTAGCATACTCTGGTAGACCAATAGATGCGGCGATGTCGCCAATTCTGGGTGCCTTTAGGGCTTCAAAACCCCGTGCCTGCTTAAAATACGCCAATCATCTTTAGCCCTACGTAGACCATGAAGGCAATAAAGACATATCTTAGTTGTTTCGACGGCAGGGCATGTGCTGCCCGGGCCCCAAGCTGGGCCAGGGGTATGCTGGTAGCTGCCAAGCATAACCATATTGGTAAATTTACATAGCCTATTGAATAAGGGAGGAGGCCAGGTACCTCAAGCCCATTTATGATATAGCCAACAGTACCACCCAAGCTGGCAAATATTATTGAAGCCACCGATGTCCCCACAGCAATATGCATAGGGAAATTTAGTGCTAATACCAGCATGGGGACTATCAATGTCCCACCACCAAGCCCAGTCAGTCCGGTTACTATGCCTATAGTGAAACCGCAAGCCGCCACAAGCCCGAATTTTTCCCGCAGCTCCTCACCCCCTCTTCTCAACTTTGGCATTAGTCCTAAGCCCATCCATAAGGCAACAGCTAGAACCAGCCCTCCAAAGCCTATCTCCAGTATTTTGCCAGAAATATGAACTGCCAGGGCAGCTCCAACCAGGGCCCCGACCAAGGCACATGAGCCTAAAATTAAGGCGGTTTTCCAGCGAATTGCCTTCTTCCTGTTATGTCTCCAAGTGCCACTTATCGCTGTGGGCAAAATCACCAGCAAACTTGTCCCGAAGGCTATTCTTATGGCGATGTCTGGAGAGATGCCCACAGCCAGGATAATCCAGTAGCTAACGGGAACTATTATGAAACCGCCGCCAACGCCCAGCAGTCCACTGGCAAAACCGGCACCTGCCCCTACAGTCAACAGTATGGAGATATGAGTCGCTGTCAGCTTCTTCCCTTCCCCAGCTTGCCTTCAAACCAGCCAGGTTTCACAACCGACCTCCTGTCTATTGAAGGAACATATGGCTTGATGTCTAACAGGGGGGTGCCGTCTATGGCATCCAGTCCTTTCACCTTGAGGATATTCTTTTCCCTGGCTAATAGCTCCGCTGTAGTCAATCCCAGGGGACAAGGTCTATGCGGTGATCTGGTAGTGAAGAGACCGTGTAAACTATCATCCCAAGGTGTCTTAACCAACAGATGATATCCCTGAGACTTATGAAACCAGTAGATAACGATAATATGGGAAAATTCCTCAATGTCTTTTAAGCCTTCCTCGAATTCCTGAAATACCTCTATCTGAGAAATTTCCTCACTTTTATACCCTTGATAAGGGGGTGCCCCCCTATTCTTGTAAGCAGAATGAATTATCCCGATGGGCCTCAATTCCAGGCTATGCCTTTTCCTCATCCCTCAAGCCTTACTAATTAAGCTACCAATTTTTCAAATTATACCATTAGCCACATAGTGCACAACTCAAGCAGGGTCCGTTGTTTACAAATACCATGACTCACAGGGATAGGCAAAACTCGTTTAACCGCCTCGGTAACTTTGCCATACATTGCTAGCCTAAGCAGTGGTTTTACCCGCCAATATCACGGTGAACCCAGCATCAGCAGAGAAACCTTGCCGCGGCAGTTCAATGTGATTTACTTCACTAGGGTTCTGAAACAATGTCGAGACAACTTTCTCAATGGAGAAGCCAGTTTGCTTTAGAAACATGCCTATTTCACCATAGCTATAGAACGTAGCATATCTGTAAAAACGATGGCCCGTTTCTTTTTTTCTTTGATAAAGCTGTCCCCAAGGACTTTCCCTCAATACCAAGCCCAATACCACTTTCCCATGACTGTCAAGGAGACGGGCAGCTTCGCCCAAAGTTTCCCTAGGTGAATCAACAAAACATAAGGTAACAACGAAGAAAGCTGTTCCAAAAACACCATCCTGAAATGGCATTCCCTCGCCCCTGCCCAAGAATACGCTTACGCCTCTATTTCTAGCCATCTCCAAAAGCTTAATAGATAGGTCTAAGCCGATATCTACGCCTAAAGCCTGAGCAAAACGACCACTGCCTACTCCCACTTCGATCCAAGGCTTAGGTAGCAAAGGTAAGGATTGCCTCAAAGCCTCAACCTCTGAGGCAAATATCAATCTTCCTTCTTCTTCAAACCAGGAATCATAGTCTGAGGCCAGAGAGTCAAAAACACGAACCTTAGACTCAACCATTTCTATCGGAAAAAGGGGGCCTGAGACGATTATTGCTAATTCCTATAGTGCTAACCTGATTCGTAGCCACCCTTTTCGTCTCCTAAGTTTTATCCCCAATATGTGCCCGACTCCAGATAGCAACAGCCCGCTCCAGAGATTCAATATCAGCACATTCAGTTGTTTTGTTGTCAAAGCAAATCTTCATATAATTTCTGAGCAGAAGCGCCCCAACGCCTTCAATTGCCGAGCGCGCTGCCCCCAATTGGGTAACAATGCTCTCACAATCACGCCCATCCTCAATCATCTTTTCGACGCCCCGGACTTGCCCCTCAAGCCTTTTCAATCGATTCAACAAAACTTCTTTTGATATTGCTTCTTCCACCATTATATCCTCCGGAGAAATCAGGCTCCTTTGACACATTATACCCCCAAGGGGTATAATTCCCCTTCGGTGTTAAGCCTGATTGCTTTATGTTTGTATTTTACCACATGTTACCTACTGTATCAGGTGACCCACATCAACAATCAAGGAGGCACCAATGGACAAATTTGAGCCCAAGATAGTTGCTTTCTTTTGCAACTGGTGTTCCTATGCCGCTGCTGACCTGGCGGGTACATCACGGATGCAATATCCGCCAAATGTAAGGACGATAAGGGTGATGTGCTCAGGGAGAGTTAGCGATTTTCTAATTCTGAAAGCCTTTGCCCTAGGCGCAGATGGCGTTCTGGTAGGTGGTTGCCATCCAGGAGACTGCCACTACATTAAAGGCAATTTATCCGCCAGAAGAAGGGTCACCGGCCTGAAGCCTTTTCTCAAGGCTATAGGAATTAGTAGCGATAGGCTAAGGCTACAATGGATTGGAGCCTCTGAGGGGAAAAAAATGGCTGACACTATGACCAGTTTTACCCAGACTATAAGAAATCTTGGCCCGAGTCCACTTAAGAGGAGGCAAAATGGACATTAACTACGTGCCTACAATTTGCCCTTACTGTGGGTGTGGATGTGGGATACATCTTGTGGTTAAAGACTCAACAATAATTGGTGTAGAGCCTTGGAAAGAGCATCCAGTGAATGAAGGAGCAAATTGCCCCAAAGGTAAGAATGCTTTTCACTACCTATACGGCGATGGCAGGCTAACAAAGCCACTGATAAAGGACAATGGCACCTTTAAGGAAGCTTCTTGGGAGAAAGCTTTAGGTCTGATTGTGGAAAAGCTTAAAAAAACAGATCCAAATTCGGTAGGCTTCATAAATTCCGGAAGGATCACCAACGAGGATTTATACGTGATACAAAAATTCGCTAGATGCGTTATGAAGACAAACAATCTTGACAACGCTTCTAGGTTCTGCCATTCCACAACGGTTCCTGCCTTGGTCTCTACCGTAGGCTCAGGCGTGATGTCAACCTCTGAGTTGAGCGTTGAAAGGGCAGATTGCATATTTCTCGCTGGCTCGAATATAAACGAGAATTATCCCCTGCTCGCTCGCAGGGTGCTAAGAGCAAGAAAGAAGGGGGCAAAGGTTATTGTTATGGATCCTAGAAGGACATTAACGGCAAGAACCCTTGCTGATATATATCTTCAACTTAACCCCGGCACAGATGCAGCTTTGGTAAATGCTATGATGAAGACCATACTAGATGAAGGTCTGGAAGATAAGGAGTTCATTGAAAAGAGGACAAGTGGATTTAAGGAGTTGAAGAATTATCTGGCTTCCCTAGATATGAATGACCTTGAGAGGATAACGGGTATCTCAGCCGAGACTATAAAGGAAGCAGCGCAAATTTATGCTAAGGCTGAAACGGGATGCATACTTTATAATGCTGGAATAGCGCAGCATTTCGCTGGAGTAGAGAATATCCGCGCCCTTGCCGATCTCGCCATGCTTACAGGGAATTATGGCAGACCAGGTACAGGCGTTAATCCTTTAAGAGGTCATATAAATGGAGAGGGATTTGGTGATATGGGGCCAGTACCAGTTTTTTATCCTGGCTTTAAGCCAGTGAATGAAGAAACCGCCAAACTATTTGAGGATTACTGGGGTATAGAGAGTCTGCCTTCGACCCCCGGGAAGACATATATGGATATGGTGGAAAAATGCAGCGTTCTATACGTTGACGGAGCAAATCCGATGGTTTCTGCCCCGGATACTAACAGTGTCAGAAAGATGCTTGAAGATAAAGAGCTCTTAGTGGTTCAGGATATTTTTATGACTGATACTGCTGAGCTTGCCGACATTGTTCTTCCCGCTGCATCATGGGTGGAAAAGGATGGGACAGTAACAGAAGTTGATAGACGGGTGCAAAGAATAGGTAAAGTTATAGATCCACCGGGAGAGGCAAAACCCGATTGGAAGGTAATATGTGAGCTTGCAGATTTAATGGGGATGGGGGAGAAGTTTAACTTCAATTCCCCTGAGGAGATATTTGAGGAGATAAGGAAAACGGTTCCTCAATATGCCGGGATAACATATGAAAGGCTTAAGAAAGCCGGAGGGATTCAATGGCCTTGCCCTAAAGAAGACCATCCAGGAACTGACACTATGTTCATGGAAAAATTTACTACCCCCGATGGCTTGGGACACTTTCAGGTTGTGGAATATAAACAGCCAGCAGAAATTCCCGATAAAGAATATCCCTATGTGTTTAGTAATGGAAGGTTAATTTTCCATTACCATTCCGGGTCGATGACAAGGAAAACAGAAAGATTGAAAAGCGAAATTAACAAGGCAATTGTGGAAGTAAACGACGATGATGCCAGGGAGAAAGGGATAAAAGCCGGTGATGCAATAATATTAAAATCAAGAAGGGGAGAGATAGAAGCCATTGCTAGGCCCACAGATAATATAGTAAAGGGGGTGGTGTTCATGCCTTGGCATTTCTCTGAATCAAGCCCCAATGTTCTAACTGGACCTTCTGCTGGCCCACCGTCCAAGATGCCGGAATTCAAGTTCTGCGCCGTTAAGATGGAGGTAAAGGAATGAAAGGAGATATGTATCTCGCACAGTCTTCTGATGATGAAATCCTTAAAAAGTCTGAACACGGGGGCGCAGTAACTTCTGTGCTTAAATTTGCCCTGGAGAGCAAAATGGCGGATGCCGTGCTGGCGGTAAAAGCCAGGGACGGCAATAGATATGAGGGCGTACCTGTGCTTATAACTGACCCAGAGGCAGTGATAGAGACGGCGGGATCGCTGCATTGTGCTTCGCCCAATATCTCCCGATTTCTCAAAGAGTACCTGGATGGCGCTTTCGATATGAAAATAGCTGCAGTATGCAAGCCCTGTGATGCCAGGGGCATTATCGAGCTGGCCAAAAGAGCTCAGATTAACATGGATAACCTAACCCTCATTGGCCTTAACTGCACCGGCACACTGCCGTCAGCGGCTGCAAAGCGGATGTTTCGTGATGAATTTGAGGTGAATCCGACTGATGTCATCCGAGAGGACTTGGAAGAGGGCAAATTAACTATCACGTTAAAGGATGGGACTGAGAAGCAGAAGAACTTGGATGAGCTTGAGCAGAAAGGATATGGAAGAAGGGAGAACTGCCGCAGGTGCGACATTAACATACCTATTATGGCAGATATAGCCTGTGGCAAATGGGGAACAGATGGAAAGAAAGCGACTTTCATCGAGGTCTGTTCTGAAAGGGGATCTGATTTCATCGAGAAAGCCATTGAAGCTGGACATATCAAGGTGGAAAAGCCTGATAGCGAGGCTATAGAAAGTCGAAAGAAAAGGAATGAAGAAGAGATCCTGCTGGCTCGGAAGTGGCAAGAGAGGGATATTGCCAGCTTAAAGGAAATGAGTACTGAGGAGAAATTCAGCTACTGGCGTGAGGAGTTTAGCCGCTGTATCAAGTGCTATGGCTGTCGGGATGCTTGCCCAATATGTTACTGTAAAGACTGTATTCTTGAGGCAGATAGGGGAATCGTAGCTCCCGGAGAAATCCCACCTGATATAATGTTCCCCATGATAAGGAGTGTCCATGTAATGGATTCCTGCGTAAATTGTGGACAGTGTGAAGACGTTTGTCCCATGGACTTGCCACTTGCCCGGCTAATTTTTATGTTGAATAGAGAGCTTGGCGACATCTTTAAAAACGAACCAGGCATGGATGTAAATGCTCCTATCCCCTTGAAGTCGGTTACAGATGAGGAATTAGCTGTTGCTGGGGTTGAACTCCAGTTCTAAATTCCATTTAGCATCACGGCTAACCGGCAATCATAAAATTTCTTTATGCGGCCTGCGAGGAATCAACCCATAGCCACCATGGATACATCGAGCGGCTAGTCACTATTGGCAAACTTAGAAAGGTGATAAGGAGGAAGAATGAAAATTACGATTGTTTATGACAATGAAGTGAAAGGGGCGGGGTTAAGGGCAGGATGGGGTTTTTCTGCCTTTATTGAAAGTCAGGAGGTGCCACCAGTTTTATTTGATACTGGTGCTGACAGCCCCACACTGCTACATAATATGAAAGAACTCAACATAGACCCAACGAGTATAGAGACTATTGCGATCTCACATGCTCACGGAGATCATACTGGAGGACTTTCCGAGATTCTGAAAATAAATAGAAGCGCCCATCTTTTTCTCCCCAGCTCATTCAGAGGAATGCTCCCAGAGAGAAATGTAACTATTGTTGAAGATGCGATGGAGATTTGTGCTGATATCTTTTCCACTGGCGAACTAGAAGCGATAGAGCAGTCTTTGGCACTCAAGACGGATAAAGGGATATTTGTAGTAACAGGATGTGCTCATCCAGCCATGAGGAATATTCTAAGCGCCGCCTCGAAGTTTGGAAAGGTCTATGGCATCGCTGGTGGCTTCCACGGATTCCAGGACTTTAAGCTTTTCGAGAGCCTATCCCTAATCTACCCCTGCCACTGCACCCAATATAAGAGGCAGATATTAGATTTGTTCCCAGGCAAAGCCTCAGAGTGCGGAGCAGGATTAGTAATTCAACTATGATGAAGCATTACTGAAAGTTGCATAATGGGCAGGACAATTGTTGCTACGGGAAGAGGAGGGGCAGGGAAATCATCCTTTGCTGCTCTAATAAGCAGATACTTGAAACCCCCAACATTGCTTGTTGACCTTGATCCTGACCTTAGCCTTGCCGACTTGCTTGGGTTTGACTTTCATAAGGAAGGGAAAAGGACTGTTTGCGAAGCGCTTTACGATGTTGTTGAAAAAAGAAAAAGAAACATAAGCCCCACGATTACTACACATGACCAAATGGAATCTTTGCTGTGGAGCGATTGTTTGTACGAAGGAAAGAAAATGGACCTTATCACCCTGGGAACCAAACTCACAGAAGGCTGTCTTTGTGCCCCGGACAACATACTTAGGAAGACGATTCCCAGGCTAGCTAAGAACTATACTAATCTAGTAGTAGACTCACCAGCCGGTGTGGAGCATCTAAATCGGAATGTAGTATCAGAAATAAATGACATTTTTGTCTTATGTGACCCGTCCGACAAATCCTTGAAACACATAGGGAGACTCAAAGAGATTATCAAACATGTAGGAATTAGATACGGTCACTTTTATCTGGTGGCAAACCACGAGTGCGACGAAGAAGCAGAGGAATATCTGCAGAATACGGGTGAAATCTATTTGGGCAAAATAGACTACGACCCTCGTTTGGAGCAGTACAATTTGAAGGGTAAATCTTTGCTAGAACTGCCAGAAGATTCACCCGCTTGTTTGTCTGTAAGAAGGGTTTTAGCAAAGGCAGGTTATCAAATTAGGTCTTAATTTGGCTATGGGCAAAGTAATTGTCTCTACAGGGAGAGGGGGAACCGGGAAGTCGACTTTTGTGGCTTTAGCTAGCAAGTATTTGAATTCCCCCAAGCTGCTGATAGACCTCGATCCCGATGAAAGTTTGGCTGACATGGTAGGAGTAGATTTGAGCGAAAATGGGAAAAAAACCATTTCATCTGCACTTTACGATGTCATAGAGGAAAATAAAGGGGCAGGTCGCACAGGCTATAATCTATTATCGGATGTGATGCAATCTGTTGTATACAAAGGCAAAGAATTTGACTTTATTGGTCTAGGAACAAAGTTTTCGGTGGGTTGTTATTGTGCTCCAGATGCAGTGCTCAAAGACTTCATTCCCACTCTAGTTAAAGATTATCAAGAGGTACTGGTAGACTCGCCTGCAGGATTGGAGCATTTCAATCGCAAGGTAGTGGTGGATATAGATGACTTATTTGTAATTCTGGATCCCTCCGAGAAATCCACAAAACATATAGAAAGGGTCAGAGATATTATCAGGGAAGTTAAGATTAGCTACAATCACCTCTACCTGATAGGCAACCACAAATTTACCGAGAAAACGGAAGAATATCTACGAAGCACAGGAGAAACTTATATAGGGAAGATAGACTACGATCCCGATGTAAGACAATATAATCTGGAAGGAAGATCTCTACTCGACTTGCCCCAGGATTCACCCGCTGCCCTCTGTGTAAGAAATATTTTGATAAAGGCAGGCTATAATCTTCAAAACTGAAATGGCTTCGTGTCTCGCCCTTTTCTACTCAGAACAGAGGTTATCTCATCTTCAGTGGTATTAGGGCAACACTAGTGCACGGTTTCAAGGGAATGTAGTTGTCAATAATGTGCGGTTCTCACCTTGACAAAAGCAAAGGTTTTCCTGTATCATTGGACGAGAATGAAAATCAATCGCAATAAACGCGTTACGATCCGACCCGATACATCACAGAGAAGGCTTCTCCTGAGCGTTATGCAAGAGGCCGAGAAGCATCTAGATGCTAAGGAACTGTATCGCCGGGCCAGCGAGAGGGATGCCAGCATCAGCCTCGCCACAGTTTACCGCAATCTTCACTTATTTAAGGAACAAGGTCTGGTAAACGAAAGGCATCTAGGGCAGGCTCGCTGTTTCTATGAGATGAAGCGCTTAGGAGAACATCAGCATCTGGTATGTGAATCCTGTGGGCAAGTGATCGAATTTGAGAGTCCTCTGATTCGCAAATTAGTAGCAGAGGTACAACGCAAAAATAACTTTTCAGTCACTAAGGTCGAGCTATATTTGGAAGGTTATTGCCATAAATGTAAGGAGGAGAAAAGGTGACTCGGCCCAAGTGAAGGGATTGCTCTAGCCAGGAAACAAAAATGTTGGAGCCAAAATTAAAGGTTACAGTGGACTATGGGAAGTGCCACCCCGAGAGATGCGACAAAGGAGTCTGTGCTGCTGTTCTTGAATGTCCCGCTAAACTCTGGAAGCAAGAAGAGCAATACGATTTGCCCTATCCCATTCCGGGCTTTTGTCAGGATTGTGGCATATGCGTTGAGTCTTGCCCTCTAGAGGCGATTAGCACGCTGTAAACAGACGCATATATTATGCACCTACTAATAGAAGGAGGCATACTATGGTAGAAAGAGACGTGATCATCGTTGGAGCTGGCCCTGCCGGATTATCAGCGGCGATCTTTACCCAGCTCGATGGTTGGAGCACTCTGGTTCTGGAGGCTAACTGGGTGGGCGGACAGGGCGCTATCGCTTACTCTGTGAGTAACTATCCAGGCTTCTCACCCGGCGACGGTGAAATGCTCATGAGCTACATGGCGAATCAAGTGACCTCACCCCCTCCTAACGGCATGGGGGCAGAACTGAGGCAGGAGAAAGTACTAAGCCTTGACTCCAAGAACCTGGTTGTAACCACTGAGGAAAACCAGTACCAAGCTAAAGCTATTATCCTGGCCACAGGCAGTACCATGCAGAAGCTTGGTGTTCCTGGAGAGGACAAGTTTGTCGGCAACGGCGTATCCTATTATGCTAAGCGAGATCACGACCAATTCCCCGGAAAGAAGGTTTTGGTGGTAGGTGGTGGAAATAGCACAGCAAAAAGTGCACTGGTAGCCAAGAGCGAAGCTAATGAAGTTATCCTAGCCCATCGAAGAGGATCGCTGCGGGCTTATCCTGCCATGATTAAAAGGTTGCAAAACGAAGGCATCGAGATTTGGTACAACACCGAGGTCAAGGAAATAAAAGGCAGCGATAACGTCAAGTCAGCAGCAGTGACAAACAATAAAACCGGTGAGCAAAAAGAGGTAGCAGTCGACTGGGTGATCATCTGCGTGGGAACGGAGCCGAATACTAAACTGGCACAGGAAGCAGGAGTTGAGATGGAGGGAAAATTTATCAAGGTCGATAACCAGATGAGAAGTAATAAGGAGGGAATATTCGCTTGCGGTGAAATCACTCCTGGCCATCGACATCTTATCACTTCCGCTTCAGAAGGAGCTTCTGCGGGGATGGCTGCCAGCGAGTATTTGGCATTGGAAATGGTAAAAAAAGGTGAGCTGTTTGAGGGCGCAAGGAACGGTAAGTACGCTGATGAGTTTCTGGCGATGCTTGGCTAGAGGTGTATCTTGCCGCCGCTAAGGTCGAAGGTGGAGATTGGTCCAACGGGAGTCCGCCACTATGACCTTTTTATGTATGTTATCTCGCTGGGGTACTACTCTTATTTGATTAAGAGGGTTGTTGACAAGATGGATGTTCAGCCGGGGGAATCCATCCTAGACCTGGGTTCGGGGACAGGCAGGAACGGTTGCTTTATAGCCCAAAAGATAGGCACTAACGGCAGCATCCTAGGTCTTGACATCAGCAAGGAAATGCTGAGCTTGTCTCGAAGACGCTGCCAAGCGTATCCCAATGCCAAGGTTAAGGAACAGCGAGGTGGATGGATTTACTTCAAAACACAAACAGAGGAGGCATAATGACTAGGAATATTTCGGAGGAAGATGTGCATCAAGCAATAGGACAGGTGATGCACCCGGAGATCAACCGCACGCTAGTTGAGCTGGGAATGGTCAAGGATATAGCTTTGAAGGACAATCAGGTCACGCTTACCCTCGTGCTTCCTTTATTAGCTATTCCTGTCTCAATCAAGGACTATCTCGTGAACAGCCTGCAACAGGCAGTGATGAAACTGGGTGCGAGAGTCGAAGTTAGGATAGCGGAGATGAATCAGGAGGAGCGTCTGGCTTTCTTGGCTATGGAGCAAGAGAGCTGGAAAGGTTTAGCATAAATAACAATAAATTAAGGAGGTCAATAAATGGCTTACAAAATTACCGATGAGTGCATCAGTTGTGGCGCCTGTGAACCAGAGTGCCAGAATGAAGCAATCACAGAGGGGGAGGAGATTTATGTAATCGACCCCGACAAATGTACTGAGTGTGTGGGCAACTTCGAATCACCTAAGTGTGTTGAAGTGTGCCCGGTAGATGCCGCTGTGCTTGATCCAGAGCATGTAGAAAGTCGAGACGAACTGCTTGCTAAGTGGCACAGGTTGCATCCAGGCGCGACTCCAGCATTTACCTAAACTACGGGGAAAGATGGCCAATGGCAAAATATGAAGTAATCATCATCGGAGGCGGTCCTGCCGGGCTTACTGCCGGTCTCTACACCTCGCGGGCAGGCCTCAAGAGCCTGTTGGTCGAACGGGGCGTATTTGGAGGTCAAATAGTGAATGCTGCCCTAGTGGAGAACTACCCCGGTTTTCCCCAAGGCATCTTGGGCTTAGAGCTGGGTTCGCTCATGCACCAGCAAGCTACCAAATATGGCCTAGAGGTTGTCACTGCTGAGGTTACAGGCATTGTCCAAGGACAATCCTATGGCATCTCCACCACTGAGGGCGACTTCAAATCTACAGCCATAATCATCGCGGCTGGCTCAGAGTATCGTAAGCTGGGGGTCGCTGGTGAGGAAAAACTCGCAGGCCATGGCGTTTCCTACTGCGCCACCTGTGACGGCTTTCTCTTTCGCGACAGGAAAGTGGCAGTAGTTGGGGGAGGCGATACCGCCATCACAGATGCCTTGGAACTGAGTCGACATGCTAAGAAGGTCTATGTAATACATCGGCGAGACCAGCTAAGAGCAGGAAAAGTATTTCAGCAGAGAGCTTTTGCCCAGCCCAAGTTGGAGTTCATTTGGAGCACTGTGGTAGAGGAAGTGCTGGGAGACAAAGTATTGGAGGAGCTCAAACTACGCAATGTCAAAACAGGGCAGCAGTCTAACCTGAAGGTAGACGGTGTCTTTGTCGCCGTAGGCCTCATGCCCAATAGCCAGCAATTTTTTAATATCCTAGAGCTTGACGATACCGGCTACATCGTCACTGATGAAACGATGGCCACATCGGCGCCCGGCGTCTTCACTGCCGGCGATATACGGAGGAATTCACCACGCCAGGTCTCCACTGCCGTTGGAGATGGCGCTACCGCTGCCATGTCCGCTTTTAGGTATGTTCAAGATGTTGGAAATGGAGCTAGAATTACGAGCCCTTGAGGTGTTGCAAAAAATAGGAATTAGGAGAGGTCAAACTGTACTGGATTTTGGCTGCGGCTCTGGAACATATACTATCCCGGCTGCCAAAATAGTTGGTGAGCAGGGAAAAGTATACGCCGTAGATAAAGATAATGAAGCTTTGAATGAGTTGATGCAAAAAGCTAAGTTAGCCGGCTTGGAAAATATAGAAGACATGGAGACATTAGGGAAACCAGAAATCGACTTAGCTGATGAGTCTGTAGATGTGGTTCTCCTTTTTGATGTCTTTCATTCTTACTATTTCCCGCAGGCAAATGGTAGAAGGAGGTTACTAGATGAAATTTATAGAATCATGAAACCCTCTGCCTTTGTTTCAGTCTGGCCAAAACATATGGAGTCGGAGACTGAAGATGAGATAAAAAATGCAAACTTTCGTTTGGAGAAGGAACTTTCCGAGATGCTTATTCATGATAACAAGAATCTCGAAAAGGGCAGAATTTTGAATTTCAAGAAAGAGTCACAAAATAAAGACGAACACTAAAGGAGGCAATATGAGCAAGATAGTGGAAATCACGGATCAAAATTTTGAGGAGGAGGTCTTAAATTCAGACCTCCCCACAGAGGTCGATTTCTGGGCTCCCTGGTGTGGTCCCTGCAGGATGGTTATACCGATATACGAAAAACTCTCCGAGGAGTATGAAGGCAGATTTAAATTCTGCATGATTAATGTAGATGAAAACCAACGGACAGCAGTGAAATATCAGATTATGAGCATACCCATGCAGAAGTATTTCGCTAATGGTGAGAATGTTGACGAGATCCTGGGCGCAGTTCCGGAGCAGATGATACGGTCAAAAGTTGAGGAAATCCTCGTAAAGTTTCCAAGTGATGAAAGGGCTAGGCTTGGAGTGCTTTTAAACTCCTGGGTGGAGCATAACAAACTGGATAGTGGGAAATTCAGGAAATGGGCGGAGAAAGCCAAGAGTGCAGAAGATGACCCCATTTATAATAGTAAATTACAGGAGGCAGCCCAAGAGATGGAAAAGGCAAATGAGAGGTTATCCCAGTTATCGATCGAATTACAGGAAAGGGGATAAAAAGGACAAAATTGGAGAAAATGAAATAGAGCAGCAACCATGAAAGCCTGTATTACAGCGCTAGAGACGCCCGGTCTAGAGCAGCATTGCAAGTCGCCACCCGGATCGCGAGGCACAAGTTAATGTCTTTAGTAAAAGAGAGGAACTCGGATGTAACGCCTCTCTACGAACGCAAGCCATCCCTTTTTACGAACAGGACAGAAAAATGTTCATAACGCCAGTCCCATCAATAGATTTTAATAAGTGCCACCCAGAGAGATGCGACCACGGCATTTGTGCTTCTGGTCAGGCATGTCCACATAAGGCGTTCTTTCAAGAGAGACCATATGAGTTTCCTATGCATAATGCATCCATGTGTGTAGGCTGTGGCTCTTGTTCGACTGCATGCCCCTTAAAAGCGATACGAATGCTATGAACTGAGCATAGCCAGGAGAAATAACAATGATAGATAAAAAGGATATCAAAGAAAAGATAAGGAAAATCTATGGAGTCTTGCCTAAATTAGATGATCAGCGATGTGGATATAAGAGCTGTGGAGAATTTGCCAGGGCAGTAGCTGAAGGAAAGGCACCATGTTATGGATGTGTTAGTGGTGGACCAGAAGTGGCTACTAAAGTGTGTGAGATTATGGGAGCCAAGGTTCCTCAAGAGGCAATTGCGCAATTTGCCCCTAGTCCTGGGCTTTACCAGCCTGGATTGAGCGGAGGCAGAGGTATGGGAAGAGGTAGGGGCCGAGGTCTAGGTGGAAGTCGAGGCATGGGTCAAGGCCGGGGTATGGGTCGTGGTGGCGGGAGGGGCGGAGGTTTTGGCCAAGGTCGGCATGGAAGATAAAAAGTGGGGAAGGAATAGCTGACCCCTTAATCACCGGAGGTTTACGGAAGAATACTAATGAACGGAGAGAAGTAAATGAAGATATTGATCTGTGGTAAAGGGGGCTGTGGAAAAAGCACGGTTGTGGCCCTTTTAGCCAAAGAGATGGCGGCAAGAAAAAATACGGTATTGGTGATTGACAACGATGAGTCGAACATTGGTCTTCATAGCCGTTTAGGAATGCAAAAACCTGACGATTTCATGAATTACTTTGGGGGCAAAAAACTTCTATTTGAAAAAACTAAGGAGATGAAAAATAAATGGAGATTAGATGACTTGCCCGGAGATTATTTAACCAGAAAAGGAAATATTCAACTCTTATCAATGGGCAAAATATACGAATTCGGTGAAGGATGCGCCTGTCCAATCAATGCTCTTTCCTCAAAGTTTTTGGAAATCGTCGATTTAGGGGACGAAGAATTCTTGATTGCAGATACCGACGCTGGAATAGAGCACTTCGGAAGAGGGATAGAGACAGGTGTGGATATACTCTTTGTTATTATCGATCCTTCTCAGGAATCGATCCTTCTAGCGAAGAAGATATCTGAACTAGGCCGGCAAGTTGATAAGCCTGTCTATTACATATTGAATCGGATTGCTGACCAAGAAACGAAAGAGTTCCTCTTGAATTCAATAGACAGAGAGAAGGTGATAGCTATTATTCCGGAAAATAAAGAGATATTTATCTCTGCTTTAGCTGGCAACGAATTTAACATGGATGTTGAGGGTATCAAGGAAGTTGCCGATATGCTGGAATCTAAGAAAAAGGCAAGAGTCAAGGCATAGAAGAATGTATCTAGACGATGGTTATTGAGCGGGAGGTCGAGATGGATGCTACTCGACGAGCCCCTAGAGAAATGACTGATGAGGAAGTAATGAACTGGATGCAAGAATTAGTTAACAAGTTAGCGGAAGAGAAAGGCTCTGCAGGGGGTGCATGCTCTCTTGAAGCCATAAAAAATCCCGTTCGAAGAAATATTCTAAATGTTTTAGAGGAAAGAGCTTTGGCAATAAATGAAATTTCTGAAAGAGTAGGAATAACAGGACCTGCACTAAGATTCCACCTTAACTTCCTTAAGAGTTCATATTTCATACGCATAAAAGGCAATAATGTTGATCTAACGCCGGGAGGTGTTTCTGTTGTAAGAAGCAATAGGCGGACTTAAGGTATTTAAGAATGGAAATGGAGCTTTTTCTTTATGATTCACCTGGCCTCAAGAATTTTCTAAAAGATAATCCTCATGAACGGGGAGAGATAAAATTCCTGGAATCAATTGCCGAAGAAGGCATGAACGTCATCAATATTGGCGCCAATATAGGTATCACTACCGTGGCCGTAGCAAAGAAAATAGGAAGGAGAGGCAAGCTTTACTCCTTTGAGCCGCTTCCTCAGTATTTCGACACCCTGAACAAGAATATATCCTCTAACAGACTAGAAAATGTTGAGGCTTATGAACTAGCAGTGACTGATCAGGTGGGGAGAGCCCCTTTTTACCAAAAGGGGCTCTCCAGTGGGATCGTTTTTGAAGAAGGAGCCAAAAGGTTTGAAGTGTCCACTACTACTATAGACAGATTCTTAATTGGGGAGAAGATAGAAAGAATAGATTTGATTAATATGGACTGTGAAGGGAGCGAGCTATTGATCCTTAAGGGAGCTAAGGAAACCTTGCGAAAAAATAAAGTCAAGATATTTTGTGAGATCCACCACGATTTCTTGAAACAACTAGGTCAATCGGTTCAGGAACTTGTCCAATATCTTCAAGGATTGGAATTTCAGGTGCAAAGCGTTTCTTTGGATGATCTAGAGGTGGGGAATAATTTTGAAAAGTGCGACTATGTTTATGCTCACAACCTGAATAAAAGGAGAAACTATGCCTACCTATGATTATAAATGCAGAGAATGTGGAAAGGTGTTCGAAGTTTTTCTTCGTTTCTCAGAGCTGGATGAACAAGTGAACTGCCCCAATTGTGGCAGCGGAAAAACAGAGAGGGTTTTCTCTATCCCATATATTGAAGGCAAAACTGTAGCAGGCTCTGGCTATGGAAAACTGAATTTCCCCCAATCAATCCAGAACTAGGCAGAGGCATGGGTAGAGGATTGGGCAGAGGCTCAGGTAGAGGGCCAAGAGATGGAAGAGGGATGGGAAGAGGATGGAGGAGAAACTAGCCAAGTTCTAATTAAAATAAGAAATCACTCGGAAACCCGAAACGAGGGAGGAATTATTATGGAAATTTCTGAATGGAAAGCAGAGACTGAAAAAGAAAGAGAGGTAAAAGATAGATTCTTCAGGAATAGATATCCAGGCTCCCCAATTCCTTTTGAAGACCGAGCTAAATTTAAAGGACTTGATTATTTCCCCCCTGATCCCGCTTATAGATTTGAACTCGAGCTTCATGAGCATAAAGAAAAGAGGGTAGTAAGGATGGCTTACACCAAAGGTCAGGAGCAAGATTTCCTTCGATGGGGTGAGTTTCGGTTCAAGGTCGGCGACAAAGAGCAAGCAATTCAGGCTTACAAAAGCGACCCCGCCGAGGAGAGGCTGTTTATTCTCTTCCGAGACGCAACTTCTGGCCAAGAAACATATGGTGGGGGGCGGTATCTCGATCTTGAGCCTGATAGGCATCGGACTGCCGAGGGGAAATGGATTCTTGACTTTAATAAAGCATACAATCCCTGGTGCGTGTATAGCAAAGATTACACTTGCCCGTTGGTGCCCTCGGAGAACCGGCTTGAAATACCGATATATGCGGGTGAGAAAAATTACCCTTTAAAGGAGCAATAATAGAAGGCGATCACACCCAAGTCGAGGCAAGATGTCTTATCAAGATTCATCCTACTGCGGGCAGCACAAGAGCTGGAAGAATTATGATAAGGTTATCTCAATTATTAGTTTAATCACAGAGAGGCAGGCAAAGAGCCGCTTAGAAGAAACAAAAGAGGAAGTATGAAAGTCTGTATTATCGGTGCCGGGGATGCAGGGGCAATAGCGGCGCTCCAGATTCGTCGCTTAGATAGCAAGGCCGAGATTGACGTTTTTAGCAAAAGGGCAGAGCTGGGATGCCCGCCCTGCGAAATGCCTCTGGTCTTAAGCGGAACCGTTGCCCACTGGGAAGAATTGGTTCGTGGCCTACGTACTAAAGCATTTTATGAAAAAAGAGGCATTAATATCCATCTAAATACCGAGGTTACTGATATTCTCAGGCAGGAAAAGTACCTCGTCGCTAATGGAAAAAGGTATGACTATGATAAAGCGGTTTTAGCCCTGGGCGCTAGCTCGACCATCCCTTCCTTTTCTGGATTGGATGGCAGAAACGAGTTTTCCCTAAGCACAGATATAGCGGACGGCAGAACCTTAGGGGATGCCATCCTAAGGTATACTAGCGCGGCTATCATCGGGGGAGGGTTTATTGCACTTGAGATAGCTGCGGCTCTAAAAGCAAGGGAATATAGGAAGGTTTACATGCTGGTCAGGCGGGATATCATGCGTGCCCATTTGGACGTAGATATAGCCGAGAAGTTAAAGCAGATTCTCGTGGAAAGGGGTGTAGAGTTAATTTTACCTGCCAGGATTGAGAGAATAAGCAGCAAAAACGGGAAGAGGTGTGTGATTCTTTCCAGCCGAGAGCTAGAGATAGATTTTATCTTCTTTGGCACTGGGGCAGAACCCAACGTAAAGTTAGCTCAAAAGGTGGGGCTCGAGATAGGAGAGACAGGAGGTATAGTTGTAAACCAACAGCTCCAAACAAGCGATCCTGATATTTATGCCGCTGGGGATTGTATGGAGAATTGGGACATGATTATAGGCTCCAAGCGGCGTCATCAATTAGCTACCAATGCGGTTCGAACTGGATATATGGCAGGAAGGAACATAGTTTTGGGCAATAAAATTTCCTATGGAGGCACGGTCATGCCCTTCATCACCAAGATATTTGACTACCAAGTGGGTGCAGTGGGTTTTACCGAGAGAGAGGCTCGGGAGAAAGGGATAGAAACAACGTCTACCATGGTTAACACCCCTTATCTGAGAGAGCCAAGAGGTGGCAAGCCTGCCTGGTATAAGCTTATCGCTGAGCATAAAACCCAGACGTTGATAGGAGTTCAGATGATCTCCGAAGAGATAGTATCCGGAACAATTGACAAACTTGCCGTTGCTATAGCCAACAGAATGCCGCTCCAAAAGCTGGCTCAGATCGATAGCTGCTACTCACCTCACGTTCAAGAGGATCAAGTAGCAGTTCCGATACACCGTTTGATAGACGAGCTTAGCTGACATAGAAATACTTGGCTAGCCTATTTCAAGGCGGGTGCCGGCATTGTTAGGGAAAAAGACCTCGCCAAATTCCTGAGCTACTTGGCATTTTCTTTCATCTATTAGGGTGACGCAGAAATGGCTCCACGTAGCTAAAGTTTAGGCCGACGTCGCAATGTCTCCGCCAAATCAAGTGGCAAAACTTCGGGTTTTGGCGCTTCGTATACAGTAATTACATTCCTAAGATTATTGAACTTCTCTCGTATACTAGCTATATTTTCACGTGGCAGCGGTTTCACCTTGGACGGCCGCAAGGGCGTATCTATTTGCACCTCGTCAGGCGAAATCTGACGAGCCAGCGCTGCTATCCTCGAGGCATAATCCTTGTTAGCCGCAATAAACATTACCTGCAGGGCTAATTTGCCCTTATATATGTCCCTAAAAAGCCTGATGCCATCTTTTATCCGGTCAAAATGTAATCCGGGAGCTGGTCTATTAACCATGGCGAATAGCTCTTCATTCGGCACATCCAGCTTAGCAACTACTGTATCAGCATGGACAAGTCGCTGCCTTACATCTTCCCGGAACATAAGCGCAGAATTGGTCAGCACAGCTATGGGTAAATCCAAATTTGATCTTGCAAGCTCAATCGCCTCACCAAGATTACTGGCCAGTGTAGGCTCACCCATGCCAGAAAAAGTGGCGTAGTCAGCTTTTATCGGCCCGAGCAACTCAATTTCACTGGTTAGTTGTTCCAGGCTGGTGAACCCCCTTGGCTCGATGACAAACTGGTCAGTCTCACCCAACTGACAATAGACACAGTTAAAGGAGCAGACCTTCTTCCTCGTATTTAGAAGGTCTATACCCAGAGACCTGCCCAAGCGCCATGAAGCAACAGGACCATAAATAATTGCCATCGCAGTGCCTAACCTTTAGACTTAAATTGAAGTCCGTCAATGGGCTACTAGATTCAACGCCAATATCTACGCTAGCATTGGTGGCTCATTCCTTCCTCAGGTAAATCTGGAGACTACTGATTTCCTTCACTCCCTTCAGGCACGAGGCCATAGCCACAAGTACATTCGTAATAATCTGCTTAGGGAAAGTGGTCAAAGTTATAGGAGTATTATTTACGTACAGAGAGATTCGCTTTTTCTGTGGCTTGATGAAGCCTCTCTCTAACAGGTCAGCCAGGCTCTTATTATCTTCAAATGAGAACTGCCTGGCCTTGGTTTCCAACGGTTCATCGGCAACTATAGCTATGCGCTTTTTGATATTCTTAAGAAACATACCGGCGTCCTTGCGGTGGACTTCTATCTTGGGAGCATTCCCCTGCTTAAAACCTTCTGTAAGGATGATATCGTAGTCCTCACCTAAGAGACGTACTATCTCTTCAAGGGGAGAATCCTGGGAAACAGGCTTTACCAGCACGAGATTATCAGGTGAGCTAACTACCGTGGCCTCGCTTCCTGCCTCAATATGACGCCAGCTATCCTTACCCGGTTCATCAAAGCTGGCGCCTTGGGGAGCATGTTTGATGGTAGCCACACGGTAACCTCTGGACTTCAGTTCCTGAACCAGCCTTTCAATGACAGTTGTCTTACCAGACTTGGATTTGCCCACAATAGAAACTACAGGAGGCACTTTATATTCACTCCTCACTATCTGCGGTAAGCTCTTTTCCAAGGCTCTCTTTTCATACCTAGGTAGTCTTTGATTGCTTCTTTAAGCGTATCGGCTGCTAAAAGAGCACAGTGCTCGCTTTCCTCAGGCAGCCCGCCTAGAGCAGCTAAGACATCATGCTGACTGATCCTCTGAGCTTCGCTGACGTCCCTTCCCTTAGCCATCTCGGTAACCATGCTGCCCGAGGCAATGCTGGTGCCACAGCCATCTGTCCAGAAGGAAGCATTCGTAACCCTGCCGTCTCTCACCTTAAGGCATATTTCTATAGTATCCCCACAGGAACCAGTTACCCTGCCAAATCCATCGGGGGCGGGAATTTCACCCAGATTTCTGGGGTTGAGAAAATGGTCAATCGTTTTCTCCGAGTAAACCCTTTTCATATCCTCCATGACGGATTGCTCCATTTCTTTGAACGACTCATCAAATCCTTGTGCCATTTTCTCTACTCCTCTAGAAAAAGATTTCACGGGCCGAACCAACTTGCCTGACTGCGCATAGCTACCCTTCTTTCTTACCATTTAGAACTGTGACCACATTGGCAAAAAGTTCAGACACAGCATCTGAGCTATACCTCTCAATTTCTCCCTGGTCGCACAACCTGGCTAGCTCGGGATCAAGAGGCAATTGCCCCAAAAGAGGAGCTCCGGAAGCCTTAGCCATTTCCTCCCCCTTGCTCCTACCGAAAATTTCCATCTTCTTACCTGTGTCAGGCAATACGAGATAACTCATGTTCTCCACTACTCCCAAAACTCGAACATTCATCTTTTGTGCCATCCTCACTGCCTTCTTGACTATCATCTCAGTCAACTCCTGGGGGGTAAAAACATCGATTACCCCTGAGATGGGTATTGCCTGCAGCACCGTCAATGGGGCATCTCCAGTGCCCGGGGGCAGGTCTATTACCAGATAATCCAGCTTGCCCCAAAGAACTTCCTCCCAGAATTGCGTGATAGCTTTAGACATGAGGGGACCTCTCCAGATAACCGCTTCATCCTCATTAGGCAAAAGCAGATTCATAGACATAATTTCAATTCCAGACCTCGATAATACGGGCAAAATACCTGTCTCGCTACCGCTGGGGCGAGCATCTAAACCAAACATCTTGGGAATACTGGGGCCAGTGATATCAGCGTCGAGCACGCCAACAGCCTTGCCTTCCCGAGCAAAAGCAGTAGCCAACAAACCAGCTACCAGAGATTTGCCCACTCCTCCTTTGCCACTCATGACCGCTATTATTTTCTCAATCTGATTAAGTTCTTTGGGCTTGGCTTCGACAAGGTCAACAGTTACTTCCTCCACCCCGGAAACCTCGCTAACCGCTGCCGCTGCTTTGTCCTTCAGCCAACTATGCTGTTGGTCAGGGATAGCAGTCGAAGCCAAACTTATTTTCGCCTTGCCATCCTTAACTTCCGCACTTCGAACCAAGTTCATCTGTATCAAGCTACGCATTGTTCCGGGGACAAGCACTTTACTCAGTGCTTCTTCTAATTTTGCATTGATTGGATTCACCAAATCACCTCCTGCTGGTAAAAGATCCCCCACTTACCTCTGCTTTCCATGTTGCTCTCCTTTCCTTAACAAATAATATATTTCCCTTACCTGCTTCTTCGTCTCTTCAATCGAGCCATCATTATTAATAACAAAATCGGCAGATTTAATCTTTTCCTCAAGAGGAAGTTGAGACTTTATCCTGCTTCGGGCATCTTCCCGACTCATCCCTTTTTCTTCTAATCGGCTTAATTGAGTTTGTTCACTGGCAGAAACAACTACTACTTTATCCACAAATACAGGTCGAGTAAGCTTAAGCTCAAACAGTAACGGGATGTCCTTAATAATCAGAGCATCGGGGTCAAGTCTTTTGATCTCACTTGTAATTCTTTCGTCTTCCCTAAACACCTCGGGGTGAACTATCTGATTCAGCTTCGCCACCTTTTCTTTGTCGGAAAATACTATCTCAGCCAGCTTCTGCCGATTGATGGTCAGGTCTTCATTTAAGAAGTCCTTTCCAAAATACTCCACTATTTCTTTCCAAGCCCTTAAGTGAGGATGGGTTACCTCCCGAGCCAGTTCATCCCAATCAATTGTATAAGCCCCCAGTTCTCTAAAAAAATTGGTTACCGCGCTTTTGCCTGTGCCCACACTTCCTGTCAGACCAACAATAATCATTTGTTCCCTATTTCGCCTCTTTAATCACCTCCTCAGGGTTCAAATTGCTATCGTTGGAAAATGCTTTTGTCCCCTTTTTGCCGTTATCCTTAATGGTCACATATATTACCGCCGCTTGCCAACTCGCCTTTTATATAATCCAAAACAGCCTTCTCAGGTTCATCACCAAGCACGCCAACAACGACTTCAATGTGATTCTCGTTGAAAATCGCTTGGGCCCTGGAACCCATGCCACTAGCTATAACAACGGAAACTCCCTCTTCAGCCAGCCATGCAGGAAGAAGCCCAGGTTGATGTCCTGGCGACGGTATGGTCTCCTTGCTCACAACTGCCATAGCCGCCTCATCAACATCAAATAAGGCGAAATGGCTGCAATGGCCAAAGTGAGCAGCCACCTTACCTTCTACTATAGGTACTGCGAATCTCATTTATTATCCCTCCTGCAAGTGTCGTCCAAGGAGCAAGAAGGTGTCTCACAGCGTTCTGTCCTGCCACAACAAGTCGTGCCAGGTGTAGAGGCATCAGTCTTCAGAGTATACGAGGCGGAGAGAAGCCTCTCTAGCTTGCGGCTGCCGCATACTGAACATTGGACATTTTGGCTGTTAAGGCTGCGGAGAAATATCTCTGAATTCCTCCCGCATTCCAAGCATCTGTATTCATAAATTGGCATCTCTACCTCCTATTTTTCTAGTTTGGCTGGAATAATTTGCCATAGCTCTTTTATCTGCTGCGTTACCTTGTTGTTGGAGTATTCTACTACCGGCAGTCCCTGAACAATCGCTTCAGTTATTACATTATCAAAAGGAATCCTTGCACCCACCTCTATTCCCTCGTTGCCACAATAGCTTTCAATTCGATAGGTATTCTCTTCATTGAGGTCATATTTATTTACGCAAACTAAAACAGGAACGCCGAAGTGGCGGCAAACGCCAATGACCCGCTCAAGGTCATGAATCCCTGATAGCGTAGGCTCGGTCACCAACAATGCCAGACTGGCACCCGATAGCGAGGAGATAACCGGGCAGCCTATGCCCGGAGGACCATCGGTGATGATGTAGTCTAAATTTTCCCTCTCAGCGATGAGCTTGGCGTTCTGCCGCACTAGCGCCACCAACTTTCCTGAGTTTTCCTGGGCAATACCCAACCTGGCGTGGCATAAATAACCGTATTTGGTTTCCGAGATAAACGAATGCCCACTCATGCTGTCCTTCATAGCGATGGCATCAACAGGGCAAACCTGGTAGCAGAAGCCGCAGCCTTCACAGGAGAGAGGGTCAACTTTAAAATCCTTAATGGCTCCAAAGCGGCACAATTCCTGACATAAGCCACATTCTGTGCACTTATCTTCGTCTATGAAAGCGACTCGCCCGCTCCAGAATTCCTTTTCCTCCTTAACCTTTGGTTTAAGGAGGAGATGAAGGTCGGCGGCATCTACATCACAGTCAACTAATACCTTACTTTGGGCTAGGGACGCAAAGGATGCCACAATAGATGTCTTCCCTGTTCCTCCCTTGCCACTAAGAACCACGATTTCTTTCATTTACTCCTGACTTTCTGGCTTGCGTCGGGCATAGACTCGGTATATACTTTCCCCCTTCTCTTGCAAACATTGAGTGCAATGCTCAACTTCTTCAGGCTTAACTTCCTCCAGGCGAACTTTAAAGCCTAGCTCTTGATACATACCCACTACCCTTTTGAGGTGTGTTTCACCATCTATGGCAAATTCTTGCCAGTCCATCATTTTACTACCCAGCTAGCAGCAATTATACCTTTGATGTCCTGAAAAAGTTTGAGAAAATCCTCACGCCACCGAGGCATCCCTTCTACCAAGGGAATTCCCTTCGAATAAAACATGGCGATCTTTCTATCCAGGGGGATTCTCATTAAAATTGCTATTCCTTCTCGATGGCAATACCGCTCAACTTCCTCGCCTCCTATTCCAACACGATTAATTACCACCCCACAGGGCATACCCAGTTTTCTCACTACCTCCACTGCCAGTGAAAGGTCATTTAGCCCAAAAGGAGTAGGCTCGGTCACGAGGAGACAAAAATCGCTCCCCTTTACCGTCTCTACTACAGGACAAGAAGTTCCCGGAGGAACATCGATGATTACTATATTTGCAGGGTCAATATACTTCTTTACCTCCCTGATTACGGGTGGAGCCATCGCTTCGCCAACGTTAATCTTCCCTTGAATTAATTCCAAATTCCCTGAATCGCCTCTTTCAACTACCCCCATCTCTCTTCCTTCCTCAGTAATAGCAGACTCAGGGCATAGGTAAGAACATGCTCCACAACCATGACACAGTTCAGGGAAAACAAGCACTTTTTCCTTAAGCACCGCAATGGCGTTATAGGCGCAGACTTCAGCGCATTTGCCACAATAAGTACATTTCGTTTCGTCCACCTTGGGGATAGGAATATACACGGGTTGGCTTTGGTTCACAGCTAGATGCAGAAGAATATTAGCATTTGGCTCCTCTACATCACAGTCCAACAGTTGAACCTTATAGTTACCGCTCAGGGAAAGAGCTAAGCTGGTAGCCACCAGCGTCTTTCCTGTGCCACCTTTACCACTGGCAACAGAGACTATCATTCTATTCCCGAATCATCTTTGCCCCACACTTGGGGCAGTTCAGGTTATAGCAGGGAACGCTTGCCTGGTGAGGAATCTTTGTTCCACAACTAGGACACACACAATTCCCACTGGGACCCGCGCCAGGGCGGTTTCCCCCCATCCTTCCTATACCCCTGGCGCCTAACCCCCTGCCAGTTCCTGGACCTTGCCCATAAGGGCCTGTACCATCTCCTCTTGGCATAACTCACCTCGCTAAGAATTGGTTTTGTTTTACTCCATCGGTGGCAGTCCGCAAACTCCAGAGCTACAGGTAGGACAACTTGCTTCCGACGGACCAGTTGTGCTTGACCTTGAGCTAAAGAATGAGGAAAGGAGCCTTCTCGGTTTTCCAGCATGACACTCAGGACAACTTAAATTGGAACCATCCTCGCCGATAGCCTGGCGAACTTCGAACCTCCCCCCACAGTGAGTGCACTGATACTCATAGATGGGCATAGCTTACCTCCCTTTCTCTAGCTCTTCGATGCGACGTTGAATCTCATTTAGCTGCTGGCTCATCGCTTGAGCCTGGTTTTTAAGCATCTCTACTTCCTGCTCCGAGCTCATGGCTTGAGGTGGCGGGTCTGCCATGGGCATTGTTTCCCCCATTCCCATGCCTCTACCCATGCCCATTCCTCTGCCCATGCCACGACCCATGCCCATACCTCCACCCATTCCCATGCCGGGAGTAGCTCCCATTCCATAATGGGCTGCTACACTAGGTTGAGCGATTGATTGAAACTTCCCTGCCTTGTAAGCTTCAACAGCGTCTCTTATTCTCCCGGCAACGCCGGTGATTACCTGAAGACCTGCGGCGGATAGTGTCTGATAGGCATTAGGTCCACAATTACCCGTTAGCACGACCTCCGCCCCTTTGCTGGCAATCATCTGGGCTGTGCTGATGCCTGCCCCACCAGCGGCCATAGCATTAGAGTTATCCAAGGCCTCAAACTCCATGCTCTGGGGGTCAACAATGACGAAGTATTGGCACCTTCCAAAGCGAGGGTTCACCTCAGCATCTAAGTCAAGCCCTGTTGCTGATACTGCAATTTTCATAATGCACCTCTTCCTAGTTTACTCTGTCTCCAGTTCTTTTATTCTAGCATCTATTTGCTCCGATTGTCCCTTTATTGCTTCAGCCTGGCTTTTTAGGAAATTCAGCTCCTGCTCCCGGGTCATCTGCGGAGCATAGGGGTACGCTCCTGGCACTGCCCCCGTAGGTGCCCCAGCATAACTATATGGTGCAGGCCCTGCATAAGGCATGCCCATTCCAAACCCGTATCCCCCTCCAAAGCCATATCCTCGCCCAAAACCATATCCCCTGCCTATACTCCAAGGGCTGCAAAAACCTCTTCCTCCTCCCGTCATTGGGCCCATTCCACGTGGTCCCGTTCCATCAAATCCTGGCATAATTCACCTCCTTTTCAATTTAAATATTATGTACACAAACCTCACTTCTTTACTTGCGAAGCTCCTCCAGTCTCTTCCTAATTACATCTAACTCACTCTCCAACACTCCAGCCTGGTTTCTCAAGAAATCCAGTTCCTGCTCCCGGGTCATCTGCGGAGCATAAGGGTCTGCTCCTGGCGTTGCTCCCATAGCTGCTCCAGCATAACCGCTATATGGCATAGCTCCCGGATAAGCTGTTCCTCCATAAGGCATAACCCCAGGGCTACCATAAGAGGGATAGCCCGGCGGGACAGGCATCCCCGCAGCTCCACTGAGGAAATAGCCACCCCTAGGCAATCCTCCCCTTCCTCTGCCAACATAAGGCCAGGGAGGAGAGCTTCCTTTAAAACCGAATCCCCATCCTCCTCCTCCTCTACCAAATCCTCTACCGTATCCATTAGGCATTTCTCACCTCCTTTCTATTTGCGAAGTTCTTCAAGCCTCTTTGTCACTCCATCCAATTCGCTAGTCAGATATCTTTTCTGCTCTTCAAGCATGACTATCTCTTCCTCCTTGGGTATAGCTCCCCAAGGATAGCCATATCCTCCATAGGGATACCCATAAGGCATTCTATACCCAGGCCATCCCCAAGAACATGAAAATCCATACCAAGGCCACATTTTACCACCTCCTTAAGAAAATTTAAAACTTACCACCGAGGGTACCCATAAGGCCCCCATCTCCGCCAGCCACGACCAAGGCCACGACCAAGGCCACGACCGAACCCCCAGCCCCACCTAGGCCACACCGGTGCTAAACCAGCGTAACCGTAGCGGTAAGAGTAACCAGGCATTGGGCTGGCGAAGCCTGGCCTGGCAAAACCAGCACAGAAGCCAGCTCCCCTTCCGGTCATTGGACCTAGGCCCATCGGTCCAGTTCCATCTCCAAACGGCATCTCCATCACCCCCCTTTCTTTTTTATTTATTACCGGCATCTGCCACCGCGAAATCCTCTGCTATATCCTCTGCCTGTAGCAAATGGAGGCAAAGGTATGGGCTGGATATTCCCACTGAAGCACACCGGGCAAGACAAAGGAAGCCTCTGTGCCATTGCCTCAAAAGGCACATCCCACTCATGTCCATCGTTGCCACATCTAAAGCGACGCTGGGGGAGTTCAAAGTTGCCTCCTTCGATTTGAATTGCCTTACCATTAATCAGAGCATCAGCCAGCTTCTTCCGAGCCGATTCCAATATGCGATGGAAAGTCGGCCTGGAAATATGCATCTGCTGCGCACACTCCTCTTGTCCCAGCCCTTCCAAATCCTTAAGGCGGATAGATTCAAGTTCCTCAAGTGAAAGGCGAATACCCTGTAAGGCACTTGCCGGAATCCCCACCGGCTTAAAAAAGCCTACATTCGGCAACTGAGCAACACATCGCAACTTTTCTGGCCTAGCCATTAAAAATCACCCTATTCTCGCTACGAATTTTGAACATATGTCAATAATAAGGATAATAGATCCTGTCAAATTTGTCAAATTTTGACCATAGCCACCGCTTGATGGTACAAATAAAAATATGGACGACATTGAGCTTTTCCCCAGCCTCTCCCACTGTATAGAAACTACAGCCAGGGAGGAATTCTGGAACTCAGTAAACCAACATATGAAAGGTGGGCAGGAGGGCAAAAAACTTGAGGAGAAAATAGAGCTTCTCAAAGCCTTCCTAAAATCAATGGGCTTTAAAAGGCTCCGTAGCCAAAGCGAAAGATACTTAGTAGAAGGCAAGCAGGTTAAATTTGTAATTTCATGGAAAGCGGGCAAGCCAAGTTACGAGATGGTGGTGATTAAAGCTACAGATTGAGCACCTATTCCTTCTCCCCTACCGGTGAAGCCCAAGCCATCAGTGGTGGTGGCTTTGATCGTCACCTGTGTTGACTCCACACCTAAAGCTTGGCTGAGGCGTTTCCTCATCTCGGGGACGAAAGGGGAAAGCTTCGGGTTTTGCGCTATAATGGCAACATCAATGTTGGTCACCTCGAGTCCTTTGGCTTTAAGCAGTTCGCTGGTCTTCCTTAACAAAACCAGGCTCGAAATATCTTTATATTCCGGTTCTTGAGAAGGGAATAAAGTGCCAATGTCGCCTAAATCAGCAGCGCCGCATAAAGCATCTATTATGGCGTGCGTTACCACGTCAGCATCGCTCCAACCTGACAAGCCTTTGTCATAAGGAATATCAACGCCTCCCAAAATTAGCCGTCGCCCCGAAACCAGGGGATGGCTATCACAGCCAATGCCAACCTTTAGCTCCTTTTCCATTCTCCTGCGATGATACTTGCCAACGCCAAATCTTCAGTTGTGGTCACCTTTATGTTTTTATAATCGCCCATATAAAGCTGCACCTTGTGTCCCAAGAGTTCCACAGCAGCTGCATCATCAGTGACCTCCGCTACGAGGCCCTCATAAGCCTTGGTTATCACATCAAAGCTGAATATCTGGGGAGTTTGCGCTGCCCATAACCTGTCGCGCTGCAGCGTTCCCCCAACCAATCTCTCATCAGCAGCAACCTTGATAGTATCTTTCACCGGCACTGCGGCTACAGCAGCCCCGGTCTTTTCAACTACCTTCAGGCCATCCCCAATCAAATCTGGGGTCAAGAAAGGCCGCGCTCCGTCATGAATCATGACCCAATCACACTCCTTTATCTGACTCAGTCCTTCCCTCACCGAATCCCGTCGCCGTGAGCCACCTGAGCATAAAGTAACCTTAGACCAGCCTCTCTCCTTTTTCAATTTCTGCCCCCGAGCCAGATCCTTATCGTTCAATACCAAGACTATCTGCTGAACCGAGCCGTATCTCTGACAAGTATCCACGGACCAAGCCAGTAAAGGTTTCCCCCCTAGAGGAGCAAAGAGCTTGTTTATACCCACCATCCGCTGGCCGGTTCCGGCAGCGACTATAACCGCGCCTAACTTACTAGATCCAAGATTCAAATCTCTAACTTCTGCTCCTAAATATTAAAAGTCAAAATGCAAAAACCTTTTTATTCTTGCCTTGTATTTTTGCCCTTCGCATTTTGCATTTTACTTTCCCTTGTAAGTCCCCGCCCCAGAGCTTCAGCCACCGAGCCGACCTCGATTAGGTGAATGTCCGCAGAGTGAAGGGATCGCTTCACTTCGCTCGCAATGACCGGGGAAAGTCTGGGCATAATACAAGATTTAAAGCCCAACCTGACAGCCTCGGCAATTCTTCTCTCTACGTGTGATACCCCTCTAAGCTCCCCATTCAATCCCACTTCTCCCAAAGCAACCAAGCCTGAAATTGGCTTTGCATCACGAAAACTAGAGGCAACAGCTGAGGCAATTCCCAAATCAACCGCCGGCTCATTGACCCTTAAGCCACCAGTAACGTTGACTATAATATCCTGATTGAAAAGCTTTAATCCGGCACGCTTAGTAAGCACAGCAATTATCAACAGTAGCCGATTAAAATCAACGCCGTTGGCAATGCGCCTTGGTGGAGTAAAACTATTAGGAGTAGTCAAAGCCTGAATCTCTACCAACAAAGGGCGATTCCCTTCAAGAGTGGGCACCACCACTGAGCCCATAGTTCCATCCTTGTATGCAGATAAGAAAACTTGAGAGGGGTTACCTACTTCTATTAGTCCCCTATCGCTCATCTCAAATATTCCCACCTCATGAGTGGAACCGAAACGGTTCTTTACGCTGCGTAGCACCCGGTAACTACTAAATGGTTCGCCTTCGAAGTAAAGCACCACGTCAACGATATGCTCCAGCGTTCCTGGGCCTGCGATAGCCCCTTCCTTGGTCACATGCCCGGTGATTAGCAGGGGCACATTTTTCTGTTTCGCCCACCTCTCCAACCTCCAAGTGCACTCCCGCACCTGGGAAATACTGCCCGGCATCCCGGCTACATCCTCTAAATACATAGTCTGAATGGAATCGATTATCGCCAATTCAGGGGAAAGCTCTTCCAAGCATTCTAATACGGCAGCTAAATCGGGCTCAGAGAGAAAGTATATCCCTTTGCCCCCTATACCGAGGCGCTCACTTCTAAGTTTAACTTGATTAATAGATTCTTCACCGGAGATATAGGCGACAACTTTATTATTCTCAGCCATCATCGCCGAAATCTGGAGTAAAAGTGTAGACTTGCCTATTCCCGGCTCGCCACCAACAAGCACCAGAGAGCCCGGAACTAAACCACCTCCCAGAACTCGATTCACTTCAGCAAAACCAAGGTGAAAGCGAGGAAAGTCACCCTTCTCTACTTGGGAAAGTTCCTGAGGCCTATTTCCTCTAGAGGAAAGCTGGCTAGGAGCGCGGGATAAAGTGACCCTGGTTTCTACGAAGCTATTCCACGCCTGGCAATCAGGGCAGTGTCCTAACCACTTGAGACTTTCTTTGCCGCACTGCTGACAAACGAAAACATTCCTGAATTTGGATTTGCCCCGCTCGCTAGATTTCAAGTCCCCTGGCCAAGATACCTAATACTCGATAACGGCTATCTTTTCCCCGGTCCTAACTACCTGCCCTGGTGAAACTGCCACCTCTACAACTGAGGCTTTTGCTGGAGATAATATAGGGTTTTCCATCTTCATAGCTTCTATGATGCAAATCACCCCACTCTCCTCAACTGAATTACCCGTGGTTACATCAACACGCACTATTCTCCCAGGTAGCGGCGCTTCAATTACTTCTTGAGCCATATTTACGTAGTCTCCTTAACCAATGGTTTCATTACAATTTCATCCTCGACGCAATCCACAACCACCGCGTCTCCAGGCAGGAATTCACCGCGCAGCAAAGCTTCGGAGAGCTGATCCTCAACCAAAGTCTGGATGGTGCGACGCAAGGGGCGCGCTCCAAAATCAGGGTCGTAACCCTTCTTGCCAATGAAATCCCTGGCTGCGTCAGTCACTCCCAAAGTGACGTTCTTCTCTGCAAGGGAGGTGATAACCTGTTTAAGCATCAGGTCAACAATTTGGCGGATATCCTCTTCGGTTAGAGCATGGAACACGACCTGGGCATCAATCCGGTTAAGGAACTCGGGCCGGAATCTTCCATCACTCTTCACTTTCTGGAGAACGCTCTCCTTCATTTTCTCATACTCCGTCTGCTCTTTTCGTTCGCCTTCGATATGAGCAGCAAAACCAAGGGTCATATGACGCTTAATGATCTCGCTACCGATATTGCTTGTCATGACTATGATGCTGTTACGAAAATCAACCCTTCGCCCCTTGGCATCGGTCAAATGACCGTCATCGAAAATCTGGAGCAACATGTTGAATACATTAGGATGCGCCTTTTCAATTTCATCGAGAAGAATGGCGCAATAGGACTTCCGCCTTACTGCCTCAGTCAATTGACCGCCTTCCTCATAACCAATATACCCTGGTGGTGCTCCAACCAGGCGAGCTACATTGTGAGGCTCCATAAACTCTGACATGTCAAGCCTGACCAGAGTATCTTCGCTACCAAACATGAACTCGGACAAGGCCCTTACCAACTCAGTTTTACCCACTCCAGTGGGGCCTAAAAAGATGAAGACACCAATGGGACGCCTCGGGTCTTTTAACCCGGCTCGGGCCCTCCTTACCGCTTTAGCCACGGTATTTATGGCCTCTTCCTGGCCAATAATACGGCGATGTAGAGCCTCCTCCATTTGCAGAAGGCGGCTGGTTTCATCGATAGTCAACCTTACCACAGGTATGTTCGTCCACATGCTGACTACTTCGGCAATATCTTCTGAGGTAACTACAGGTCGGCCTTCTTCCTGTTTAACCTTCCACTCTTTCTCCATGGTCTCGATTTTTTCCGTTAGTTGAAGCTCACGATCACGCAACTCAGTGGAATACTCATACTGTTGAGCTGCGACAGCCGATTCTTTTTCTTTGCGTACACCTTCCAAAGCCCGCCTCGCCTCAATTAAGCCAATGGGGGCACTACCTCGTTTAATGCGTACTCGAGAGCTAGCTTCATCTACCAAATCAATAGCCTTATCGGGCAAAAAGCGGTCCGCTATATATCTGGTAGCCAGCGTAGCCGCTGTCTGCAAGGCTTCGTCGCTTATATCCAATTGGTGAAATTCTTCATACCTGTGTTTAATGCCCCGCAATATTTCCAATGTTTCTTCCATAGTAGGTTCGGTTACCAGAACAGGTTGAAACCGCCGTTCCAAAGCTGGGTCTTTTTCCACATACTTGCGGTAGTCGCCCAAAGTAGTGGCACCAATACATTGAATCTCGCCACGCGACAACGAAGGCTTCAGGAGGTTAGAGGCATCAACCGCACCTTCAGCTGCTCCAGCACCCACAATAGTCTGCATTTCATCAATAAACAAGATGCAATTACCGGCAGTTTTCTCCTCCTCGATAACCTTCTTCAGCCTCTCCTCAAATTCACCACGATATTTTGTTCCCGCCACTAGAGCACCTATATCTAACGCAACTATTCTCTTACCCTGTAATACCTCAGGAACCTCCCCGGCTATTATGCGCTGGGCTAACCCTTCAACAATAGCTGTTTTGCCTACACCTGCTTCACCTATAAGCGCGGGATTATTTTTAGTACGACGACTTAGTATTTGAACTATCCGTTCAATCTCCTTGTAACGCCCAACAGTAGGGTCAAGTTTATCCGCCCGAGCTAGGGCAGTTAAATCGGTCCCAAGTTGATCCAAGGTCGGTGTGCGTGAGGCAACGCGACCTGTGGCACGAGATCGCACAGCTTCTTGCCTAACAACTCTACTGACCTCATCACGCGTTCGCTCCAAGGTAATACCAAAACTCTCTAAAACACTAAAAGCTACCCCTTCGCTTTCACGCATTAATCCAAGCAAAAGGTGCTCAACACCTATATAGCTGGAATTAAGACGGCGCGCTTCATCCACAGCAAACTCGATGGCCCTTTTTGCTCGAGGAGCAAGGTCAACATCCCCACTGGTAGCTCGACGCTCTCCTTTCCCAATTACAAATTCTACAGCCGCCTGTATCTTACTCATCGAAATACCCAAATTACTCAAAACCTTAGCTGCAACCCCCGACTCTTCACCTGCTATCCCTAATAATATGTGCTCAGTATCGATGTAACTATGGCCTAGGCGTTGTGCCTCTCCTTGAGCTCGAGTCAGCACCCTACGAGCTCCTTCAGAAAATCTTTCAAATCCCGTGCTCATTTCAACCCCAATCGCAGTTTTAACTTAAGTATAGAGCATACTACCCTCTCCGTCAACAAGCCCACCTTACTTGAATTGAGTGGTAGAATGGTAATATAATACCAAAAAATCATTATCGAAGTTTAATATAAATGCAGGTCACTGGCGGTAAAGCAAAGGGAACCAGGTTAAAACCTCCACCGAGGCACTCCATTAGACCCACGACCAGTGTGGTAAGGCAAGCTGTATTCTCCCTTTTGGAAAACAGACCTACCAATTGGCGTCAGGTTCTTGACTTATACGCCGGCAGCGGTGCTCTGGGTATTGAAGCTCTAAGCCGCAGGGCAGAATGGGTTGATTTTGTTGACCACAGAAAAAGTTGCTGTGACCTTATCAAAACCAACCTGGGAAAAATAGGGAAACTACAGCAGGCTAAAATCTACTGCTGTAGTGTGAGCAAAGCACTCGCCTTCCTTAAAAGTAGTTATGACATTATCTTCGTAGACCCACCTTACTCTGACCCTTCCACAAATAATTTACTCATAAATCTAGCCGAGTCAAATTTGCTCGGAGCAAACTCTACAATAGTACTTTGCCACGCAAATCGCTTTCCCTTAAATTCCGACTACGCTGGACTTCACCTTGTTAAGCAGCGCCGCTACGGTGACACTTTTATTTTCATATACCAAAAGGAGGTTTAATTATGGTCGTCGCAGTTTATCCAGGCACTTTTGACCCCCTCACCTGCGGGCACATGGACATTATTGAACGAGCATTACCCCTAGTCGATAAGTTAATCATCGGCATTTATGAGAATCCTGCTAAACGGCCGCTTTTTCCTCTGGAGAGAAGGGCAAGGTTAGTGAAAGAGGCGGTAAGTGGCTTGCCCAACGTCGAGGTTAAAGCTTTTAAAGGGCTGGCCGTGGATTTCATACACCAAGTAGGAGGAAAGGTTATGGTCCGCGGTTTGAGAGCAGGTTCTGACTTCGAACGAGAATTTGATATGGCGCTGATGAACAGAAATCTGGCGCCAGATATCGAGGTAATTTGCTTGATGACGAGCTCTCAATATCAATTTCTTAGCTCAACCCTGATTAAGGAAGTAGCTGAGTTAGGAGGCTGTCTTGAAGGCATGGTTCCCGAGCACGTAGCTGTAGCTCTAAAGGAGAGGTTTTCCATGTCTACTAAACTTGCCACTGGTAAAGGCAAAAATGTAAAATGAGGAGCCAAAAGTTAAGGAGGTAATAAAACGATGGCATACAAAATTACTGAGGAGTGCATTAGCTGTGGCGCCTGCGAACCAGAATGTAAAAATGAGGCCATAACTGAGGGAGAGGAAATCTATGTTATTGACCCCAATAAATGCACTGAGTGTGTCGGCTGGTTCGAGTCACCGAAGTGTGTTGAGGTTTGCCCTGTAGACACTTGCATTCCTGACCCCGACCACAAGGAAACACGGGAGCAACTGTTGGACAAGTGGCGCAAGCTACACCCCGGTGAGACTCCGGCCGTCACTTAAAATGAAGCTTATCAAATATTGCAGTTAAAAGTGCTCGTTTAGTAGCCTGTTCGCTCTGAGCTTGCCGATGGGGAAGTTAATCTGATCTTGAATGCCGCTCGTGGTTCAACAAGCACACCCGAGCGGTTAATGAATGTCTCTCAGTGAAAAACCATCTGCTTCACGTACTTAGGGAGATTTTTCACGTGGCTCAAAAATGGCATCTCACTGTATGACCTTATAGCGACGTAACAACTATCACATCGGTTGGTCCGGGAGAATTTTTCTATCATCTCTTCGCGAGTAGCGTATTTATTGCGGTGCAGCGAACAGGGTACCAGGCTCCCGTCGGGCATTACGACAAGAAATCTTATGCCTGCCTTACAATTTGGCATGTATCCTTGTTCAAAGAATTTTAAAGTATCTCGGAGTGTGAGTTCTGGGTTAGCTAGATAAGTGCCCTGCTTTTTTAACATTATTAGTTCGTCAATGGTCTGGCGTAAAATTTCCAAATCCCCTCCGTTGTTGAGGCAATAGTCCTCGTTCTTTGTTCGCAGCGCAGTATATGCGCTATAAGATATGTCTACACCCCACTCAGAAGCCTTTTTTGCCAGGGGCAAGATTTCCGCCAGATTGGCTTTGGTTATAGCTGTGTTTAAGATGATATCCCGAAACCCAAGCCTTGCTAGCCGTGGAAGGGTTTGTTCCAAACGCTTATAGAGACCGGGTCGTCGTCGAAACTCATCATGCCGCTCATCAGGGAAATCAAGCGATACAGAGAATTGATCCACCCCAGCTTCACGCAACTGCAGATAGTTATTTTCGTTCAGCAGTACACCGTTGGTAACTAGTATCATATATTTTACCCCAGCTTGCTTGATAGCCTGGACTATGGCTGCTATATCCTTGCGTAGAAGTGGCTCGCCACCAGAAATTTGCGCTGCAAGTGGCTTCAAACGTTTAGTAATGTTCCCATACTCCTCTGGTTTAATTTGCTTTTCATCCTTTATAACCCCCCCAAGGTCACAGTGATGGCAATTACAGTTACAAGAAAGTGTTACTTCGTAAGAAACTACTATGGGGCGATTAGTCATGTAGTTACGTATTCCCCCACCGACGAACTTAATCCCTTGTAATAGAGAGATATTTGCCACTCGTTATACTCCTATTTGAAACTGATCACTGTACAGTTATCCAATCTCGAGGGATATGCAAACCTTAGCTTATTCATAATTTTACCTGAAGCGGAGCCAGGATGGAATAGACCTTCTGTTCGTTCATACATTTTCAAATATTTTAGCACTGGTATAACCAACATTGACAGGCTTATGTATTCTTTGTAGCTAGTGGAGAATACATTTCTGAACCCAGCGCGGCTCAGCATATCTGCAAGGGTTCCTACTGTAAACTGATTTATATGCAGCCTCCTTAGATTCCACCACCTCCTTCGGAATATTTTTGCCAGGGCGCTCCCAATATCTGGGGTTGATATTACCAGCAGCCCCCCAGGCTTGAGTATCCTATGAACCTCACTGAGAACCAGAAAAGGGTAGGGCACGTGTTCCAGAACTTGCCACAGAGTGACTACGTCGAAATAGTCTTGCTCCAACTGCATATCTTCGAACGGCTTTGCCTCTACATCCAAGTTGAATTCTCTCCTAGCATATTCTGCCACATCCTGCGATATTTCAATTCCTTTGGTAGTGTATCCAGCTTTAGAGGCGTTAAAAAGAAAGAAACCTTCCCCACAGCCTATATCCAGGAGATGTGTGCCATTCCCGTATCGTTTGATTAATCTAACTTGCGATTCAGTAGCAGTTAAACGAGTGCCACGAATAATACGGGCGTCACCAGTATTTCTTTGGAAGTAATCTGCGTTGATTTTGCTCGCTTTCTCAATAGGGTTCACATATATAAGGTGACAATTCCGACATTTGACATGCCTACCGTATTTACCCCCAAGCATCATATATACAGTATCCACCCCTTCCCGTAAATCACGCTCTCGCATATTAGACTCAAAGAGCACCTCAAAATCATCCTGCCCACAATTGGGGCAGTTGCGATACTCAAAAAGTGAATCCATCTCATACAACTCTTAAAGGCGTTTAGCCTTGTTGTAAGCAGCAGCCACGGCCTCAAGAACGAGAGAACGAAATCTCCCCTTTTCTAACTGAAGAAGAGCCTCGGTGGTAGTTCCTCCTGGCGAAGTAACCATATTCCTCAAATCAGCAGGATGTTTGCCTGTCTTCTCAACAGTGCGAGTAGAGCCAAGTACAGTTTGTATCACCAATTCCTGGGCCATATCCCGAGGCAAGCCAATATGGACACCAGCATCGACGAGTGCTTCGATAAAGAGAAAGACATAAGCTGGACCACTGCCGCTTAAAGCAGTGGCCATACTTAAATATTTCTCCTCAGTCACATAAATTTCTTTGCCCAATGCACTCAGCACGGTCTGAGCTAACTCCTTTTGCTTCTGCGTAGTCCCAGCAGTTGCTGTCCAGATAGTCATTCCCTCGCCGATTTGCGCTGGCATATTCGGCATGGCCCGAATTACAGAGGAATGATTTAAACCCCTGCATAAACTGGGCAAGGTAGCGCCAGCTACTATAGACAGCACTAGCTGTTCGGGCAATGGAGTCTTTATCTCTTCCATTACCTGAGGCAGATTCTGAGGCTTCACTGCCAGAATAATCAAGTCGACATTTGCCATCGCCTTCCTATTATCAGCTAAGGTGCTAACTCCATATTCCCGGCTCAATAGTTCACGCCGCACCGGACTGATATCGCTAACCACCATATCTTGTGGCGCAGCCACCTTCTTAGTCAAAAAACGTTTAATCATCGCTTCCCCCATGGCTCCACCACCAATAAATGCTATACTAATTTTTTTCTTTTCCATGATACTGTCATTTCTTTCTTTTCCTGCTTCTATCATGGTGCTACCACAATATTCACCACTCGCTTGGGGACATAAATGACTCTGGTAAGTTTCTTGCCATCAATATAAGCCTTCACCCGCTCTCGACCCAGCGCCACTTCCTTGGCCTCGACTTCACTTATGGAAGCGGGTACAATCACCTTATCTCGAAGCTTGCCATTTACCTGAATGACTAAGGTAATTTCCTCCTCCTTGACCAGCTCTTCGTCATACTCAGGCCATTGTTGGTTATGAATACTGTAGGGATGCTCAGTCCTGTTCCATAACTCCTCAGCAAGATGAGGAGCAGTGGGGGCAAGGAGAAGCAGAAAATAGCTAATAGCTTCCTCCCATAGAGAATTTGATACCGCCCCACTCTCTTTAACCTTAGATAGGTAGTTGCTGAATTCCATAAGGCTAGACAGCATAGTATTGAAGCGGAACCTCTCCAAATCAGCAGTCACCTCTTTAATTGTCTTATGAGTTAAATGAAGGAATTCCTTCTCAGCCTCGGGATCAATAACACGGCTAGCATAATCTGCTGTTACAAGGCTCCACACCCGGTTCAGCCAGCGGCTGACACCCACAATGCCCCTATCATTCCATTCCCCCCCAAGCTCCCAGGGTCCAATAAACATGAGATACCCACGAACAGCATCAGCTCCTAACTCAGCCACATATTCGTCGGGGGCAATTACATTGCCCCTGGATTTGCTCATCTTATCACCACAATAAATTATCGTCCCCTGATTGAACAGCCTGGTAAATGGCTCATCGAAATCGACTAGGCCAATATCCCTCAATGTCTTGATGAAAAAACGAGCGTAGAAGAGATGCATAACTGCGTGCTCAGCACCTCCGGTATACAAATCCACAGGCAACCAATATTTCATTTTGGTAGCGTCAAAAGGGGCATCCCTGGTTTCAGGACTGGTGTACCTCAAGAAATACCAGGAGGAACACATAAAAGTATCCATAGTATCAGTTTCCCTTCGTGCTGGCCCAGAACATTTAGGACAGGTGGTATTGACGAATGACTGGCAATATTTCAGAGGAGATTCCCCGGTAGGTTTAAATTCCGCATCGGGAGGAAGCAGAACAGGCAAATCCTCCTCGGGCACAGAGACTATGCCGCATTTATCACAATAAATTATAGGTATGGGTGCCCCCCAATACCTTTGCCTGGAGATAAGCCAATCACGAAGACGATAAATAACCGTACGCTTACCCCATCCTTTTTCCTCTAACAAAGCACAGATTACCTCATACCCTTTTTCGCTGGGTAAACCGCTAAACTCCCCAGAATTCACCATTGTACCTGACTCAGTATATGCTTCCGTCAATTCTTCGCCTGTCCAACCCGGAGGAGCAATAACTGTTCGTACAAGTAGCTTAAACTTCCTGGCAAATTCCAAGTCTCGTTCATCATGAGCAGGTACCGCCATCACTGCTCCGGTGCCATAAGTTGGCAATACATAATCAGTAATCCAGATAGGCACTCGCTCCCCGCTCATCGGATTGACAACATAGCTTCCCAGAAAGACCCCTGTTTTCTCTTTGCCTATTGCCACCCGTTCGTACTCAGTTTGCCGCCGACACCAAGCAATATATTCATCTACTTCAGCTTTATGCTCTGGGGCAGTTAATTTAGAGACTAAAGGATGCTCCGGAGCCAGGAGGAAGAAAGTCACCCCAAAAATAGTATCAGGGCGAGTGGTAAACACTCTTATTTCTTTCTGCTCTGCACCCCCATGCTCTAGCCAGAAAGAAATTTCAGCGCCCTCGCTCTTACCCACCCAATGCTTCTGCATTATCTTTATGCGTTCTGGCCAGTCCAGTTGACTATGATTGAGGAGCTCTTCGGCATATTTAGTAATCCTGAAGAACCACTGCTCCAGCTCTTTTTTAATCACTGGTGTGCTGCATCTCTCACAAAAACCTTCCCCTACTATTTGTTCATTAGCCAACACTGTCTGACATCTAGGACACCAGTTCACAGGCGCCTCAGCCCGATAGGCCAGACCAGTGTGATAAAATTTGAGGAAAAACCACTGCGTCCACTTATAGTAGTCCGGCAGGCAAGTAACGACTTCACGGTTCCAGTCATATATTGTCCCCATACTCTTGAGTTGCCGACGCATATTCGCTATATTTCTCATTGTCCACTCATAAGGGTGAATTCCATGGTTGATGGCAGCATTTTCCGCCGGTAAACCAAAGGCGTCAAAGCCCATAGGATGAAGCACATTATAGCCCCGCATCCTTTTAAATCTGGCATAAACATCTGAGGGCGCCATAGCGTACCAATGCCCAACGTGAAGGTCACCTGAGGTATAGGGGAACATGGTCAGGGCATAAAATTTCGGGCGCCTATGATCTTCCCCCACCTCATAAATATGGTCAGTCGCCCACCTCTGTTGCCATCTTTTTTCGATTTCCCGAGGGTTATATTTCTGAGCCATATTTGCTAAAGTTTAACCTAATTCAGGGTGAATTAAAAGCCTGTTCCTACTGCTGGAAATCAACATGGAAAGGGAAATCCTTAACAAAACACGCCTTTATGAACTTTTATCAAGACTCGAAAGCAGCCCTGGAGACTATATAAGTTTGTATATAAAACCTTCTTCTTTTCCTGATTATATAAATGGAATATCGCTTCAGCCCCCATACAACACATATGCTCACGAAATTAAGGAATCAGTCAACATTAAAGCTGTAGCTCAAGCAGTTGCAAGGTACAATACGGGAGCAGCTATATATTGGCAAGAAAACGGCAATAAAGCTATAGTGTTGCCGCCATTTCCTACCACTGAAGATAAAATTTTATCAGGTAAGTTTGATACCTCCCCCCTATTAGAAACCCTGGAGCGAGCACATGTTATCGGCGTGGTGATGGTAACATGGGGGGCATACTCTATAGGAATTTTCCATCGTAATAATCTGGTAAAGTCAAAAACGGGCACAGGGTATATCCATAAGGAACACAGGGAAGGGGGAAGAAGCGAAAAAAGATTTGCCCGCAGGACTGAAGAACAGAAGAAAGATTTTTTGAGAAAGGTTAGCAATAGAATCGAGGAGGAATTTGGAAATTACACGCTGGATTATATATTTTTGGGAGGGAACAGCCTAATCCGCACACCCTTATTAAGGGAATGCAAATACCTTCAGCGAGAAGCCCAGAGAATTTCCCAGAGGGCTTTGAATCCAAGATATGCAGACAAGGAAGCCTGGAACCACACTCTTAAAGAAATAACAAGCTTTATGGCTTTTACTTTTTGAGACTACACCCAAAAAGATACCAATACGCCCTTGGGAATAAATATCCCCTAAAGATTCAAGCCCGCTCGCCTGTGGATTTCACGCAAATGCAAATAGCGATAATATTAATGCGTGATCCTGCTCAACACCCGGTGACCGCCGTAGAAATTTAACGTTTCTCTATTCTGAATACTTTTGTGCCGCAGACAGGACAGACACCCCGGGTCGCTGGCCTGCGGTTCTTGAGTGTAACCCGCATTGGGTTTTTTATCTCCACCTTTTTCCTACACTTCATGCAATAAGCTGTCGCCATCATACCCTCCTTTTAATTTTGTTACACATATATTGTTACTATAAGAACAAAGCTTTGTCAATACCTTTTGGGCTCTTTAGAGCAAATATTGTAAATTTTTGACCATTTTAGCAGGTGGGGCAGGAGCCCAAGACCATTTAGAGTCCTGCCAATAAGCTACATTTGGATTTCTAGTTAAAATGAGTGGACAGCGACTGCAATGCCGTGTCTAATCGCTTCAGGCATTTTTCTTTTCCCAATACTGCCATGGTCTGAAACAATGGTGGTGCCGCAGTACGCCCTGTAACAGCTACCCTTAACAAACCGAAGAATTTCCCTGTGCCTAAGTTCAGCTCTGCGGCCAAAGGGCGCAGGATGCCCTCAAGCGTGGTGGCATCCCAGGTCGTTACTTTTTCTAACTTTTGCGAAGCAATTGTAATAGCCTTAGCTGCTGACTGGGCATCCAGTTTTCCACTTAAAAGCAGGTTTGTATCATATTGCAGCTCGTCGAGGAAGAAAAAGCTGGCAAGCTGAGGAACTTCAGCTAAGGTTTTGGCTCGTTCTTGAATGAGAGACAGAACCTGGCTGACGTAACTATTGTTCAATGGGCGCTCTACCGACTTTGGCAAATCTCTATCTAAAAATGGTATGGCTTGCTGGACAAATTCTCCCAAGCTTAGCTTGCGCAAATAAACCCCGTTCATCCATTCCA
>Ga0307428_1000164_pt1 | contig 54855 bp, 68 predicted proteins | sample SalMarWE160240MG_FD_202161 | JGI IMG/M metagenome (GOLD analysis project Ga0307428, IMG submission 202161) | Salt marsh sediment microbial communities from the Plum Island Ecosystem LTER, Massachusetts, United States - WE1603-240 | ecosystem: Environmental > Aquatic > Marine > Intertidal zone >...
CAACATCCATGGGAATTTCTTCACCACGTTCTCTATCCTTAGTGTACCGCTCGGCCCGATCTTCAATCTTTCTTATTTCCTCCCAAGCTTTGGCACGAAATTCCGGATTAGTTAATCCCTCTTCTACGATACCGCTAATAGTTTCAAATTTCTCAATACGCTGGTATCCGCTCAATGGATTGAAGTAACTCCGCTTAGCTTTCTTTTTACCTGGGCCTTTACCAGTAAATTCAGTCATCGATTTGGGATTTACCTCTTTCTGAATACTAGCAATATACTTCTCGGCCTGCTGCCTACTTAAACGATATTCAGCATCTTGAATCATCCGGGTTAAATCTTTCTTAATTGCTTCAACCTGGTTCCATCCATGCTTACCAATACTAATATTATTTATCTGACGAAGTGTCCTGGTACGTACCGGTATCTTCAACCGATCAAACCGCGCTCTATTTTCCTTCAAGAAATCTTCCAGCTTCCCCCGGATCGCTTTATTTTCCTGCTTAGTCATCATCCTTCCCTTACCTTCTGCCCTCTTTTGCTTTTGAGCCGGGGTATCTTCGTAGATTTTGAATTCATCTTCCCATCCTTTAACCAGGGATTCACGCTCAGGCTTAGTAGCTTTTTCTACAGCAGCCCGCTCTATAGCCTTGGCTTCCATCTCTCGCTCTTTAGCTACATATGTAGTCTCACCAGTTTCCATATTATATATGGCTTCCTGATTATACTTCTCACCAAGCTTCAGAGTTTCCTCTTTAGTCTTGGCAAAATTAACCAGGTCAATATAAGTCTGATCGGTTTTCTCGTCGTACCAAGTTCCCACTCCGAGCTTTTCACCCTTCTCATATCTCTCCTGTAATTCAGCTTGATGTTTATCCTTGAACTCCTGAATACGCTCATCAGTAATTTCCTTGCCTTTAATAATCTCTCCGGTTTCACCTATAACAAATGGAGTTTCGGTTTTAACCTTATCCATGTTAATAAATCCCGGCTTACCATCCTGCTTACCGCCATACATGAAAGTAGATCCACCAGTTTCAGCATGAAGCTGTGACTGAGTTCTCAATTCCTGCGGCCGGACCGGTGAAAGAATGTCCACACGTTTAGTTCCTCTCCAGTCTGATACTATACCTTCATATCCATCCAGATAAGCTTTCCTGCTAGCTTCCCGATATTCCCTAGCATAATTCCCGGTTTTGTCTGTTACATACCCTTTTGGATCTGCATTAAAATCATACAACTTATTTGCTGGGATCTTAACAGTATATGGTGTACGACCAGCTTTTGTTATATTCTTCTCTCCATCTTCCGGATTAATATAAAACTCTACCTGGCCACGGCCTTCATTTGCTTTGACATCCTTAGCTCCAGCAGCCGTACCGTGCATTCCCGGCTCTAATTTTCCGCCCATAATTTCTTTGGGGCCCCAGTGATATAAAGTAACATCACCGGCTTCATCTATCTGAAGTTTGCTTTTAGTCTCCTCTGATAAAGTAGGCTTAGCTTCCGGTTTAATTTCAGCCTTCCGAATCTCAGCCTGATCGATTCTCCACTTTCGACGCTCATTCATTTTAATAGAGGCTGCAATATCAGCATCACCCATGGAAGCGTATTTATCCTCCAAACTTATCTCTCCAACCTTTTTTCCTTTAGCTTTTTCAATAGCCTTACCAACTTCACTAAAGGAAGTTTCTTTAGTTGGAAACACTACGGACTCCATTATACCCTCTACTCGGCCTTCCGGCATATTTTCCAAAGCCTCAATAAAAGCTTCTTTGTTTCCAAATCCACGCCGGCCTATTCTATATCGAGAAATAGTAGGATCAGAAAATTTTCTTACCTCCTGCTCCTCTTCAGCAGCTGCCATTTCTTTATCAAACTTATCATGTAAAGCCTTACGCTCATGCTCTGTAGCAAATTCAATAGTCTTACCTTCAGCTACTGATAATTCTGTATCAATTAACTTATATTTACCCTCTCCAATTTTCGTCAGACTACCAGATACTCTATCCATACCAAGTATATTGGCCTCAAATCCAGCATCAGTTACTTCACCAGGCTTAAGCTCTCCCCCCTCTTTTGTCTCTTCTAATCTTTTTTGTACTTCAGGATCTTTTAACTGTGTTTCAATCTTGGCAGTTTTGGCCGGCTTAACTGGTTTAGCTGGGGCCTCAAGTGGAGCTTTCTCTTTACCCTCTAAAGTAATTGGTTTTGGCCGCTCCTTACCTTCAGGCGGATTCAAAGACTCATTCCATGTGGTATAGAATTTCCGCATTAATTTCTCCTGTTCAGCTGATCTATGTTCGGGCCGGGTTTCCCATGCATCCAGTACTTTATTAAGATCTATACCATTATCCATAGTACCATTAGATACAGCTTCTTTATCAGGTAATGATAACTTTTCGAATTCTCTGTGCTTACCTATGTCAACAGCCTCCTTATCCAGGAACCTGGCACTCTTTTCAGCTTCGCCTTTAGTAGTTGCCCTAACAGCATCTACCAACATTTTACTGCCATCTTTGTCTACCTGGTAAGCTTTAATGCCGTAACCTTCCTCACTTTTAAATATCTCAACACTGTTTATTTCCGGCGTAATTTTAGCAAATTTACCAGTACGTTCGTACAATAATTTAGATTTTGTAATCCATGGAATATTCTCATCTGCCATTATATCAATAAATGTCTTATCATTCAATGTTTTCGAGAAAGGTCCTATTTCTCCCTCCGGTCTGTAACCTTCAACCATGTCCTTTTCCAATGGGGTGAATTCAGCATCGAATTCTTTTTTACGTTCGGGCTTATCAAATGCTTTTGACTGCTCAAAATATTTACTATATTTCTTAATGGTAGCTTCAGGGTGTTGAACATAACCAGCGCTTTTAGATCCGAGTACCATCTTTAATGCATGCATCCAGTCAATACTACTCAAAGGCTTATCCTGCAAAAATGCATCACCGGCCCCAAATATACCTATTTCAGCTCCAAAAGCAATACCCTTTCCACTCAGTTGACCAAATTTACCTAACCCTTTGGCCATAACAGATTCCAGATACTTACCACCTATTCCGACAGCCCCTAAAGCAACACCCATTTTCATTCCGATCACGCCTTGTTTCCTTACATCACGCCATTCAACTTCCCTCATGGGAATATCCTCCTCATTCATTTGATTAAGTGTCTCTCCTACAACATTATATAATCCCAGAGCTCCCGCACTACCGCCCATCCCCTCTATGACTGGTGGAGCTTTAGCCGCTAGATTGAGTAATATTTTTGCATTCTTTGTAGCGGCTGCTGCGATCATATCCTCAGCCAGAACACCTTTTACACCCATTTTCATCAATCCCTTACGGACCAAATTAAATCCGCCATAAGCCATACCTTTTCCTAAAGCAGTCCTTGTACCAAGCATCATAGCGCCTTTACCTATAAGTCCTCCTGCCGCGAATAACGGACCATCAAAAAGAAATCCTAATGATATAGCGGCTACATCCTGTAAAAAATTAGGGTCCATTTTATCCAGTTCCTCCTGATCATACATTGCCTCACCATTCAATATATCGTAAGCCAGACCCATCAAAGAGCCATTAAATCCAGCGCGAAATACATATGTTTCTTCTAATTTACTCTGCGACGCTTCAGCCAAATCTGGACGAGTTGGATTAAACAAACCACCAGCTATTCCCATTGTACTGAATTCCTTTGTAGGTTCGCCACGTGCACCAAATAATTCTTCCCATGGACTTAGATCATCCTCCTGATCAACTTCTTCTTTTATACGCCGCCCGTCTGGAGACAGTTTAATATCCTCCACACCCCCGCCAGAAAAACCGAAATCATCTTCCGGAACTATCTCTGCTTGAGGAGCTACTGCTGGTCCAAACCCAAAATCATCTTCGGGTAATTGCGTATTCTGACTTTTGATATCGTCTTCTGGCATGATTATTCTTATTTAATTCGGAATTCTGTAGCAGTACCTTCGTTTAATCCCTTGAGTATATCTTCCCTTGTCCATTTACCCCCGGCAATAATTTTTTCATACGACACCCATTTTCCCGCTGCGTTTTTTAATTCAAGATCCTCTACTATGTAAGTACCAAGGCCAGTCTCCTTTTTCCTCTCAGCAAATCCTTCCCTGGCTCGTCTTTCTCGTTTACTTTTAGACCACGCTTTTTGATCCTCTGTAGCCTCTTCCATAGTTATGAACTTATTACGTCCACCCTCTTTCCTTGGTTCTAATACTGGAGTTGGAGTCTGCTGTGCAGCATTTCTCACATCATTCCAAACAGCTTTACCATACTGGGTAGACATTTGACCCATTAAACGCTCTTCCGGTATCATCACTTCAGCGGCTCCACCAAGATCAATAACATCAATTGTTTTCTCTCCATCAGTGGGACCAACTACATTAAAGAATAATTTCCCTTTCTTCAGACCTTCTTCCTTACCTGTGTCCGGATCTTTATAATCAATCATAGCTTGAATATCCAATGTACTGGATACTTGTAACTTATCTGTAGGATCTTTATACATATTAGTAGGTCTGGCCTTCAACGGAGAATTAAAATACCCGCGTATAACATCGCCCTTCTGAGTTCGGATACTAACTATATCATTAGGACTGATATCTATAGAAGTAGCTCTTTTACCTGCGTTAACTGCGGGGAGAGATATTTGATGAGTATCATATTGCCGTTGACCGTCATCGCTATATTTTGGTATCTTTGTTCCACTGTATCCACGATCAGCGTTTCCAAATAAACCAAATGATTGATTTATACTTCTCTGTCTTTCAGCCATCTCCCTACGGACGGCTGTAACAGTCTTATCCTCTGTCTGCTTGATACCAGCCCTAAACTGCTTACTAAATATAGCCTTCGCTTTTGGATCACTTTCCAAATAAGGATATGACTGTAGAGCATCTTCTACTAACATATCTTTTTCATCATCAGTGTAAAACCCTTCTTGCTGAACTCGCTCTAATACCTTATAAGCATCAGTTGATAATTTAGCATTCTCTGTTATGGTAGTTGTTACCCTACTTTTAATCTGGCCTAGAGACGCTGTAACGGCGTCATTAATGCCGGTATAAGCTTGGAATTCACCAACAAATTTATTTAATTCCTCAATACTTTTCGTTCCAAGATTATCGTGATTATGAATAAAAGCCGCAGCTTTTTGAACAGCGTCATCATTAACGTAATTCTCTGCCGAATTAACGGCTTTGGCAAGTATATCCATAGCTTTGGGGGCCAATTGGTTATACATCCTGGCATATGTCTGATAACCTCTGATCATATTCTTAAACCCGGGATCATACTTGGTCAGCATTCTAGCCTTAGTATAATCGCCATCTAGTTCATGAGCCTTCTCATCCAGATAAGTATTAATGTTTGTTTGCAATTTAGCATTAAATTCATCCTGGGCTAACGGATTTACCAACTCTATGTATGCATCAAGGGCCTCATTATTGGCCGGCCCAAACATCGCAAATTCTTTAACGGCTGCATCCTGCTCAGCTTTGCGTCTAGCTTCCAACATGCCAATAGGTATAAGACCCTGATTAGCAACGAATATAGGAATATTACCCAACGACTTACTTCCGAATGTGCCGGCCTGTAAAGGTCTATCTGCACTTGGAAAATAAGTACTTTTTGCTTGAGCGCCTGGCGAAGGGGCCTGAAAACTCCTTTGTAGTTTATCAATATAGGATGCATCAGACTTCGTTAATTCACTCCTGGACATACTATAATTACTTGTTCCACCTTCTTTTACTACGCTCGGATTTTTATTTTCTGACATGATTTTAAATTTTTATCCTACATTGGAGTAGTAGAAGTGATTCCTCCACCGCCGCCTCCAAACATAGGTGCTACATTCTGTACGAGACCAGGCAGCTCGCTTAGAGCCTGCATATTCATCATATTCCTATTCTGGAACATAGCCGAAGCAAATTGAGCATAATCGGCTTTGGATTGAATGGCTTCCCATAAATCTACATCAAGCGCCCGTTGCGATTCTACTGAGCCTTTTTGGTATAATGCTCTCATCACATTCATAAGTTGCTGGTTGTATTCAGTTCTCTGCGATCCAGTCATTCCGAGTAGCTTGTTAATATTCTCTCCCATTTGTATACCAGACTGTTTCATGAATGACATGGCCATCGCTGGACTGCTATACTTCATTCCAACAGTGGCTTGTTGAGCACTGGTCCTCTCCAGCAAATCCTTGGCCGTCTGGAATTCGGGAGTCATTCCTGTCTCCACCATCCTTTTCTCTCGTCTGAGCTCTCTTCCAAAATCTGCAAAACCTGGATCTGGTATTGGGGTTAAAGCAGTTTCTCTGGCTTGAGCAAAAGAGGACTCTGAGGATTTAAGATCTTCATAAGCAGATTTAGCTTTTCCTCTTCCGCCGAAAAATCCTACAATGGCCCCAATTCCGGCGCCTATACCGGTACCTAAACCGATACCTATAGGACCACCAAGTGAGCCTATAGTGGCTCCAGTGGCGGCTCCTGATACGGCCCCAGCGCCGGCTCCCTTCCAACTTTCATGAGCAATGTTAATGTCTGGCATGGCTTTAGTTTAATATTCTCTTGAGTCCACTCTTATTACCCGACTAAGTCGGTCAGCAACTCTAAATTTAAGCTGCTTATGGGCAGGGATGGTATCACCAGTCATGTTTGACGGACGCGCACCCTTCTGCGCAAAACAAAAGCGCCCCAAGGTTTTTAATTCTACTTCATCTTCATTCAGCAAGTGTTCCTTAACTATCGCAAGCAACGAATCAAACATAAAGTCACATTGGACCTTTGTAATCGTCGTATACTCAGACAGTTCGTTAACTAGCTGCAATTTTGTAATCTTTGTTGTTTTCCTAGTTTTCATCACGTTTTACTTTATCTAACACATCAATATGCAATATACAATTAATTTACCATTACTCAATAATATTATTAAAGCCTACACGGATCGCCTTCACTTCGTATGCGGTAGTTAAGGAACCATCAAATGTAATCCTAATGGTAAGGTATGGTCCCTGCATTGCTTTAGTATCTTTAGCTCCTGAATCCCTGCGTCCTATATAAGAGTACAAACCCGGATTCAGATCCCTTACTACAGGCGGCGTATCTGTATTAGGAGATGATGCACCTGTATCAAATATCATTTCTTTTGGAGTCGCATTTGCATGCAATAAATAATCAATAAATTCCCAGGATGTATGTAAATCCGGATTAATTACGATATCAATATATGGGTCCATGTTTTCTTCTGAATCACTTAACAGAGTGTATGTACCGTTCTCAACTGAGTACAGTCTATCAGCCCTGGCTCCAAGAAGATATGGCCATTCATTATATGTAGCCGATTCTTTATTCTTAAATATCATCCTATCATAATCATGGGGAAGTTCATGAGTCCAGTTATTCAAAAAGAAATTGAACACATACATATTGCCGGCCATCTCTACCCACAATTCATTTTCCCTTTCATTAAATACTGTTAATAATGTCGGATAATTTGTACCGTGCGGTAAACCTTTACATACAGCATATAATCTATCTCTCCAATTTGCTATGATATTCCTAACATCATTATTAAAGAATAGCATAACACCTTTATTATTGACCCATGATAATGCCTGCACAAATTGACCATCCGCCGTCTCCATTACCCCCTCAGATTTACTTCTGGATAACTGACTTGGACATCCTACTGCAGTGTTTAACCAGATTTCATCCTGAATAAACTTACCTTCCAAATCTATGAGACCTACCTGCTCCCCAACCGCACCGCGCATGACAGTTTTATTAGTAAGAACTAATGCAAGGCCACTCTCTGTAACTGCATATAAATTCCTTCCCTGACCACTCACGGCATCATATAAAATAGTGATCTGTCCACGATCCGCTCGCTTTAAATCATAATAATTAATCGGAAGAAATGTTCTCAGGGACGGAGAATTCTGTATCGCCGGATTCTTATCCAGAGAAAAGGCTAGACGCTGCCAAAACTTAACCCGCTCTGCATATCCAGCTAAGGGCTTATTAACGGCCCTAGCGGACACATCTTTGGTATAGTCATAGTTGAGCATCTGTGGCGTTACAAACCCACCACGCTCCCATAACAGGTACTCATCGCCAAATTTATCATAGTAATCACTGTAGACAGCAGCACGAAGATAATAATCCTTTGGTTCCTCATCGGTATTTCTAGCTGGGTAACTAGTAGGCCGCTGCACATAATTACGTCTCGGATAAGTATCACCATACGCTAAAATAGTATTTGATTTGCTTTCGCAGATAAAACCGAATACCCATTGACGAATATTATCTACAGTAATATTATAATCATCTGGTATTATATCAGAAACAGGTGTTCTTTCATTATCGTACATTGATCTGGCTTGTACACCCCCGCCCGAAACTGGAGCCTCTTTAGCATGACGCGGAATAAAAACAGCATTATTTACTCCGGATATTCTATAGGTATACCCAGGCATGGGCCCATTTATCTGTAATTGTTCAGTTGGAGCGTCAGCTTGTATTGAATCAGTAATTTGACCCATACTTTTAGCGCCATTAACTTTATTATCTACAACAGCATTAAACACTTCACCAACAAATGAATCACCTCCAAATACTATGATTGGACTATTATTATTATACACAACTTTTATCTCATCACCTTCAGGAGGATAGAAATTTAAAGTGGCTACAACATCAAATTTAATGGTAACAGGATTCTTCGGATCAACTGTAAAGATAGTGGCCTGCCCATTATTAATCCATGAGGCTGTAATGGTATACATGCCGTAATAATTCTTACCGTACAGTGTAAAATACCCAGTCCCAAGACCTCCGCCGCTATTAATAGCTGCGCCCCAAGTTGTTATACTACCACTAGCTTCAAGTGTTACATCCATCCACCGTTGCCCATTAACCATGATGTATCTCACATCAGCATCAGCAGCGGCTATCTTAGCGGCATGTACATCTTCCGGACGCTCATCTACAAGAGCATAAGTTTGACCAGATCCGCCGATTGCGGTTCCTATAATACTCTCAAGTTTCTGATATACGCCGGTATCTTGGTAGCTTTGCGTATTGGTAGTAAGGATATTAGCATTATTATGTACTATGTTGACTATATAAACAGGCTCATGAAATACTCTGTTAACGTTATCATTTCCTGTAGATTTTGTCATAGTATCTAATTGTGCGTAAACGGCTGCATCCACCGTTAACTCCAACATATGACTACGACCATCTGAATTACCATATTGCCCACCATCGATTTTTTCGACGCTGCTGATATCAAACAAATAATCAGGAGATCTGGATGTTATTCCTGCTCCCATATTAGATCCGGCTAATCCCAAGTAGTTCCGCCATCTGCCGAATGTCACATGACCAGATCCACGGCCTATTTTAGCCAGCGGGTCCAGGCCATTATAAATATAATTCTCATAAGCAATATTAGCATAGGATAATAAATCCACACTGTAACAATTCGGCGCCTCATAAGAACCAGAGAAAGCAGAAGAGTTAAACCCAAGTACGCTAACTAATTGTAACTGATAATCATCTGGATTATTAATGATATCGTCATACAGATAAGCTTTATTACCATAAAATGGATCAATATCAGGGGAATAAAAAGTCAATTTAGATCCCTCTTTTTCAGCCGGGCTTTGACTCCCCTGTTGAGCAAAAACATAAGTCGCAAGACCTTGCGCCAATACGCGATTAGCCGGCGGGGTGCGTACAATCTTAAAACCCCTTACCCAAGATGGAAGTAGATTTGTATTAATACCCGTAAAAGCCCAACCAAGGGACCAAATATGATTATTTAAAGATTGATGAAAATTATAAGTGTGATCATCCATCTGATCACATGGCATATCAGATCTAAATCCCCAGTCCTTATTATCACCTTTCCCGGCGGGATATAGCGGTTGAAATGAATCAAATGACGCTGAGACGCCATCTACATCTAGCATTGCAGGTGATCTGGAAGTTCCCGCAGGTTGAGTGTCCTGCCATACACGACTAAATACTTCATAAGCTCTATCCCAGGAATCAGTATCATCGGAATCATAAAGAGCATACTCTGGTCTTTCATCGGTATAAAGATTGGATAAAACTTCAGAAACCCCCGTCATGGCATCACGCCTATTTGGCATCTGATAATTCTCCAAATCTGGTATAGGTACAGCAAAAGTTAATCCTCCAAGGTCATCTACACATTGTATTGCGTATCCGAATCTCTCTCCCCTGGTAGAATTCTTTCGATAAACTTGATTCCACGTTTTACTAAAACCCTCAAATCCAAGATCCATATTAACCGGCTGAGCGCGTTTACTTTCACTATCTATAATGAATGCATTATCAGATAATGAAGAAAGATCTCTAGCTTCATATTCAACACCCCCTATAACCAAGCGGCCATCAGTCAATCTGATTGTCTTACATAATTTAATTGCTTGAGATTCTAATTCTGAAGCTTCATCAAGCGGTAACCAATCAAGTCCATCCTTATCAATAAAATCAATAATATCATAAACCGTTGAGGATATATCAACCGCGGCGCCATCAGCATCAGCAACCAAGTTAAGATATTCCGGATTAGGACTAAAATCAGGAGATTGCCCAGTGTTATGCGCCGTACGTTTTATCTGCATATAAGCAAATCCAGCTTCGTTAGTTACACGAAATCTGATTCGTATACCTTTATTTGTTAGCCCACCAGGCTCATCACCAGTAGTAAACACTCCATTCTTTGTATTACCTGGAGTTGTAATTACAGCCTCTGTATGAACCGGAATCACAGGAGTAGATGGTGACCAATTTGTGGCATTTCCTTGTGGATCAGTATAACGAACAGCATATGTATATCCACCACCAATAAGTCCAGATCCGGCGCCCACATATTCAAGTCCTATAAATTTTGGCTGATTTGTATGGGTTACTAATTGTAACCTATGAGCCTCTGCATCATATTCCGTAAAGTATTTTTGAGTAGCAAAACTATTAATTACATCGTATAAATCATAATATACGGGTGCAGCCTGGCCGTCGGTTATATACATAATCCCATCATCCTCATCTATAGCCGCATCAATCATACCAATTCGGGACCCGGGAATGTCTGCGTGTTCTGCTACCTTAGTACCAGAAACGTAAATTGTTTTAACGTATGTGGATGTGTTATACCAAAACTCTACTACATAGTTCTCCGTTACCCAACTGAATAGACCTGTACAATATTGTGTTGCATCCTCTTCCCTATCTTCGTGAATAACATCCCCCGGCGCTCTTTTATAGGTACCGTTAATAGTCCTACGCATCAAGTATGCTTGTCGTATTGAACTGTGATCCGGAACTAAAAGATTCTCATCAGTATCTGCGTCTATTCCACGCAAAAATAAATTGGTAATGTATTCTAATGGTTTCATAGATATGAAATAAAAAAAAATCCCGCGGGCATGGATATACCCGTACCCGTACCCGTGGGATCAGTTAATTATACTGGCCACGCTACTTGAGGTAGCTAATCTTATGCCTTAACGTCAGCTGTCCTGTTAGTCATATAGAACTTACCAGCGGCTTTATTATAAAACCCTTCAAGGATATCTTTAGCCGTTGAAGTCTGACTAGGCTCGGTACCTCCAGCAAATTGATACTGGGCGTCCCATGTAATGGTATGGTTACCATCCGTGACGATCTCAAGCCTTAAATACGAATTGTCCTGCATATTAATAGCTGGACCAATCGTGGTAGGTTCGGAACAAGCCAATTGAAATACTCTGGCTATGTCAAGATTAGGAACAAATGTAGCTGCTATAGTACCGTTCAAGTCGCCGGTCAAATTTGCAACAGTTACAATAACTCTTTCAGTTGGAATAAGGTGCCGTCTCTTAGAAAAACCTAAGAGTGATGCTGGAGCAGTTGTATTAGCAACAGAACCAGCAAGATTACCAGATACGTTTGTAATAGTCGGATGAGCAAATTCTTCCCCTGCATTAACAGAGGTGAAAATAAGAGTATCCGTTGAAGCGGTAACAACAATACCAACAGCTAAATATGCATCAGCATGAGCCGTTACAAAATTAGTATTAGTTTTAGTAAGGCTGGTATCCCAAGTTGCAAGCTTGGTTAAGCCCCCAGCGACAGCTACATTCGCCGTTCCGGAACTACCGGTTACGGTAATTGTATCAACCTGCTTTACGCTACCGATAACAGTACACTTAATACCCAGAAGGGTTAAAGCGGGCTGATGGGTAACCTGAAAGTCTTCACTGGTTTCGTCCAAATCGGTATCAAAGGTAGCTACATAACCTACGCCATTAACTGTGACGGCTGCAGTTCCCGAAGTACCGGTAAGAGTTACTGTATCACCATCCACGGGGATAACAGCAACTTGATTTTTTTCATTAAATAATTTCATGGTAGTAATTGTTATAAATGATTAAACGTTTAGATAATTCAAATTAATATGCGACTATTACCCCACCTGATATCATCACAGAGGTAAATTTTGTTTTTGCATGTATTTTCTCCCCAGCTGCTAATTCTCCATATACGCCATGATCCCCCAATGAGGAACCAACGTTAGCCGTAGTATGCGCTACTGTGCCGTCCAGGTCACCGGTTAAAGGTGCAATCACTGGAGCAACAATTGGTGTACCTACGATAGCTGCTGTAAATATAATATCAGCACCAGAGCTAGTAACAATTATAGCCTCTAATTTGTAAGCGGCAGCAAAAGAGGTTACAAAAGCAGCAGCTGTATCAGTGAGGTTTGTAGTCCACGTTACAACTTTGCTAAGTCCTCCGACTTCAGTTATTGTAGCAGTACCGCTAGTACCTGTTACAGTAACTGTCTCAACCTGCGCAACAGGTGTATCCTCAGCAGTATTTCCATTCTCTGCCAGATGTGTAAATGTAGCTGCAGTTATTACTTCAACAACGTGCGCGTCTATGGCATGGGGAACGTCAGTAACTGCTATTCTCCTTGAACCATATTTCGATACTCTGTTATATCCTTCCATTGTTTAAATTTTTATGATGTCATTTTACTATTGTACTCAATAAGATCCCGCCACTTCTTAGTGTCAATCTGCTTCAATCTTGTCTTGGCCTCATGCCAGGCTCCATTAAATCCATACTCATCCAGCTGTAAGGCCGCATCAGTTTGAATCGTTCTATACCGCCTGTCACGGCCATCTGTGCTCTTCAATGCCCTGGCTGCTTTCTCGACTACCCACAAAGTTACGGCTTTTATCGCAAACGGCGGAACTATTTTTATATTGTCAATATCCAGCTCAGATGTAGCTATACCTGTACCGACGATTCTGACATAATCATAGGCGCCACACGCTGAGGATAAGTAGATTATACCATTCCGCGTATTAAAGTAATAAGCATTTCTAGGCGATTGCCTTAATGCGCTTACTTTGAAAAATGGGTCTGTTATATTATTCTCGTGATTATTTGCTGTGTATCCGGAAGCAGTCCATTCATCTTCTCTGATCACTCCACCCCTGGTTTCAAATCCCTTCTTCCAATAAACATTCTCAACATATCCAATATTATCCGGGGTCCCGGTAAAAAGGTGTATCTTATCAATATTATAGAATCCCTTGGGGACAGGTACCTTCATATCGTCAGGCATTATAATATCCTTAACTACTTTAATGAAAGGAACATCAAAGGATAATTCATCCATAGCTCTCTTCACTTGCTTCCGGTACCATCCGGGAGTTAATTTCTGCATCTCCTTATCATCCACATCTACTGTGGCGTCGGCTATAACTTCCTGTATACTAATAAGATCATCAAAAGAGAATGTCATTATTCAAGGTCTTTATTGGTAACGACGTTAATCGCCTGTTCTTTAATTTGTTCATCATATTCCTTCGGCAACTTGGAAATAAATAATCCCATAGTAACCAATTCGTTCTTAAGTGTTGGTATCAACTCCTGAGGGATATCCAATTCAAGATCCAAATCCATGGCTGTATCATATGCCTGAAGGGTCACATATAAACCCGCCTCTATAGTCGTCAAATTTATTTGTTCACATCCAAGAAAGTATATCCTATCCCCAGAAGTATAGAAATACGGATTTTTAGCGGATGGCTTCTCATCTTCACTCATATATAATCTACGCGCCTGCGCGGGGGATATACGGGTGAATACCACACTCGTGAATGTAGGTGAATTCAAATCCAATTGTGCTTTATAACTAAGATAGTTAATTCCCTTATCGTCCTTCATGTCATAGATAGACGTGGGTATTATACAATAATTTCTACCTGTGTCCGGATCAACCAAAGCGTCAATACTAGGATATGTAACCATATACCGGCCAGTAAGCGTTTCACCTATGTGATAACGCCGTAACCGGTCCGCATGAAGAATGACCCAATAAGCCACTTGAGCTACGGTTACGTCAGCTTCGGGATGGTTCTCACGAACTGTCCGGAGAACATCGAAGACTACTTGTCGTATGGTTGCGTTGCTGGCCATAATTATATAAATAATGATACTAGTTCCTGAACATCCTTATCAGTTACTTGCATATTCTGAAGCGGCTGTTTGCCGGCCTGAATCATCATATACTGATAAGCTTTCATTAATACCGGTTGGTATAACACATACGGAAACTCAAACTCAGTATTGGCAGCAATTACCTTCGTTGGGGTCCTGAGATGAATTATTCCCACACTTCCTGGGGGTTTCGGACGCACAACTAAATATTGTGCGGGGGAGCCTGTTGGGGTAATAGTATTTATCTGAGTGTATGAATAAGCATTAATATCATCTGCTACTTCGGCATACCCGGGCTCAAAAGGATCTTCAGTCGCGCCACCGGAATCAATAAATGGTATAAATTTTGCCATCCTTGCTCCCGCCATTATATAATCAGTCGTACTTACAACAGGAACCGGATCAACGCCTACAAGCCTCCAAAGCGTTTCACCCGCTATTAAAGCACTTGTTATAGGAACCCTAACAGCATCCTCACCGTCGATTTGAGTAGGAGCGCATATTACTCCAAAAAGTAATTCATTAAATACAGTAGGCGCAAGTACGCCACGCTCAAACGCTTTGTCAAACGCAGACATAATATATCTTACAGCCGCATTAATAGCCGGCATATGGTCATTAGTAAAATTATAGCGATCTGAATTCTCATCATCGACAAGAAAATCCAAGTCCGCCTGCAACTCTGATGTAAGAATCATATTTTACTCAGCTGATGGTTGGCCCAACAACCTTCTTCTGTCTATATCGCTTTGCAGCTCTTTTGCCGCGCCGATATATTCTTCAGCAAATACGCCTGTTAACATTCGACGTAAATCTTTGATGCCCATCTTATCGACACCATTAACACCCTTTTGATAACAGGTATTAATTACATTCTCATCCTTCATGGCTATTACTTGATTCGCAGCCTTAACCCGAAACTCGTTATATATACCATCTGATCGCATGGTTTGATTTAAACTCTCGAAAAATTCAACACCATATAACGGATGATTCCGTAAAAATTCAATCTCTCCTTTCAAATGCGTTGTAAAGGCACAATTATTAACAATCGTTTCCTCATGTCCCTCCTTACGTCTATCGCTAGACGCATACTGAAGTGTGATCAACTTGTATGGAGGCATTACTTCCACACCCCTATGATCAAGGTATGAGCCGATTACATAAAAAACTCTCCTGGATGAAAACATGACGCCTTCGTCTTGAAAGTCTTCAGGAGGCACAGGCTTATACCTGGGCTTACCTTGAACCTGCATAGATTGTGATAGCATCACTTGATCCGAAAGTAACTTGATTTGAACCGCCATGGCCCCTATCTTCGCTTCATTGGGATCGATTTTCGGTTGTGCCATAACTTCCACCTTATTGGGGGTAGGATTTGCGGCCTGCTCTTTCGCTGCCTGGAGATCTTTCTCCAGCTGTTCATTCTTTTTCTTCAATTCCATCAGCTCCTTCTGGCGCTTGATGTCCCCATCACTGAGTTTAGCCCTTGGAGCCGTTGCAGTCTTCTTTGAAGCTGGGGTAGTTTTTGTCTCGTTTTGCATCTTAATTTAATTTTATCACGTATAAAAAAATAAGTAAGGGGACCAAAGTCCCCCTACTTTATATCATCCTACTGAGGATTATGAGCAGTTATCAAATTTGAAGTGATACCAGTTGTATCAAGATAGAAAGACGACAATGGGTTGTTGAACTTCAAGCTCAGCATTCCCTGTGCCCACCATTCTGTATAGTCCTGAATCGAACCATTCGTCCCCTTAGGAGAAGTCTGACCCAGTTCAATGGACTGGTATCCTTGCATACACACAGGATGGATAGTCTCAATATCAAGAACAAAAATACGATGTTGCCAGGTAACTGGAAAACAAGAAACTTCCTTAAACAATTCAGTTGTTACAGGAACGAAACTCATGTCTCCGATCTTATAGATCTGAAGGTTCAGATCACCAATCTTATCATCCGGCTTATACCTTAAACCTGTTTCTTTCCAGGTTTTAGACAATTCATACAGAAGCGCGTTCTGTGCGAATACGAAGCGAACTCCGCCTTCAGATTTATAATCTGTCTCAAAACACAAAGTTTCAAACGATTCCTGAAGAGTAGCTTTGGTAACACCTGAGGCACTTGCCGAACCAGCAGCAACCATACTCGGGAAGATTCCCTGCATAGTCATCGCTTTGTAAGGAGCAGCACCATTAGTACCAGGTACTGTAATATTTACTTCACCCCTCATACCATTCCACAACGAAATGAACATATCTTGAAGCAACAGATCCATCTGTTCTTTCTTGTCCAATTCATAGTAGTTAGTATTTGCAAGGTTGGCAAATTTAGTCATTTCCTTACGGCTCCAACGCTTGTCACGGTGCATCAACTGAATATAGTTGTACCGCTCAATCTTGGACATTCTATCGTAATGAGTCAGGAAATTCTGACCGTCAGCAATAACGCCAGCTTGAATAGAGAAATAATCATCGGTAGACACTGCCGTAAGATCAGCAGCACCATTAAATTTCTGGACGGTAACTACGTCACCGGACACGGTCTTGACAATACCCTTACTGTTATCAGGATATACAAGAACTTTATTAATGGTTACATTAGATCCACCACCAGCTGTCATGGTAATAGCCTGGGTTGCACCAGCCGCTACACCACCAGCAGCTTTGAGAGCTACCCTACCAAAAGTCTTCTCAAGATATGTAAACACATCGTTAGCTTCATATTGTATGGGTTTATCCATAAGTAACCGCAAAGTGAAATATTTCTTAGGGACCGCATCAAAGATTTCACGAGCTATCGCTCTGCGAATCAGAATAGTTTCGTCATAACTAAATTCCGAAGCATATTCTGAACCTATAGGTTGCAGGTTCCATGGTGCCGGATTATGAACCTCTGCGGGCTCTACCGGGGATGGTTGGGCAATATAGGAATTTGCACTGTTAAAAGGATCAGCCATTTTCTTAAGTATTATTTAAAAAGTTAAAATTATTAATTAATTATCCTGAGGCCTTCATAAAACCAACCTCTTTCTGAACCGCTGCGGAGATCTGATTTTGATCTGCTCCGCCTGAACCCACACCAGCTGCTGGTCGTTTATCACTGTGTTCAAGGATCTGTTCATTGGCTGCGGATTGTCCCTTATTTTGTGCCTTCGCAACTAAATCACCAATAGTGTGTTGCTGGGCCAGGATCGCCTCCTTACCAAATTCCTGCATTGCAATTCTCTCTGCGGCCTCTGCCTTATAACTAAATCCATCGGGATTAAACAAGGTGTTCTGCAGGTCAGACGTCATTATGTCTCGTATCCGCTTTATCTCGGGCTCACCCATATCAGGGTTGTTGCTCCTCAGCAGCTTGATAGAGTTTTCAACAGATTGGTCGAATGTTTGTTGGACCACGTCTGCTTCTCGCTGATTCTGCTCCACTGTAGCAGTGTAACTTATTTGATCCGTCTCGTACTTAGTTTTAGCCAGATTTTTCAGAGCATTAAAATGCTCGGTTTCCATCTCTTTAAACTCCTCATGTGAATATTTCTTATCACCGTAATGGTTGATTAAATCATAATCGATATAAGTACCAAACGGTTTAGAGAAATCCAACGTGCCGCGTTGAGCAATGTTCTGGATTAATTGTGCATAATCCTGATTTTTCAACGCCGCATTCATGATTAACGATACGTCAGTTGGCAATGATTTCAATGTACGTTCATATGTTTCAACTTGTGTCTGGAGTCCGCCAAGTTGTGCGGCCTCTGCTTTGAACTTACCGTGTTCTTTGATAAGTGCTTGCAGATCATTTACTTCTTTGAGATCCAGGTTATTTGCCTTCGCAAATGCCTGAACATCTTCGAATGAGGCCAAGGTAATGTTTCCGTCCTCATCCTCTACTGCTCCAAATGTCTTCGTTCCAAAAGCAGTTTTCACCGTTACCGGCTCTGCCACTTGTGTTACAGGTTTCGTAACTGCCCCTGCGGCGGCCGCTGCTGCTGCTGCTGCGTCTCCTCCTTTAGGTACTATTTTCTTAGGTTCTTGACCAGCTATTTGTGCCGGCGCCCCTGGCGCTGCTGCGCCTGCTCCTGTTCCTTTTCCTTTGGTAATCTCCGCTAGTGCGTCCGCACTCAAGACACCACCTGCCGCATTAGCTGCCTGTGCGCCATCTGCGGGTGCTTTTCCGTCTGCCATCTTAATTTAATTTTATCACGTTGTTCTTATTTAGAATCATTCTAAGCAAATGTACATATAGTTTTAATACTTACCAAAAAATTATTTAGTGCCGGCTCCAGGTTTAATTGCAGAGGAAATAATTTTCGTAGCCCGATCCTTATCTTTCTGCGAATCTTCTCTAGCCTCATCTCGTAATTTCTCTCCGTATAAAACTTGACCAGTTTCTTCCTGTGCCTGAGCCTGTGCCTGAGCCTGATCTTCTCCAACTTGTGACTGCTTACGTTTAAGTTCAGCAAGTCTGCGGTGAAATGATCTGAGCACCGCTAAGGCTTCTTCATCAGTAGCCCTGCCTGTAAGAGTTGCAGCAGTCTCTCCATCAATCAAACCATATTGTAACCATGATATCGTTCTTTGATCTACATATACACGCTCACTATCTGGATCAATGGTACGAACAAGACTAGTTCGGAACTGCTCATGTCTCATATCTTTAGAAATTTTTAAGACTTCTGCAGATTCTTCACCTACTGCATCAACAAGTTCAGTATCCATATCTATATAATATCTCTTTCCGGATGTAGCTATATTCTGATAGCATCCATTGAATACCGAATTAATGGCCGCGTAAAATGGTTCCTGCATAATAGACCCTCTCTGGATGGCCAATTGCATAACCCCGACCAATTGATCCGGATTCTGCTGCCCCTTCAATCCCTCATTCACCCCACTAATCTGTTCAATACCAAGACGGAAGTTTTCAATCAATTCTGAGAAAACCAGGGTAGTTTCTTTAACTCCGGCATCATAACGCCCTACAGCATTATTAACACCGCGGGCTCTTCCACGAATACCTATTGGCTCAGATCTCTTCATTTTTCCAGCAACTTCGTCTTCAGTTCCTTCATCAAATAAATCCATATCAAACACAACTCCAGCTCCGCCAGCATTATTAATCTGATTCTCCATAACCGACATAAACCGGTTAATCATTCTTTGTGGATTGATAACCACATCAATTGGAGCCATGGTCTCCCCATCCATATACGCCCATGTACCACACTTGTACGGGGGTTTCATATTGGTTGGCATATAAAGATCAGGTTCTTGATAAGGGATAATACCGAAATCCAAAACAACACTCTCAACAGCCTTGGATGGATTATATTTTGAAGCGGAAAGAATCTCATATGGAATAAATCGACAGAATCTCCACAAGTCAACCTGCAGATTCCTGGTAGATCTCCCGCGCAATACTTTCTTTTGGTATGATGTTAGATCCTGAAGAGGAATCACATCCATTCTCGTATACCTTATATCCTCTTCTCCCTCATATACATAATTAAGTCTTTCCAATATTCTTTGCCCAAATTGATCCGTAACATACCCAAATGTATCCACAACCGTATCTCTCCAAGTTGCATTATATGTTGGTACCCTGTGACGAATATCAAAAGATTGTCCATTTGCCTGTGTACCTATAGTCTGGGATACATAATCCTCAATAGCCTTCTTCTGGGGTAAAGATAATGCTTGATGACGCTCATAAATATCGGTAGCCAGGGAATAATCAAACTCAAAAAAATATTCAGAATCGGAAAGATCTTCTTCTATTGCTCCTCTGTCCCAACCAAACCTATCTACCGGAATTCTTTTGAATTGCCATTCTCCATTAAGCGGGTATGGATGAACAATGCCTATACCACCAGTAGCGATATCAACAGCAAGTTGTTTCTTAAACCGGTCTAATCTAGAAGTCTTGGCTACATATCTTAGTAACCTATTCATCGCAACCACAAAGCTATCCACATAATTATTCTCGAATCGCATGGCAATATCATCCTCATCCTTACCAGTTAGATACCCCTTCTTCTCCATTTCCTTCCCGAATTCCGGGAATAATTCAGCCGCGTAACCATACGCTTGTAACCGGGCCAGAGACTTATCCCGACGACTTTTTGCCATGGGCGATATGGCTTGGACCTTTACATCAAATGTCATCCGTTCTGCGTTTCCACGATATTGTTCTATCATGGGCTGGATGAAATTACGGGTTACTTTAATACGATTGCGATCCTGTCCAGATTCGTCTTTAAAAAATGCCTCAGTATCCTCTTTCATGATCCACTGCTTATTCTTGTAGAAATTCATGTTAGTTTGATACTTAGCTATGTGTTCGATCTGCTTTTGACGCAACCCTTCACCGATTACCCAACGAGCATACTCAACATGGTATTTCTCATCTTTCAGATCTTCTCGGATTTCAATCCGGTTTGGCTTATTTTGTTTTGTTTGAATTAATTGAAGCATGGCTTATATATTATTATATCGTTTACTTTTCACTTGCGTTTTGATAATACTCTCTATCGAATCCTGTGCTATTTTCATCTTCTTCCTCACCCCTATTGGATACTCCGAATCCCTCTTCCATCTTTGTAATCAAGCCCGGTAACTCTTGGGCTATCTTAGTAGTAGCATCAACAAATTTCTTTATATCATTGACATCATCCTTATCCTTATACTTCTCAAGATCGCACAGATTTTCGTAATTATAGATAAGTTTCTCAATCATTGATCTGGCCTTCTCACGGATACCTGGCTCAACCACAGACATACGATCTATAGCTAAAGCCCATTTCTCATCAAAATTAAGCTTCAGCAACTCAGCCTTCAAAGTTCTATCCGGCGTATAGTTTGCTCGTTTAAGCGCCTCTATAATCCTAGATTTGTTATCCTCAATAGAAAGGATCTCAGAAGTAGGATTTGCATACCACCAAATGGTAATCAACTGAATTGCCGTTAAAAGTTCAAATTCCTTAATTCGTTTCAGTTCCGGGTAGCGACTGCGATAATCTGCGGGCCTGACCTTGTACGGATCGAATATCTTCCTCATAGGTTAAATTATTATAGTTTTCCTTCACTGCTATACGAGACAAATTCCAATTGGCATCGCGTACCGTTTTATATCTTATTCTAGTTTTGCTAATCTGACTGTTCTGTCTGAAAGTCTTCTTATGAGAACATGCCATACGAGCAATGTAGGCATATGTGATAGCATCCAAAGCATCATCATAGTGCATCAACTTATTTATCGGCCCCCAACTTTCTTTCCCAGTTGGTTTAATCTCGTATGCAAAGGTACTTAATTGATCGAAGAACACCGAAATATAAATATTGTTATGGTAAGTTCGGAATACTTCAGTCATATATTCTATGACTGCATCGGATCGTAATCCCTTCTTATCCAAGCCTATATCTCTTGCACCCCCCTGAACTTTAGCCGGCAATTGAGTATTAAAAATGAGAGATCCAAGGAACCCTTTTAGCTCTTTATAATCAATATAGTTAGTTCCAATGTTCGCTTCTACTAATTCTGGTACACCTCTTTTTACTTGATTCTCTACATCATAATATAATCCCAGCAACACTGTCTGCAAAAACACTTGCTTATGTTCATGAGATTTCCGGTAATTTAACAGGGCTGAACAAGTCTTGAGATGATCATCCCATATAGCACTGGCTTGTTTTGAATGCCCAGACTCCGTAGCAATAGGGTCAGTTCCCTGCCAGTATCGATTTACCCAATGCTGTTCCGGGTGTTGGAATATCCAAACTGTTCCCTTCCTATCCGGATCATCATCATCCAAAGCAGTAAACTTGGCATCTATGATACGATATGGAACGTCGCTCTCAGGCGGCATGGGATCATCATAATCGTAGATTGGTTCGAAGTATCCAAGTGTTGGACGTGCTCGGGAACCGAGCGCCCTGCACCGCTCAAGACCACCTTCTATAATCTCCCGGGATACCAACGTACTAGAATTACTCAGAAACATATCCTTGAAAGTAGATGGGTAATGCTGATGGAACTGGATCTTGGAAGTTTCCAAATCAATATCTCTTTCTGTCGCTCGGGCGCCGTAATACCAAGCCCGTTCTTTCAGGTAATCTTCTTTACTCAGTCTAGCATGCCAGCTAAAGAATAATGGTACAAAACCGCTTTCAAACTGCTTGGCTTCCCACAGACCTAGAATACGATACCATTCTTTTTCATAAGCTCCTTTACCTTTATCCATTTCACCGCCGGTTCCCCACATCCAGATCTGACGACGTAATACAAATTTACCAGTTACCGGATCATTCCAAAACATGGTAGGCCTTGCTTCGTTCAGCATTGGACCCAGGATACCAATGTTCCCAATCTCGTCAATGAGGGCCAGCTGAGGAGATCCCCCGTTGATTGCCGTTTTCTTAGGCGCTACGACGTCACATCTACTATTAGGATATCCTTTCTTTCCTTTACCGGGTTTATCTGATAACCAGAATCTCTGGCCACTATCGGACTTCACTGGTGGCTGCAGCCATCGGGGAAGGGCCCCAAACGGATATTTCAATTTATCAGTAAAGATCTCCTCAACTGTATCTTTATCCTCAGCAATAAATTTTATATAATAGTTATTGTGAATGAGCATCATCTTGAGTGCAACAATACCCATGGCAGAAGTAAATCCAATCTGTCGTCCTTTACCACCAATTATATTATAGCGGCAATCGAACAAATAGAAAATTACGGCATGGTGCTCCTTCGCAAAGTAACGCATGGTACCGGTTGCAGCATCACCCTCCTTCAATTCTCCATACTTATTTGCAAAATATAAAGTACTTTCTTTTATCCGGTCCCGCTCTTGGTTTGCATATTCCCGTTTAGCGTCCGGATCTTTGTAATTGGTAATATTATCTTTCTCCTCCAGCCATCGAAATGCCTGGGCCTTGTACCGCTCGAATAAAGGATATTTGATTGCTTGAGGAAATGGACCATATACAATAGAATTGATCCAATTTATAAATTCATCACTATGATAAAGGTTACTTTCAGGAAGCCAGTCTTCCTTTGTAAGATTATCTTTAAACCTGGAGAATGTACCGGAATGTGCAAATGGGTTATTTTCCCAGCGCTTCATCTTCTTTTGTAGGATCTGCTGACCGGGAGATAGCTTTATAATTTCAGGACCATCTTTGATATACCCCTCCCTTCTCAACAGTTCTACTTGCTGTCGATTAAGAATACCTTTCTGATATTGCTTATGAAGGTATGCAAGATAGCGATTTCTCGACGCCTCCGTGCCCGTAATAGCCAACGTTTACCTGATTATACCGCGTTCTTGCAGCCTCTGCAGTATCAACAGCTGGGCTTCCAAGAAGACGACCTTAGATTTTAATTTGCCTACGTATTGGACAGCAGCTTGCACTGCATTGCGGTCACCTGGCGAATTATCTAATTTGGATAGCGCTTCCGGGAGGGTGGAGAATTCATTGGCTCCCACCTCATCTGCGGGAACGTTCCCCGCACAATAATCAACTATCTTATCCAGATAATCGAGTGGATCAATTTCCATTCCTACTTGCGCCATCTGTTATTTAATTTTTATTAAATGTAAATATGTTGCTTTTATATGTTTTAAGTATTTATCATATCCGAGTGTGCCTTTTGCCGCGTTACACACAAAACAGCACGATACCGAATTATTGATTGTATATCCTTCACTATTATCTTTACGATCAATTCCATTATAGATGTATGATCCATTAGCCCCTGACGGGTGACATATATTTGATGGCGGTGACCCACAATAATGACAATTTCCCTTATGTAATATTAGGATTTGCTCGTCGGTTAACGCCTGTTCTAAATTTCTCTTTTTTGCACTGTTTTTGTGCCAAAGCATAACACGGTTACGAGCAGCTATTCCTTCAGGAAGCGATTGCTGGTCTTTTTGCAAACAGCCACAACTTGTAGTTAATTCAGCAACTAAAGCTGAACCATTTATAACTTTCTCATTACCACAATCACATAAACATTTCCAGAATGATTTATTTTTATGCATGTGAGAAAACTCTATCACTGTAAGCCTATTAAACTTTCGACCCTTTAATTCAAGCCTATTCTTACCTTTGAGGTGTCCGCAACTTTTAGTGTGCCCGTTTCTTAAATTATATCCGGGTATAACTTTCTCATTACCACAATCACATAAACATTTCCAATATGCGTCCTTATGCATGTGAGAAAACTCTATCACTGTAAGCTCACCGAACCTTTTTCCTGTCATATCAATCCGTGGTCTACCCATCCTATTTACTTATATTATATTCTTTACGTATTCGATCACCATACTTCTCCATGAGATCTGTAGGACCCACGGTACTGAACGCCTCATCATGCTTAACCTTCTCGTCTGCCTTTTTTGCCTCATCCCTCACCTTTGCAGCATTTTCATAGTTTGCCCTCATTTCATCAGCGGCTCTATCATCAGACCTATTATCTACAGACGGTGGATCTACAAGGGCAACATGGTCAGGTATAGGCGTATTTGACATGGCCTGTCTGGCCTGATCAGCGCAATCCATACCATAATTAACATATTGCTCTATTACATCAGTCCTAGTATCACCGCTCGTTTGATAAAATTTTAGTCGAGCAAGTGTCGTTTTGGACATCCGTAAAGATATCTTCTCTGTCGTTTCCATGGAACAAAGGTACGAACAATAATCAAGACTACCAAACCCGTCGGACAAGCGTCGGACAAGCGTCGGACAAGCATCCTGTAACCCTCATGTTTACTCGTCGGACACTGTCGGACAAAACTGAAACTCAACTGAACATCCCCGGTAATGGTCATACCACCCCATAAGGCAAATCCTAACCGCTCGTGATCAAAAGAAGACGGAGGAGCGTTAGCAAATCCGTCGTCTTCTTTTGATCTTTCTGAGCTATATCTATTCTATCCTACTGGATTCAAACAGTATTCCGCATAGGCATACATACGCGCGCGCGAGGCCGGTTATAGAGAATGTACGATTTCTATCCATTTAGTTGCACATGTCATAAATTAATAATACCTTTGCCTACAAATCCAAAATATGAATAAAGCACAATTCAATTTAGAGTTGTATCATAAGATGTATCAACTCTATAAAATTTCTGCTGAACAAGGTATCAAATTATATGCAGAATCATTAAGTCATCATTTTGAAATTCCAGATCGTGTAGCTAGATACTATTTTTTTATGGTAGAAAATAATTATAATCAAACTACCCAATCTAATAAGATCCAGGGAGAAAATCGTTTGATTATCCCAGATCTTCATAGTCCATTTGTTAAAAAAGGATTTCTTGAACACTGCGTTCAGGCTTATCATGAATATCAATGTACTAAAGTATCATTTTTAGGAGATATCCTAGATAATCATTTTAGTTCATTTTGGAAAACAGATCCAGATGGACTATCAGCAAAAGATGAAATAGATTTGGCTATAGAAATTCTTCAACCTTGGTATTCGTCTTTTCCTGAAGCAGAAGTTTGCATTGGAAATCACGACGCCCGGATAAGACGTCAAGCATTTGATGCTGGCATATCTGAAAAATGGATTAAAAATTATTCTGATGTTATTGAAACTCCTGGATGGATATGGGATGATTATTTTGATCATTTTGATGTACGTTATATCCATGGTGATGGACCAGGTGGTGCAACTAATGGAGCTTTCAATAGAATGCTTCATTGGAGAATATCAGTGGTACAAGGACATTTTCATACCAGTTCTTATACTCGATGGTCTGTTTCAGAAAAGGATAGATTATATGCTATGCAATGTGGATGTGGTATGGATTACAAAGTTTACGCTGCAGCATATGGTAAAAAATCTCAAAAGAAACCAGTAATTGAATGTGCCGTTATTTTAGATAATGGTAGAATCCCAATTCACCTCCCAATGTATTTATAATCAGACAGTTATGAGTAACGTTAATAAAGCTATAAAGATGGCGGCGGAGAAGGGATTTTCTATTGATAAAGAAGGAAATGTATTCCGTCATGGTAGTCCAATAAAGCCCTGTTTTCATAAAGGTTATAAGCACTTTAGTGTAGTCATTAGTCCAAACAAACAGATCAGTGTTCCCTTTCATCGATTTCAGGGATATCATAAATTTGGATTAAAGATATTTAAACCTGAGATAGCTGTACGTCATCTTAATGGGGATAGAACTGATAACTCATGGAATAACATGGGTATAGGTACACACCTAGACAACATGAGGGATATTCCTAAAGAGGCTAGGTTACAGGTTGCTACAAATGCATCCCATACCAGATGGCCAAATCAACCAGATGCAGCAGCTATGCTACTAGATAAAGAAAATGGGATGCATTGGAAAGACATAGCCAAAAAATACGGTACCAGCAGATCAAATACACATCGTTTATTGGTGAAGCAGCGTAATTTAAAATCATTCTAAATAAGTATTGGGTATTGCAATATCCAATATTTTATTGTAGCTTTACAGAAGTTCTTTGAGATCGATATTTCGAAACATGTTTGGACCGGGGTTCGTTGCCCCGCATCTCCACAAAAAGTCCAACCGGTAGCCAAAAGGGGTGAGGATAAGATCACACACCCGGGCGTTTATTCGGCTCTGGCCTTGGGGGATAATACGACGCCGTGCAAAAATGTCTATGCTGAGGAGCATGAAGATATACCGCCGGAAGATTCGTATTTTCCCCCCCTGGTACAGGGGAGTAAGTTACAAGATTGTAAGATATGGGGATGAATGTTTTGACAGCATGAGAGTAGGGTATCAGGAGAGGACGAAGCTAATTAACCGGCACAAAGGTTATACAACTAATTCCTCAAGGCCGCTTCCAGGAAGCAGCTTAGCTAGGAGCCTGAGCCCCTTCGGGGGTTTCAGGTAAGTTTCTAAAACGTGATAAAAGATTTGAAACCAATAACTGGATTTGAAAATTATTTAATAGATTGTTCAGGTAAAGTATTTAGCCTAAAAAGCAACAAATACCTGAAGCCCGGTGACAACGGGCGCGGATATTTTAAGGTAAATTTATGGCGAAATGGAAGGCAGTATACTATAACTATTCATAGATTAGTTGCTCAGGCTTTTCTCCCTAATCCTGATAACAAATCATTTATTAACCACAAAGACGGAAATAAACTCAACAATACGGTATCTAATTTAGAGTGGGTGACGCCAGCTGAGAATAATCAACATGCTTATGATATAGGCTTAAGAAAATGGTCACCGAATTCGGGCCGAAAACTTATTCCTATTAATGTATACGATTATAAAACTGGCGAGTTTAAATCTACCCATGATTCTATAAGTGAAGCTATTGAGCTTTATGATTTAAATTATGGCGGTGTATGGAGGATGTTACATGGAAAATCGAAACACACAAAAAAATTAACTCTCGCTAAAATATAACAAATGAAAAAACAAATTTTACAGTTACAAGGTAGATCACGAACCATTACATCCTTTTTGGATAATCTGAACATTAATGAAAAAACTGTAGAAGAGTATAATAAACTCGGAAATAAAGGTCTGATTCATTGGACAGAATGGAGAGAAATTATGCAGGATGAGGAGAAGTACAAAAAGCTTTCTCCCATTGAACAACAAACACTTCATGAAAATTCCCGGTCTTTCACTCAAATGCTTACCGAACTTGACAATGAGGTTAAATACCTTATCAATACCAAACATACACTTGCCCTTTCTGATTGTCTTAATCATATTCTTTCCGTTAATCAATTATTTGATAAACTTGTTGATTTAATGGGTGGTCGTGATGGAAAATTTAGTTTTACCAAACTCAAATATGTTAGAGAAAAAGGTTGGGAAAAAACCTCTTACAAAGATAAAGTATTTAATCTGGTCACTGAATTAGATCTGCTTACCGAAGATTTTGGTGAATTTATAAATAATCCTGAAAAATTTAATTATGTTCAAATGATCGTAAATGCGATCATGAATCAAATTTATGTATCCCTTGTACAATCACTGGCATGGCTTAATAGTGAATATGATCGTATAGAGCAAGAAGGGATGCCAAAGGCTAGAGAATTTAAACTCCCGGAAATCCAGGTACCCAAAATACCGGAAGATGGCGAAACGGATCAGTCAGAAAAACCCAAAGAGTAATTCTCTAGCTTTTTTTAAATTTAAAACTTATGCAACTATCAAACAGAAACCGAATAACAGTACATTTATTTTATAATAAAGCAAAATCTATAGGTAAACATATTAAACAATTTATTTTGATTAACGTTGAATATGAAGATATACCATTGACAATCCAAAAAATTGTTACGGAGTATTATAATACGTACATTTATTATGAAATCAAAACCATTACCGGAATCAAGGAAGAAATATGGGTAAACAGCAAATTGATATGATAAGTACAAACATAATCCCATGGGTAAAAATGGAGAGTGTCAGGACAATCCGGGCATTCCGAATTGCCGATTGGCAGATGATGATCATACCCTCTCTACAGAAAAAAGCCTATCATGTAATTATTGATAGGGCCGGTGAGAATGGGCTTCTTGTTAATAGATTGATGTCTAAAGAGGATATATTATACGCCTACGGAATCAAGTTATAAAATACTAGTTTACTTAAATATTTCAATAATACATTAAAGTCATGCCGGCAGGTTACATTAAAATACGGAACAAATTTATCCGATTCGGATACAGTCGCAAGGAAGCAGAAGAGAAAGCCGCTAAAATTTGGAATGCCAAACATAAGGGTAGTGAGACAGTTGGAAAAGGCCGTGATTAAAAGTACAAATTTTTTATAAAACTATTTAAGATGGAAACAAAGAAATTACAAGACCTCTCCTTTGAGGCTCGCTGCGGTTTAATTGCTAAGGTGATACACAGCGCCAATAGAGCATATAATGACGCAATCGGCGGTAAGATTCAGAATCTATCGTGGGAAGAAATTCGTGAGGAGGAGCGCCAGGGACTCATCAAGGCTGTCATCAGTATGATCAAAGAGCCCAAGACCCCGGAAACATCTCATCAAGCTTGGTGTGAGGCTAGGAAGGCCGCCGGCTGGACCAAGGATAAGGTTTATAGCCAGCACAGAAAAACTCATCCCAATTTGATTCCTTATGCCGAACTTCCTTTTGAAGAACAGTTCAAGGATCATCTATTTATGGGCATTGCCAGCATTTTTGTTGGGGGTCTGGGTATGTTCTACATGCCTGAAGTAATGGGAGATCCAGTAGCTATTGATTCTGAAGATACCAAACTCCGCGTTGTGGAGGATGATGAGGATCTGAAAAAGGAAAATGCAGAGCCGGATAATCTTATCAATGGAGTTGACAAGATTTATGAGCCAGTAACTACAGATCAGAACCCTGCCGGGTACACAGTCACTGATGCAGCTGAAACCAGATTTGGCGGAAATCCTCCATCAGCGTTAGATCCAAATGTATCTAATTCGATTGAAGAGATTAAGCCTAAAGCTAAATCTAAAGCTAAGAAACCGGCCCCTAAAGTAAATAAGTAAAAACGATTGGATGGAATATCTAACAGAAGAACAACGTTTGAAGCGCATGAAACTGGGCCACACTTGCGGGAGTAGCGATCTACGCAGGCCCCCAGGTGGGCTATCATTTCTAGTCAAGGGGCATTATTCCCTTGATGGAACAAGACATAGTGATATTCATTTCGTTGTATCCGAGCGTCCTAAACAATTACCGCCTTATGAATAAAGACACAGTATATTGTCCAGGGCATGGATGTAGTGCCAAATTGAAATGTGCCCATTATGCGCCCATAATGAAATTTATTTATCAACCATATTTTTTGAAAACCCCAGGTAAAGATGAAACCTGTGAACATTTCATTAAAATTGAAGAAAAGTAAGTTTGTTTTTCTCAAAATAAGTATCTAACTTTGTAGAAACTTTCACCTCTCAATAAAAACAGTGTCATGAAAAGAAAATGGATTGTACAACTGGGAATGTTTGTAATAGCAATGTTGCTATTCATCTTCATAGTAAATACCTGCTCAACTATAGGACTATAATAATGAAAATAGGAAAATTTATAATTTACAAAAACACGGTTCTTCAAATTAGGCCGGCCCAAGAAGAGCCCGGTAAAAAATGCCTTGGATGCTTTTTTGATGGTAGATGTAGAGACTCTGAGTTTATTACACAGTATTATGGACATCAATGTAGCGTTGATAACTCCATATACGTGAAGGTCGGAAAACTCTTAAAACAGAAAAAATAATGACTACATACTCAACATTTAACCCATCAGCCAAGGATACGTATGTTGTCTTTGATGCACATTATATGGCTGTAATTAATGGAGTTTCCGATTCCTGGAGAGATGTAGGATTCCGGATGGCCAGGGCCTATAAATCCTGGGGGGATTATCATCTTTATGAATTACCCATGACGCAATTAATGCGTAAAGAATTCGAAAGTCCTAATGATCATAGATATCATATGCAGTATCGCCGGCACCCGCACGTAGAATGGGGCACTGGTGATATGTCCAGGGATCATGTAACTGGTTTACTTTTATTAGCTTACTTCGGCGTCGAAGATTGCCGACATGAGGCTCTCCTCCGTCTTCAGGATATGATCAAATATTCAACCTGGCGGATCTCAGAGAGACATACATTTACTATTGATATGTGGGCCTGGATGAAGGGTATCCTCAACAAACGATGGAGAACTATCTGGTATATCTTGGAAATTCCAATCATGGGCTTAGCCAAAGCATGGAATGCCTGGTTACTGAAAAGAGGTAATTTCACTCTTCCGGAACTCAATCAAATAGACTTTGTAATGTCCAGAATCAATTATGATGTCACAGAGAAACAAGCCAAACTTCGGGAAAAAATGTACCCATATTATTCAGTTGAGACTGTAGCTTGGCAAAATTACATCAATCCGGATTCACCTGGTAAGCGTTGGTTGAGTAAGATTATTTTGAAGATGGCTGGTGAGCATAATTATCTTGTACGTCTTCTGTGTGGTGATATGACGGTTACAAAAGACCAGGTCCTCATGTATCTTGAGACGACCGGATCTCGTTGGGGTGTTCTTCTTAATGAAGCTTGTCGGAGAACCATAAGGTTCCTTACCAATAAAGAGGCTCAATACAATTGCCTTGAAGGAGATATATTAATAACCATCTGGAATGAGGTTCATCCAGAAGATCAAATCTTAACACGATGAAAAAACTATTATTTATTTTGATGGTTGCTACTTTAGTGAGCTGCAATTGTCTTATGCCTCAGCGAGTTCCGCCACAAACGGTATATGCAACGGATAGCTGTGAAACTGCCCTTCCGAACTATCTTCCCTTCTTTCGTGTAAGAGATAATTGTCCTGGACCAATAATTACTCAAACTCCAATTGCCGGTACTGTATTAGACACCGATAATCCTTATGTAGAGGTCCATATCATTGCAACGGATATATCAGATAACCGGGATACTGTATCATTCGATGTATTCTTTCAAGATACTATTCCCCCAGTAATCACAGTTGATAGTACATTTCTATCTAACATAGATGCATTTGAACTACTGGATCTGGCCCAGGCTTCATTCAGACCGTATATATCTGATTCAGTGTGGAATACACATAATCTTGTAATGATATCATCTCCTAATGGATCACACATGGGAGGGTGGTATCATAATAAATATGATATAATTACAGTAACTGAGGAGGATCTTGAGAAACTTGGGTATACAACTTATAGACTTTACTTTACCGGCCCGGTACCGGCGTCAAAATTTCCGGAATTAGAGTATTCAGATCTTTAAAACAACAAATATGAAATATGTAATAGTAGATATCGATGGTACTGTAGCTCACAGCGCTACTCGCCAAGCTAAGATTCTCCAGCTTCTGGAGGTTACTCCTATTAAGGAGATGCCATGGTCAGAATTATTCAAAGACTGTCAATTGGATAAACCACTTTGGGTGGTCATTGATTTAATACTCGCAATAGCTAATAAGTACCATATTGTATTTTGCACCAGCCGAAATGAGACATTTAGAGAAAAAACCCGGGCTTGGATTGATGAATATATTGGTTTATGGAAGGCTCCGCTGCTTATGAGAAAGTCTATAAAGGACCATCGATCAGATAGTATCGTGAAGCCGGAACTCCTTAAGGAAGCTGGTATTACGACGAAGAATACAGCTTTTATCATTGAAGATAAAAATTCAATAGTTCAAACCTGGCGAGATCTTGGTTTCACAGTTTTACAACCAATTAATAACGAATATTAATAAATACAACAATATGGATTGGTACGAACTTGCTAAATTACTTATGTGGACGCTATTTGCGACCACTTTCACAGCTGCCGTAGGAGTAGCCTTGGATCTTAAACTTATTAAATCCGGTAAAAAAGCCTGGCTTCGACCCAAGTGGTTATGGAACCTGGTTGAATTTGCAGTCATATTTGGTTTGATTACCTGGAAATATTCATTCCCATTGCCTTGGTGGCATATGGGCGTATTATATACCATTGCAGCATTTTTCTGGTGGATCTTGCATGACTATTGGATCAGTTTGGGACTTACAGGAGATCCTTTCTATCTAGGCCAGGGTAAATTTGACCGGATATTTTTTAAGGTGTTTAATCAATTCGGCCTTCCTGCAGGATTGAACTTCATGATCGCCAAACTGGTCTGGATGTTTTTAGCGGGTACCGCATTCTTTAGCTTATAAATATGAACTATTGGGTAATCACAATCGAATCACATAAGTTATCAGAAGTACCCAGTTGGGTTGACTTTCTGAAAGACTGTTTTGCCGCCGCAGCTCAGACGTCCGAACCGTTGAGCCAGGCATCTATAAACTCCCCAGAGGGGAAATTGGAATGCCATTTACTTAGACAACCATTTGATGGACAATTAAAATTAGACCTTTAAAATCATTAATCATGAACAAGCACACTAAAACTTACACAATTTCAGATATGGAACGAGCTTTAATTAGCCAGGGCATGTTACCCCCGTTTGCACAAATAAATCGTATTGATGTACACGATGATAGGTGTATTGTTGATATTTTATTTGAGGCGGATGATTGTATTAAGAAATAAAATGATTATCTTTGTATTGAATTATTAAATCCTTTTATAAATCTATTGTACTATGAAATTCAGTTTGAATTTTAAGAAAAATCCCATCACTACGGTGGTTGGTTTATTGTTAATCGTTGTGGGTCTATTTCCTTATATCTTCCCCGGAAGAGTAAGTTTGGACGAAGCAGGTCAGCTTCAAGGGCTGGTCACTAACCTGGGCGCGGGTGTGGAAAGTGTGGTTGAGATCGTAGCGGGTATCATTGCCATTTTCGCAAAAGACGTTGCAGCAAAAGCATAACAAAGAGTTATTTCATATGCTATGTTTTTTCCTCTCCTTGGGCTACATGCCGGGGAGGGGGTTTTTATTTTATGCACTGAATTTTAATTTGACATACTAGCAAAAAAGATGTATCTTGTACACTCCAATTTTTTAATTTTTTATTATATTAAGTGACATGAAAACAATATTAAAGCGCATAAAAACAATTCGATTAAAAAAGCTATGGGCGTATCTTGTAAATGCCCTGCAGAAGTCTTTACGTTTTTTTGTTCGGGGCTGGCTCCGAATTAGAAAGATAGTATTAATTTTAATATTTTGTTTATCGATAAGTTTGGCTGGAGGTACATCGTATTGGTTATACCAACATTTTAGTCAGCCCCGTGAAAAATACGCAGTATTAATATCCGGGGGTGAAACACGATATGATAATGAGATGATTCATTCAGAATATTGGTATGATTTATTGATGACTTATAAAAGTTATATAGATCAGGGATATACCCATAAAAATATATTTGTTTTTTATGGTCAAGGACCTGGCCATGATTTCGATAGCCAATATAATCATTATAATATCAAAACCTATTTTCCCGGAATAAAAACTATTATTGATTATGATAATAGCTGGGAAACCATAAAAAGCGGATTAAAAGATATTGATTTTTATGTGACAAAACATGATAAAATAACTATTCAGTGGGTCGTAGGCCATGGTGGAATACCCTACGGTTCCAGGGGGGATGAATATAATTCATATAGAGCATATATTGGGGGAACCAACCAGTCTTATCAAGAGAAAGAAGATATTTATAAAGCCATAAATCAGATTGATGATTTTAAGCAGCGTGAAATATATTGGATGACTTGTCATTCTGGATCAATGGCAGTAGGTCAAAATAAATTTTCTGGGTTCCGTACAACTATTCTAACTTCCTCCAATTGGAATGAAGCTTCTTATTCATCCTATCCAGGCGGCTACACGGATGGGTGGTATGGATATAGTGGAGGATATATAACCAGTGAATTTAATTGGGTATTATATGGAATTAGGGATAATCAATATTTTGATAATACAAAATATAACTTCCATAATAGTAATCTGGAATATCCTATTACCCCTACTAAATTATATTATGAATTAAAGAATTCATCTTATATTAATTCAAAGGTACAAATTGGCGGACTATCTCCAGACGCCGTGTATTGTCATGTAGTGGATACGCTAGATGATTGGTATACTAAAGCAAAGATTCCGATATATAAAGTACAACGTTTCTTTAAGCGTATCGAACAATTTCGTACTCATATTGAAGAGGCGGTAGCCAAGGTTCTAGGATATGAACCCATAAATCGTTAATTAAATTTCAATATGGATAGTAAAATTACCATTATTGCAGTAATTTTACTAATCCTGTAACGTTAGACCTAAGAAAATGGGGTTTATCGCCACTAGAGAAGTAATATATTCATTAAAGTATCACTAAATGAATATTTAATGAATATTTAATGAATATAAAAAATTTACAGAAAATACCGAAAAACGACACTTTCTGCAAATTTTATAGAAGAATTCGAATTAAAATCGGTTTTAAGCGCCCCTAACGAACGATCTCCCTACGAGTGGCACTATATCATTACTCGTAGGGAGATCGTTGACGTTTTATGGGATGGGTACCCCAGGTGTCATTGATTATGAAATTTAGCACCGTATGATTCAGCTCTCCGTATGAGTGCCAGGTCTTGAGAATTATAAACTGGGAATATTGGAGCTGTGTCACCGCCAGGTTGAGTATAAAGTAGTCCACCGATAACTTTATAACGTATGTTGTTATGATAGAATTTGTTCATTTTTTGTCCTTTTTTAATATCTACTTAATGGTGTCTATACGAGCGTAGACTATATCGCGCCCGATTTTAGCCTCTTTAAGTTTGTCGTCTAAATTAGCCGCTTCTTTTTCTATGCTTTTAGCGACATTCTCCAGCTTGTCGTGTTCGTTTTGGATTTTATCAATTGTTTTCAGTGATTGTTGAGTTTTTGTCTGCTTCTGGACATAATTAGTCCGCTTAGATTCTAACGGCCCGCAAATATCTTTTTCTCCGTAAAATTCTCCTATTGTTAAAACCATTCTGCTTGATTTGCGGTGATCTTCACTGAAGAAAATTCACCAGAGGCTGGTTTGACATTTTCTCCTACTATTGAGGAAAAAGTAGGGATAGACGTTACCGTATAACGTTGTCCTTCATAATTAAACTTTTCCCCTATTCTTGGAATATGAGGAAAATTGTTACGCCGTAAATTTGTTGATACCATTTTAAATATTATTATAGAAAAGTTAAATTGTACTGATGGGCGGATTTGAACCACCGACCTCCTACTTATCAGGCAGATGCTCTAATCAACTGAGCTACACCAGTATGCTGACCCCCCAGGGTTCGAACCTGGATTCTTTGGATTCAAAATCCAACGTGTTACCAAATGTTACACCAGAGGTCAATGTGGGCCTGAAGGGACTTGAACCCCTGACCGTCTGATTATGAGTCAGATGCTCTAACCAACTGAGCTACAGGCCCCGGTTGCAAACGTTTTCCTGGTCAACTGTTAAAGGAAGAAATCGTTTATAAGCCTCTATCGCATCCGGATTCTCTCGGAGGCCCCTAATGTACTCACCACGAAGATCAGACTCCATTATCTGTTTATATCGGAAATCCGTAGCCATTTCAAATCCTTTCTTGATTAGGCCATCAAATGAAGATCCTTTTCCTTGTGGGGTTACTATATCTAACATATCTTCATTATATTCTCCTTTCAGGGTATCGCATACCATTAATCGAAATGACCGGGAACTATGAAAAATTTCGTATCCCACTAATAGGCTGTAATTAAGATATTTACCTGTATATGCTTCTTCTAATTGAGAAGTCCAGATTTTAAAGGCTAGGTCCCGCTTATAGTCCGATAGAGGTTTAGGTATCCATTTTAAATAAGAAGCCCACCAGTTCAGTAAGTCCCTGAAAACGATTATATTAAATGTTTTATTCGCCCAGTTTATTTTGTGACTACTGAAATCACTGTCAATTTGGCAGGTTCCCATAATGATGCTTTTTTGAGCTTGTGCGTAGTCCTGGGGCTGTACGTCCTCAAAATTGATTATGAGTAACTCCGGTGACCAGGATTGGATCATTTGTCGGACAAAGTTGTGCCCTGACCGGCAACAGGCAATAATTACAATGTTTTTCATTTGGGTTTATTATTTTCTATAGCACATTCAAATATTGAATTACAATAAGGACACTGTAAATAATCAATAGTATGTGGTTTTTTACCTTTAATCTTTTTTAATAAAAGTATTCCGCAGTGAGGGCAAATATCTCCTGTTTTCATTGCTATTCCTGTTTAGATTTCCATTCATCAAAAACCTTACTCCAAAATTTATATGGATATTTTGTATAATCTTCTTCATGCCAATCAATAATAAACTTTATTGCCACTTCTCGGCTTACTTCATTAAAAGCCTGAAGGATAATTTCTATTATTTGATTTATCATAGTACGGGAGAGAGGATTTGAACCTCCCCCTCCGGCTCTTCCGCCGACGCTCTGGCCCATGGTTTAAGCTACTCCCGTTACACTTCTCCAAGGATTGTGTTGCGCTGAAGGAAGGATTTGAACCTACACTTTCCAGGATGAAAACCTGACGTCCTACGCGATAGACGATAAGGCCACATAGTGCCGGAGTGAGGAATCGAACCCCCATGCCCAGTCTCCGGCAAAGATCCCCCGTCAATAGGCTGTGGTTGTCTTAACGGTTGTCCTCTGGTGCATGCAGATCCCCGGGAGAAAGACGGGTCACGTAGCTTACAATGCCTATCATATGTTGTAGCGGGGGTAGGATTCGAACCGTTTATGACGACCTTTGGGATATGAGCCCAACGAGCTACCAACTGCTCTACCCCGCTATATTATTAACAGGATAATCCTGGATTGGTATGTCCAACCAGTCTTGATTAAAAATTACATATTCCATTTCATTATTTCTATTGTTTTAAGGGTGCCTGGAGAATTTCGAAATCTCGACCTTCGGAATCACAACCCGACGCTCTGCCTCTGAGCTACAGACAACGGTACAAAGATAAACATAATATTTGAAAGTACCGCATAGAATGATTATAAATAACTACTGCCATTTTGTCAGGCTTTTTGGAATTAACACTGCCATTTTGTCATGTTTGTCGCGAATATATACTATACTTGCGACATTCTGCACGTTTTTGCAAACTTTTCGTCGTTAGAGGATTAGATACTTGGACCAGTTAACAGACGCGAACCCCCGGTTGGTATTTTATATATTATACTTTATGTTTCTGTTTTGCATCATTTATGTATACAAATAGAAATAGGATTCCTATTGTGTTCAATAATAAACTTTGTTCATGGGCCGTGAACATGTATGGAGATGGGACCCAACGTTTGCCAGTAAAGCTGATTTAGTGGTAAACGTTGAGTATGGGACCCAATAATATATAAAAGCATGCTTAGTGGACTGTTTGGGGTGTATAGGGGGGGCCTCTTTGTGAAGGAAACTCGGTTGAATTCTTGGCTATATAGGGTAGGGTCCCCTATTACGTTCTTAACTGACTCACAGCCTGTTAGGTCAATTAGTCCTATAACTATTATTATGTTAAGTAGACGCGTAGTGGCCTGGGCCTGAGGAGGATAGGTATAATACAGCCTGCCTGTGCGGGGAGAAATACCAATATCTAAATTAAATAAAATTAATTAAATAAACCTGCGCGGCGGATAGTTCACATGCTCTACAGGCCCCTGTTCATAGGGTACACAGAGCTACGCTCACAAGCCCCTATCCATGGGCAGTACAGCAGTACGCATTCATAGCATTAATGACACGTACTACGAAGGTCTTCGTACATGACAATATGTCATGATGTCACAAAATAGGGGCAAATACACTGCCATTATGTCATAGAATAAGGGTAAACTACTGCCATTATGTCATGCTGCCCATACCCAGACCTGCCATTATGTCATACTACAAGTAATATTAGGCTGTAACCTAATACACCAGTAATATTAGACTGTAACCTAATATTAATAACTATTTAATCAGAATTATATGTTACCTGGTACACAATATCACAATTATACTACGATTAGATAGAATTATTCTAAATAGGCCCGGATAACCTATTCACTGGGCTGTAGAGCGTAAGTGTATCATTATGCTACACTCACCTAAACATTTAGTTTGTTTTTTAACATATGCTCTGCAGCCCACTGGGCATGGGCAATACAGGCCGTTACATCAACTAATTTTAAATTATTTTATAACCTTTGAATGATTCTAAATAAGGTCAACAACACGCTCAGTATCAATAACATATGATATCAGCTATTTGTTAACGCCTTGACACATAGCATTTTAACCTTTCACTATTAATTACGTAATTGCAATCAGTTCGTTGACATGCTGAGATGTGAAAGCCCACCGGGGACCTGTAGACAAATTTGGTACGCGTACCATAGGGATGTAGGTTAGTAAGTGGTAATCATATCAACAGGACACATGAGAGCGCAGCCCGGGTCGCCGGGATGTGAGCAGGGCAGGCAGCCGCAATTGAAAAGATACACTACAGACCAGCACAAGCAGCTGGTGGTGTTAACTACGAGTTAGCTACGAGATCCCCGGAACACAGAGCGACCGGGAACAATAAGAGAAACGGCATAAGGCCTGTAAACAGTTAAATCGGATCTTATCAGGTAGTAGAGTGTAATTACTTTACAGGCCTTATGCATCGAGAGCAATAAGATTCACAATTATTACATATTATAAACCTCTAATATCTTAGTAACATGGAACAACAAACACGGTTTACAAATCAGGAAGTACAAGATCTGTTTGAAATTACCCGTTTCTTTCATAATGGATCACAGTTCAAATTTAAGGGTGTGGTTTACACCTTGACTTACGGCGGTGCTACAGTCCGCGTATTAAAACAAAGCGGTGCTGGTAACTATAAAGAAATAACTTTAAAACGTAAATAATGGAACAACAATTTTATAATAAACAGTACACCCGTACCCAGGTAAAGAACAATATCCTGAAAGTATGGGACGCAACCAATGAGACGGACCGTTTTGACTGGTATAAGGCTGCAAATGATTTTGCACACGGGTTGGCTAATATAGCACCTAGCAATGATGGATATCATTTAGACGTTGCCAGGGCGTGCGGTGTAATTGCAGCCCTGAGTCCGATGGTACATTGGAATCGGAATAAGAAATTGGCACGTGAATTGATTGAAGACTCTAAGTTATTGAACGTGTGGATAATAGTTGATCATATGGCATGCTTAAAAGCCAATGCTCGCAAAGCAGCGGCTATCTTATTAAGCGATGGCAGCGATGATGCAATTTTAGATATCCTGAAAGGCAAAAAGACAAGTGCATTCTTTCTAAATATCTTATATCCTAACAAAGCAATATCTTTGACAATGGATAGACACGCAATATCTATTGCCCTGGGCAGGAAAATCACAAAGGGTGAAGAGAAGTATTTACAGCTAACTGCCGGACAGTACAAGTTCTTAGTTGAATGCTATAGATGGACAGCTGCAAAGCTTAAAGTCAATCCACTGATTTTACAATCAGCTACCTGGGTATTGTGGAGAAAAGAAGGCAGAAACACTGAATTACCTTATTATCTTGATTTTTAGTCAACAGCCGCCGGGACGTCGGTATATAAAAGCAAAAGTGTATAAGCTATGCATGAGTAGTACGTCCTAATATGCATTTACACAATAATAATGCCAGTTAACGGGCAGCCTGAAATAATAAGGGCGAAGGGTTCGAATCCCTTTACTGGCACGACTTTTAATTAAATACAATTATAATGAAAGACAAATTTAACTTAAATGGCATTGATTACAAGGTAGTTAATGGTTTAGTTTACAAGCAATCACAGGGTATATTAGACCCATGTTACAAAGGTGACAGTAGTGTATTGGATGAGTTTTGCAGAATACATAGCTTAACACTATATCAGAGGCCTAAAGGTGTTCATGCATACGGTAACCAGCACGGATTACGTACGCAATAGCCAGTATGGTATCTGCCTGGGTTCGACTCCCAGGCATAGCACAAATATGTTTAATTATTACATATTATTAGTAATTAATAACTTAGTAACATGGAACAAAATTATTTGAATTCACTACGTGTGAACCTGGAAGCAGCTGCCGACAGGAAGGCAGTAGAGCGCAAGGCAGAAGCCAAAGCGCAAAGATTAGCAAAGATCCTGGTCATCGGATTACTATTAACCATTGCCGTAATTGTAATGTTGTTCGGCGATAGCATAACTAACTGGTCATGATTAGCCCTTATGGTACTCCCCGGGTCCGATTCCCGGGAGGGCACGACTTTTAATTAATTAATATTTAATATTATGAAAGCAAAAAATGTGATAAATGAGCATACGGAAAAAATAGCGCTCAAGACTTTGAAAATGAATTCTACCATATGCGGAGTAATGGGTCAAACAAAAGAAGAGGCCATTAAGAATTTGAAAGCATTTGGATATTCAGATAAGGAAATTAAATCTATTTAATTTAATATGAAAGCCTGCACGGTATCAGGTCTGGGTTCGATTCCCAGACCAGGCACGACGTTTAACCAATTCAAAAAGTCATGAAAGATTTAAATGAAATTTCAGAGATTACAGTTAGTTATTCACCTAAAATAAAAAACAGTGATAGGGCAATTATCACATCTAGCCAAAAAGTTTATGATTTGGTTCGTAATAACTGGTCTGAAATAAGTATCAGAGAGGAAATGAAGGTTTTGTTTTTAAACAGGGCAAATAAAGTACTTGGTATTTATGAGCTAAGTAAAGGCGGTATTAGCGGTACAGTAGTAGATGTACGACTATTATTTGCAGCTGCATTAAAATCTTTAGCCTGTGGTATTATACTGATTCATAATCACCCTTCAGGTAATTTAAAGCCTAGCGATGCAGATATAAAAATAACAAATAAAATACGTGAAGGCGCAAAACTTTTAGACCTCACTGTATATGATCATCTGATAATATCGGATGAAGGATATTACAGTTTTTCAGATGAGGGTATTATTTAGCCCGTATGGTACTTAGGTAGTGGTTCAATTCCACTACCGGGCACGACATTTAACCAATATTTAATTTAATATGAAAAGTTTTGATTTTAATGGCCGTAATTACAAGGTAGTGAACGGCTTGGCCCACACTGTAGAGAATAGTATACACGACAGTATAATGGTAACTCCTTGTTACCAGGGAGACAATGTTATGCTGGATGCATATTGTGATACCCTTGGTGTTAAACTGTATCAAAGATCAAATTAGCCCGTATGGTACGCGTCCTTGGTTCGAGTCCAGGGACGGGCGCAATTATTCCTTATTATTTGTACCTAATATTTTAATAACATGCAATTATCAAAAGAAAAATTATGCGAAGCGCTGGAAATATGCGCTGAAAATCACAGTACGCTATTAACTATTAACTCTATTAAAAAAGGTAATATCGTATCAGATGCTGACTCCTTGATTATTCATAAATGCGTACCGGCAGTAATTAACAAGTTAAAGGATGCTGACTTTATGTTGGGCATGTGTGATCGTGGTATGTATGTTGAGTATATCAAGTAAACCTGTATGGTATGAGCAGAGGTTCGAATCCTCTGCCAGGTACAATTTGGCCTATTTGGGTAATACCTAGCATCCACTCACTTCGAGATCGTCGCTTAGACGCGCTCCTATGAAGCCGAATTTTTCTAAATTAATATATTTAACTAAAAAACAGTAAAAATGGCAAAAAGAAGAATTGTTAACAGTAGAAGGGTCGCCAGGGGCAATAAGTCCGGTGGTGGTAAATCCTCTGCTTATACTCAGAAAATCGAGCAGCAAAAGCAGGGCAGGTTCAGCGATAAATCTCCTTTCAGTGTTCATGACGGTGGAATTGGCCTGAGTTTGAATGAAACAAACAGACGTAGGTTTAATTTACGTAAAAAAGAGGATTAATCATGACTTATGAAGAAAAAAAGACAATAGCTGACAAGTGGTTGACTAGGGAAGCATTCATGTCCTGGGATGAATTAGCTGATACCAACAGTCTCCATGATTGTGAAACAGAAGAAGATATCATTGAAGCTTGTGATGAAAGATTATTAACAGATATGATGGAATAGCCTGTATGGTGTAAAGGGGAGTTCGATTCTTCCCTCAGGCACAAATTTTAACTAAAATTGGAGGTAAATTATGTTACGTAAAATTAATGAAATTGCAGCAGAGATCCGTAAAGACTGGAAAAAAATCAACTATGAAGCTAGGCCGTACCTGGATGCTATGACTGAGATTGAATCAGCAAATGATCGGTATTACTATGATTCTGCCGCTTCGGTCATTCGTTATTTCTTATCCAATGCGACCGCCTGGAAAGGTGAGACAGCTCGCAGGATCAAGAAGGAACTGAATGAAATGATTGAAGGGAGGTACTAATGGATTGGACAGAATTTGTTAGGCAGAACCTTACCATATTGGATCTCAGATTTATGGTAACAAAGCCCAGGCATCCCAGGTATGAATGGAAAGGCAATTATTGCCACCATATCAACTTGTGGACACAGCATGGCAAGAAAAGACTCTACATTCCCCTTTCTCTGATATCAGATGCTGGTTACATAGACCTAAGCAAAAAGAAATGTTTCTACCAGGATATGGAGGGAGCTAAGGAGAAAATATTTGAGGTATTTAATTATCTCACTGAACACGCTGGATAGGCAACGTCCCCGGTTCGACGCCCGGGCCAGTGCGATTTATGTTTAACTTAAAAATGGAGGTATAATGGCTAAGAAATCTAATGAGGAACTGGGGTATATTATCCCAGTTAAACGGAGACTGGAACCCGGAAAATATGTGTTCGGATATGCCAGATCTCTTGAACCAGATAATAGAGGACAGATAAAAGTGAGAACTTCCACTATGGAAACCACTAGCTGGCTAGGTACATCGGTCATTCACGTGCCCGAAGGTTTTGAAATCTATAAATCTGCACCGCCTAAAGCTAAAGATGTAGCTGATAGGTATATTTATGGAACAGATCCAATTTAACCCTGTATGGTACTCGTCCGGGTTCGTTTCCCGGGCAGGGTTCGAGTAATATTGCTCAAGTATTAAAATTATTCACTTATGAAGATTGAAATTATGTCATGGCAAGACGCTCTTCATTTAATGATGAGGGCAGAAAGCATACATGACTGGAATCAGAAACGCCAGATCGTAAAGTATAATGTTGATCCCGAACAAAGGACGACAATTTTAAATGCTCTGGATGCTCAGAAACTTTGTCCTCATGTAGCTAAGTTGAATCACTGGTCTAAGCCAGTAAAAACTAAATCAACTATTTATGGAAAAAATTCAAAAACAAATTGACGCCTTCTTAAAGAGGGCAACAATCATCAAGGCCGAAATGCGTAGGCATGAAGCAGGTATGTTGATTACGGATCAAATAAATGAAAGTCTTATATTTATTAGTCCCAAAGCAAGCTATGTTTATGAGATGACTTATGTTAATAATTATGTAAACCGGGCCAAAGGTATTGAGCCTGGGCAACTATTATGGCATGATTACATCTTGGTGCCTATCAGAGAGTGTAATCGGAAAGACAATCCGGAATTATTTTTGGAAATCCTGAAATCCAGCATGAAAATTGTGCCTCATCGGGCATATGAAATCTTTGTTGATGGTAAACATCTTAAAAAAATGTCAACCTTTGGCAGAGCAAAGAGCTTTGTTTATGAGCTCAAACGAGCAGCCAATAATGCGATGGATGAAAGATACCAGTCATTCAAAAACATAAAACGTATCTGGATTGTAGATCCTGCAGGCAATAAAACATGGTTCATCATGGACTCGAATCCAACTTACGCACATTACAATCCCTTTTAAAAAAAAGGCAGGCCGTTAATGATCTGCCTTTTTTATGTCCAAATTTTTCACTATCTTTGTATTAAATAACAACGAATATGACAGACTTAAACATCGCTAAAGAAATTGCCGGACTGGTCAAAGAGATCGAGATCCTGGATAGTAAAGTAAGTTCATTGAGTACATTCGCAGGTAAGCTGGTTAACAGTCGCTTAGGTCACGTTGAGATGGCCCTGGAAGAGTTTGATTTTGACAATGCCCCCACATTGCAATTCCTTCCCGCATCACCGGATGAATTTGATGATCCAAATGACCCCCCCAGGATGGTTGGGTACTCCAAAATATTTAATGGCAATGGAGAACTCAATATTTACAGTGTATTAATTGAGAATGATGTAGCCATGTCTGTTATTGATACGGTTCTCGGTAAGATGAAAGCCCAAAAGCAAGACAAGCAAAATACATTAGATACTCTCCTTCCTGGTAATAAGATTTACGGATACTCTGTAACTGCAGGCGTACCACAAGCCATCGTTCCAGTTACCGTTAATAAAAAACCCGGACAATAATGCCCGGGCTAAATTTAGCTTACTTTGCTTTTAGTATATTACGATTAAATCCCTCCTTGGACGCGTGCAAGCTGTGTACAGAATCCTATTTTTCTCGTATGTGTTCCGGTTCGTCTCGATATCATCTTCCATGACAACCGCGATCTCGTAGGTCGAACCCTGAGATTTATGACATGTAATTGAATATGAATACCTTACCCAAAAGAATACCCTTTTAAATGCATAGAAATCAATCCAAGCGGATCTCGCCTGATATGATCCTGGTTGTAGACTCTTGGCATAATCAGCCTGTAGTTTCAACAGATCATTATATTCCTTCTCTGAGTCCTCATGAATCAACCTTACCATCCACTCAGTCCATCCCTTATTATCCCTGAATATATTCACACGAGTATTGTAATATTTGAATAGTTGACCATCTTCATCCCAGGTTTCAATAATATAATCCATAATTTCCATTTCTTCACTGTTATGGATCATTACCATATCTCCCTCCATTAATGGCTCCATTGCAATCAATCGCTCACCGGGGAGATATTTAGCCAAGGCATTCTGCTCATAGATATACCGCCTGATCATCGTATTGTATTTCTCCACAGTCTTGTTTCTCCAGGCCAGGATCTTTACATGGTCATTATCCCGTATGAATTCCTCACTGGTATACTCAGGTAAAATTTCAGTTATGATGAAGCTATCTTTATAGGATCTTGGTACAAATTGCACACTTCCCTGCTTGGTCGTATTACTCTTCTTAATGGGGACAGGTGTCGGCCGGTGAATCATTTCTCGGATCTTAAATGAATAATCAATGATAGGATTACCAGCATCCTGCCTGATGATAGCTTCCATCTTAATATAGTCTATACCATCCTCTCGTCGGTAATCTCTATCAAATGGAATTGAGTCAGGTTTGTTAACGGGTGGAATTTGCAGTGAGTCGCCTACAAATAAAACCTTAAGGCCACGAGAAGCGTATATTTGAATCTCTTTGTATAGCTCATCAGCTAACATGCTTGTCTCGTCCACTATAAGGAACTGAATCCGGTCCAGTTTACATTTTGCGTACTTATCCTTGACGAATGAAATGATTCCATGCCCATCAATATGTTCTTTCAATCCGAGCGCACTGTGGACGGTAGAAAAATCTACCCGGGAATCGTGAACATGCTGCCTGATAACTTTGACTGCTTTGTGAGTTGGCGCTGTGACCAGGACAGTTCTTTTGGTAACATCCCCAATATACTGGATCACCACATTCATGAGATAGGTCTTCCCGGTACCAGCATAGCCATCCAGTAAAAACATACCCCCGACTGGTTGATCAACGAAGATCTTTATGGCATCGAATGCGTCTGGCTGATCACCCTTCAGACCGTCCTTGTAATTAATGGCTTGCTTTGCGCCGTCCATCTCCACGTCCGGGAGTTGGAATAATGTCTTTTCTGGTAAGTTCATTTTTGATTTTTTCTTGAAAATATGGATTAACTAATTTTGAATATATATCAGCGGTGCCGTTGTTCTTCCTGGATGCCCAGAGGATATCAAAGTCAAGGCCCTTAGCCTGCTTCTCCAATTCCCTAAATCGCTTATAATGTGGGCGTAAACCTGCATTCCGGACCCGGAAGTTACCATTGGCCTGCCCTACTATCAGACTGCTGTCTGTATAGATCTCATACTTATCCCAATAAGCGTTTACTGGACCATCGGACCATTTCTCATTGAAGTTCGCAATCATCAACTCTATGCCTGCTATGAGTGCCAGCCATTCAGCTATATTATTGGTACCATCTTCGTCCCATCCCGTTTTCGTCTTGAGTACTTCGCACATGTCAGGATCGAATTGATTGGCCAACACAGCTGCATATCCCATGGTATTGTGATCCGGGTGATTGTAACATGACCCGTCACAATGGATATAGTATGTCATAATTGGTAATCTAAATATGTTCTATTTCTGCTCATGAGTAATTATCGTGTTTGATTTAAAATAGTCTGGGCACCAAGCACTATGATAGCACCTTCTATCCTATGCCACCAAGGGCGTTTATAAAATGGAGGTTTATTCTGTATCTTTACATTATGCATCTTTACAGTATGAACATATGGATTAGCATCCTCTATCGTTACTACGGGTCGAAGAGGCTTGAATAATCCCGTCTTCTGATACCCTAAAAATATGGTACTTTCATGTCTGATTGTAAGACCCTGGATACCGACTGTAGCACCATATACTATTCCATTCAATGATACCCACTCGCTGGAATAAGTAAAATTAGCTGGAACCCTTAAATATGTGCCCGTATCAATATCGGGGCAGTTAGTTGAATCAATTATTACAACACTGGGCGTATCTACAGCTGCAATCAGTTCTTCATAGAATACGATTTGATTCTCCAACTTAATAATATGCTCAACTTGCTTCAGATTCTTATTCTTCAGATCCTCATTCTCGATGATACCTGCAGCTATAGCATTCTCCAGAGAAGCTACCTTCTGATCCTGGATATAGATTTCTTGGCCCTGGTCTGTGACTATCACCTCAAAATGATGGATAGTATCAGATAATAATTCCTGTAACTGGACATGTCCGGCCCTTGCATCTCTCCACTGTATGTAGAAATACAACGCCAATATAATAACTATGCCTATTATGATAACCTTAATATTCTGGTATATTGATTTTAAAATTTTGTTCATGATTTTATTTTTAAAAGATTCTTATGTATCACAATTTCATGCGTCTCTTTGAATGCCTGGACAATCTTAATCATATTACTAAGTTTTAGCATATTACAACACTCGGCAAAGTTAGTAAAAAATCCAGTTTCTGATAGTATAGCCGGCATATGTGTCTTAACTAACACAGTAAATTTGGCTTCCTTGTCCGGATCACCATCACCCAGGCCCGGACGCATCTTCCAACCTAGTATTTCCTCCAGTCTATAGAAGGCTTCAGTGGCTATAGGATCGCTCAAAGTCCGTCCTGGTGAGGTATACACCTCAACGCCGTTAACTGACTCAACGCCGAAGCCGTTGCCATGAATTGAGTGGTAATAAGTTTTGATACCCTTCTTTTTTACCTTCGCATTAAAATGATTAGCGCGGATACAACGCTCAGTGCGCCCATAATCCGTATGACCCGGTGTTACTATATAATATCCCAGGTTATTATAATAGAGTTCTGCGGCATACATCCACGCTATGGCCCGGTTCCATACCCCCTCATAAAATACAAAAGAACCATGATCATACATTTTTCTAGGCGCTGTGACATATTCGCCATTGATCATACCCCCATGCCCAGGATCAATTAACTCTACTACCTTCGAACCAATCGGTATCGATTCAAGCGGAGTATGCTCCCTCAGGTAATCGATAGTATTCATTAAAGCTTCTGTAGTCAACATTTTTAAACAAATTTATAGAATTGACGCCCACTATATCATCACCAATAGATATTGGAAGTACGTCGTTATTAATAAGAAATGTAAGCAGCCCCGGTAAATGTTCTAAGAATATAGTGTACTTATCCCTTGGGCGTTCACCGGTCTTACGTAGTATAAGTATCGGAAGCCGTTCTGCTCTAGTACTATCGCGGATTACCTGCTTCCAAATAGTGTAAATATTGGAATTTTTGCGTAATTCAAAAGTTATATGTAACTTTGACAAGTCCTTCGTCTCTATCACATATGGGAACGGAGAATCCGGATGAACGCATAGTACATCACCACATATATATTTATTCATCATCACGTTTTGCCATCGCTTGCCTCCTGAGGCCGGAATACGAACAAACTCGTATCCAGTCCAGGAGGTAAGTAATTTACAGACGTATAGCTCGTTCTTATTCCCCTTCTGTTTCTGGTTAATCGGTTGCACGTAGCCTCCACCAAATAGATCCTCCTTCATTCCCATTATCCTACTCTGCTATTAGGCAAGGCTTCAAGTCCATCCCAGTATTTAAACATCTGTTCTTCCACAGTCTTCTTGGTAAACCTACCTTTGAATTGGTACCATTTTCTTCTCCATTTCATATCAATCCAGGTCCTGCGGAACCACTTATCAAACAGACTTTTCTGATACTCTTCTTTGGCTGCCTTAATCTGTTCCTTCTCCAGGTTCAGATAATACTCAGCCCTATCCATGAATGCCTCAGGACGTAGTGTAAACCTAGCCCGGGGACGTTTGTTGAATCTTGTGCATAAGGTTGTCCACCGATTATTGTAATACGACACTTTGTCCGCAGCCTCTTGGCCATCAGGATCTTCCAACTCAGCCCTTGTTTCAAGCATCCTCTGTACCATACCATCCAACTCATTGAGATACTTCTTCTTCAATCTCTTCTCTTCCCTGCCCTCTGGACCGTTCGGGGCTGTGTGATTAATACTACCAGGTTTATGCAATTCCTTGATTACGCCGTCCCTTGCTTTAGTGATGTGATCGTCCAGAATTTCTTCGGGACTTCTTTCGATTGTATTTTCCATTATGTTTTTATTTTAGTTGCGCCATTCTCATCAGCTATTGCAGTCATCGTAGATGAATACAAGCTATCGATATGCGGCGAGTGTGTAATAATATAAATTGATTTGCCTTCTGCAACTTTCATCCTTATAAGGTCAAAGACTGCTGCTTCACCTTTCTCATCCAGTCCTTCGAATACCTCATCCATGATCAGTATGTTGATATTACTATCAGCACTGACTAAGTCATGCATGGCAAAGATCAGAACAATATCTAACCGCTGTTTCTGACCTCCGGAGAACTCTTTATAATCCTTGTTGAATTTCTTTCCAACAGAACATACGGTGGTGAACGGCTTAGAAGCTTTGGTCAGATCGACACTAAACTCAATGGATACCCCCAGACGAGCTGAATACTGTTTTACGTATTCATTCAGATTATCCAGCATAGCTTTAAAGACAAAGGATGGAAGACCAGCACTGATAAATCCTTTTTTGGTCCACCATTGGTGCAGATTCATCTCATATTTAATATCCTCTAATGCGTCCACTATACCGGTCAGCTCTTTCTCTAAGTTCTCAGATATATCAATTAGCTGATCAACAGTCTGCGAAAATTTAGGCGGTTCTTCCTTCTGCGCAATTTCCAAAGATGGTATCATTACTTCAATCTGACCCTCCAGTATCTTAATGTTATTCTCATTTTCTTTAACCTTCTCGGTTTTCTTAAAAATTTCATTGGCTTCAGTATCTAAGGTTTCTTCTTTCTTTGTCCCCTCTGTGAATAGGCGTTTAATCTCCTGGCCATCCTCTTCAGCTTTATCATATTTATCCTTGGCTGTTTTGGCGGCCTTTCCAGCGCTCTCTAACTCTTTAATCGTCTCTTCCCGGGTGATCATCAACTCTGCTAAATTAGATAATGGTGGTTCTTCTAGCTTCTTTGCTTCCAATTTGGCATTCACGACTTCCATTTGGGGAGTATATTTATCCCGTATTGAATTTGTTACAGCTGTAACATTCTCCAGGGGAAGTTTCTGACCGCAGGCGTAGCATTTATCCTTTACTTCATTTATCTCCTTAGCTTGCGCATTTAACAACCTTTGCAGCTCCTGCTTCAGAAAAAATACAGCTTCAGCCTTATCAATCCCCCACTTGTCGCCCCGTTTCTTCTCGATATTGACATTAGTTTCAGCTACTACATCAGCCCGGGAGGCAGTACCTGCTCTCTTTCCGGCTTCTATATGTGCATTGTATGGGGCTTCCAGAGTCTTCTCCAGGGCATTGTATTGCCGCTCCAATTCATCCATCTCCGTCTTAAGGGCCCTATATGCTATTTCATCCCACTTCGCCACGTCTACGTCAAGCTCCTCATTTTCTTGTCTATACATGGTAACATCCCCCCTGACATCAGCGATTTCTTCAGAGATCTTATTACAATTCTCTATTTTCTTTGCACCAAACTCCTCCAATATCCTAACCTGTTCATTAATTTCAGTTTTGATAGTTTCAAGCTGACTGTTAATAGTCTGCTGTTCTCCTTCTGCCTTCAGACATTCGCCAGACAACTCTATAAGTTTTGCGCCGGCTTTAGACTTAGCATCATTAATGAATGCTGTCTCGAACAATCTTTCAAATAAGTCTCTTTTATCCTTATTATCAGATTCCACAAGCTTAGACATTCGCTGTCCAAAAAGAATGGATGACATGAAAGTCTGTGAATCAATACCCAAAAGTTTAACAATCTGCGCCTGGACATCCTTCTTGTGGACACCGGCCTGATCCTGGCCTCTGATAGCCAGGGCGTCTCTACCTATTCCTTCTCCTCCTGACCATGCGATAGTTCTAACTATTTTATATTCAGTGCCATCTACCTCAATTGTGACTTCTACATAAGTTCCACGGAAAGCTTCAGTGCGAGTATCTTCCCAGGTTGGGATCTTTTCAACTGTGGTATCCTTCAGGTTAGTACCATACAAGCACCACACGACGGCTTCAAATAAGGTGGTTTTCCCAGCCCCGTTCTCTCCCTTTACAAGGTTAAGGCCCGGACGGTCCAGATTTACCTCAGTACGCTCAGCGAGACTGCGAAACCCTTCTACGACGATGTTTTTTATCTTGATCTCTTTCATTATTCAAAATATTTAGTGGCAACGCCTTGGAGATCCGCCTTCGGGAATTGTAATGTATCCGAGTTTGCATCTAGGAAATTATCAAGTATTTCCATAGGTCCTACCTTTTGTGTGTTAAACTTAGACGAATCAAACGTCTCCTTCTTTTTCTTTTGCTTATCCTCTGGATGGTACCAGACAACATATTGCTCCTTCTCCCAGTCGTCCAGCTTATGACCATAAGGCCTGCGAATGTATTGAGGATTTTTATCGGTAGTATCCCAGAATGCCGGGAGCTCTCCGCCGTCTATATCTAAGATCCAGAGTCCTTTCTTCCCGTCAATATCACTAGCATCTCTGTGCATAGGAGATCCGACATTAATGAAGTTACTCCACATGGATGGGTGATGTACGTGGCCATTAAGTACCCATTTGAATTGCTTGAACCTGTCGTCTTCCCAATTGATATCATCCTGTATGAAATCATTCTCAGGCCAAATCATCTGGTGCATAAGCAGATACATGTTATCCTTCATCTGAACACGATTCACATTCTCTTCCAATGTTTTCCAGAAATCATCAACGTCTTCAAAATATGGTACACCAACAACGGTAAATCTAGGGTCATGAGAGTAATGACCCGGATGTAATAATACAAAATTTAAAAATAATCCGCCATTTGGACATACCTCAAATGCATCCATAACAGATATGCCAGGGATGGAATAGGTGTTCTTAGTAGCGAAATCGTGGTTTCCAGGGATTGCGATAAATTCAATATCCGGATATTCCGTAAAACATTTCTGGAATGCTAACAGTAGCGCATTCATTGCAATAACTGAAATATTCGAAAACTGATCACCGAGATCGCCGCAAAACCAAATTTGTTTGATATCATTTTTATTGGCGAGCTTAAAGACATATTCAATCATATCTGCGGCCTTTTGAGCCCTGGTCTGATCTGCATTGAATTGTTTGTAATCGTGGACATGTAAATCCGAAAAAACTATTACTTTCATGTTGCTGGATTGATTTGTTTTAATGTTTTCGTGTAATTTTTAGCTGTAGCATAAGGCAGCCCGTTGAGAAACTGATAATACTCTGCTTCTGTAATTGAATGGACCTGGTAGTACTCTTGCCATTTTGCATAATCCATAACCCCATCCAGCCAATGTGCATAATGAGCATGTCCATAGATGCTTCCTATCGCTAGAGTATAACGTATGCGTGGCTGCCGCATACCAAACGCATTATTTCCCTCTGTAAAACTCTTTGAAGTGAACCAGCCTGTTTCCAAAATGGCCTGCCTCATTACAATTTCCGGGTGTTCAACATGCATTTTCAACATCTCAAAAAACAATTCTGGTGAGAATGGCTCATTCAAGGCTTTCTCCATCATCAACTTTTGTTTGACCCGCCGAATTTGTTCCGTAATTTCACTACACGTTATCTTACGTATTGGGGCATCGAGATTTGCTGTCATGCATAATAATAGCACAAACATTATATTTCTAATGTATACCATTTTAATTTGTTTTAAGCTGCATAATCTGTAATTAAATTGTTGGTCCGTTCTTTGGGCAGTCTAATCTGCAGGCCGCGCTCAGCATAGTAAGCAACTATCTTCTCTACTGCCTCTGAGAACTCCTTGGTATTCATCTGGGAAAATCGCTTCCCGGATAAAAATATTACATCCTGATCATCAATAGTCTCTACCCACATTTCATTTCCTATGACCCGTGTGCGAAGAAAGGCATAAACTGCTTCCTTTGAATGTAGCACCCCTGTTGTCTCCAGTAAGAACTGCATGACATCTATCACGCATATTCCGTGAATCCATCTGTTTTGTGCTAGAGAGCGCTTCCTGTAGAACTTCTTGAATGTGATCTCAAGTTGAGTTCCCTGCAGGTGTTTCCATAAGCGCTTAGCGCGAGCAGAGTTAGAGATCGTCAAACTTTGTCCATCTGACGAGAGCTCTCCAACTACTGTTATTTCCGGGTTACTAGACATCCTGCATATCGTCTGTCATATTGCGCTTAACGCCAGCTCCACGTGAAGGTCTGGTTGTATTAGCCGCAACGTCTTTCTTGGTTGCTGGTCTAGCTGATGTGCTTGGCCTTGTCGGCGCCGCTGTCGTAGCTTCTGCTGCCGGGGCCTCATCTTTTGGAGCATCTGCCTCAGGCTCTGCTTTCGGGGTACTAACTCCACCCCTGGTAGGCCTTGATGGCTTCGTCGCCTCAGGCTCCTTTGCATCCTTCTTTAATGCTTCTCTTATCTCAGGGAAAAGATAATCATCCTCAGTACGTTCAGCCAATACTTCTCCATACAAATATTCACCCAGGAGTCTGTAGATATAATCATCAGTAAACATTGATCCCTTACAGATATTCACTATATCTGGGGTACCTTCACCATAATACTTCGCCGGCATGGGCAGATAATCAGCCTTGCTTGCACTGTAAACGGTCTTCCGCTTCTCTCCAGTTTTACCAAGAATCAAATTGAATCCTTTATCCTTATCAAACATCAATGATCCACCCCTGGTAGTTGCTTCACGGTTGATAGCTTTCATAAGCTGAATCTTACACGTAAAAATTTTACCTTCATCATCCCTAACATACCGACTGATAGCATCGACATTTAATGTGCCCTCTGCATCATCGTTCCAAATCCCTACAATCTGATCACCTTCTAATTCCCAATCAAAAATAAGTCCTGGAATCCAATATTCAATCTGCTTACGCAGCTTCACATTCCCGTAATCATCACGGAGATCTAATAACTTATCCAGCTCAGCATTCTTAGCTGATTTCGCGT
>Ga0307428_1000167_pt1 | contig 53612 bp, 55 predicted proteins | sample SalMarWE160240MG_FD_202161 | JGI IMG/M metagenome (GOLD analysis project Ga0307428, IMG submission 202161) | Salt marsh sediment microbial communities from the Plum Island Ecosystem LTER, Massachusetts, United States - WE1603-240 | ecosystem: Environmental > Aquatic > Marine > Intertidal zone >...
CGTCACCGTCAACGTCGGGCAGAGGATGGCCCAGCTCATCGGAAAGTTCGGTTACAAAATCAGGATCCAGGCTGTTGTAGGTGAAGATGTTGATAACGTCCCATATGTTGCCGTTGTTCTCAACGTTCACCTCGTAGGCACCGGCATCTGTTTGGCTCGTGGGAACCAGACACTCGGTTTCCTTAAACTGATTCGGGTAGGCGGCAACGTCAGGGTGAATCGCAAACCATAAGGGAAGGAAGGTCGAACCTTCATTATCCCTACAGTTCGCAATCGTAGCCACACCATCAGACGCAGTTACGTGATAGATGCCCCAGGCGTTAGTATCACCTATAGGACAGGTGTAGCGGTAGAACTCTCCTCTATCGAGAGTCCCTTCCCAGAGAGTCCCCTCAGTACCTCCCTCCCGGTGCATCCTCGACACCTTCACTTCTGTATTGTCTTCGAACGCAATCACGTGAAGTCGGGAGATCACAGTTAAACTCCATACCACAGAGCCTTCAAGCGGAATATAGAATTCCTTACCTATACCCAGTCCGTCTCTATCGATTCCTCGCATTAGGAAAAAGCCAATACTACTCGCCGGACCATAGCTCGTCCAAGGATTCTGGGGGAGTGAGATGTCCTTATCGCTGTGGATATACAGTGCTCTACCACTATCCGGTAAAGGAATAGCCTTGCCTTTTATCTCGCCTTTCTTTTCACAGAATACATTCCAGATAATATTGGTAGGATCACCAAGAGCAGTTACAGTAACGGTTGTGTTATCCTCCCAGGAGACAACCTGAAGATCATGGGTAGCGCCAGTTCTCCACACCTGTTGATAAGTCATGAAATCCCGGCCTGTAAAGGTTCCGTTAAAGGCGGGAACATACAATCCCCCCAATCCTCCTCCGGTCATCGTAGAGACAGGGCGTGTGGCCTCTACCGAGTAAACTATTGGAGGAGGATCTCCCCCCTCACGCAAGTAGTACTCAGCACTGTCCAGATCACCCTCCCAGATCAAGGTGTCCACATTTGTATTCTTAACAATCACATGAGTATTGTCATGGTAGGCAAAAACAGCCAGGACAGGGACATGACCTGGTGAACCCATAATATGCGGCCCCACTGACAACAGTTTTGTACTTAAGGGACTGCTTTGTTGATCCACCGCATACCAAGTACCTATTCCCGTCGAAAAAGGATCACCGCTCAAAAGTGAAAACTCCCTGCTACCCAAAACCTCAAAAACTCCAACTCCGAGGTTCTTCACAAGCGCATACTCGTCCCGCATAAGGGTACCGGACCAAACTGAATCGCCACTATGATTTATAAGCTCACACTCGTTCGAATCCGCATAGGAGAATATAACAATGTCATTGTAAGTATAGGCGTAGGTAGCAAAGGTATCCTCCCCCTGGGGCATCATGGGAAGCTCAAGTTTCCCTACGTAATGGGTCGGCTCCTGAGAGACCTCGGATAAAGGTGCGGCAGGTGCCGCGGGATCATACTCCAGCATCAACATATTTTCCTGCCCCGTGGTCTGAGCTAGCCCGACTTGAATCCCCCCGAAAAGCAATATGCTCATTATTACACCAACACGACGCATCGTTTCCTCCTAACTAAAGTTTAATTACTATAAGGATACCCCCTAAGAAGGAATTGTCAAGCCCTTGACAGAATTCCAATCACGCATAGAGTTCTGCATGCTCGTACCCGTAACACACACGCCCGTAACACCCTTAACTTTCAGGAAGGATCGGGAAGGAATCCCAAGGGTTTGTGTAAAAACCCACACCCTCTCCCCTGCTGACGAGATAGGCGAAGTGGTCGAGCGCTACGCGGCAAGGTATCTTGAGCCGAACGACATCGTGGTACTTGCCGAATCACCCGTTGCCATAACCCAGGGCAGGGCGATTCCGGTAAAGACATTGCATCCCCGAGTTTCAGCAAGGATTCTGTGGCGGTTCGTGCGTAAGGTTCCGTATGGAATAGGGTTGAGAAACCCGTATTCCATGGAAGCCGCCATCCAGGAGTGTGGTGTGTTGCGGGTATGGTTTGCGGCGATATCCGGAGGATTCTTGAGGATGCTGGGACGCAGAGGCGATTTCTATAAGATTGCTGGGATTCAAGCGCGGATGATAGATGCGGTGGGCACCTCTCCGGTACCTCCGTATGATGAGTGCGTGCTGAAAGGGCCTAAAGAGCCATACGAGGTGGTGAAGGGGCTAAAGAGAAGATTCGGGGTTGAGTTCGCGATAATGGACATAAACGACATCGGCGGCTCCTGGATGGTTGCCGGGACGTCGAGAATCAACGCCAAGGCACTTGAGGACCTGATGCGCGATAACCCTATGGGCCAGGGTACCCAGCTTACGCCGATTACGATCGTGAGAGCAAGAGGAACCGCGCTGCTCTTAGACTAGCGGATTATCACCTTGCGCGTTACGCGTGTTACGGGTGTTACGGGTGTTACGGGTTTGCTCTTCCCTATCCGGGCGGAGATAAAGTAAATCCCGCGCGGCAGGCCTGAAACGTCTATCGCTGCCTGTGATCCACTGATGCTCTGTGAATGAACCCTTCGTCCCGAAGCATCGAAGAGAGCCAACTGAACCAATCCTCCTGTAGACTCTCTGGATAAGGATACATGCAGAATATCCTTTACCAGATTTGATCGAAGAGCAAAAGGCTGTGTTGGAGATTTCTTCTCCTCAACATCAGTGGAGTGATCGTAATGAACGATCCCCTTGGTAGGGTCGTCGTAGTAGTCGAAGATTAAGGAATCGATCATATCCGGCCCGGTCTGCCAGAAGTTATACATCGCGTTGATGTCGTTTGGCGAGTCGTTGTAGATTACGTAATCCCGGGCTGCGGCATTGAGGAATCGGTTGCCTTTATCAGGTGCACCGCCGATTATAGGCTGCGAGGTTGAGTCTATGTATATGTAACGTCCCTTACTGTTGAACTCGTTGTTGGTGATTCGAGGACTGGAGTTGTATAAAACCAAGGGTCTAGGAGCCCCGTCCGGTGCCCTCTCCCCAGTTTCATAATTCTCACCTCCTGGCCCTCCTAGAATCCTGCTAATCTTGTTATGATCTATCGCAACATTAGAGCAATCTTCGATATGTAAGGCGAATCCATCACCTCCACTACCGGGGAGAGGAGAAACCCCTGTTGGACCACCTCCTCCTCCGCTGATAGAATCGAAAACGCAGTTTGTAATCTCAACATTATTACAATTAATGGCCCTACACCCGTAACCGTCATCTCCGTCTACACCACTCATACTAGCATGTACGCCGCACGCGCCTCGTATTAGAGTATGTCTAACAATGTAAGAATCCAAGTCTTCACCTCCAATCACACCGCCCACGCCCTCAATATGTAAAAATGAACAATTTTCAACCAAAAGATCACCCCCTCCTAGTTCAAAAGAGTACCTTTGAAAATCATTATTCTCCAAATGAACTCTCGACTTTTCGCCTCTGATTCCAGGTCCTCCTTCTATCCGAGAGGACAATATTAGAAGGGTTACATTTTTGAGTAATATCCCAGAATACTTGTCAAGCGAACAATAGGAAAGAGAATCCCAACCATTACTCATTACGAGATCTCCCTTTCCATGCCCCCACTCATCACTTGTACAGAAGATTATTGAATCCTTCTCTGTGCCCATAGCTTTAAGATTACCTTCGACGAATATATCTACTACCTCGGTAGGCCATATATAATTCTCTAGCGTATCCCATTCCGAGCTGTCCGCATATAGCACCACTGTGCCGGGAGATATGGTGAGGGTCACGCCATTCTCGACCAGCACGTCGCCGGTAAGGTAGGCGGTGTCGGACCAGGTGGTGTCTTGCTCAATAACGCCGTGGAACCCGAACAGACTTAAAACTAACAGGAACATATTCTCCTCGATTATGTTACGAGAGTCTAATTGCCAAACCCTCTTTGTCAACCCACTAGTAAATGATCACCCTGCGTATGACGCGCCGGCTCCCCACTGTCCGGGCTGAGAGGAAGTAAACCCCGCGTTGAAAATGCGAGACGTCAATCATGGTCCGAGGGCCGTCAAAAACCTCTTTATAGATACTGCAGCCCAGCACGTCGAAAAGCTCCAGGTGAACCTCACCCCCGAACGAATAGTTGAGTGCCACGAAAAGCACGTCATGCGCGGGCTGAGGATAAAGCTTCAGGCAATCCGCAAGGGTGGTATCGCTTTCCTGCGACATCTCCTCACTCGCTTCATCTGCCTCGACCCACTCCTGGGTATTGACTCCAAACAAAGCAACCTCCCCTCCCCCAGCCTCTGAGAGATTAAGCATCGCCAAAAGGATCAAAAATTGCATCTCTACCTCCATACCCTTTTCATATACTAAAGATAAGCAATAACCGTGCCAAAACCCTCCTGAAAAATAAGTTCAATAGATACTTGACTTATCGAAAAAGAGGATGTTACGATGTAGCACAGAATGTCACGAAATTGCATAAAAAGATAATTCCATGCTCGTTGACATAACCTTTTGGTTGACTAAAATCCCCCAATGACAAAAGGATTCTTTGTTGACCTTGGAAGGATACGCTACAGGCCTGCGTGGGAGTTCCAGCTAAAGCTGTGGCAGATGCGTGTTGATGAGCGGATACCGAATACCCTGATCTTTGTGGAGCACGAGCACGTGATTACTAAAGGCAAGTCTGCCAATGATAAGAACTTATTGTGTTCCGCTGAGAAACTAAATGAACAGGGAATTGACCTTTATTCAGTTGAACGCGGCGGCGACTTTACCTATCACGGCCCTGGACAGCTTGTGGGATACCCCATCTTTCACGTAAAGAAGGGGTTAGCAGGCATCAGGCCGCTGGTAAGAAAGGTGGAGGAGTCTATCGTCAAGGCTGTAGGAGGCTTCGGGATCGATTCCAAGGGCTCGATGCAGCTGGCAGATAAGCACCCTGTAGGGATCTGGGTCGGCTCGGACAAACTGGCAGCGATCGGGATAGCCGTGAAGAAATGGGTTTCGTTCCACGGATTTGCCTTGAACGTGTCTACTGATCTTGATATGTTCGGCCTGATAATCCCGTGCGGATTACAGGACAAGGGAGTAACCTCTATGGAAAAGCTCTTGGGTTACAAACCGGATTTTGACCAGGTTAAGACCAGCATTCGTACAGCTTTTGGGCATGTTTTCGGGATAAAATTTGAAGCAAAACGGATGGAGGATTTTGCATGATTCGCAAACCTGAGTGGTTAAAGGTAAAGCTTCCCGGACAGGGAGAGTACAGGGAGGTTGATAAGATATTGAAAGATCTGAACTTACACACCGTGTGCCGATCGGCGCACTGTCCGAATATCGCCGACTGCTGGGGCCGCAGAACCACGACCATAATGATCCTTGGCGACGTTTGCACCCGCCACTGCCGATTCTGCGCGGTAAGCACCGGAAACCCAAAGGGTTATCTGGATGATACCGAACCGGAACGAGTAGCCCAGGCTGTGAAACGTATGAAGCTTCGCTACGTGGTGCTGACCTCGGTTGACCGGGACGATCTGCAGGACGCAGGTGCAGGGCATTTTGCCAGGACGATCCGATCGATAAAGGAACAGGACGAAAACGTTCTGGTCGAGCCTCTGATTCCTGATTTTGCAGACGGCCCAGTAGGGGCACGGCATGCCGTGCCCTCACGTCTCAAAAAGATAATTGACGCGAAACCCGACGTTATCGCTCACAACCTGGAAACGGTGGAACGGCTTACATCAAACGTCAGGGATAAGCGCGCAAGCTACCAAATATCGCTCGATGTGCTGAAAACCTTGAAAGAACTTGAACCTCGAATGATCACCAAATCAGGCATCATGGTCGGCCTGGGCGAACGAGACGATGAGGTTTATCAGGCGCTTCGGGATATGCGTGAGGTTGGTGTAGAGATCGTAACCATCGGCCAGTACCTGCAGCCTACCAGGAGACATTTGGGGGTTCAAAGATTCGTCACTCCGAAACGGTTTGCTGAGTACGAACGTAAGGCAAAAGAAATGGGATTCCTGGCCGCCGCCTGTGCGCCATTGATGCGATCGTCCTATCACGCAGCAGATGTTGCTTTATTCCTAAGAACTCGTAGGGGCCGACCTTCAGGTCGGCCCGTGAATTAAAATGACTCCGAGTGGAGCACAGAAATCCTGTCTGTTCCTATAGCTAAAAGTGCTCAAAACACAGGCTGGAGAGCCTGTACCACATTATAGTAATGCCTCCTTTTCTCAAACAAATCTTACCTCAGCTTGAAGCACTTTATGTCTGCTACAACCGACGCGAATACGTAACTCCTGACCCCCTCCAGTTCCTTTACGACTACCCTGACATCCGCGACCGGGAGATTGTAGGCATGATCGCTTCCTCCCTTGCGTACGGAGGTGTGAAGCAGATACTAACAAGTATAGGCAAGATACTGGATAAGATGAACCCATCTCCATACAAGTTTCTGATGCAGAAAGAGTTATCCGATCTCAAAGAAACGTTTCGAGGTTTTAAACACCGCTTCACCACCGGCGAAGATTTGTCTCAGATGCTGTGGGGGATGAAAAAAATGATTCTTGAGTATGGTTCACTTCAAGCAGGATTCCTCGAAGGGCTACAGGACGAAAATGAAACAATCCTACCTGCGCTAACTCTATTCGTGGAAAAAATCAAGGGATATGCCGGAATAAAGGAAGCCGACGAGACCCACGGTTACAAGCACCTTCTCCCCTATCCAAACAAGGGCGGGGCGTCCAAGCGCCTTAACCTTTTTCTGCGCTGGATGGTTCGCAAGGACGCAGTTGACCCGGGAGGTTGGGACAGAGTACCCTCATCAAAATTGATAGTACCGATTGACTTACACATGCACCGTATCGGACTGGCGTTGGGGATCACCCCGCGCAAGCAGGCCGATCTCAAGATCGCCCTGGAGATAACCGAAGCGTTCCGCGAGATTGTGCCGGACGATCCGGTAAAATACGACTTTGTTTTGACCCGGCTGGGCATCCGTTCCGACACCGACATGGAAGGGTTTCTGAAGACCTGTCACCTCAGTAGGGGCGACTCATGAGTCGCCCCTACATTTTTTCCCGTCATCGCGAGGGTAGCAACGCCACCAGTGGCGATCTCATAGGTATGAGATTACTCCTTTGCCGTCGTCGCTTCGCGTGCCACGCAAGCCTTTGGCTTGCTCGCAATGACTATTACACGGGCCGACTTAAAAGTCGGCCCCTACGAGCTTTCCCCTCTATGTCAAACATATGACTGAGATTAAAACAAAACGGGCCGACCTTAAGGTCGGCTCCCACAGGCTCAATGCCTTACGAGTCCGTCCGGATTACGGAAGCATTTCCTCAAAGAATCCACAGTAATCTGAAGCCTATTCAAATCTTCTCTGTCCAACAATTCGTTTGGTTGCTTGTGATAACTTCTTCTCAAAACCATCCCCAAAATGTAATCGTCTATGTCGATAGGTATGTCATTTCTTAAATTGAAAACAATCTCCTCAAATATCGGGATATCACTGGTCGAAAACCTAACGTAAAGGATAGGGTCCTGTGTCCAAGGATATCGGCCGGATTGGTCGAAAAACGTAAATCGTTTTAAGTTATCCCGAACATCTTGTCTCTTGTAGTAAGGAAATTCTTGTCCGCAGAAATCCGCAAGCTTAACCAAATCGTGAGTACGAAGTAATCTTCTTTGTGTATGGAATGTCTCAGTCTCCCCTTTAGGGTCTATTATGGATAATACCAGCGCCTTCAAATACTTCTCTGTAGCCTGAGTTAAATGGTACATGGCAATATTTAGTAAGGTCCCTCCCGCTTGCATTATGAGAGCAAACGCAAGCAAATCCTCGTCTGCGGCTCCAACAAAATTGCCCCACTTAGGCATAATATTACCTCCTTGCTTTCCGCACCACTATATCCGTGACCACAAGCTTGTCAAGCCTTCTTCTCCCCCCCCTCTTCCCTGAAGGGCCTCAAGCACCTTGACCGATCCACACAAAGCCCTATAATTCAGAATGTGGGACAAGCTGAATCCCAAGTAAGGAGGAGTTAAATGAACGATACCTTCGGCTCAACCGATGAGCTGCTTGACTTTGCAATCGCTAAGGAAGAAGAGGCCAACCAATTCTATACTAACCTGGCGGCACGTATTGAGAAATCCCCAATGCGCGAGGTCTTCGAGCACTTCGCCAAAGAGGAACTCAAACACAAGGCCAGGCTGGAAGCGATCAAGCAGGGTAAGCTATTTTTATCCGCGGAGCAAAAGGTGCAAAATCTCAAGATCGCCGACTATCTTGTGGAGATCAAACCAGAACCCGACGAAACCCTTGACTATCAGAAGGCCCTGATGATCGCGATGCAACGCGAAAAGGCCTCATTCAAGCTCTATACTGACCTGGCTGCCATTACCGATAACGCCGACCTGCAGGAGACCCTCCTGGCTCTTGCGCAGGATGAGGCAAAACACAAGCTGCGCTTTGAGATCGAGTACGACGAGCACATCCTGACCGAGAACTAACGCTCCAGGATATTTCTCGTCTGTAGGGTATAAAGCCAATCCGAGGAGGATTTAGATGGCAGATAACGAAGCGAAGGTTCTTGAGGCCTTTAAGAAAGTAGGCGAACCCTTAAAGGCCGGACAGGTCGCCGAAACAACCGGCATCGACGCAAAGGAAGCGGGCAAGATCATCAAGAAGCTCGCAAAGGAAGGCAAGCTTATCTCCCCGAAGCGCTGCTTCTACGGACTCTCCTGATGCCGCTTGTAAAATTATCAGACGCGCTGAAGTGGTTTCTTTAAGTAGAAAGGAGATATAGAGCAAATGGCAAGCATAAGTGGGACAAAAACCGAACGCAACCTATTGACTGCGTTTGCCGGCGAGTCGCAGGCCCGCAACCGATACACCTACTTTGCGAGCAAGACACGCAAGGAAGGCTACGTTCAGATAGCCGATATCTTTACCGAAACCGCCGATCAGGAACGCGAACACGCCAAACGTCTCTTCAAGTTCTTCGAGGGCGGCGAGGTGGAGATAACCGCGGCATTCCCCGCAGGCGTGATCGGGACGACGCCCGAGAACCTTAAGGCCGCAGCCGCAGGCGAGAACTACGAGTGGACCGAGATGTACCCCGGTTTCGCCAAAATAGCCCGCGAGGAAGGCTTTGAGGGAATCGCAGCGGTTTTCGAGGCGATCTTGGTTGCCGAGCGCCAGCACGAGAAACGATACAATGACCTCCTGGCCAACATCGAGGCGGGCAGGGTGTTCAAGCGGGATAAACCTGTAGTGTGGCGGTGCCGCAACTGCGGCTACCTGCACGAAGGCACCGAAGCCCCACAGGAATGTCCAGCCTGCGCCCACCCCCAAGCCCACTTCGAGATACTCGGTGAAAACTGGTAACCCGTAACACCGTAACACCGTAACACCGTAACACCGTAACACCGTAACACCGCAACACCGCAGCACCGCAGCACCGCAGCACCGTAATACGCCTCCACTCCCACGGGGATTTCGTTTCTAACAAAACCATAGTATCAAGGGTGCATCTGTGATGCACCCTTCTCTTCCCTTGACAAACAACCACTCTGAAGGTATCCTGAGCAAACAAGGAGGCAGCATGCGTAAGATTTTTGTCTTGGTTCTCTTAGGAGTGGCGGTTGCCGCGGCTGATCCATTCAACACCGTAACGGCCTATCCCCTACCACCAAGGATGTGGTACTTTGGCCCGTTGATCCCGGTCTCGATACCGTTGACAGAAGAAGAGACCCTATCGGTCGATCCCATGCTGTGGGCAGGCTTCGGCATCCTCCCCCGCCTGGATATGACCTTTATGCTTTATGGAAGATACCAACCGAATGATTCCACTCGGTATGATTTCCATCTCTATCACATTATGGCTGAAGTCCGTTACGACGTAATAGGCAAGGAGTGGTTTGCCCTATCCCCGGTAATAGACTTCTTCATACCACTTGATCTGAACGAATCTCCGGCAATCGGCCCAGGAGTAATGGCTACCGGTGACTTTGGCTACTTCCTCTTGCATGGAAACTTTCTCACTTACATAGATCTTGACGGTTCATACGTAAACATTCTGATCTATGTTGCTCCTGAGGTGCCTATAGCTGAAAGGCTCTCTGTATACACTGAGGCAAATCTTTACCTGAATTACCAAAACAACGAGACCGCCACCTCATTTGAAATCTGGCCCGGTTTAAGCTGGATGCCAACAGATTGGCTAAGCGTGGCAACGGCCTGCGGCGTTCCGACAGACCTGGCCTACCTCTCCCCCGGCCTGGCCGTGTACGTGAGTTTTTAACGAATCAGGGATTATTCGGGCCTGGAAAAGCTGGTCAAAAGGTGGTCAAAAGATGGACAAAAGGTGGACAAAAGGTGGACAAAATTTTGGGGTCCCCGGACGGCTGCGCCTGCACCCCCGTCGGGTGTAGCAGACGTCTGGGGTTAAAAAGATTCGTAGGGGCGTACCTTTAGGTACGCCCGCATGATTTAATCGGGCCGACTTGAAAGTCGGCCCCTACGAGCTTGTGTTGAATCTCAAGAATACGATCATATACTCAGGTGAATTCTTACATGAGGCAACCACTCAAGTTATTCCGCAAGCGTCATCCTTCGGTCAGGTGGATTTTTGATGAGGCAATGCGAGGGCTTGACAAGATCTGAAAAAGTCTTATAATCTAACTAGATGTTAGAAGGAACGCTCGGGTGCTTCCCGAGCGATTAGATGAGATGGCGGGTTGCAGCATGCTCCCGCCGATTTTTTAACCAAGGAAGGTTTGATGTGAAAAGAGTATGTGTTTTTATCGATGGAGAGAATTTACGGTATTCAATCAAAGAGCTATTCGAAGGCATCTTTAACCCACACGACTACCTACCCAAAAATGCAGAGTGGGGCAAGTTTTATGACTGGCTTACCCAACAAGTTTCCCCTGGTGCAGAAAGAGTTCGTACTTACTGGTACGTAATTCAACATCTGGATTGTTTTCCTTACAAATTCCCGGATTCAACAGTGTACCCTGATAAATTAAGGAATCTACTATCAAAACATAGGCCCTACAAGGAACTGTTAGATCAAACCCCTCAGGCAAATCTCCAACCTGAAATGGAAAGGATAGTGTCTGAACTGCGTGAAAGAGAGTCGAAAATGCAGGATCGTTTCAGGGGTTGGATGACCATTCAAAATGGAATCGCTACGCATCATGAAGGCATAGAATTTCGAAGAGCGGGCGCTATACGTTACAATCTCTTCGATAAATCCCTTGGCCCAGAAAAAGCTGTAGATGTAAAACTCGCTGTGGATCTAATCGTTTTACACGACATCTATGACATCGCCGTAATCGTTTCCGGAGACCAAGATTATGTCCCTGCCGTACAAGTTATCAAGGATTATGGAAAACAAGTCATTAATGTTGTTTTCAAAATGAAGGATGGAACCATCCTACCGCGGGGCGCCTGGCGATTAAACCTAACAACGGACACGGTCTTAGAGGTAGAATACAACCAATTCAAGAACTATCTCCAACTTCCATAACCTTGATTTTCTCTTCCATCGCAATCTTAGTGATATTCAACCGTAAGGCGCGCCCTTAATCTCTTGCGGGGTCCCTGCGACGTTGCAAGGCAACGGCGGGGTGTGTTACGGGGCGTGTTACGGGTGGGTGATAGAGATGCGGCGGATGGTGTCCGGAGGGATGCCCAAAGAGTCGTTAGCTGCGCGGAGCTCGGCCACCACGTCCATACCTTCGATTACTCGACCGAACACACAGTAGTTGCCGTCAAGGCTAAGCGCCGGTTCAAGGCAGATGTAGAACTGACACGACGCGGAGTTGCGGTCAGGGCCGCGGGCCATGCCGACCGCACCCTTAATATGAGAACGACCGCTTTCCTCATAGTCTATGGTGTAGCCTGGGCCGCCGTAGCCCGTCCCCAGAGGGTCGCCGCCCTGAATAACAAAGCCGCCCACGTAGCGGTGCCAGATAAGCCCATCGTAGAAACCCGCATCTGCAAGCCTGATGAAGTTGCGCACGGTGTTCGGAGCGTCGTTGGAGTAGAGTTCAAACGTAAACTTCCCCTTGTTGGTTTGAACGTGAGCCCGCTCGTTGCCCGTGAGTGTAACCGGCATGTCTTTCACCTGCAAAGCAAGCGACACACGCTCCTTAGGTGTAAGATTATTGACCTTTGAGTGAGGTTTGATAAGTTTTGAACAACCTGCTAACGAAAGCGCCAGCGGCAATATCAGGAATCTAACTATCTTCATCTACTCACCGGCAGGCGGCTCTTCAGGTACGTCTCGGGTGACCGTAATCCTGATGATGCTATCGCCTATACGGAGTTGGTTGACTACATCCATCCCGCTAACGACTTTGCCGAAAACCACGTACTTGCCGTCAAGCCCTGGCTGAGGCGAAAGACAGAAGTAAAACTGGCAGCCTGCCGAGTTGAGGTCAGCCCCACGAGCCATACCCATAGCACCTAACTCGTGCTTGCGTTCGTTGGCCTCAAACGGAATATTGTACCCGGGGTTACCCGAACCACGGTTAAGCGGATCGCCTCCCTGGATTACGAAGCTCGGCTCGTAACGGAAAAAGATCAAACCATCATAGAATCCTGATTCGGACAGCCGGATGAAGTTGCGAACCGTGTTGGGGGCACCTTTGGAGTAAAGCTCGAATGTGAAACTACCCTTGTTGGTTTCGATCATACCCTTCTCATTGCCCAAAAGCTCGATATCTACGTTCTTGACCTTTGCGGCCAGCTCTACGCGCTTCTGAGGCGTAACGGTCGTGTCCCATATCGTTCTCGTGATCCCGAACTCCCCTGGTTCGGGTCGGGGGACACCGACTTCTTCTGCCTCTTTCTTCTTGGCGCAGAAAGCAAGCCCTGCTACAAGCGACGCTGTAACGATAAGAAGCAAGGTCTTCTTCACATTAGCCTCCTTTGGTTTGGGTAATGATACGTAGGAACCCCAAAAGGTCAAGTCATTAAACCTCATTAGCTTGACACTCCAGGAGCACACTGTATACTTCGCGCAAGGAGCAAACCTTGAAACACGATTTATTGAAGGAGATCAGAGAAGCGGAGAAGAAAGCGGCCAGGATGATTGCGGATGCCGAGGAACAGGGGCAAAAGGAACTTGCAGAGCTTGCCGCGCGTTACGAAAAGGGATTCGAGAACCTTGCCTCGGAGAGAGAAAAGACCCTGGCTGAAACGAAACAGCGCGCTCGCGAGGAAGCGCTCAAGGAAGCGAAAGAAATAAAAGCTCAGGCAAAGAAAGAAGCAGACAGTTTGCGCAAAAAGGCCGCACCCAAGATTGATAAAGCGGCAGACCACGCCCGGAAGAAAGTGCAGGAGTTGTGGGAACAGCACGGGTAGAAAAGCTCCTTATTGCAACCCATCTGGGGGAGCGTGACGAACTCTTACGCAGGCTGCAGGAAGAGGGGATTCTTCATATCTCGGAGTTTGAGGAAGAAAAGGCAGCCAAAGAACAACCCAAGGCCGGCGTCCCTGATGGAAGGGATGTGGAGCTGAAACAAACCCTTATCGGCCTGAATCAGGCGATAGGTTTCCTTTCAGGATACGCGCAGAAGCGCAAGGGTGGACTTCTTGCAGGCAAGCCTTCACTTCCTGCAGAAGAGTTCCGGCGCCGGGTGGAGGAACTCGACATCCCCCACAAGCTTACCCAGATAAACCAACTCAGTGAAGCGGCTTCAAAACTGGATACGGAAGAACGCCGAATCAAGGGCGAACTGGAACTTCTGAGTCCCTGGACGGCTCTGAAGCACGCCCCGGCGGAATACACCAGGCTGAACCAGGCGGACGCTCGTTTCGTGTTCCTATCCAGCAAGGAAGAGAAAGAAGCGTTCGTCAAATCTATCGAATCTTTAACCACAAACTACGAGACCGTAAAGCGGGAGGGCGAAACCGAATACGCGGTGATGCTCTTCCCAACCAGCGAAGAAGAAGCCGTCGAGGATGCACTCAAGGCAGCCCGCGTAAAGACGATTCAGCTTTCATGGTTCGCAAAACCCCCAGCCGAGGAAATCAAAGTAAGAAGAAAACTTCTGGCAAAGACAGGCTCGGATAGGGAAAAATCGACATCCCAGACTCGCAAGATGAGCGACGAACTCTTAGGATTCCAGACGGCACTTGACTTTTACTCAAACGAGGGATTGATGCGCGAGCAGCACGAAAAGATGCTTGCTACCGAGAAGGCAGGGCTAATCGAGGGGTGGATACGCAGTTCGGATCGCAAGAGACTTGAAGAGATCGTAGCCGGGTTCGAGGCAAGCGAGGTTCGCAGCATCAAGCCGAGGAAGGGTGAACGGATGCCCGTGGCCCTTCGCAATCCGCCCTGGATCAAGCCCTTTGAGATGATCCTAAACATGTACGGCACCCCTGACGGACGCGAGGCGGATCCTACGCCGCTCATGGCGCCTTTCTTCGCGCTCTTCTTTGCTCTGTGCATTAGCGACGCAGGATACGGCCTGGTGATCACCGCGGTAACCGCCTGGCTTATCTGGGGCAAAAAGATTCGAAACAATCTTATCTGGATCCTCTTCTACGGAGGGGTTCTTACCATATTCACCGGTGCGGCCATGGGCTCGTGGTTCGGGGACATGCCTCAGATGCTTGCAATCCCATGGCTTGTAGACGTCCGCAACGCGCTTACCTGGTTCGATCCCTTAAAGAACCCCATGCCCTTCTTCTACATCTCGCTTGGGATCGGCTATTTTCAGATGATGTTCGGGATGGCGATTGACGTAATAGACGGTCTTCGAACCGGTGAATACGGGTCGGCGCTGTTTGAGACGTTACCATGGTTCCTTATCTATCTGGGGATACCGCTGATTCTAGCAACCACAAATCTCTTCGGCTCCACTCTCCTGCCACGGTTCCTCTTTACCCCGATATTGATAGTAATCCTTGCCAATCTCGCCGTCTCTTTAGTGCTTTACAATCGTCCAGGCCCGACCTCGGTAACCAGCGCCATCCTCCTGTGGGCGACCACGACCACCGCCCTTCTTGCAGGCGCAAAGGCTGCAGGACTGCTGCAGCTTCCAGGCATCATCATCAAGGCCATGCTACTCGGAGCCGTCGCTACGCTCTGGCTATACACGGTCTTCAAGGGATTCTCAGAGAAAACCTTAAAGCCTTTTGGGATAGCCCTGGGTGTGCTTGGACTGGCTTCAGCACTGATCTATGTAAGCGGGGCATTCGCTCCCAACCTGTTCATGATAGCGGTACTCGTGCTTAATCTGGTGTTTACGCTTTCGGTGCTTAAGGGCTGGGCCGGACGCATCGTATGGGGCGCTTACAGCGTCTACTCCAACATAACCGGTGTGCTGGGGATCATCCTCTCCTACGTCCGTCTTATGGCCCTGGGCATGGTAACCGCCGGGATCGCAATGGCCTTCAACCAGATCGCCTGGATGCTTAGGGGAATCCCGGTGGTATCTGTTATATTGATGCTCATCGTGCTTGTCGTGGGTCACGCCTACAACCTGGCGATGAGTAGTTTGAGCGGGTTTGTGCACACCCTTCGTCTGCAGTACGTGGAGTATTTCCCCCGCTTCTTTACAGGCGGCGGGCTGAGGTTTGAACCGTTCGGATTGAAAACGCAATACGTAAACGTTACAAGGAGGAAATAGATGGGTCTTACATACGGGATTTTGGGAGCCGCAATGGCGGCACTCTTTGCAGGGATCGGCTCGGCCATAGGGATCGGCTACGCCGCGCGCGTGGCCAACGGTGTTCTGGCCGAGGACCCTGACAAGTTCGGTTCACTATTTATCCTTGTGGTGCTGCCCGGCACCCAGGGATTCTACGGTTTCCTGGGAGCATTTCTCATAATCCTGCAGCTCGGACTTCTGGGCGACACACCAAAAATCCCGACCACATGGCAAGGCCTGCAGATTCTGTTTGCAGCCCTTCCGGTCGCGTTTACCGGCCTGCTCTCAGCTATCCATCAGGGCAAGGTCTGCGCCTCCGGTGTTGAGATGGCCGCCAAGCGCCCAAAGGATTCCACAAAAGCCGTGATATACGGAGCAATGGTCGAGACCTATGCGGTGCTCGGACTTCTCGTAACCATCTTCCTTCTGCAAGGAATCAAGCTCTAGCCCATGGCCCGCGATAAGGTAAGCGCCAAGATAGCCGCCGATGCAAGGGCACGCGCTAAAGAAATCCAGGCCGAGTTTGCAGAACGCTGCAAGAAGCTGGAAGCCGAACACGAGGAACGCAAGAAAGCCTATCGAGAAGAAACCAGGAAGCTGGCTCAGACGGAGGACGGACGCATACGCCGAGAGATACTGACCGATGCAAGATTGCAAGCCCGTAAAGAGATACTCACCGCAAGGCACGAACTGATTAACAAGACCTTAGATACAGCGACACAGAAATTCACCAAATCCAAAGGCTATGCAAGCCTGCTTGCAAGAATCGTTGCAGAACACGGCAGCCGAACGCGGGTACTGCTTTCTGCGAGTGACTGCAGGCGCTTTGCGAAATCGGCCTGGGCAAAGAAGGTGGATGAAGCTCCAATCCAGGGCGGCGTAATCCTGCGCACACCCCGTAAGGACCTGAACTTCAGCATAGATGCCGCGTTTGAAGCACTGAGCGAAGAGCTTACCCTGCAAATAGCCGAGATACTCTACTCGAACGAGAAGACCCCACCCAGGAAATCGACCAGCAAGCAGGGGAAGAAAAGGTAAACCTCAGAAAATATCCGGATCAAGTTAAAAGACCCCGCACAGGCCGGGCCTTTTGATTTACTGGATTCTTAACGCTTACCTTTCTTGCGCTTTCTGCGGAACAGCCGCCTGGAACGAAGAGCCAGGCCAGCCACGAAGGCGAAAGGCAATATGGGGAAGATAATCAGGCCAGAATAGTACTGATTATTGCTTTCCGTATCGTCTTCCGCATAGATGAAAACGAGATCCGAATCGATTTCCCCCGGATCGTAGTAATAGGAACCCAACCTGGTTATAAAGTCACCTTCCTTATCGGATAAACGATCTGAGACGAGGAGAAGGTGAACTTGACCGGCTGCACGTTTATGCTGTTGTCGCGAGGGATATACTGAATGCTGAAGGCAACGAAAACCCAGTCCCGCTGTATATAATCTCTAAATACCTCGCGAGCCTCAGCGGTGTCTGCAGAGTCGGCAATCCAGTAATCGTTTTCGGCAAGCCAGTTAAAAAGGGTATCGGGATCGTCGGCCTCGATGATTACGTATGAAAGCACCCCCACGCTTCCTTCCTCGATTATCTTAACGCCGTAACCGTCATAGATTACACCGCATCCAAAGCCTCCGTAAGTGGACCTGCACATCTCCTCAATCTGTTCGAAAAACCGCGATCGTGTCTTCTTCAATCTCAGGTCTGGAGGGGAATGGAACTATCCATCCGAAGGAGCCCGCGTCGCTTGCAACATTGATCAGAAGGTGCAGAATCTCCTGGCTTCCTCCATACTCGATTATCGCGTACTGGTAAGGTTCTCCGACATAAATCCCCGGTGGTGGAAAGATGCCTCCATCCGCCCAAAGCGTCACTGCGAACACACTGACCAACGAAAGAATCAAAACCCGTTTCATAACCTCTCATTGGTTAATTTTACCTGACAATACTCAGAAACACCCTGCCTGTCAAGTCATCGCATTGCCTCATCAAAAGTCCACCTGACCGAAGGATGACGCTTGCGGAATAACTTGAGTAATTGCCTCACGTAAAAATCCACATGAACGTGGATCAGAGTATGATCGTTTTCATTAAGAACAAGAAAAGGAAACGGTCATATGGCATTGACATTACAAGCGAGGAAAGCCGTGACTAAAGAGACTTTCAAGCGCTACAAGAAAGCTCCTAAGAAGGAGAAGACGAGGATGCTTGATGAGTTTGTGGTCTTGACCGGCTACACCAGGCATCATACTTGTTGGGTCTTGAGGACGTAGGGCAAGCGCAGCCCTCCCAAGCATACCCGGAGAAGACGCCGTATCTACGATCACAAGGTATTTGTGGCGCTTAGGGAAGTATGGCTTATCTGTGACTCGATCTGCGGCAAGCGACTGACCCCTTATCTTAAGGAGATAGTGCCTATTCTTATTCGCCACAAGGAGTTGACTGTAAACACCGAGACTGCCGAGAAGCTTATAAGGATAAGCGCGGCGACCATAGACAGACTACTTGCGCCGGAGAGGAAGAAGTACAATACAAAGCCCAGATTGAGGTCTGAGAGTTCGCTTCTTAACCGGATACCCCTAAAGACCTTCTCTGAGTGGGACAGAACTAAGCCTGGTCATCTACAGGTGGATCTGGTGGAGCAGAGCCTGCCCCTATGAACGCTATATGCGTTCATAGGGTACAACGGCGGCGACCCGAGAGATGAGTATGCGTGCACCCTGGTGATAACCGATCCCTTCAGCGGCTGGACAGAGATTCGTGCAGTAAAGAACAAGTTAATGTTACTTTTTGCCCAAGGCCAAAAAATCCGCAACGGAAAACAGGTAAGACCAACCTGTGAGTATCTCTCAAACAATGTAGGCCCGCTTTTGTCTCTCCAGCCTGTGCATAATTTCTTGCAGAAACCTAACGGGCGGATATAATAGAACATGAACATCTGGGACGTGATCGTTGAGGTCCTGAAGAAAAACGACTCCTACCTGCTATCAGACTATCCTTACCGAGTGCGTCCTTACCCCTGCTGCGATCCTGTTCACCTCCGCATCCTTTTGGGGATAGCGATTGGCTTCCTGGTTCAGCGCTCCTACCATAAAAGCGAGCCTTTTGCCCGGTGAAAAGGGTTCTGTTTGCATCCGATCTGCACGCCAGGCCAGATAAGCCCGAGCGCGAGGAAATCTTCAAGTGCTTTCTCAAGAAAGAGGCTTTAAGCTGCGATAAACTGTACCTTTTGGGCGATCTGTTTGAGTTCGGCTTCGTGTTCCGAGGTCGTGTCTTACCTGCCTATGAGCCGTTGATCGAGGAGATAGCCGAACTTATAAGGAAGGGGATTAAGGTTTTTTTTCTTGCAGGCAATCACGATCTTTGGATATCGGAGTACCTGCGCAAAAGGGGGCTCAAGATCGTTCACGACGGCGAGGTGCACGAAGTGTTTGAACGAAGGGTGCAGCTGTTTCACGGGTTACTGCGCGAACCGGATTCACTCTCGCGTCTTGCCGCACGCATCATGCAGAACCCAACCTCGGTCTGGCTTTACTCGCTTCTCCCCTACCGACTTGGCCTTAGCCTTGCACTTAAGGCAGCCCACTTAAGTCGTGAACGTCATGTAAGGTTTCCCCGCGTATTCTATAGTTCAAGTCTTAAACCCATTGATCTCAGCACCCAGATCATTATCAGCGGGCACCACCACGAGCCCCTGCGCTTCGCCTATAGGAACCGTGAATTTTACTCTCTTGGCGAGTGGTTCAGCCGCTTCACCTATCTGGAGATGACGTCTGAGGGCCTAGAACTCAAAGCCTTTGGCGTGGATACGCTCCTCTGCAAATAGCGCGAACCCTTGGGGCGGGAAGCCTGCAAGCTCCAGATAGTACCTCCACTCGGCAAACTGTCCCCAGTTCCTGAAATCCACTTCGATAGAGACGGTCTGTGAACTCTCGCCAGGCCAGGAGAGCTCGTCCCAGTCAAGACCTTTGAAAAGCTCTGAAAGACGCTCTTTAGCCTCAATAGGAATCAGGACGTGGGCATGGATAAAATTGTCTATCCTGTACCAGTGGATGGTAGCCCGCAGGATGGCTACGCCCTGAGGGTTGTCTGAGTGCAAGATAAGGCGCCGCAGCTTGGACTCAACCCAGGCAGTATCCCTTTCCACATGCCTGGCAAGCAGTGAAGGCACAACCTCGCCGGTGGAGTTTATAGTCCGAAGAAGCAGCCGTTCATCATCCGAAAGGCTGGCGGAGAAGGGAAAGTTATAGGAACGAACCTCCAACGGCTCCTCTTCAACGCCGGCTTCGCGAAGGATTAACTTGAGTTCTTCAGGTGTCTGCGAGAAACAGAAGAAACTTGTGGTCGGAAAGCGACGTGTGAAGAAGCAAGCGTTGTGAATTGATTCCTCAAGACCTGATAGGTTCCTTACGAGCCGTTCTTCGAGCCCAATATCCAGTTTATACAGACGCACCACGTAGCGTCCCCATAAGCCGCCGTGCAGGGCAGGAAGGAATGGTGCGGCGCGGAAAGGACCCAATATCCTCGAATGCCTCAAAGCGTACAGGCGAGGCTCGATCTCTTCTTCGGTTATAGAGGCTGCTCCGGCAAGGTCAGCCGGAGCAGCCCAGCCCCCGCGGCTCACAGCACGCAGAAGCTTGATGGATTTCTTATCCAGCGAACAGCTCAAGAACTACTACTTGGTTATCTTTTTTTCGCCGCCGGTCTGCTTATCTATCCAGACCCTTAAGAGGTCTATGGGTACCGGGAAGATTATGGTGGAGTTCTTCTCGGTGGCGATTTCGGTGAGCGTACCCAGGAAACGAAGTTGGATGGCGGAAGGGGTTTTATCGAGAACCGCCGCAGCCTGACTCAGCTTCTCGGAAGCTTCGAACTCACCGGCAGCATGGATAACCTTCGCACGGCGCTCACGCTCAGCCTCTGCCTGACGGGCGATGGCTCTGCGCATCTCGTCCGGAAGATTCACGTCCTTGATCTCCACCATCGAGACCTTGACGCCCCAGGGGTCGGTCTGCCTGTCTATAATCTTCTGCAGCCGTTCGTTGATGGCCTCACGCTTTGAAAGTAGATCGTCGAGCTCGTACTCGCCCAGAACAGAACGCAGGGTGGTCTGGGCGATCTGCGAGGTGCCGAAGATGAAGTCCTGGATCTCAACTATCGCCTTGGACGCATCCATTACCCTGAAGTAGGTAACCGCATTGACCTCAACGGTTACGTTGTCGCGGGTGATAACGTCCTGGGGAGGGATGTCCATGGTGATGGTCCGCAGGCTTACGCGCACCATCCTGTCGATGAAGGGAATCAAAAGGATAATCCCAGGGCCTTTCGAGCCCACGAGCCTGCCCAGACGGAAGATAACCCCGCGCTCGTACTCCTTAAGTATCCTGATCGCCGAAGACAGAAGGATGATTACGATCACACCCAGAGCTATGTACAGATAAAGCATTGTGCCTCCTTTATTGGATTATAGGCGTAAGATGGGAGCTGTCAATCGGATTTAATTCAGAAGCACCTTTTCGGAGCCGAACGATCGCGATGCGAAACGAAGGGCCAATATGAGAAAGACCAGGTTGGAGGCAACGGTGTATAGAACCGCAGAGCCAGGCAGGGTGTCCATCAGAAGTCCGCGCAGAAGCAGCATCACGTTCACGAACGGGATGAAGAACGTCCAGTTCGGAGGAAGGGCAGGGATTATCTGCAAAAAGATTATGGGTATAACCACGATGATGTTTAAGGGGGCAAGATAGGTCTGTGCCTGACGGTTGGAGTGGGCGCGAACCGCAACCGTCATCTGAAGGGCGGCGATAAACGCGGCCATCAAGAGGATTACCAAGAGTATTATGAGGATCTTTCCTGGGGAGATTAAGCCTGAGAGATCCACGCTCCCGCCTGACGATACCAGCACAGGAACCACAAAGCTGGCGGCAAGCGACATACCAAGTGCGGTAAGTATGGGAGAGATAAAGGCGAACGTAACCCCGGCAAGGTACTTGCCGAACATAATCGAGGAGCGAGGTATGGGAGCGGTCAACAGAAGCTCGAGGGTCTTTCTCTCTTTCTCTCCTGCTGTGGAATCTATAACAACTGCCATACTGCCCATCATCGAACCCATCACCACGAACATCCCGATTATAAGACCCAGGAAATAGCCCAGCATCTGGTTCTGGCCCATGGCGTTCTCCCGCCTGTAGGAGAGGGCTTCAAGCATCCTTTCAGGAACCCCTTGTTGGGCAAGCCTTTCTATCACTATCTTCCGTTCGTATTGTGAAAGGACCAGCTCTACCTTGTCGGCAGCGGTGCGTGATTCGGTCTGGGTGGGATCGTAGAGGATTCTGGCGTAGGTCACCAGGCTGTCGGAAGCGAGGCTGTCAACGTAAACCACGCAGTGGGCCTTTCTTTGCTGAAGTGCGGCGGATACCGAATCCTCAAGCCGGACCAGTTGAAGTTTGTCCGACGCCTCAAACTCCTTTTCCAATCCGGGATAGGCGGATACCAAAGCCACCTTGGAAGGCTGTGCCTGTGCTCTACGCTCCTTGCCGCCAATCAAAAACCAGGGCAGAACCACAAACACCGGCCACACAAGCAGAGGAAACAAGAAAAGGAAGATCAAGGTGCGGCGTTCCCGCAGTGCGGTCCACATCTCCTTGCGATAGATTAGGCCGATCCCTTTAAGCATACCTACCCACCAGTTTGAGAAACGCCTGCTCCAGGTTTTTGGTTCCGGCTTTCTTACAGATTTCATTCACCGTGCCCTGCGCCACGATCCTTCCGTGATCTATTATGGCCAGCCGGTCGCAGAGTTCTTCCGCTTCGGACATGATGTGGGTTGAATACAGGATAGTCCTCTCCTTCTTGATCTTGCCCAAAAGGTCCCTTATCACCTTCTGGGTAGGCACGTCAAGGCCGACTGTGGGTTCATCAAGGATCAGAAGCGGCGGGTCTATAACCAGGGCCTGGCCTAGAAGAACCTTCTGCTTGTTTCCCTTGGAGAGCTTCTTGAATTGACGCTTGCGGTATTCACCTAACCCTAGGGTATCACAGATCGAATCGATACGTTCGTCTATCAAGCTGCCTTCGACTCCGTGTAGCTGAGCCAAGAGCTTCATGTTCTCTTCCGCGGTAAGCCGCTCGTAAAGACCCCCATCCTCAAGTACCACCCCGATCTTTTTTAAGACCATTAAGGGATTGGAAGCCACCGATACACCTTCAACCTCGATTAACCCATCGTCAGGCTTGATTATGGAGCAGATGCATCGGATCGTGGTGGTTTTGCCGGCTCCGTTCGGGCCGAGCAATCCGAAAAGCTCCCCCCTGCGACAGGTAAAGTCTATGCCGTTAAGTGCCTGAACGTCGCCGAATCGTTTTCTTAATCCCTTGACCCGAAGGACAACTTCACGAATCATTCCGTCTTCCGACGGATGCGTTGAACCTCCCGATCGATCATCCTCTCGCGAAACCTGCCGAACACGAATACACTCAGGAAATGAACAATAAGCCCTACCCCCCAGCCACCAAGCGGGATAACAAACCATGGGAATCCTTTCCCATGATCTGAGACAAAATACCACGCCAAAAATATCCCCGCGTTCACAACAAGATAACTCACCAGGTGAGTGAAAAACCCCATTCGCCTCTCTACCCTCTCCTCTGCCCTACGATGAATGTCTCGTTCCATTCTTCATTGCTCCTTTACCGCTGAATCATGCACAATACACATGAAAGGCCAATTGTCAAGCTGACGATCTTACTCAAAAATAATCTGCCCGAATTGTTTCTGTTTACTCAGAATTAACTATCTGAAATTGAAATCCCCCCTCCTTTCGGGAAGATTTATTTCTGAGGAAAGACGGCCTGGTCTGTGCGCCAAGAGATCATTGTTAGGCCGCATGCCCATACCTGCAAAACTTATAGCTATTGACAGCCCCTAACAAAAGGATATAATCCAATTCATGCAGCTATTCCTACTACTTTCCCTTGTAACCTTACCAATAGGTGAGGCAAGGGTCAACGGGCTTGCCGATGCGGGTGTAACCATTGCCGATCAGCCACTGGCTCTTTACGTTAACCCGGCTTTACTAACCAGCACCAGCGACAGTAAGCTTCTCTTTAACCCTGCCGGTTTCAGGTTCGAACCTCAAGAACGCCGGGGGGAGAATGTTCTACCTCGCGTGTTTGGCTCCTACACCGGTGTAGGGTTCGTCGGCTACACCCAGCCTTTTGGAGATTTCGGCGCAGGTCTGGCCGGTTTTCAGGACGAGGCCCGAGCACGCGGCCTCCTCCTGGGGGTGGCTTACCGATGGAGATTCCTGCAGACCGGAGCCAGTTTGGGGATTCGATATCTGGACTACGACCCTGGCCCTGATGAAAGTCGTCTCAAACCGGCCTTTGCTCTGGGCATATCCATACCGGACATAAAGTTCGAAGACGTCCCAGGCGAGATCTCGGTTGCCGCGGCTGTTCGCAAGGCAGAGTGGTCCGGCACTCAAGTTGGTCTGGATTACAACATAGCGTTCTTCCGCTTTCTTACTAACTTCAATCTTCGCGAGCCGTTCCATGATGAAACCAGACAGGGAACCGTCCACCTCGCCGGCCTCTTCGCCTTCAAGGATCTTTTAGGAATACCCCTCGAGGTCGGAGGCGGCTGGGCAAGCGATAATCGTTTCGGTATCCTGACAGCCGTGGACCTGACCCTTTGTAGAATCAATCTCAGTTACTCGAAGATACCTGCATCCGTCGTTCAACCCAATGGAAGGGTCGCATTCTCATTCCTGTTCAACATAGCCTCAACCAAGGAGGTTGAAGAACGATTGGCCTCCATAGAGAGCGAGAAGCAGGCGAAGAACAGGATAACCAGCAAAACCTACACGACCCAGGGAATAGATTCCTACAACGACGGCGCCTTTGACGATGCCATTCACGCATTTGACGTTGCCCTTATCTGGGACCCTGCCAACGATGAAGCGCTGAACTGGCTCCAGCGCGTTAAGGAAGAAAAGAACGCCTCTGAGCTGCGCGCCCTTATTGCCGCAGCAAACGCGGCTATGCGAACAGCCGACTATCTCGAAGCGATGAGCAAGGCGGAGGCAGCCTTAAAGATCGACTCCACCTCAACCCAAACCCGATCACTTGCAGAAGAGGCGCAGCGTAAGTTCTCGGAATCCATACTTGCCCAAACCTCATCGGTGCGCAACGCAGGAGAAATCAACGCCCTATACCAGAAAGGGCTTGAGGAATATGCAGCCGGCGAGTATACGGAAGCTGCCGAAACATGGGAAAAGATAGAGAAACTTCAACCCCGGTCCAAAACGGTCAAGACCTACAAGAAAAAGACTTCAGAGAAGCTCGGCCAACAGATCGCCGAAGGCATGAAGCGGCTGGAAAACCTTGAACACAAGGGTCAGTGGCTGAAAGCCCTCAACCTTGCCAAGCAACTAAAAGCTCTGGCCCCGTCCAATCGCGAGATCGCGGCCAAGATAACCTTCTATCAAGGTAAGATACACTCCTCGGCATCCGATTATGAAACCCAGGGGATCGACTACTATAACCGCGGCTACTACGTTCAGGCGCAAAATTCGTTCTACGCCCTGCTCGCGGTCGATCCAGACAACACCACTGCCAGAGGCTACCTTACCCGCATCAAGTCCAAGCTTCAAAAAAAGGACGCGGACGAGCTCTACCTGCAAGGTGTACAGGCATATACCAACAACAACTACGAGCAGGCGATCAACTACTGGGAGCAGGTTTTGGCAATAGACCCATCATACGGAAACGCAACCCGCAACATCCAGCGCGCCAAGGAAAAACTCGAACAGCTGAAGTAAAAAGATTCCCTGGAGATCCGAACCCAATCGACAATCAGGGTATCATTATCTTCTAACAAAGGAAAAACAGAATACTTAGCTGAAGCTTAGGCTTCGCCTCCTTCCTTTACTACAAAATCCCCCCGCAGCAATGAAAGAGATTATCGCAGGGGCATGAACTAGTTTATTTAAAGAAAGAGCCGGATACACCGTTGATGGAACCACTCTCTTTTTTCCGTTCGGGGTTTACTTAATATCCCCAGATTTCGTTGAGGATCACCTCACGCCGGCAAGCCGGGCACAAAAGCCGCTGGTGATCGCTGCGGTAAGGTTCGGCATCCCCTCGCTCAGGCTTCATCTCAACCGTATCCAGACTGCTCTGACGCGTAAGAACCAGAGTAGGATTGGCATAGGCAAGCTCTCCCAGGCGTCGGGCGATCCACTCCAGATGCTCACGGGTGGTTATCACCCTGCCGCAGCGCTCGCAGAACAAAAGCTCCTTCTCGATCTCATCCCGGTATTGCTCCTTGTCAAGAAAGGTCATGTCGTAATCAACGGTGTGGCGAATGGCCTCTGTCGGGCAATATGTAACGCACTGACCGCAGAAGATGCACATATCCTTTAAATAGACCACGTGCCTGATGCCTTTCTCAAGATCATCCTCCAGCTCACGCGCCCTGGCAGGACAAACCTCAACACATGCCCCGCAACCGATGCATTTCTCTTCATCGAAAACGATAACGCCGCGGAACCGAGGCGGAGGCAGGATTGCCCTTTTGGGAAATTTAGTGGTGTAAGGAGCGGAGAAGAGCGATCGCAACGCCTCACCCAGCTCGCGAATCTTAGGCCACTTCATCTTCCTTCTCCTTGTTTTCTTTGGTTTCGCCTTCCTCGCTTTCGATCTGCGGACCACCAAGTTTATCCTTGCCGTAGGCGTCAATCACAGTCCCCTTCCACATCTTTGCTCCAAAGCGCAACGAGCCTCGGGAAAGGGCGTGCGCGGAAACGGGCGCGGTCAACAGCAAAAAAACACCGCAGATGAGCGCCTTGATACCCAAAGGGGTAAAGCCTGCAACTATCAGGATACCGATCATGATCCCGAAGGTGCCCAGGGTAACGCTCTTCGTTGCCGACTGCAGACGGTTGTAGACATCAGGGAACCGGACAAGACCAATGGCACCAAGAAGGTCAAAAACCACACCCACAAAGATCACGATGTATCCGATTACATCAATCACAGTTACCTCAGTCATCAAGCGTCCTCCGCTCAAGGTACTTGGCCAGGGCAAGCGTCCCGACAAAACTAATCAAGGCAAGGGCAATCGCGATATCCACCAGGAATGAAAGATTGTAAAGTATACCGGTAATCGCCGTTATCCCGACGAACAGTATGCCCATGATGTCAACCCCAACCATGCGATCGGCAATCGTGGGCCCGCGGAAGATGCGGAAAAGGCACAGGAAAGCCGCAACCCCAAGGATAATGAGAATGCTAATCCAGAGAACGCTCATTCGAAGATCCTCCTCAAGTACTTCTCGAACTTCGCCACTATTGCCTTTGTGTTGACTTTGACATCCTCCCCATCGCCCAGTACATCGATCCAATGAACGTAAAGGACATCTTCGTCCACGTCAACGGTCATGGTTCCAGGGGTAAGGGTGATGGAATTGGCAAGAAACGCCTTGGCCGTGTCTGTCTTGAGCACGGTTTTCACCTTGACTATTCCGGGTTTCACAGGGCAGGCAGGATGGAGGACGCGGAACGCAACGTCAAGATTGGCCACCAGCATGTGCCAGAAGAAAACCGGGATGTAGATGATGCCCCAGAACCAGCGGCGAGGGTTGAGGAACGAAAGGGGTTGATGTGTAAACTCTGCACCGAAGAAGAACGCCACAAGAAGCGCCAACACCGCTCCCACAACGTAGACCGGCCAATCGCCTCCTGGCAAGGTCAAGAGCAGCCACAATCCGTAGCTGAGGACAAACAAAACAACTCGCCGCATCCTAACCCCCCGCTCCTATCCGGAACACAATCTCAGCATACTCGGTTCCTTTGAGCAGAACATCGGCCGCAGGCTGCAAAAGATGGGGCTTGAGCCAGAAGAAAAACGCGCCGCCTGCTACCAAAAGAACAACCAGAGAAACCATGGCAAAGACCATAACGAATGGGGATTCCTTTATCCCCCCTATACCTTCCTTGCCCCAGAAGACCTTGTTGGTGATCTTTAGAAGATAGCCCAGGGTAACCACAGCAAAGAGTCCGGCTACGACGGCAGGGACGATGAATCCCGCTTTTACCGCGCCCAGGATAATAAACAGTTTGGAGAAGAAGCCCAGGAAAGGAGGCATACCGGCCACAGAAAGAGCACCCAGATTATAGGAAAGCGAGGTCCAGGGCATCTGTTTACCCAATCCACCGGTAAACTTGGTTATGTCGCGTTCTCCAACACGGTAGACGACAGAACCTGAGGTGAGAAACAGAAGCCCCTTGCCGAGCGAGTGACTCAGGATATGCGCAAGCGCACCGATCAGGGCAAACTCGTTGCCTATACCCAACGCAAGCACGATATAGCCGATCTGACTGATACTCGAGTAAGCCAGAAGCCGCTTGTAGTCTTTCTGATAGAGGGCAAGCAGGCTCGCAATAATAATCGAGGCGAGTCCGAGGATCAGAAGGGCGTTAAAGACCGCGGGGTAGCTGGCTCGTGAGACGCCGTATACGTTGAAAAGAATCCGTGCCATGGCATAAACACCCAGCACCTTGATAAACACGCCTGAAAGCAAGGCGGAGATCGGAGCAGGAGCCGAGGGGTGCGCGTCAGGCAGCCAGGAGTGGAAGGGAACAAGCGCCGCCTTGATCGAAAAGCCGGACATCAAAAGGATAAGCACAAACCAAAAGCCAGGGGTCTTATCCATGGCGGCAAACGAGCGGGAGATGTCCGCAAGATTAAGGGTTGAGGTAGCGGCGTAGATGAATGCGATCGCCAAAAGAATCATCATGCTGGCGATCTCGCCCATCACCATGTACTTGAAGCTGGCCTCTAACTCCTCAGCTTCAGTGCCGAATGCAACCAGGGCATAGGAGGAGATCGAGGCTATCTCGATGAAGACAAACATGTTGAACAGATCGCCGGTCATAACCACCCCGTTCATACCTACGAGCATCAGAAGATACAGGGTATAGAACTTGCCCGAACCGGTGAAGTGATCCATGTATCGGATAGCAAAAATGTAGGAGAAGAACACCAGGATAGCAACAACCAGCAGCATGAACGAGGAGAGCCTATCAACCGCGAACGCGATCCCCAAAGGAACCGGCCAGTTGCCGAAGAGATAGACCAGTGGCTTGCCGGGCACAAGAAAGAAGGCGAGATAGATACTCAAAGCCAAAACAGCCGCCAGGCAAAGCCCGGCCACGATCTCTGCCAAACGATTCCACGCCTTGTAGAGGATAGGGATAAGGAAGGCCCCGCCCAGGGGGATTGCAATCAAAAGAACCGGAAATATCTCCATAGCCAGCTACCCTTTCAGCCTCTGGATCTCTTCGAGATCAAAGGAACCGATGCGGTTGTAGAGACGTAATATCAACGACAGCATGAAAGCGGTGACGCCAAGACCGATCACTATAGCGGTAAGCACCAGTGCCTGGGGTAAGGGGTCGGAGTAAACCTTACCTACCTCAACCGCCTGGAGTATGGGCGGTAAGGCACCCGGACGAAATCCCACAATAGCGAACAGAAAGTTCACCGAGTACTCTATAAGCGAAAACCCCACCGCTACCTTAATCATGTTGCGCTTGGTGATTATGGCATAAAGCCCAACAAGGAACAGAACCAACGAAGCAACCAGAATAATCACCGCATCACTCCTTGAATATGTATTTGGTTGACGCCAGCACGACGAAGATGGAAAGTATAGCCGCCGCAACCTTGATACCGATCGCAATGTTGGAGAAGGGAATGGAACCGGCAGAGACAAGCCTTCCCGGTGTGCCGAAGGAAGGAAAGAGATTTATAAAGAAGTACCCGCCGACAAAGAGTCCAAGCAGAGCAATGAGAAGGAAGAGAAGCCCACCGGTGCTTTCGAAGATGGAGGAGGAGATCGAGGCGCTCTTCTCCTGGCTGGCGGTCGTGCCGAATGCAAGCCGTGAAAGTATAAAGCCCGCGGCTATAATCGCCCCGCCTGCAAACCCGCCGCCGGGTGAGAGATGCCCGTAGAGCACGATGTAGCAGCCGTAAATGAAGATGAATCCTCCAACGATGCGGGCTACTACCTTTACAATCGGCGTCATCCCTTTCATTTCTTCCTCCCTTCAAGCCTGAGAACCGCAAGGACTCCCATCACCGCGGTAAACAGAACCGTTGCCTCACCTAAGGTATCCAACGCCCGGTAGTCGAGCACCACCGAGGTTACCCGGTTCACTGCACCGGTCTCTGCCAGACCCTGCGTTAGATAGTGACTCGCAACCTGACCAAGCTCCCGACTCATAGGAGCAAGACCTGCAAGCAGCCTCACACCGAAGTAGACAAAGGCCAGCGCAAATAGTCCGAACACCACGAAGGTGAAGATATCTCCTCCTTTATAGGGCCGTCCGAGTGTAGAATCAACGTGGGTCGTCTTAAGGATCACCGCTACAAAGAATACCACCGAGAGAACCTCGATTACGATCTGAACTATAGCCAGATCGGGCGCTGCAAGCATTATGAACCCAATGGCTACGGCAAACCCCACCGCACCTAACGCTATCACCGAGGCCAGGAGGTCGCGGATCTCGACGGCCACAATACCGGCTGCTATCATAAAGATCAACAAAACGATAAGCTCAAGCACCGCCGCCTCCTCGAATCAGTAACAGGATCAAAATCAAGATCCCCAATAATATCCAGCCCAGGTAAAACGGCAACCCTCCGGTATGCAGCAGGCTAAAACCTTTGCCTACAAGATCAAGAAAGTATCTTATAAAACGCGCAAATGCGTTAAGGGAATCGTCTATCAATCTCTTCAGGGTCCTGCCAAGCGCGTTACTCAGACCTTGTATATAATGAAAAACGTCGAACGAACCTCCTTCTGCGAAGCGGTAAAACTCGAAAAAGATCTTGATATTCTTAATCGATGAGTAAAAGTGCGGACCGGAGAAATGCATCTCCTCCTCGGTCAACTCCTCAGCGCCCAAGAAGACCTTACGCGGACGAGGCCTATAGGTGCCGCCGACAACATAGATAAGGAAACCAAGAGACACGATGATAAGCATGATTGCTGCAAAAGCAAGCGGAGAAAAGTGCCCTAAAGGAACTATAACCGATGCTGAAAGCGCGGGAGAGATGAGATACCGCAGGGGCAGGCGGAAGGCAAAGAGACCGAATGCTATGCAGGTCAAAGCCATCAGGAGAGGCGGAAACCACTTTGTGAAGCCGACTTCGTGCACCCCTTCCAACGCCTTGGGACGTCTGCCCAGGAACATAGAGTGAGTGAGCTTGAGGAAAGAGGCAAGGGTCAGCACGCTGCCGAATGCACCCGCGATCAGGAAAATAAGGAAGAAAGGCTGGGTTCGCCCCAGTTCAACGAACGACTGGTAGATAAGCCACTTGGAGACAAAACCATTGAGCGGCGGGACGCCTGAGATGGCCAGAGCCGCAATAAGGAATGAGAAGAAGGTTACGGGCATGGCCCGTGCAAGCCCTCCCAGCTTCTCAAGATCGCTCTCCCCGGTCTGACGCTTCACCGCCCCACCGGTAAGGAAGAGGGTGCTTTTGTAGATAGCATGATTCATCATGTGGAAGAATCCACCAGCGATTCCTATCACAGTTCCCGACGCTATCCCCAGAATCATGTAACCAACCTGGCTCACCGCGTGGTAGGAAAGAAGCCGCATGGCGTCTTTTTGAACCAGCGCCATGAACACCGCGGCGAGAACGGTAACCGCCCCTATCGTAAGGAAGATGAGCTGCACCGTAAGGTTGGAACGAATCTCAAAGATGGAGTAGCAAAGCCGAACGAAGAGGTATATTCCCAGAAGTTTATCCAGACTTGCCGGGATGAACGCCATAGTTTCAGCGGGCGCCGACTCAGCCGCTTTGGGTATCCAGGTGTGCATCGGGAACGCGCCTGCCTTGGTTAAAGCAGCGGCAGCGATGCAAACAAAAGCAACAATGGCCAAAGGGTCGCTTAAAGCAAAACGCCTCATACCGGGGAAGTAGACCAGCTGACCTGGCTCTACTCCCTGCTGTTTGGTATAGATGATAAAAACAAGTAACCCGAACAGCAACAGGAAATCGGCAACCCCGTTGAGAACGAACATCTTGCGTGCGGCCGTCTCCACGTCTCCCCTGCCGTAAAACAGCAGTCCGTATACCGTAAAAAGCAGGATCCCCCAGAAGAAGTAAAGCAGAAGCACTGAACTGGACAACAGCACGCCATTCGCCGCACCGTAGGTGAGAAGAGCGAAGGTAAAGAACTTCCAGTCATCCCGGGGCCCATCCTTGAAGCGGAAGCTGTAGAGGAAGATAAGGAGCGCGAATCCGGAAACAAGCAGTAAGATGACACCTGAAAGCCCATCAGCTTGAAGGCGGTTAGCAATCCCGAATACCTCGGGTAAAGTGATGGGCGAGGTTCCGGTTCCGCTAAGCCCATCCAAGAAGATCCGCAGAGCGAAATAACCGGTTCCAAGAGCCGCTGCTATGGCTATATAACGGCGAGCAGGACGAATCAAAAACGCCAGCAACGCCCCGACCAAAGGAATAAGAACGAGCAATGTCATCGGCTGCAATAGATACCGCATCCTATCCTCCTGCTCCGATATAGGCCAAAAGCGGCTTTATTGCAAAACTGGCACCGAAAAGGGAAAGGGATATCACAAGAACGAGTATGGAGAGGAAAACGGATTGAGACATCTGTGGCTCCGGTTTCTTGCCTATAAGAAAAACGGACGAAAAGAGCCTGAGCATGTAGAGCAGGGTGAGGATCGAAGCAAGGATAAATCCTGCTCCTATGAGGATCCTGCCGCTGGATAGGATGCCGAAGATGACGTCGAGCTTTGCAAAGAACCCCAGAAGTGGGGGCAGACCTATGACTGAAAGGGTTGCGATAATAACACCCACAAAAAGAATCGGGAAGTTAGCAACCAGCCGCCCCTTATGTCTGATGCTACGTCCGCCCATCTCGCGCTCCACTATTCCATACCCCATAAGAAGTGTCGCCTTGCCTAATCCATGCGCGATTATGAAAAGAATCGCTCCGATCATACCCAGAGCCGGCGATATAGCAAATCCTGCAAGCACGAACGCAAGCTGGCTTACGGTTGAGTATCCCAGGATACGCCGGTAGTCTTTAACAACAAGGGCAGCTCCACCCGTTACAATACTGGAAGCAAGCGCTATCCACAGGATGGAAAGCTGCCAAGCCCACGAAAGCGCAAAGGTTTCCACAAAGATCTTCATAAAGGCGATAAATCCGAAGTTCTCCAGCATCCCGGCCAGGAGAGCTACCACCGGCGTGGGTGATACCGCATATGCCGATGGAACCCAAATGTAGAGTGGTATCACCGCAGACTTTGCGAAGACGCCGCAGAGTATGAAGATACCTGCAAGCACAGGCATAGGCTTGCCCACCATATCGCCTAGATTAAGCGAACCGAACTCTGAAGCCAGAAGAAGGAACCCGACCAGCATAAAGGCTGAACCGAAGAAATTAATAAGGAGGGTTCTTGCGGCGATAGATATCTTCTCCTGGGTTCGACCGAAACCGATAAGCCGCCAGGCAGCCACCGCCGCTATCTCCCAGAAGATATAGATGAAAACAAGATCGTTGGTGAAAAGCAAACCCATCGCGGAGCCAAGCATGAAAAGCATTAAAGAATAATACTCGGTATCCGCCTCCCCGCCCTTCGGGAAGAAACCGAAGGAATAAAGTATTATGATCAGACAGAGGAAGACAAAGGCGGCGGCGATAACAAGGGTTATTGGGGAGGTGAAGAACTGAGGGGATTCTGCCGACCCCAAAATATGCCAGAGCCTGAATCCTTTATTGCTCGCCGAGGTGAAATTCAGCACCAAAAGCAAGACGGTGCCAAGAACGGTCAGCAATGAGAATATCCAGCGCAGCACCCGCAGGAAACGCCCTGGGAAAATCACAAGCAGCCCTCCTATAAAAGGCACCGCTATAAGCAAAAGCAGAGGCACGTTCATGATCCCCCTCCCATCCGTGCGGTCTTTTCCTGGGAGAGCTTCACAAGGTCGTTCCAATTATACAGGAATTTTCCCTTGGTATTGAACGCGGCGATTCGCTCGGTGCAGCAGTAGCAGGGATCAACCGCGGCCAGGGTGATGGCGGCGTCGGCAACCGAGGAGCCTAAGACAGCCACCTCGTTGGACTTAATGTTCATAGAGCTCGGGGCGCGAATCTTGTAGCGAACAGGATACATGGAGCCGTCGCCCTTAACGTAGTGGAAAACCTCACCGCGAGGTGCCTCGTAGCGACCGATACCCTCGCCGTCAGGGCCACGCTCCATATGAGCATCTATCTCACCTTCAGGCAAATCCTTCAGCTTCCCAAGACACTGACGGATAATCTTGGTGGATTCAAGGCATTCAAGCAGGCGAACCTTAGTCTTTGCGAAGACATCTCCTTCCTGGCAAACAATCTCTTCCCACTCCACCCAATCGTATGCCGCATGGGGATCATCCTTACGAACGTCAATCTTCAAACCCGAGGCACGGCCGGTTGGACCTTCCACGCTGTACTCAATAGCCTTCTCCCTGGTAAGCACACCCACGCCTTCAAGACGCTTGTGAAGCACCGGATCGTCCAGAACAGCCTTGGTAAGCATCGTAAGCTTCTTATCCAACTCATCAAGTGTTGCAAGAAGCGGAGGGATCATACCGCCTTCGATGTCGCGGCGAACACCGCCCGGCTTGAACATGGCATAGTGGTTGCGGTTTCCGGTGATGAGTTCACTTATCTCCAGTACAGACTCACGGTACTTCCACGCCCACATCCAGACGGTGTTGTAGCCCAAAAAGTGCCCGGCAAGACCTGCCCACAGAAGATGTGAGTGGATACGTTCAAGCTCGCCAACGATGGTACGAATGTATGCGGCGCGGGGCGGAATCTCGATCGCTGCCGCGTCTTCGATCGCCTGAACGCATGCAAATGGATGCGAGGTGGAACAGATACCGCAGATGCGCTCAACAACAAAGGGAATCTGGTCATAGGTCTTGCCCTCGCATATCTTCTCGTGGCCGCGGTGCATGTAGCCGAGCTGGATGTCGAGCCCGACTACCTTCTCCCCCTCAACCTTCAGCTTGAAGTACTCGGCCTCCTCCTGCAAGGGGTGGAACGGCCCGATGGGGATTATCTTACGTTCAAGTTCAGCCAAAGGACCTCCTGTAGGGATGATAGTCCTCAGGCGAGTCGTCCGGAAGCAAGAGATGGCGGGTATCACCCAGACCGCGGAACCCGATTCCAAGCATCTCGTGTATCTCGCGCTCAATCCACTCGAAGCCTTGGCCAAGCACGGTAAGGGAATCAACCTGGGGATCATCGTGAGGCAGGATAACCCGGACGCTTATTAAAAGCCCCAAACGATCAATGGAGAAGTGGTAGAGTATGGTGAATCCCCTCGGGGTATCTTCGCCTGTGGCGGTCGAGAAGCGACAACCAAGGGTATTGAAGCAGAAATCAGCGACCTTGACGAGAACCTCGGCGGCTATCTCCCAGTACCAGCGGCGCTTACGGACAAGGTTAAGCTCGCCTTCAGGATAAAACTCACGGCATTGCCCCTCTATATTCTTGAACTCGATCTCGCTGTCCCTTTGAAGACAGAAGCCTTTGCCTCCGATATAAGCGCCGTTCTTTTCAAGATTCTGGGTTTTGATTACTTCATCAGCCATCACAGATCCTTAAGTTTCTTTAGCTTCTCGATAGCGCGCACCACCCCGAGTATCATCGCCTCGGGCTTGGGCGGGCAGCCACCTATGTAAACGTCAACCGGAATATGCTTATCCAAAGGGCCTGCAAAGTTGTAGGAGTCCACGAACAGATCGCCGGAGATCGCGCACGATCCGACCGCAGCAACCACGCAGGGCTTAGGGATCTGGGCATAAACTCTGAGTACCCGGTCGAGAACCTTCTTATTGACCATGCCGGTAACCAGAAGCAAGTCTGCGTGACGCGGAGATGGAGCAAGGAGCAGGCCGAACCGCTCCACGTCGAATCGAGGGGTCAAGAGGTCGAGTATCTCGATGTCGCAGTTGTTGCACGGGCTTGCGGCAACGTGGTAAATCCACAAAGAACGGGCAAGTGCGGCTTTCTTCAATTTCTTAAGCATCACAACCCCACCGTAGCCAGTATGAATCCCGCGATCGAGAGAACCAAAACGATAGACCAGAAGAAACGCAGAGCCTGGTCTATCCGCAGCCTGGGATTCGTGTTCTTGATAAGGATTATCAAAACGATTATCGCCACGGGCTTAAGCCAACCCAGGATGTGGTACCAGCCCTCGCGTGGGGAACGGAACCCACCCCAGAAAAATACGGTAAGGAAAATGCTTACCGTAAAGTAAAGCATCGCCTTGGTGAGTTTTAAAACAGCCAGCACAGGACCCGAATACTCCAGTGTGATGCCGCCCATGATTTCCTGTTCCGCCTCGGCTATATCAAATGGAACAAACCCCAGCTTGGCCTGCATGCATAGAAACGCCGAGACGAAGGCGAGGGCTCCTGAAGCCGAGTAAAGAAACGGATGATTGGTCCATTGCCACTGCAGCAGGTCCCCTATCTTCAAAAGCCCGCCTGACTTGACTATGATCGTGGCCAGAGCAAAGAGCAGCGGCAGCTCATAGGCAAGATAAAGGCTCATCTCACGCGAGGCACCAAGCGCGGAGATCGGGTTGGAGGAAGCGGAAGCACCAAGGACCAGAACAATCGGCACGAACGCAAAGAGGTAGAGAACGACTATCAAATCACCTGCAAACGCCTGCCCGGGAAAAAAATTGGAGACAAGAAGCACGGTGGACAGCACACTAACCGAGGCAAGTCCTATAAGCGGCGCGCCAAGGAAAATAGAACGCGGCGCACCCTCCGGCACAAAGGTATCTTTACCTAAAAGCTTGAAGAAATCGTAAAACGGCTGAAGCAGAGGCGGTCCGACCCTGAACTGTATGCGGGCGGTCACCTTGCGGTCAACCCAGGTATAGAGAAGTCCAACCACACTGGTAAAGAGGAACCCTGGGAAGACAAGGAGATAGAAGAACACCCAGCCGACGCTCATATTCATTGGCGCCTCCAGGATGGTGAACGAGAGATGAAGCGGTCGTTTACAGGCACCTTGGGGAGTTCGTCAACACTTATATATTTAAGGGCGAAGGAAGAACAACTTGCCACACATCTGGGGCCTTCCTCCCGCTCCTGGCAGTAGTCACACTTGATGGCGATGTGCCTTAAAAGATGCTGTTGGATAACCCCAAAGGGACATGCAAAGGTGCAGGACTGGCACCCGATGCAAAGGAAGGGACGATGAACAACTACTCCGGTTTTCTCATCTTTTATAAGGGCGTCCGTAGGACAGGAGGCTACGCACAAAGGTTCCTCGCAGTGACGGCAGGCAGAGGGAAGACTGGCTTCTCCCGCTATATACCCGTGACGGATACGCGGCTCACCGTGGTGGGACTGCATACAGGCCGCCCTGCAGCTTTCGCAACCGCAGCATAGATCAAGGTCAAGGACTATTACTTTTTCCATATCCTGCTCCATGAAGGCTTAAGCAAGCCTTCGCCGGTTGCCGAATCCGTGCCCAGCTCAAACAGCGCAAGCGAGGGTTGATGGTTCGTGCTGACAACCGCAACCCCGGAAGGTATACCTCGTCGAATCCTCGTGCTTAACCCTGCTTCACCCTGTTCGGTCTCAATCCCGACCTCTTCCTTATCCTTAACCCCAAGCGATGATGCATCTTCAGGGCTAAGCTTGACCCAATCCTCTTCTTCAAAGATAGAAAGGAAGCCGATCGCTGACTGGGTCCCTAAAAGGAGATACTCCCTACCCCTTCTTCGCTTTGCCTTGTAAGATAAAAGCGCCTCGGCACGTTCATCAATCGCAGCCTCATCCAACGCTTCATGGTTCCCAACTCGGAACTCTACCGGCTTCATCGGACCACCCAGGCGCTTTATATACTCTCCTGCGGGCAGGCTGCCGGAAAGTGCGGGGAGTTCACCGGTAAGTTTTGCTTCACCGAAAAGGGTTAGGATACTGCCCTGCTTTTCGATCTCCGCGGCCATCGGCAGAACGAGTTCCAACTCAAACCGCCCGTCCGGGATAAAAAGGGCACCGGCGGCCACGAACTCGGCCTTACGAAGAACCGGTTTAAGTTGGGGATGATTCCACGGGAAGTAAGCGCCAAAACTCACCACCGCCTTGATGCGTCCTCCCATGAGCATGGGAAGATAGGAGTAGAAGGAACTCCTAACCCTACCGGGCACCCGGTGCCCAAGAGGAAGATACCTCATCCGCTCAAGCGTCTGGGAAAGTTTAAGAGAGGCCGCGTGGGTAAGGAATGGATCAAAGCTGCGCCCACGCGCCGGCGCATTCACAAGAATTCCATCCTTGTTGCGGATCATCGTAGCAACCGCCTCAAAACTCGAGGCCTCAACCCCACACACCTCGGCAATAGAGTCAAGATTAACCTTATCGCTCGCAACATGCTTGTAGAGCCCATATAAAAACAGCCCCTCGTAACCGGGTCTTACCTGCACGAACCTGTGGGCAAAGTGCGAGGTGTTGGTCTCGAACGCATCTACCACTATGTAGCGAAACTCACGGTTATCACCCTTTGCCTTGGCGATATAGCCCGAGATAACCGAGTCCTGACCAAAGGCATCACCCACAATAAAGGCATACTCACCGGTGGTGATCTTCTCTACAGAAGTTACCGGCAACTTGCCGTACAGGAACGCCGACTCCGGACCGAACGTTACGTAAGCCAGATTCTCGTAACCAGCTCCGTGGGTCCATGCCGCAAGGAGGTCAACCTCCTCACAGGTAAGCGAGGCGTCGTAAACCACAAGCACCTCTTCAGGCTTGAAGTCAGTAAGCCTTTGACGAAGATACTCTATCGCCTCGGCCAACGAGGTCTGCTTACCCTTTATAACAGGATGATAGAGTCGCTTGCGGTGATTCGCTATCTCGGCAGCCGCGTTTCCTTTAGCACAAAGCCTGCCCTCGTTGCGTGAATCGGAAACGTAATCCACTCCCCGGATATCCCTTCCATTGACCTCGAACCCCAACTCGCAGCCCAGGTTACAGAATGGACATACGGTGCGAGGGATTTTGCTCATACGAACGCATCCTCCAGATGCTTGATACGATCCCAGGTAATAACAGGACCGTCCTTGCAGCAGAAAAGCTCTCCCAGCCGACAGTGACCGCACTTGCCGAACCCGCACGACATGTTCTTTTCCATCGAGAGATAGATGTCCTCATCCGCGAACCCAAGCTCCAGGAGCCTTTTGGTGGTAAACTTCATCATGACAGGCGGTCCGCAGGCAACGGCAAGGCCGTCCTTGGGTTTGAAGGGAAGCCCGTCCAAAAGCACGGTCACAACACCCACCTTCTCCTTCCAGTTCTTGTCCCCCACGTCCACGCTACGGCGTATCTCCACATTCTTGATCTTATCCCACTCCTTGAACATACGGTCGTAGACCACATCCCTGGAGGTTCGGGCCCCGTAGTAAAGATGAATCTTCTTGTATGCGGAGACGTTGTGAAGGAGCGCCAGGAAGAGCGATCTCAGCGGCGCGAGCCCAACGCCGCCACCCACTATAAGCACGTGACGGCCATCATAGCGGTCTATATCATAAGGCACGCCATATGGACCTCTGATAGCCAGGGTGTCGCCAGGGCGCAGGTCAAAGAGCTTCGACGTCACACGCCCGACCTTCATTATCGTAACCTCCAGACTCTCCTCCTCGTAAGGAGAGGACGAGGGTGTAAAGGGTGCCTCCCCAATCCCAGGAACCGTCAGCTCGATAAACTGACCTGCGTGAAACGAAAGCGCAGGCTTTGGTTCCAATACGAACGTCCGGATGGTCGGGGTCTCGACGATAACTTCCTTGATGTTAGCCTGACGTGATTCGTAAGGATTCATAGCGCCCTGAGGACCTTTCTGATGTCGATCTTCCCGGTGCAGCCGGCAATGCAGCGCCCGCAGCCTGTACAGGCATAAACCTTGAAGTTGCGAGGGAACGCCATGAATTTGCACTCGAAACGGTTACGCAGCCGGTGAGAAAAATGCGCAAGCGGGTTCGCACCACCGCCCACCCTGCCATAGGCGGCGTGGTAGCACCAGTCAAGCACCTTGACACGTTCAACCCCCTTACCAACAGGAATGTCATAAAGCAGGAAGCAGTAGCACGTCGGACAGATCCGCTCGCAGGCCTGACAGTCAACACAGTTGGCCATGGCCTTGGCCCAGAATCCGGTATCAAGCTGATGTTCAATCCGATCCGGAAGATCCGGAGCAAACTCCTCGGGGTTGATCTTGGCAAGCTTGCGCTCGGCGTCGGCACGATGCTTGTCGCGTTTCTTGATCTCTTTTTTATCTACCTCAGTGAGAACATCCCCCATCTTCTCCACAATCTCATCACCCTTTGCGGAAAGCACATCAACTATTATCCCTTCTTCGCCGAAGGATAGGTTGAGGTCTCCGCCCCAGGCAGAGTAAGGTTTGCCGCCGATCCGCAGGCAGAAGCAGGTATCTGCAGGTTCAGGGCAATCCACTGTAACCACGAGATACTTCTCCCGGCGCTCCTTGTAGAACGGGTCCTCGAGCACGCCCTTAAGGTAGACGTTATCCTGAATCTCAATGAGCGAGCGGATGTCGCAGTCCTTCGCGCCCACTATCACCTTTGGCTTGATCTGCTTGGAGAAAAGCTGCGGGAAGCTTGCCACCCGCTCGCGTGAGCCTAAGAAAAACTCCTTCAAAGGTTCTACAGGCCGAATCATCTTGAGTGCTTGGTAAAGTTCCTCTGCTGGAATCTCCTCATCGCGCCAGACCTCATATGTAGCGTGACGTTCAAGCACGCGTGGGTAGTAGGTTTCGCCGTATTCTGCCAACCGGGTATAGAACGCAGGAATTGAGGCTAGGGGTAAAAAAAGAGACCTCATTGCCGCGAACTATACACAGAAATCAGGGCTTGTCAAGTTATTTAAACCCCAATTGAGTGGTATGGGCACGGCATGCCGTGCCCATATATTCTAAAACAAGAAAGAAGGCTGTCCAGGGATTATCACTCCGGCAGGTACTTCTCAGACGATTTGTTGGCGCGGCGGATGAACGAGGGGGCTTTGCGCCAGTTTTTAGCAACCTTGATGTGAAGTTCAAGAAGATTGGCCGACCTCGAGGTCGGCTCCTGTTTCATCTTGAGTGTAAAGCTAAACCCGCTCAGAAGTTGTACACAAAATCCACGTAGGGTATACCAGGGAAAATGGGTATATCCTCCTCAATCGCAGGCAAGGGGACTATGAAACCAATATCCACACTTATCTGTTCTCCAAACAGCCGCGCTCCGTAGGAGAAAAGAACCGGTATCCCCTCCTCTATCTCGGGGATAATCCAGTTCTCGCTAACCAATGAGACGCGCCGTGCGAATCTCCACTCACCGCCTACCATGAACATGGGTAGATCCATCCCTGAATACTCAAAATTCCATTGATTCGTGGTAGAATCCTTGTAAGAATCAGTGGTAAATCCGTACCCGGTGCCAGCGGTAACGTTTGCGTCCAGGGTTCCATACGTGGCGGTGGTATAGGCTATGCCTGCTCCAATTATTTGATCCTCCTCGAACGAAGGAAGTTTGCCAAGTAATACCCCGGCGCACCAGGCGAACTTCTCTCTCTGGATGATTCCCACCCTGGGCATGATGTACAAAGCTTGCTTGTAAAACTCGATGAAAGGAACAAGGCTAAATCCCCCTCCGATCCCGAACCAATCGGTCACTCCGTACGCAGCCATTGGAGCCAGCACGTAGTAGTCGGCAAAATAGCCACTGCCTCGCTTTTGCATACGGCCGGTAGGCGAGAAGAACAGACGGGTGGCGTTGGGGTTGGGGAACCAGTACTTGCCGTCTTTCAAGGCATCCTTGGGGATTTCTTCAATCGAACTGATATCCGAGATGGGTATCCTAAGCGTTCCCATGTAGGTTTCGAAATCGACCTCCAACGAGTCGATCTCAACGATTCTGCCAATCACAGTCGCCCCGGTAGAGGTCTGTATGATCTGAACGTTATCGGTATCGGGTATCCGCAGATTATCCGGGCTATCCTGGGATTGCCGGGCATAGACACCTGAAAGGCAAATCAGTAAGGCGATAGGAATCAACCAGCTCTTCACTCCGCCCCCTTTAGGTTTCACTAAGGTTTTCATTACACTCTCCTTGATGTACTTACATGAACAAAAGGTTTTGGTTTCCAGCATCATTCACTATACCCGGCTCTACGATTGTGTCAAGGTGTAGGGGCACGGCATGCCGTGCCCCTACACCTTCCGAATGTAGTGCGAGTCTTTAGACTCGCCAACAAAAAAAGCAAACCTGAAACCCGAAGACACGCTGAGGTTCGCGCTACGGCCTAAATCCCTTCTTCGGAAGATTTTTCTCGTAATTGCGTTTCTTCAGTTTTTCAGCCTTGGAACTCTTTTCATCTATTCCGAAATATACCCATAACCACCGCTGTCGATAAGAATCATCATCGTCATCCGCAAGAATTCTATACACAAGAGGCCAAGCTATTTCTCCATCTTCGCGGAACCTCGCTAAATTAGTATCCGGCATACTCAATTTAAATGTCGCCACGTCCTGAAAAATTCCAGCAGCATAGATGCTCCCGAAAGGAATCTCAAAAACTACACTTCCACCAAAGGCATTGTCTAAATCTGGCCTTCTCCTTATAGGATCTACACCACTCTTCCCGCGTTTCACCAATTGTAAAATACTATCATCAACTTTCAGAAAGAAAGGGATAGCTAATAATACTTTCCCTCCAACTGAAGCTATAGGACCTGAGTTGACAACCCCGAAAGTAAAAGTTTGTTTTTTAGCTGTCTCCTCTCTGCTTAAAAACAAAGAGTAAGAATAGTAAGTCGAAGTGGCATCTTCACGAATAAAAGCTAACGAGAGAAAGGGCCTTTTTTGCATCTCAATTAACTGACTAATTCCTATCCAAACGGCAATCCCAAGGGCAGTCAATCCCGTAAATATCGTCATTATCTGTACGATTAATTTCCACCACGACCGATCAGCTAAGGGTGTTTTGTCCATCACCCCATGCTATACAAAATGCTATGATTTGTCAAGAGGATAGTTACTATTCCGGCAGGTAGGAGGAGGGCGGTTTGGTGGCGCGGCGTACGAACGAGGGGTCCTTGCGCCAGTTCTTTGCAACCTTCACCCGAAGCTCAAGGAAGACAGAGCGACCGGAGAGCGCCTCGATCTTTTTGCGTGCCCGCGTACCCAGGCGCTTGACCGAGGATCCCCCATGACCCAGGATAATCGGCTTTTGGGATTCGCGCTCGACGTAAAGTATAGCCTGTATCAAATCCTTGCGTCCTTCCTGCTCCTTGTACTCGGTGATTTCCACAAAGACCGAGTAAGGTATCTCCTCGCCGTAAAGCTCGAATAAGGACTCGCGTAAAGCCTCGGCGGCAAAGAACCGCATGGGATAGATGGTGATCTCAGCTTCTGGATAGTACGGTTCACCACGAGGCGCTGCCTTAAAGAGTCCTTTGAGAAGCTCGCTCAAACCATCGCCTTTAAGTGCTGAGATTGGGTAGACCTCGTCCAATTCCAGGCTCAGGTAGCGGTCGATGAGTGGAAGCAGGGTTAGTTTATCTTTGATGAGGTCAACCTTGTTTATGGCCAGCAGTACCGGCTTGTCTATCGATTTTATGAAGGATACAAGCTCGTCATCCGGCTTATAGCGCGGCTCAACCATCAAAAGCACCAGATCGGCATCGCCAAGGGCCGAGGAGATCTGGGTCTGCATGAACTCGTAGACCGCACCCTTGCGCTGGAGGAGTCCGGGTGTATCGAGAAAAACAAGCTGACCTTGGGGTGCTGTAAGGATGCCTAAAACGTTCCGTGAGGTGGTCTGCGGTCTGCGTGATACCGCAGAAAGGTGCGTACCCATATAGGCGTTGAGAAGGGTTGATTTGCCTACGTTGGGCGGGCCGACGATGGCCACGAATCCTGACTTAGTCAATATCTACCTCCACAAGACGGGCATCTGCGGTGAACAAGAGCGAACAGCGATCCACCGGTTTCTTATATATAGCCTCCGCCGCCTTGGCATAGAGCTTGAGCTGATCTTTGAACTTTTCGATACCCTCCACCTCGGACGGGAACGACTTGTAGTCTATTATATCAAGGCCTTCGGGTTTAATTAACACCCTGTCTATGCGTCCGGTAATCGTTTCATCGCCCTCGCGGAGCACAAAGCCGACCTCGCTTGCGGCATCCTTCCGGGGCAAAACGATTCGCTTCAGAAGACCCGACTCACGAAGCGCGGCGATGTGTTCTGCGACCCCTCTTTGATAACCGTCGACCCTTGAAGGTGCAAGATCAAAGCAAAGCACAAGCGAACGCACCGTCTGTTCGATAGAGCCAGCCTCGTCGGTAATTAAGCCTTTAGAAAGTCTATCAAGCACGGCATGGACAATCTCACCGAAGTGCCGCAGGCCCTTGCTCTGGTGATAGCTAAGCTCCAGTTCGTCGCTCACCCTTTTGAACCTTCGTTTTCTCACAGACCAGCCTCGCCCAAGGATAGTTGCAAGCTTCACTTTGGATTCTTCGGCAGCTTCAATCACCTCCTCTTCTGCTACCGGTTCCCTGACCTCCATAATCACTCCTTTGGGGGCATCAGGCAGCTCGAGATTACCCATCACCTCACGCATACCCAAACCCTGCTCAAGATAGCCAAGCCATCCTGAGGCCTTGCCGCCCCATGCACCTGAGCAGAAGAGTGCATCGCGTGCGCGCGTGCAGGCAACGTAGAAGAGCCGCTTCTGCTCGGCTGCCTGTTTTTGCTGCCACAACAACCGTTCCGGATGTTGGCTATAGGCCGAGTCGGTAAAGGTCAGGATAACCCTCTCGGCTTCTTCTCTCACGGCCAGAGGATCGGCCCTGCGCGTGTCCTCGTCCATTCCTGCAAGGAAGACCACATTCGAATCAAGCCCCTTGGCCGCGTGGACGGTCATAATTTTTACAGCATCCATACCCTCGGTTGAGACGTTGGCTTTTGGCTCCTCCTCACGGGTGCTCATGCGCTCAAGCCTCTCGGCAATCTTGAACATTGAAAGTCCCTCCGAGTCGAACTCCTCAAGGAGCCTTAAGAACTTGCGGATGTTTTCCGCCTCCTGGCGGTCGGCGAACCAGGACCACAGTCTGCGCGCGCGAATTATGCGCTCCAGCAGAACGGAAGAAGCTAGGGCATCAACGTCCTTCATGGCTTTTCTCAACCAGGCAAGGGACCTCTTCTTCATCGAGATAAGCTTCTCCCATAGGCTTGTTCCTTTCGAAGAGAAGGCAATTTCGAGTATCTCGGCCTCAGAAAGCGCGCAAAGCGGGGAACGAAGGATACCGTAGAGTGCCGTATCTTCATTGGGATTGGCAAGGAAACGAATCAGCTGACGCAGAAGTACCACCTCAGGCGATGCGTGGAAGCCTGTCCCTCGTACCACCACAAATGGAACGCGGCGACAGCGCAGCGCCTCCTCATAGCGGGCAAGGTGTGTGCGGCGCCGCAAGAGGATAGTTATGTCTTCATATCTACATGGACGTTCGATTTCTTTATCGTCTTCGCGCTCGAAAACAGGCAGGCTGCCTGCGATTTCCTTGATGCGCGCTGCAACGACCTCGGCCTCCGCCTGCTTCTTCTCGGCCATGTTTGCCTTCTCCTCGACCTTGGCAAGCAGTATCTCCACGTGCCCCTTTTTGCCTGGATTACGCATTGCACGGAACTCCTCGTATGAGGTCTGCCAGTCTTGATCCCCGCCCTGCATCAATTTTGAGAAAAGGAAGTTGACGAAATCAACGATCAGAGGCAGGCTGCGGTAGTTTTCTCGCACCACCACCTCCTCGAATCCGACCTCGATCCAGGTCTGGAGCTCTCTTGCCGCGCGGTTGAACACCTCAACGTTAGCACCCCGGAAGAGGTAGATGGACTGGCGCACGTCACCTACGAGGAAGATAGTTGGGAGCTTACCCAGTTCATGTTTGGCGCCGAAACCTGAACGCCACTCCTCGATGAGCTTGGCAACGATTGCCCACTGCAGCCCGTTGGTATCCTGGAACTCGTCAACCAGGATGTGATCGGTCTGCTCGTCAAAACTTTCAAGGACGTTCGACCAGTTGGGAGAATGATAAAGAACCTTGTAGAGTTTGTACTCCAGATCCCCGAAATCCAGAACGCGTTCGGTGCGTTTTCTTTCCTCGTAGCGTTCGGCAAGGTGGCGAAAGACGTACAAAAAACCCCTGGTCTGAACAGCCGCGTGCCAGCGCCAGAAGGTTTCGTGATAACCGATGAAGGCCTTGGCTCTCTCATGGAACGCCTCACGCTCAGGCTCGCTTTTGGGGAGACGCTTACGGAGCGTCCCGCCGGTGGTAAGGAAGTAGGGAGAAACCCGATCGAGCAGAAACCGCATGGCCATCAGATGCCCTCGTTCGTCTGAAGGTTGGGGTACGTCAACAAAGCCCATCGCCTGCCAGAACCCATCGCCCCAGACCCTCCTCAGACTCTCCCATGCCTGCTCGTATTCCTCTCTGAGATCGTCGGGTGTGGCATCAAGTGAAAGATATGACTGAGGGATATGCCGCAAGAGCAGACGGATCTTGCGCTGCAGCCTGCTCCAGCCCTCGGTAAGGGTGAGGTGACGCACCCAGAGTGCGGCTTCGTTGTCGAGTGAGCCCAACTCGACCAGCCCCTCGCGAATCACCTCCTCGCGCATAAGCTCGGCTTCGATAGCGTCAAGCACGGAAAAATCGGGCGCAAGATCAAGCTCGAACGCGAAACGTTCCAGCACAGATCGTGCAAATGCGTGAACGGTGGAGATGCGGAAGCGGGAGAGCCTGGGTTGAATCTTTTTATGAAGATCTGGCAGACGCTCTCGCAGGATACTAAGTACGCGTTCCTTCATCTCCGCGGCCGCCTTCTCGGTGAATGTAATCGCAAGGATTCGTTCGGGCGCGACACCTGATTCCAGTAAAGCCACGTAGCGCTCGGCCAGCTTCTGGGTCTTGCCCGAACCGGCAGGCGAGGAGACCACCAGACTCCGTTTCACATCAAGGTGGGAGGCCTTGAGACGGCGTCCGGCAGACCCTTTAGGATTACCTCTGGCAGAACTCATTGTACTCACAGTACCTGCAGGTTTGGGATTTTGCGGCCTCGAAGAGCCCTTCACGGATCCCGCTGACCGCATCGGATGCAAAACCAACGGCGGCGCGCATCGCTTCGCGAGGTTGAGTTATCTGCACCAGCTTGGAGTCAAGGAAGGAGTAAATGCCGAAGGAATCGACCTCGGCTTTCTCTAACCGACGAATCATCTCAGAATAAAGCGGAAGCTGAATGCTTTCGCCTTTGGCTATCTTACGCTTGAAATACTGCTCCTTGCCTGTTTTATAGTCAAGTACCCTTGCGCAATTACCCCGCCAGTCCACCCTGTCTACCCGTCCGCGCAACCTGAATCCTTCTTTCTCGAATGAGAGTTCAAGGTCGCGCTCAAGCCAGCCCGGATCAACACGCCAGCTTCCCTCGGCACGCGCCAGCTCCTGATCGCGGAACCAGTCCTTGCGTGCCTTAACCCAGTCCTCGATCCAAAGCCTGAGGAAAGGGTTGAATCTGCGCCTCTCAAGATCAGCAACCAAGAGGTCCAACAACTTTTCGTCTATACGTTCAGAATCGGGCTGCTCCTTGAACAAACGCTCGAGTAAGGAATGCAAGACGGTTCCCAGAAGCCTGCCCTCGGGTTCGGCGGTAGGTTCCTCTACGGGTTCGAGCCCGAGCACCGCACGAAGGTAGTAGCGATAGGGACAGTTGCGATAGACCTCAAGCCGGGTGACCTTAAAGGGATGCTTGGGACCGAAGTGGGCGTTTATGAGTTCAAGGGAGCCTGAATCGGTGAAGGTAACGCCTTTCTGCGGCCCGCCACGATTCAACGTGGTAAGTATCTGAAGCTCATCTTCGCAGTAGAGTATCGGGTCATTGATCTCTGGACTTTCTTCCCATTCGGCCAGCAAGACGCTGGGCAGAAGCGGCCGATCGGCCTGTATCGAGGGTGCGGATAAAAACACATGCTCGCGCGGCATAGCCAGAAGCCGACGGAACTCGAACTCGGCGTTGGCAAACTCGTCCTCAACCGTTGGCAAACCCAAAGCCTGGTGCATACGCTCGGGCAAGAGGAGATCCCTATAGGGGTGCTTTGGGAACTCGCCGTCCACCAGTCCGCCGACAAAGAGGTAGGAAGCGTCAAGCCAGCGACTCTCCACCAACGGCATGACACGAATCACATCCGCCTCAGACTCATTCCCCGGTGGAGAAATCTCCATGTGCAGAAGGATCTCCAGGGTCTCGCGGGCAAAGCGCGGGCTGACCTTTGCCTCACCAGCCAACTCGGTCATTCGGACAAGCTTCTCCAAAATTTCTTCAAACCCCTGCCGAAGCCCTTCATCTACCTTCCAGCCGAGCCAGGAAAGTACCGATCTGAGCCTTCCAGTAAACCCATCTACAGAGGCAGGGCGAGTAAACGCCTTCAGCCTCTTGATAAACTTGGCGATAAAGATGCGTATCTCCTTGGAGATCGGACCGGCATGAGGATGATCCCTTAGCCTCCATGGGACGTCGGACAGGAACCAACCGGTCCAGGCGGCCTCGCCTGAGATGATGCCCTCCTCGCGCGATAAAACGTCAACCCAGCGGCGAACGGATTTCGGTATCTTATTGAACGCCGGGGACAAAAGCAGTCCAACCACGTCGCGGCGGCGAAACCCCTGCTCTGCGGTGTATAAGAGATCAAGAACCGCTCTGATTGCAGGAAAGCTCTCCAACCGTGGACGAAGTGAAACGCGGGGTTTGAGTCCGTATCGCCCAAAGACCCGTTCAACGATTGGCCGGTAGACTTCAAGTGCGGGAAAAACAACCACGATCTCATCCGCATAGACCCCCTTCTCGGCCAACGCACAGATGTGTCTGGCGATCGCAACCACTTCGTCCTCACGCGAGGGGAAGCGATGCCAGAAGGATTGAGGCCCAGGCGCAGGTTCCGGGGTGGAGCGTTGAACGAGGTTGTATCTCGTGAAGAACCTCTCCCCTTTTAAGGCAAGCGGATCTGCAGGAACGATCACGACCGCTTCAGGGATGTGGTTCAGGATTGTATCGAAGAGATTCTGCTCGGCCGCCCAGGGTTCGAAATAGCCCTCGATTATAAGAAGCCGGTGAGGAAGCAAGTGGACATGCGAGACCGCCTCAGCCAGAAGCCCCTCGTGATCAACAAGGTCTTGGCGAACCAGGTGCTTATCGTAGTGCTCAAGAAGCTCAATCGCCTGTTTTAAACGCCTGGCGGTATCCGGATCGAATATCTCCTCCTGCGCGCGATCAGGTATCATTAACCAGTCATGAGGTTGGTGCCGCTTCAACTCGGCGTAGAGTGTTGAGAGAAGTCCAAGATGTTCCTCGCGGAAGAGAAGTTTCTCTCCCTCGCGGATAAGCTTTAAGAGAATGAACCGGCGGTCGCGTTCGTCAACGATCCCTTTTTGTGATCCGGCAAGCACAAGCTCCCTGGCAAGGGTTTGCAGATCAAGAGAGGTCGGAGTCTGCAGGACATCGCTTTGATATAAGGAAAGTATCTCGAAAAAAGCCGCCCTTGCCCTGCGTTTGTTCGGAGTAAGGTAGAGGATCTCTTCCGGACGAAACCGTTCGGCTATCTTGAGGTTTTGAAGCAGCTTGCGTGTAAACCCGGGCGAGCAAAGCGGCCTGCGCGCAAGCAGTCGAAGGGGCTTTGAAGACATCACCTCAGTTTAATCGAGAGAAGGAATAAGTCAATCTCAGGACCCTCCTCCCCTTTTAGAAATCAGTGTAGCACCACCACCTTGCCCGTAGCGCTGGCTGACTCAGCCTCAACCCGGGCGAAATACACTCCTGCGGGGAGCTGGGAGGAGGGCGGGGAGGGCGTCCAGGTGCCCTTGCCTTTTATGGTCTCCTGGAGTATTCTCCGTCCGTCCACAGAGTACAGGGTAAGCTTGGCCTCGCCCGTAACACTCCCGGACACGTCGTAGGAAAGCCGGTTGATTGAGGCTTCAAGCTTAATCGGTGATACGGAAGAGACAGGCTGCTCAACTACCCCTATCCCCATGTCCCAGTCGGTGATTAAGGCCCAGGCCTCACAGGTGCTATCGGGCGCGGAGTGGGGATATACCCATACGATTCGGTCGTCGCACGCACCTACGGCAGGTACAAAAATAGCCTTAAATGTGGTATCTATTCCGAAAGGTGCCGTATACTTGAAAAGGTTAGTCCGCCGCCACGGCTCGTTGTTGCGAATCTCGCCAAGCATACCCGCAGGATGGCCCCACATCCAGTCTGGATTGTGCTGACGCCACCATCTAAAGTGCGTTTCAGCAAACCGCCCGTCAGAAGAGAAGGCAACCGAGAACTGCTTTTTCCGGGAAATCCCCCATCCGACTACGATGGTATCACTCATCACCAGACGTATGGGATAAGACGCCAACCCGCGGTGGCCGAACACACGGCCCATAACTCCATAACCACTCATCCCTATATCAGCTAGATATTTTACCCAGAATGCCACGAAACGGTCATTATCGAGCCAAAAGGGCTGGGCCCAGCTACCCCACTTCATGCCGTCGTCCAACCGATGCCCCCTGGACCTCCACAACAGGATAGGTTCATCTGCGGCATCAAACACCTGGAACCGCTGATACACCGAGTCAGGATTAAGCTCATCACGCCAGGTTACCACCAGATCTCCCTCGTCGTTCAACGCCACCCTGGCAAAGGAGAAGGGAAGAAGGTAATTACCAGGAATATCATGGGTCAAAAAGGCCCGATCTTCAGGATAACCTTCCAGATCAAAACGCTGGACCCACACGCAGGTCAACTCCCAATAGGGGGGAGTTACCTCACACCAGGTTACTACGAACTCCTCATTATTGTTGAGGCTCAGGTCAAATGGGCTGGGTCTCTGCGTGTGCTTACCTAAAAGTACGCGGGCAACCAAGGTGTGCGCAGAGCCAACAGGGCTGCCGTCAGGAGCAAAACGCTGAAAGCGCACGTAAGAAGGTTCCTCCTTACCCTGAGTCTTCCTCTCTTCCCAAAGCAGGATGGTATTGCCTGCGGTGTCCATCTCAAGGCAAGGGTGGCGGATCCACGAGGTGTCCGCAAGCTTTGTAACCTTATAAGCCTCGGTCATTGGGTTTCCATCCCGGTCAAAGAAGCGGATAAAAAGATCAAGCTCTAAGTTATCGGGATTGAAGGGGTCGCCGGATGATATGCTGTCTACCCAAGCCACGGCAAAGTGCCCGTCTGAGGCCATGGCCGCACAACCGTATACCTGCTGGTGGCCGGGCTGGTGGTCTGCTACCTGAAACGGGTCCACCAGAACACCACCCCACAAGGCTAAAGCCAAAAGACTTATATTGAGCATCATTACCTCCTTTGAGTTATTAAAGGCAGATTCACCCCTCTGTCAAGATTTAATGCAGAATGACCACCTTGGCTCTGGCGCTGGCTGAGTTGTACTTGATTCGGGCAAAATACACGCCGGAGGGAAGTTCGGTAGGCGTCCAGGTGCCCTTGCCTTTTATGGTTTCTTCGAGTATTCTCCGTCCGTCCACAGAGTAAAAGGTAAGCTTTGCCTCGCCCGTAACACTCCCGGACACGTCGTATGAGAGCCGGTTGATTGAGGCTTCAAGCTTAATCGGTGATACGGAAGAGACAGGCTGCTCAACTACCCCTACGCCCATGTCCCAGTCGGAGATCATGGCCCAGGCCTCACAGAGACTATCGGGCGTGGAACGGGGATACACCCACACGATTCGGTCGTCGCACGCACCAACTGCAGGTATGAAAGCAGTCTTAAGTGTGGTATCTTTTCCGAAAGGTAACGTATACTCGAAAAGATTAGTCAGCCGCCAAACCTGGTTGTCTCGAATCTCGCCAATTATGCCACCCGGGCGGAACCAGTAGCAGACTGGTTCTTCGTGTAACTTACTGCATCGAAAATGCGTCTCAGCAAACCGCTCATCAGAAGAGAAGGCAACTGAGAACATCTTTTCCCAGGCCCCAACTTCGTGAGGATCAGTTATCACCAAGCGTATGGGATACCGCGCCAACCCACGATGGCCGAACACTCCACCCACAAGCCCGTCGTACGTCCAGAACGCCACGAAACGCTCATCGTCAAGCCAATAGGGCTCGGCCCAGCTACCCCCCTCCTCATAATCCAACAGATGTCCCCTGGGCCTCCACGACAGAATCGGTTCATCTTGCGCATCGAACACCTGGAACCGCCGATATGTCGAGTCCGGGTCCCCCCAAATCTCATTAAGCCAGGTTACTGCCACGTCGCCTTCGTCGTTCAGCGCCACCCTGGGATAGTAGGAATATACACACTCCGCATCACAAGTCAAGAAGGACTGGTTCTCAGGATAACCATCCATATCAAAGCGCCCGACCCACACGTAATTCAAAGTAGGGGGGCCAGGCTTTATCTCACACCAGGTCACTACGAACTCTTCGTTATTGTTGAGGCTCAGGTCAAATGGGCTGGGTCTATTTGTGTGCTTACCTAAGAGTACGCCGGCAATCAAGTTGTGCGCAGAGCCAACAGGGCTGCCATCAGGGGCAAAGCGCTGAAAACGCACATACCAGGCATACCAAAGCTCATCCTCCCTCCAGATCGGCTTATCCGCCCAAAGCAGAATAGTGTTGCCTGCGGTGTCCATCTCAAGACAGGGGTGGCGAATCAACGAGGTGTCCGCAAGTTTTGTAATCTTATAAGCCTCGGTCATTGGATTTCCATCACGGTCAAAGAAGCGAATAAAAAGCTCCAGCTCTAGATCATCGGGATTGAATGGGTCGCCGGATGCTATGCTGTCTATCCAGGCTACGGCAAAGTGGCCGTCAGGAGCCATTGCTGCACAACCGTATACCTGCTGGTGGCCGGGCTGGTGGTCTGCTACCTGAAACGGGTCCACCAGAACACCACCCCACAGGGTCAAAGCCAAAAGACTTATATTGAGCATCATTACCTCCTTTGAGTTATTAAAGGCACGTCCCCCTGTTTGTCAAGGTTTAGTGGAGGATCACAATCTTGCCTGTGGCGCTGGCTGACTCAGCCTCAACCCGTGCGAAATACACCCCGGAGGGAAGGGAGGAGGGCGGGGAGGAGGACTGGGAGGGCGTCCAGATTCCCTCGCCTTTTATGGTCTCCTGGAGGATTCTGCGTCCGTCGGCGGAGTAGAGGGTAAGCTTGGCTTCGCCCGTAACACTCCCGGACACGTCGTAGAAAAGCCGGTTGAGCGAGGCTTCAAGACGGATGGGCGATGCGGTGTGGATCGGGGATTCCGCTACCCCAACGCCCATGTCCCAGTCGGAGATTAAGGCCCAGGCCTCACAGAGACTATCGGGCGTGGAACGAGGATACACCCACACGATTCGGTCGTCGCACACCCCTACTGCAGGTACAAAATAAGTGCCCAATAGGGTATCTATTCCGAAAGGCTCCGTATACTCGAAAAGGTTAGTCAGCCGCCACGGCTCGTTGTTGCGAATCTCGCCAAGCATACCCGCAGGATGGCCCCATATCCAGTCTGGATTGTGCTGACGCCAAGTTCTAAAGTGCGTTTCAGCAAACCGCCCGTCTGAAGAGAAGGCAACCGAGAACTGCTTTCCCCAGCGAACGTTCCACGCGAATACTGCAGTATCCACCGCCACCAAGCGTGGTGGATAGGACGCCAACCCGCGATGGCCGAACACTCGACCCATAAGTCCGCCGTACAACCAGAATGTCACGAAACGGTCATTATCAACCCAAAAGGGAATGGCCCACCTGAAGTTGCTCCACTCATCCAACTGATGCC
>Ga0307428_1000169_pt1 | contig 53434 bp, 56 predicted proteins | sample SalMarWE160240MG_FD_202161 | JGI IMG/M metagenome (GOLD analysis project Ga0307428, IMG submission 202161) | Salt marsh sediment microbial communities from the Plum Island Ecosystem LTER, Massachusetts, United States - WE1603-240 | ecosystem: Environmental > Aquatic > Marine > Intertidal zone >...
ATGAGTCCACTCTAAAAAGGTCTGATTAAATTCAGAGAAATAACTTGCATAATATGTTGACAATACATATATTTGCAGGTGATTATTAACAATCAATAAGGAAACTAATGTTTAGAGAAAACAAGGGTCACCTGCAAAGCGAATTGTTTGGAACTTTTAACACGGTTTCAGCTGCCATGTTAAAGAAGATGACAAGTTCAAACGAATATCTCTTTTATCGGTTTATCCACTGCAAGATTGATGAAAATATATTTGCTGGGCTATATTCGGATGAAGCCAGTCGGCCCAATGCGGCTATTAATGCGATGGTCTCCTCTCTTATTCTGATGAAACACCATGACTGGACTTATGAGGAGTTATTTGAGAATATACAATTTCACTTATTGGTACGCTTGGCTCTGGGATTAGATGATCTGGAGCAGATGCCCTTTTGCATGGCGACATTATTTAATTTTCAGAACCGAGTGATTGACCATTTTATAAAGACCGGAGAGAATCTGTTTGAGCAGGTCTTTGACCGTTTGACGGAGCATCAGTTAAAGCAGTTGAAGATCAAGGCGAATATCTGTCGCACGGATTCGGTAATGGTAGCCAGTAATATCCGCAGTTACAGTCGTTTGCAACTGCTAGTTGAGATGATATTACGGATATACCGGGTATTAAATGAAACCGATAAGGAACGATACAAAGATCGTTTTGAGCGCTATTTGGGAAAGAGTTCAGGACAATACATATATACGCTTAGGTCTGGTAATCTAAGCGCTGAGTTGGCCATGGTTGGGAAGTTGTATCACTGGATTGATCAGCATTTAAGGCCGCTTTATCAGAATGAGGAAATTTTCCGGATATTTGAGCAGGTTTATCAGGAGCATTTTACCGTAGTTGCCGAGAAGGTTATTGTACGGTCTTCTGAAGAGATGAGCAGTGGTTTTGTTCAGTCGCCGGATGATCTGGATGCGGCCTATCGGGAAAAGAATGGACGTCAGATTAAGGGTCATGTAATCAATGTTGTGGAGACAGCGACGCCGGAGAACGAAGTTAATTTAATCACAGATGTGGTAGTTAAACCGGTAAATATAGATGACAGTACAATACTAAATGAGCGTCTGGACATTATCAAGGACAAAACCCCTGAGATTGAGGAGTTACATTTTGATGGAGGTTATGGTAGTGAGGCGAACGACCAGAAGATGCTTAAGCATGAGATCACGCCTGTCCAGACGGCAATTCGTGGCAGAAAGGCTCGGGTACAAATTGAGATTGAAATTCATCCGGACAATAGTTACCAGGTTAGTTGTCCTTTACAAAAAGTGTCTGCAATCAGAACGCGCAAGCGATGGAAAGCCTGTTTTGATAAATCGGTTTGCCACTCCTGTCCGTATTCTCAAGAGTGTCGTCTAATTGAGCAGAAGCGATGGCGAGTCTATTATTTCAGAAATGAAGATCATTTAAAACAACAACGACATAGAATATTAGAGAAGATTCCGCCAGAGCGTCGTAGTCTGCGCAATAATGTAGAGGCTACCATTAAGGAGTTCAGTTGTCGAATGTGTGGGCGAAAAGTCAGGGTGCGAGGAAACTTCAAGACGTCGCTTTTTGCATATGGCGTTGCTATTGGAGTCAATTTTGGGAGGATTCGCCGCTTTATGCAGAAAAACGAGGAGCGAGAGTTAATAATTATATCTATTTTTATGCGTTTTTTAACTGTATTACTGGTTTATGGAAAGAATTTAAAAATAAGATCGAATATTTGGCTCAGTTGCGGTTATTACGAAAAAAATATCACGTCTTGGAAAATGTTGGTTTTTAGAACGGACTCATATATTTTATTGCCTTTATCTACCTTTCATTCAATCCCATCTTCCTTAAATTTTCTTCTATGTAAATATCTTTGTAAAATTAGACTGAAAATCCACCGAATTCCTCCTTGAAATTAGGTTCGGGCAATCCCTGTTTTCTACATTCATCCGTTATCTTAATTGTCCCTCTCCCCCAGGCTTCTATAAGCCCTGCCTTAAAAAATATATCTGCAATTAATTCATTTCTTGGCTTTGAAAGATGATTTTTCTTTAAATCCTCAATCTTAACACCTTTGGGTAAGTTCCCTTCGTTCCACAGCATCAATTTATCAGGATAAATCTTCAACTGAGTATGTGCTCCGACATAATTTCTGTGAATGACAGCATTTATTATTGCCTCTCTTAACGCCTCTTCTGGGTATTCAAGTTCTTCTTTTCTGTAAATGCCTTCAAATCTTATTTTTGAAATGAGATATTTTGTCCTTAACAATTCAATGGACTTCTCAACCTGTTCAAAAAGATTACCTTCAACATCGTCAGTACTTACAATGTCTGTATTTGTTAGAAATTTACCTATCTTTACATAAGCACTTGTATAAAATTTCTTAGGATTTTTACTAAAAAGCAATGCAGCCGCTCTTTTAAATTTGCCATCTTCAACTAAATTCAATTTCTGAAGTAATTTTATAGTGTCCCTTTCCTTTTTTGCAAAAGGCAATCTTTTAATTGACAGATTTCTAAACTTCTCTATTGTATCTATGTCAATATCATCAACGGTGAATCTTTCTTCAATAAGTTCGTCCCAATTTTTATCTGATTTTGAGATTAAAAATCTGGTTAGTTCCTTGCCTTTTAATTCAAGGTTAGTGCTTCCACTTCTTGCATAAAAACTTCCGTGATAAGAAATTGGAGCAAAAGACGGCTTTATAGTAATTACAATGATTTCTTTTCCGTTCTCAGTTTTAATTCCTACGTCAAGGATTATACCCAAAATATCTCTAACCGTATTAGGAATATCCTCAAGCAATTTTTTAGCATTTTTAACCCCAACTGGTTTTCCATTATCATCAATGCCTATTCTTAACTCTCCACCATCACTATTGGAAAAGGCAGAAATTAGCTTCAAATACTCATCCCGCCAGGAAGATTTGAATTCTATGTTTTGAGATTCAATATCCTTCATTCTACCACCATATCAAAGATTTAATCAGTTTATCCCGTTAGATAGCTTTCAGCATCTCATGGGATTTATAATTCAAATCTTTTAAGTTAACCTTTTCGCTATCTTTACCCCGTGAGATAGCCTGCGTCATCTCACGGGGTGAAAATTCCACATAGTCAGCAGTAGTTTTCTTTATCCATTTACCAGGGAAATTTGAGAGAGTCTCAGGCATTTTTAAATCCCTTTTTCCTTAATTTTTCCATAACAAATGCCTTAGCCTTTTCTGCTATCTTTATTGCCTCCTTAGTTTCTTCTACACTTGGAAACATAAATTCACCAGGGTATCTTAATTCTACAGCAAAATCGGTTAAATTTTGTATCCCTATTTCAAATAATTGGTGAAACTCCGAGTCTATATCCTCACAATCTTTTACCAATTCTTCAATAATATGTGTTCTTTTTATTTCCTTTCCATTAAAGATAAGAAAATCTTTAAGATATTTCTCCACACACTGTTGCATATGGAAACATATTGTATCAGTAGCAGGCTCAAAGGTCATAAATTCATCCTTGCCTGTTTTTAAATCACTTTCAGCTTTTTTTATCCATTCTGTTACACTCTTTTCATTCATACCTGTAATCCTTCTTTTATTGCGTAATAAACTATATGTCCGACATCTTTTTTTCTTTCTTGAAACTGTTTATCAGAAACAATAATAATATCTGCTGGCATTCCTGAATAAACGAGTTTCATTCGTATATTAGCTGATAGCTTCCTTTTTTCTTTCCAGTCTAATTCTTCGTTTACTATTATGAGAAAATCCCAATCACTATCTTTACTGAAGTTATCTCTTGCTCTGCTACCGAAAAGGATTATTCTATCTAATATTAAACCAGATTTTCTAATTTCCTCTGTAATTATTTTTTTTGCTATTTTTAAATTTTTATTCGTCATCTTTACCACCAGATTAAAGGTTTTATGAGTTTATAATCCAGATTTTTTATATCAATTTTCTCACCATTCTCAAACTCAACATAATCAGGTGTAATCCTTTTTATCCATCTGCCCAGTAGATTTGATAGTGTTTCAGGAATATCTATCTTCTGGTAAAGTTTTGACAAACCTACTTTCACTTTGTTATTTACATAATCTATCTCTAAGGCTTCAATCATCTTAAAATCTCTCATAAATACATACTGACTGTATGGGTCTTGATAAGGATTTTCAAACAGGTCTGAATCTTCATATCTTGATTTTCTTAATGTATCTTCATATTGTTCAAGTTTAAGGTTCTAATGCTTTTGATATATCTTTTTGAAGTTTAGGAAAAACACCTTTTTCATAATACCTTGATTTGATCCGCATTAAATTAATATAGCCTGATTCACATTCCACCTTCGCTCCTATAAAGATATCTTTTAATGTGTTGTAGAATTTTTGTTCCTTACTCATGTTTTTTACCTACCTTTTATGTCGTGGCGTATTCCATATAACAGCATTGTACATCTTATTATTTATTACACTCGTAATTTTCTGTTCTTTTTGTGGATATAAGATATTTACTTTTTATCTTTTAATGTACACCAACAAGTAAAATCTATATCAGAAAAAACATTATCAACAAGTTCAATTTTAGCAATGTAACTATCTTCTTCTTTAGATAGTTTTCCATTTTTTACATAAGATTCCAGAATATCATTTATTTTCTTAATGTGTTCATCATGTACTGAAAGTCTGCTTTCAGCATAATCTCTCGCACTCCAGGTACTGATAAGAAATTGCCAGTCAGAACTCTCAAGTAAAAGAAGTTCTCGAGCCATCTGATTTAGAATCCGCTTTATTATGACATCAGAAGTATTGCAATACTTATCTGCGAGTTCAACCATTTTATCTTCAGCAGCATAAATGTGTTTCCATGTCCATTCAGTCCACTCATTTAACCAGATATAATGAAATCCACCCTGACCCCATGAACCTTCAGGAAGTGATATAACCTTTTGGGGACGATTTTCCGAAAGATGATCGCTGAGAGTTATCGTTTTAACATCTTTACTCTTATTTATTTTCCTCAGTACTTTACCAATCCAGCGAGGACCTTCAAACCACCAGTGACCAAATAATTCAGTATCAAACGGTGCCACCAGGATACCTTTTTTACCCGTCTTTTCATAATTTTCACTCACGTACTTATGCAGAATTCCGGCAAAATGACTTGCTTGATTTTCAAGAGCGTCCTCGATATCATCAGGATAATACTCCATTTTATCAGCAAGGTCTGCTTTTGCGCTTGTAACTTTCCAATAGCGATGTCCTCCGGGAAAATGCTTTTTATGAAAATCCAGGTATCTTCCATCACCAGGATAACCCCATTCGCCACTCCAGACCTGCAGGGCAGATTCCTCATGCCTTCCATATACTACAGCTGCTTTACTTGTACCTGTAGAAGAAACTAAATAATTCTCATAAATTGATCTTTCCTCACCAACATCCAGTGGCTTCCAATTCTTTTCAAACTGGCGCCATAACTGCTTTAACGAATCGAAGCGGTCAATATAAACTCCTTTGCTTTCACCCCCCATAATCAGGCTTTTATCAACAATAAAATAATCGATATCATATTTGAAAAGAAATTCCTCAATACCGCGGCGGCTAAACTTTTTTGGATAATCTTTAATAGGTGAAGACCATTCATAACTCGGACGATAAGCACATTCCGGAAGCCATATTCCTTTTGGGTCTCTACCGAAATGTTTTCTATAAGTTTCTTTACCGACGCGTACCTGTGCATCAATGGATTCATCGGTTCCAAGCAAAGGAAGGTAGCCATGAGTAGCAGCACAGGTAATAATCTCTATTTGTTCATTATCCTGTAATGCTCTGAACTTGCTAACAATATTTCTTTTATATCCTGAGTAAAAAATTTCCTTAATCTCTGAATAGAAATTTTCCCACATAATTGCAAGACGTTCAAGGTTTTCATGCCCGAGTTTTGCAAATTCTAATTTGTTTTCCTGTGCAGCTCCAACTTTTTGATCAAGGTAATGAGCAAATCCATCTTTGAACTTTTCAGAGGCAAGCTGTTCAGCTAAAATCGGAGTTATTCCAATTGTAATATTAGGACTAATTCCATCATTAACAAGCCCATCCAACTCTTTTAATAGAGGAACGTAAGTTTCTGCTGCCGCCTCGTATAGCCAGTCCATTCCATGCGGCCATTCGCCGTGATTAATTACATAAGGGAGATGACTGTGGAATACAAATGTAAAGTAACCTTTCATAATATCATTCCTTATTATTTCTAATCAATGTCTTCTAAAATTATATCGCTTATTAGCCAGGATATTCTGATAATTTATCATAAACAAAGTTGACAACTTCAGTATCTATCTCCCTGCTTCGCTCTAGAGAAAAATTAACTACCATTTTTTTGTTAAATTCACCATTGGGAAGCAGAATCGGAGTCATCTTGGTTCGTCCGGGACGGCTCTCACCATCATCAACACTTTTGTGCGAAAAGCCGGCATTAGAAAGCCAGGTTATTGCTTTTTCTTCAGTACCTTTCTGGTAACAAAGTTGAAAACCGATGATCTTTCCCGATTTATCACTCCATACAATAAGATCAAAAAAATCATTAGTAAACCACCGCCGCTTAGGCTCTTCCGGAATCTGTCTGGGATTTTCTAATTCTTGTAACATAAAATTAAAGATGACCAGAATTTAGTTCTGTATCTGCCAAAAAAGATAAGCCGTTGTCTTTCTCAAGGTATTATATGGTTTAAATTTATTCTACCTCCAGTCATTAGGTGGAAGCAATGGTTAGGATTTTATTTTTATATATATACCACCCAGCCAGGCAATATCTTCAGTCAATTGCCCTATCCCATTAATCCCAATATTTATACTATTACTTTGGTATATTAAATAATCTACCAAAGCAGATGGGCCGAATACAGTATTTTTATAAACACCGGGTACCCTCATCTCATTATCACCTTCTTCATAATCATACATATATCCTGAATCCCAAATTTGTTTTGTATATCTACCACAGATACCTAAACCTAATTTTAATCGATTTGATTTAAATAGAGAATAACAAATATTTAAACTATATGAATAAGTAGAAGCTAAATTGAATTCAACATAACTTTTATTATTTACTTGTATATTACAATTTTCATGTATATATCCTGGAGCTGAAAGTGTAAATCTAGGACAAATAATAAATTTATCTGACAACTTGTATCCATACTCAGCAATTAAGGTTGGGCCTAAAAGGTCTCCTGTTCCAAAAAATACAATAGCCAACCCGGTTTTAAGATAATGCTTTGAAAAATTTGTTGATTGGGCATTTAATAAAGAAATAATAGAAAAACAAATTACCAAAATAATTTTAAATAATTTTTTCATAACACCTCCTAATTATATTAACACAACTTTCATCTATTAAACTAAAATTAAATTCCAATCGGATATTTTTATAACCCTAACTAGTATTACGCTATTTCATAAGTACCAAATCTAGCGACACCTAAACATCAGAAATAATCAAATCTATAGCAATTGTCATAGTTTCCCCGGGCGCAAGTTTTACGTCGAACCACGGGATTACAACCGAGCTTTGATACACTCTCTCAAATCCGGATTCGGAAAGCGAAACAGTTTCAACTGGAAACCTCCAGAACTCAGCAGGCTTTTTGCTTTTCACAGTAACCTTAATGTCATCATATTCATCAATGACAGAAATGCTTTCAAGGTCAGATTCAACACCTATCGAGCTTAGAGCAGTATTTTCTAAATTCCGATCCTTTGCAGCATAATAACGGTCAGGACTGTTCCCGCTCAGCATCGCAAAATTAAATTCTGGTCCAAAACGAAAAGTGTTCTTTTTATCTCCAAGATTTATCATCTTATAAATTATAAACAGCGATGATTCTGTAATTTTAATCTCTTTCTTAATAGAAAATTTTTGCCAGTTTACCCAACCATCTCTGGAAAATGTTACTCTTTTTGATCTTCTGTCCACTTTAACATTGTAACGCCCATTTATAAAATCGCTGTCTTCATAATATTCTCCATTACGAAACTGATCCAAAGTAACAGATGGATTTGTTATGTGGTCAACTAAACTTTTCCTCGGATAGGAATCATATTTAAGATATTTATCCAATCCTTTTTCCTTGCTCGTTTCTATATCATGAATACTGCCAGCACTTTCAACTGATTGTTCACTTTCTGCAGTGATAACTTTTCTATGATAAGCTTCTTTATAGCGTTTTACTGTATTGAGCAAGTTGTATCCCTTATCCAACAATGAAAATTCCTCTAAAATTGCTCCACGATGAGGAGCAAATGCCACATGTATATTTTTATTAGTTATAAGAACTTCATTTTCACCATCAGCATCAAAATCAATAATCTCAAAATGAAAGTCTTTTCCCAGAGGGATCCTTTCGGAAATATTCTCAACATCATTAAGAATTTCCTCACACCTAATAAGCTCTCCGTAAATAGCATGTCTGAGATGCGGTAAATATAGACCCCCAAAAATCCCATGCCAGTAAGCACAATTACACATTCCCCGCCATAAATGATCACGCGCTTCTTTTAAATTCCTTCTCTGAACATTTGAAAGTCCTGACTTCTTTATACCGTGATAACGCTCAGATAAATAGAGTGCCTTTTTCTGCATCCAGTTAGATTCATCATACTTAAATAGAAAATTCCGCCAGATACCCCCTTTTATGAAATGTTTAACTTCCTCAATACGATCTTGATCTTCAAATTCTTGGACCAGGTCGGCAAACTTTTCACCAGCTTCCCACGGCAGCGACCATTCGCTCATTTCGAAATATGAAGCCGTCGGGAGATATATTCTTCCCTTAGGAGGATGACTGTCATAAAATTCCGAAAAGGTCCTTGTTTTTATCCAATCACTATTTTTCTCAAGCGCTTTGAAGAATTTTCTAAGCCAATTATTACTAAAAACAGTTTCATGTGTTCCGGGCCAGACACCGAATTTTTCACCATCGTCTTCCATTACAATAACATTATTACCATCTTCCGTTGCAAATTTTCTAAGATAATCAATTGTTTCCTGTGGGTCTTTAAACGGAATTGCATATCTCAATTTTTGGTTTATCGGAAAAATCGAAAGTATTTTACCCTGTTCCTCAGTTACAAAATAACCAGTCAGATCCGCTTCCTGCTTTCCTGTACTTAAAAAATGATAATCGTCAACAGTAACATACTTTATTCCTGATTCAGAAATTATTTTCGCCAAATGAGGCTCCCATACGCGTTCAGTCAACCAGAGACCTCTCGGGTTGTAACTGAATTCCTTCTTTATGTAACTGTTCATCATTTTTATCTGACCGACCTTATCCTTATCCGGAATCATCGCCAAAACCGGTTCATAAAAACCACCTGAGATTATTTCGACATTTCCTCTTTTAACCAAATGAGCAATTCTATCAATAAAATCGGGATGATGCTTTTCAAACCATTCCAGAAGACAACCGCTGAAATGAAAAGAAATATGCAAACCAGTAAATTCTTCTACAATCTCAACAAAGGGAAGGTAACTTTGCTGATAAGCATCTTCGATAACAAAATCAAAATTCCCAACTGGTTGATGATCGTGTATTCCAAAAATGAAATTAATTGTTTTCAATTTTCACCGATAAATAAAATTACTAGTAAAACATATATAAGAAACTAAGAATTATCTACGATCCGTACGGAGACCCGTCTAGGGATGGAAGAATTAAAAATTAAAAATTAAGATTCACAAGAGGTAATTTCTTACATGTCCTACATTTAATACTTAATAAAACTACATCATATCCACTAATCTCTGTACCAGGTCAACAACGCGGCACGTATAACCATACTCATTGTCATACCATCCAGAGACCTTTACCATTCCGTCGTCTAAAACCATTGTCATGCGAGAATCAAAAATTACTGAATAAGGTTCACCGATAGCATCCGTAGATACGAGAAAATCTTCAGAATACTTCATGATTCCTTTAAGCTCATTTTCTGCTGCTTTCTTCATTGCAGTATTGATTGCCTCAACACTGGCTCTTTTTTCAGTCTCTAAAACAAGCTCCACTAACGAGCCATCTGGACTGGGAACGCGGTATGCAACCCCACCCATTTTACCCTCAAGCGCGTGGATCACTTTGCCTATAGCTTTAGCAGCACCAGTTGTTGTTGGAATGACTGAAAGAGCAGCCGCTCTCGCACGTCTCAAATCTTTGTGAGGAGCATCTAAAAGTTTCTGATCCGTAGTATAGGCATGAATAGTAAGCAAGAATCCCTGCTTAATCCCGAAAGTGTCATTCATTACCTTCGCCATTGGAGCAGCACAATTTGTTGTACAAGAAGCATTGGAAACAATCTGAGCGTCCGATTTCAACTCTTCATCATTAACACCTAAGACGATAGTTGCGTCAATTTCATCTTTTGCAGGAACCGTCAATACAACTTTCTTTGCGCCAGCTTCCAAATGCGCAGCAATTTTTTCTCTGTGTCTGAAAACACCTGTCGATTCAATAACAACATCAACGCCTAATTTACCCCAGGGTAATTTTGCAGGATCTTTTTCAGAATATACTGGAACCGATTTCCCATCAATGATAATAGCGTCACCAGCAGCTTCAACTGTACCGGGGAATGCCCTATGCACCGAATCATGCTTTAAAAGTGCTGCAAGGGTTTTTGCATCTGTAAGGTCATTAATAGCAACAACTTCAAAATCCTTATTCATTGCTTTTGATGCTCTAATAAAAGAGCGACCTATACGTCCAAATCCGTTAATAGCAATTTTCGTAGCCATATTTGCTCTCCTTCTCTTTTTAAGTAACTTCTACATACATCTGTAAAACTTTTCTCACCTGTACATTCCTTATGATTTAAAACAAATCATTTTTTAAGAAAGCTCCAATGAGAACTTCAAATATAAATTTTTCATTCAAGACTTCCAACATATTCTAACAATGCCTTGTAATAGATTCTTTGCAAGTAGTCACTATTGGAATCCACTTTCCTCTTGTCTTGTAAAGCCTTTCATAATACATTGACTCCTGTATATGATTCTTAATAAAAAAACTTCAACTTTAACGAGAGTACTTCAGGACCATTAAACAAATATTTTCAGGAGTAAAATTTGCCAATCTTGCATCTATCGGACTTCTATTAACCCGAAAAAAATCATCAAGAAAATATTTACATCAAAGTAAAATAGCCTAATTCGATGAAAAACAATTTGGAATACCTGTAAAAACATTCTATGAAATTTTTCCGGAATATATTGAGATTGATGAAACTGTTAATCTAATTTCCGAACCTACAACAGGAGGACTATCAAAAACCGAACTATACTTCTTATCTACAATATCAAAATGTTTCCAACCCAATCGAGTATTTGAAATTGGGACTTTCGATGGGTGCGTCTCTTCTCATATTGCTTTAAATATTAACAACCCAGAGCTATCAAAAATATTTACCCTCGACCTTCCACCAGATAGAGAAAATAAATCTGTAACATCTTCTAATCAAGAAAAGGAATTTTTAAATGTAATGCGCCCCGGTTATTATTTGAAAAAATATGATAAATCAAAAATTGTTCATCAACCCTACGGAAATTCACTTTACTTTGATTTCTTACCCTATTATGGGAAAATGGATTTAGTTTTCATCGATGGAAACCACAATCTGCCCTTTATAAAATCTGATACAAAGAATGCTATACGCATGTTGAATAAGAATGGGATAATTATATGGCACGATTACTATGGTATCCCAGGTGAAAAGGTGGACGATTATTTAATCAGAATTTCAAATGATTATACAATTTTCAGAATAAAAGATACTTCATTTGCTATTTATCGCCGTGGATAATTTTGGCTTCTTGAGAAAACTAAAGAGCAGATATATTTAAACGCAGGCTTTGAATATCACAAACTTAATAAAACAAATCTGTCGGTCATTCCTCACCAACAAATGAACTGAAATTATAACCTTCCCGATCAAAATATTTTTTATTCTTTCCAAAAAGATCCTTTATAGACTCCACTGGAATTACATAGGTAACTCCATACTGAATAGTTGCTTTATACTTCACATAAAAATCACCATTATAAGGATAATGATCCTCATATTCTGAAAAATTAAAGTCCTCAGAAGGAGTAATGATATATTCATAATCAGCAGCGGCAGATTTAGCAATTCCTACAACTTCAAAATTCGGCACACCATCTTTTACTGCAAGTACTATTCCGCCGCTAAATCCCCTATTAAAAGGCGCGTCAATCATAAATCCACCGTTTTTGTCTCTGTTCGGATTGCTGACGATGCCCTTGGTAATCATTTTATAACCTCGTGGATAACCAATAAGATAAACAAAACTTCCCCACTCTAAATCTTTAGCATTTCCTAAAGGATAACTGAAAACCGGAATCATCTTTTCTGAAGAGCTGGCAAATTTTCTACCAAGAACTGCAATGTCCAGTTTCTGATCAAGTAGAAGTATATCAATTTCTCCAACCTCAGGTAAACCCGTTACGTAATTAACCTGTCTCTCTTTAAAGGCAACACTTCGGACAAAAATGCTTTTTTTATTACTCTCTTCCTTAAAATATTTAACAACAGTATCCGGAAAATCCACTACGTGTGCGCATGTTAATAATGATATTCTTGAATTATCACTTAATATAATGGTGGCAGTACCAGATGCTGAATTATGGTAAAAGATTTCTTCAATAGCCCTCTTTTTAATCAAATCGCTATTAACATCTTTAACCTTAATTTCGCTATCATTCGGAAACAAAAAGCATTTATAATATGCCATGCTATTAATCAGCTTAACAGTTTCACCAATTTTTTCTAGCTGTTGAGAACAATTTTTATAAGGAAACTCAGTATCATACTTCCCATCATTTAATGTAGGATATGCGACATTATAAATTCTTTTGGTGCATGAATTGACAATAGTCATGATGACAAAAAAGGTAAAGAGGTTAATTATTCTGTACTTTTTCATAAATATCCTTTCTCTTCCATACAGGTATAATTACATATAAAACTACCAAAAATCAAGAAGATAATGATACTTCCCGATATTAACCCTACTACGTCATTTAGTACTTTTGTATGCAATATGTTGTTTGTTTATGTTAATGTTAACTTAACATATAGTGCTATATTTTACAAGTTACGTTGTAGGGTTAATATTTCTATGTATTAACTCTAAATTGAAGAATATTTTAAATTTGAGAAGTCCAAAGCGTTAATCAATCTCTGGGAATTAACTGTTTTTGAAACCCTTAAGATTTTTTAAGTAGAATACGCATAACTGTGGCTTCACCAGGCTTGCTCTCTTTAACAAAAATCTTACCATGATGATAATCTTTTATAATGCGCTGTGCTAAACTCAACCCAAGCCCCCAGCCGCGTTTTTTTGTGCTATATCCAGGTCGAAAAACATTTTTACGGTCTCTTTTTGAAATCCCTTTGCCATTATCCATTATATCAACAGCAATAAATTTGCCCTTTTTCACTAATTTTGTTGACAGCACGATTGAACCATTTTCTTCAGGAACAGCATCAAGTGCATTTTTAATCAGATTCTCTACTGCCCACGAAAACAGGTCGGCATTAATTTTCACCTGATAATCTCCACCTGTAACAAAATTAAGATTTACCTTCGGGCCCAACTGTGGCAGCCGTCTTTTATAATATTCAACAGCATCTTCAATCACTGTATTTATCGGTGTTAATTGAAAAAATGGCACAGAACCTATTTTAGAGAATCGGGTAGTAATTTTTTCTAAACGCTTGAGATCTTTTGACATTTCATCAACTTCTTCAAAAGGTCTATCTTTTATCTTAAGCAATTCAAGCCAACCCATCATTGAAGACAATGGTGTTCCAAGTTGATGTGCTGTTTCCTTTGCCATGCCTACCCAAATAGACCGTTTCTCGCTGCTCCGTATAACGTGAAAGCCCATATATCCCAGGAAAATGAACAAGCCTACCACAGCAATTTCCACAAAAGGTAACATCTTCAGTCGTTTTATCAATTCGGTATCACCATAATGTATATATCCCAAAATCTTCCCATTATATTTCAAGGGTATTGGTTGATTAGATAAATCCATTTCATTCATTAGACTTTGAACTTTAGCTAAATTTTTATCTGTATTATTTTTTTCATCCAAACCAATTCCCTTCCAGGCTGTCGGCTTTTTGTCAATTTCTTGTGAAAGTACCATTGGTATTGAAATTTTTCTAATGATCTGATCAAAGATAAAACTAAAATCCTGCTCACCATAATCTGTTGCAGCTTTGGCATATACTTCAGCATAAAAACGAACGAGGTTCGATGAATCCTCTCTTAATTTATTTACAACAATTTGAGTATATCTCAATAATGAAAAAATCAATACAATTGCTATCAAAATCAATATTCGTTTAATATTTCCCGAATTACGATAAATAATCGTTTTCATCAACGTCTCTTTCTATATACAAATGAACTCTCCCCATCTCAAACGCCGGGGTATCACGTTGGCTGCATTTCATTTTGCCAATAAAAAGGAATTTTTTCATATTATATGACCAATAATGCAAGCATCGGGGAATTCTTTGATTAAAAAAACTTATAACAACAATTTTTAATTAACATTTCAATAATTTAGTTATACAAAAACATGTAGAGATAATACTTTCCATTCACTTAACTCTCGTGGTAATAGCCTACCCTTTGGAAACATTTATTAAATAATCCAAAGTAAATTTTATCATGCTTTCTACAAATAATTCTCTATCTTTTCCTAACAAGTATCGGCTGTCCCTCAAGTACATTAGCAGAACCATTCAAGCAATATTCAACAACATTTACAACAGCCACTGGCTGCATAATTGTAGTAGGGTCTTCATCCGGGACTAATTTCCTTCGCAAATCTGTAGCAGTTCCGCCCTGGCATATACAAAAAACTTTAATATTGTACGACCTTAGTTCCTCAGCCATGCTCAAAGAAAATTTGATAACACCGGCTTTGGCAGCTGCATAAGCACACTATCCAGGTCTTGGACCTGTACCTGCTGTCGATGCAATATTTATTATTTTCCCACCTGTCTTCTTCATATACTTAATAACCTCTTTGGTACATAAAAAAGTCCCCGTGAGATTAGTCCTGAGTGTCAAATCCCAAATATCCAATGATGTCTCCATTATACCTAACGGTTCAACAAAACCGGCATTATTAATAAGTACATTGATTCTACCAAAATGTTCTATACTATATTTAGCCATATTCTTAACGGATACTTCAGAGCAAACATCCGTATTCACTATCAAGTAAGGAGAGGGTAGTTTGACAGCATTAGCTTCTATTTCATCTACACTTCGAGCAGCTAATACAACTTTTGCCCCTTTTTGAGAAAACCGAATAGCCATCGCTTTTCCAATTCCACAGCTTGCCTCGGTAATAATAATTACACTGTCTTTTATCATAATTTCTCAATTCCTCTTAGTAGGTTTTCTGCAATTATCAAATCAAGAGGGGTAGTGATTTTTATATTGTTTTCCATCCCTGTTATAAAGCGAACTTTTTCGCCCAACTTGAAAACTAATATACCATCTTCAGTAGCAATATAATTTTCCTTTTTCGCATTTTCATGGGCTTTCCTTAAAGTATCAGTATTAAAAAGTTGTGGTAACTGAATATTATATAGCCTTGACCTATCAAGCTCTGCCGTCATGTAACCATCACCCTGTGAAACTGTAAATGTAACAGGAATCACAGGAATAATTGCCTTTTCTTCAGGATAATGAAATAATGATTGAATAAAGTCTTCAGTTATTATTGGGCGGGAGGCTTCATGAATTATCACTTTTTTACTTTTAACAGTCTGCAAACCACTCCAAACTGAATCCTGCCTTGTTTTACCACCCTCTATTAGAACACATTTTGTTAAATTATAATCCTCAATAAGGTTTTCATACATCTGACGATAATCTTTATTATAAACTAAAATCATCCTTGTAATTTCATCAACTCTTTCCAGGATTTATAAAGAATGGGCGATGATAGGTTTACCTAATAGACGGATAAATTGTTTGGGAATAGTCCGGCTCATTCTTATTCCCAAACCAGCAGCAAGAAAAATACAATCCATTTTATGCCTCATAACTTAACAGTTATTTTAATAAGACTCTTTTAAAGAACTGTCCATTCTTCAAATCAGGATAATATCTCACAATTGTAAATACGATTAGTAATACCCATACCAAATAAGTAAAAACTGAAGATATTACAGCAGCCCTGTAATAACTTTTTGGTTTGAATTCAAATTTCACTTCGTGTTCACCTGCCGGTATCTCTATCCCTCTTAAAACATGATTAACCTGGTAAATATGGGTAGGATCAGAATCAACCGTAGCATTCCAGCCTTTCGGATAATAGGCTTCGGATAAAACAATAAAGACTTTTCCATTATTTTCCACCTGTAGTGAAATGCGATTGGGGGTATATTCGGTAATCCTTAGCATACCGGAGACATCGTAAACAGCGCCTGTATCGATTTCTTCTGTCGTCAGTGCAAATTCACTGGGTTTAAAATTTTTACTATTCATGAAACGTACAACTTCTTTTTCACCGTCAAACTTTTTCACCGAATTCACAAAAAAAGCCCGGGGCAAGGCGTTTTCATTTTTATACAAAATTGTTTTCTGACTTTGGTTGACATCCAGCGGAATTAATCCTTCAGCCTGAATATTGCCCGGTGCGAAAATATATTTGGCATTGAGCATGTTGATTAGATTCCAGTTGAGAAAATTCGCCGGATCATCTTTACGATACAGATTGTTGTCAATAATATCCTGAATAAGTTGCGGTTTAATAGCTGAATAACCACCGACAATCTGATGCCGGTATGCCATATCATTACTCTGGAACAGTTGTCCGAGTCCCAGGACCCGATGGTATCCAGGATCGGAGGAAATAATTTCATCAAATTTTGTTTCTTTAAAATAATTTCGTTCGACACTTTTTGGATTTACCAATCGCGCCGTACTGATAAACCGCCAGGAAACGCTGATCATATCAACGGCAATTAGAAGAAAAATGCCGAGAATCAACAAGTCTTTATTGATTTTCTTCATAAAGTAAGTGGTTATTAATGCAACGAAAGCCGCGATAAAACCAAGCATCCTGATCGTATCCGTCCGCATAAATTCAAGGCGAACCTGCCTGAGTAAATCCAGAACCTGCGGATTAGAAGCGAACCGGGCATCTTTGGCTGATGTAAATGAAAGCATATCAGGAAAAATCACCGGCACTAATCCTACTAATGCAAAAAATCCTGAAATATAGAGAAGTGTTTTAAACCTCTTTTTATCCAGACGCTCAATTATTGACCGTAGCCCAAACATTGCCAGAATAATTGCTATGAATGAGATTAATACCAAAATCATCATCGGTGCGCGAAACTTACTAAAATAGGGCAGATAATAGAACAGCAATTTATAAAGCGGCGGGAAATGATGTCCGAAAGAAAGCAAGATCGAGAATATTAACAAAATTGATAAACTTATTACCAGCCCGTTCTTACGGTTATACCAGATGCCGGCAATTGCCAGAATCACTATTAAAATACCCAGATATTCCGAAGATTGAGTGAATGGCATATTACCCCAGTAAGTTGGCAATTGCCTGCCGCGTAGCTGCGGCACCGATTTACCGTTATACATCTCCGCCGATGTTCCACCCAGAAACCGCGGTGAAATAAGCGTCGTCAATTCTTTGAGCGAAACCGACCACTGGGTAGCGTATTCAAAAGTTACCCCGCCGGATTTTTTCTCTTCTGTTTGTCCCGCTTTACTTTCCTGGAGGTTGATTTCCTTACCGCCGCGCGTGGAGTAGGGAGCGTATTCTTTGGCGATAAACAAGGGCTGGGCAACCATGAGAACTGAGATGATTAGCCCGACACCAAAAAGAGCGAGGGTCTTTAACAAATGAGCTATCTTTTTTTCTTTTATCCATTGAATAATTGTCCAGACACCGATAGCTAAAAGCAAAAGCAAGGTATAGAAAATAATCTGATAGTGCTGGGTGCGAATCTGCAGTGAAAATGAGAGAATAAAAAAACACAATGAGTAAATATCCACTCTTTTTATGAATATTAGAAATCCGTAAAATACAAGTGGCATAGCCAATATCGCCATGGTTTTGGCATCATGTCCAACCTCAATCAATGCTTGAAAATGAGGCAGAAACATGAAAGCAACAGTTGCGGCTAAGGCAAGGTACCATGCAAAACCAAGTTGCAGTATGATTAAAAATATACCGATACTGGCGAGAATAAACCAGCCGATTTTCCAATCCAGAACAGGTTTTAGGAATTTTATCAGGCGATCAATATGAAACGCTTTTGGTGAGAGTCGATGATAGGTTGGAATTCCACAGAAAATATTGGGATTCCACAAGGCCGGTTCGCCAGTTTTTTCGCTGTATTCCCGAACCTGATGGGTTTTTCCGGTTGCACCGATTTTATCCCCGCCCATTGGTTCCAAACGATCAATGACATAGGGTTTATAAAAAATGACAAGAGTAATTATGATGAAAAGGAAGCTGATCAGTATGCCGTTTTTTAAACTGATCTTGTCTAGCAATGACTTTTCATTTTGAACAACTGCTGCTTGTCGAGAAGTTTTTTTCTTACTTGTCATATTTTATTCCTTTTTTACGATTATTTCTCTTTCTTTTCAAACTGAAACCTGAAATAGAAGTTTAACGTAAAGGAATTAATTTATCAACCTTAATTTATTAAATAAACCAGTAATTAAACTAGACACGCCAATAAAAGTATCTATTCATTTTCCTGTACCTGTAAGTTCGGAAATTTTTTGATACGAAAGGAATATCAATATAATTTTGGTTATAAGTGCTATAATCGTTAATTTAATTCCAGCGAGTTTAGATTTATTTGAAGAATGCAGTGAGGAAAAACCGATTTGGATAATAAAAATAATTTTATAGAAAAAAGCTATAATAGCCACGAATCCCATTACTCTAAATTTATTGATGGTGGGGAATATGAAAATACCGCTCAAAACTGGTGCACCCAGGGAACCGCAGATGGATGGCGACATCAGAGATTGTACGATAACTTGTTACCGTTAATCGAAAAATACTCCGGTGCAGTATGGCTAACAGTCGGCGATGGAAGATATGGCTCGGATGCTCACTACCTTCAGGGAAAGGGCTTAAATGTTATTGCCACAGATATTTCAGACGTTCTTTTAAAGGTGGCTAAAGAACGTAGTTATATCAAACAATATCAAAAGGAGAATGCGGAAGCGTTATCATTTGAAGATAACAGCTTTGATTTCGTTTTATGTAAAGAATCGTACCATCATTTCCCCCGACCGGTTATCGCATTATATGAAATGTTAAGAGTAGCTCAAAAAGGGATTGTTTTCATTGAACCCGGTGACAGTTATATCGATTCGGGATTTATGCAGATTCCCCTGCGGAACTTAAAAAATTTTGCCAGAAAGATTATCAGAAAGAGGAGCAGCAAGCACGACTTTGAACCTGTAGGGAATTATGTTTATAGGCTGTCAAGAAGAGAAATCGAAAAAATCGTCCTGGGGATTAATCTGAGAACCGTTGCCTTTCGGGGAATGAACGATTATTTTTTTAAGGGTTTAGATTCGGCGAAAGCCGAAAAATTGGACAGATCCTTTCTAAAACTAAGAATCATCATTGGTATTCAGAATATTTTTTGCAAGCTTGGTTTGATTGATTATACAATGCTGATTGCGATAATTTTCAAGGCTGAACCGGATGAAGAGCTGCGAAAACTTCTCAAATCTTATTCGTACAAAGTAATCGATTTACCAAGAAATCCTTATTTAAAATAAAATGGATTTTTCATAATGCAAATTGCAGGTTATATCATAATTCTATTATCTTATTCCGATTATTTAAGGTTTTTTTTATGAAGTATAAATATCCGGTTTATATTCCGCATCTTAAGGGGAATGAAAAGAAGTATGTAAACGAATGCCTTGAATCCACTTGGATTTCATCGAAAGGTAAATTTGTTGAGTTATTTGAGACCGAATTCTCAAAATACCTTAATTTAAAATATGCCGCTACAGTTTCTAATGGAACGGCTGCGCTACATTTAGCCCTCTTAACCTTCGGAATTGGCCCTGGCGATGAGGTAATTGTCCCAACCTTTACCTATATCGCTTCGGTAAATTCAATCGCCTATACCGGAGCAAAACCCGTTTTTGTTGATTCTCTATATGATACATGGCAGATAGATCCCGATGATATAAGAAGAAAAATAACATCCCACACCAAAGCAATCATGCCGGTTCACTTATACGGCTATCCCTGCGATATGGATTCTATCCGTCAAATTGCCGCAGAGCATAAGCTATACGTCATCGAGGATTGTGCTGAAGCATTCGGGTCTAAATATAAAAACCAATTTGCCGGCTCATTTGGAGATATTGCCTGCTTCAGTTTTTTTGGGAATAAAACCATTACAACCGGCGAGGGTGGGATGATCGCCACCAATAACAAACAGCTCTATGACCGTGCCGTCCATATCAAAGGTCAGGGCTTGGCAACGCACAGAGAATACTGGCATGATGTGATTGGCTATAATTACCGGATGACCAATATCTGTGCGGCGATCGGATTGGCACAATTGGAAGTTGCTGATGATATAATTATCCGTAAAAGGCGCCTGGCAAAATGGTACCTTCTGCACCTGGCGGATTTGCCGGTAGAATATCAAAAAGAATCCGAAGGTAATGTGCATACTTACTGGATGTTTACAATACTTGTCGAATCAGCCGAAAAACGAGACAGATTAAGAGAACATTTAAGCCGTGCCGGAATCGAAACTCGCCCGACATTTTTCCCTATCCATTCAATGCCCATGTATACATCGGATAGAGGAAAATATCCCGTAGCAGAGAATTTGGCATACCGGGGCATCATCCTTCCCAGCTACCCGGACTTGACCGAACAGGATGTAATCTATATAACCGACAGGATTAAAGAGTTTTATGATAAATTATAAATCTTTATTGAACGTAGAAATTAAAAGAATTGACGCTAGCTACGCCAAATCGCTTTATATCCTTACATCCGAATCTGACACGGAGTATTTAAAATATTTTACCCCCTTCGAAATATCAGAAAGAAAGTTTGCAGAGGTTTTGTCCAAAGCAGTAAGGGACTGTTTTTTTGGGGTGTTTGTTGGATCTGCGTTAGCCGGATTTTATATGTTACGGGGATTTGACGACGGCTATGATATTCCAGCATATGGTCTTTTTATTTCAGAAAAATTCGCCGGTCAGGGTTTAGGATCACTGACTGTTCAGCATGCCATCACATTCTGTAAAGTGAATAAAATCAGGCGACTTTTGTTGAAAGTATATCCGGATAATTTATCAGCGAAAGCACTTTATGAGGGTTTTGGTTTCAAGGCAGAAGGAGTTGATCCCAAAAACAACAATCTAGTTTTTTATAAAGATATTTAGTAAGATATTACATTACACATGAAGATTGGTCTCTTTATTGATTATTCAAACATGAGAGCCGGTGGAATATTCACCTACTCCATCGGCATTTTAAAGATGTTGCTCTCTGCAGAAACGGTTAAAGAAATATTCCTCATATATCCCAAAGACCAGGAAGAGGGATTAGGTCAGTTTTTCCAGGAACCAAAAATCACAGCCATTCCTGTCAACCGTAAACGGATCGGAATTAAGTATCGCTCTATTTTATCTTTTTTTTTCCATACCAGCTATTATGTCTATCAGACTTACTTTAATAAATATTTTCCTAATTTCACTCGCTTTAATCTGATTCGAAAACTGGCAATCTTTCTTAATCCATACCGAAGCATAATCGATGACTTGCAACTGAATGTGTTGCATGTTCCATTCAAAATATCACCGGTATACGGTATTAAAACTCCCATTGTTGTAACTATGCATGATATCCAGGAATTGCATTTCCCGGAGTTTTTTACTTCTCAGGAAAGAATAGACCGGGCGATCATCTATAAAATGGCGATCGACGAATCCAGTCATATCGTAGTGTCATTCGATCATATCAAGCAGGACCTGATCAAATTCTTTCAGGTACCAGAAGAGAAAATTTCTGTTTGTCGGTTGCCCTTAGCCAATTCCTGGTTTGTTAGTAACAACTATACAACCAAGTCAGAGCTGATAAAAAAATATGGTATTAGGGAACATTTTATCCTTTATCCGGCGGCAACTTGGCAACATAAAAATCATTTGACCCTGTTGAAAGCAATATCTCTATTAAAAGAGCGGAGTGTCGAAGCATTTCTGGTTTGTACCGGCAATAAAAACATATTTTTCGAAACAATTGAGGAAGAAATCGAAAAACTGGGCTTGCAAAATTACGTCAAGTTTCTTGGAGTCGTGCCCGAAAAGGATTTAATAGGGCTCTATAAAACTACCGAACTGACCGTTATTCCTACTCTGTATGAAGCCGGAAGCGGTCCGCTTTTTGAGTCGATGAGGTACGGTGCGGCAGTAATCTGTTCAAATGTGACTTCATTGCCTGAGACCATTGGCAATATCCAATATACTTTCGATCCCCTTAATCCAGAGGAGATTGCCGATTTGATTGAAAAGGGATTATGCGACAAAGCATGGAAAAAAAGGAATATCGAAAATTCAATTAAGAGGATAGGCTACTATAAAAATTTAAATACTGATCGAGATTTTATTAATGTATATCAATTAATTAAACGAACCTGATCCAATCCCCGGCCTGTTTTCATTGTTACCCGACTAATTAAATATTTTTCCCTCTATTGGTCAGCAAGTCAAAGTCCGAATTCGTTTTACTCTTTAGATATAATTTAAATATATCCACCATTCCCAATTGACTCAATCCCAACAAGAAATTGAAGTATACATTATTCAGTTTCTTAGTAGAAAATAAATGAAAACTCTTATGATTCGTATTGAGATAAAGATTATATTTTTTCGCGATATACTGTAACGTCTTTATCGAATAGAGAGAGACATGTTGACCGGTATTAAAATTATAGTACCACCACCGATCAGGATTAGGGGGAGAACCTTTAAACACCCTTGTTGAAAAGAGGATGTTTTTTGAGATCTTCAGCATCGTCTTAATTTCTTTGATGGGGTTGCTAAAATGTTCGAAACATTCAAATGCTGTTAATAAATCAACACCTTCTTTTCCGGTATGTTCAAATCCCCGGGCTAAGAGATTTTGTGCAAAAGGATCGCTCCAATAAAAATCAAAACCCATATCACGCATCAACCTGACAAATATCCCATAACCTCCCGCATAATCGAGAAACTTACCATTCCTATTAAAAATGAAATTAATTATTACCGAAGACCTTTTACTTAAAAGTAAATTTCTTTTTAGCAAACCAGTATCTTCCATACTAACCGCTGAATTATATGATTCTTCTAACCAGTAGGGATCTTCAGTCTGGAGATAGCCACAATGATCACAATAAAAGTAATTAACTGTATATTTATGTAACACCATTGCCGAAAAAACAGCATTAGTTATTCCAGAGCAAATTTTACATTTCATATAAAAACGTCTGTTAGGTTTTTATCGGTATTTCGTAAAATTTAGAAATCTTCTAAAAAGAGAAGGTTGAACAAACTTTTTCATATTCTGTAGGATTTCAGCATTTAATGTTAGATTATGTGTCAATACCACTTTTCTATTATCATCATTAAGCGCAACATTGTATTTCTTTGTATTCCCGGAGTGAGTTCCGCTGCTATCAGTTCCTACATTTTTAACTTTGGATTTTACGGGAAATATACAAAAGGCATCATTCCTAAAATGACTGTACGCCCAGCGGATTGCCCAGGAATCTATTACACCCTTCATCTGTTTGTGCAGCATTGGCGTCAAGTCCTCTCCGCCGCGGTTAAACAGACGTTGAGCATTTTTATCTTTTTTAAACTCCTGATAATCCTGCACTTCCCAGTCTGCCTTGTTCCACCGGTCTCGCCAGGTTGCCCAACCCCAGGAAGATGCCCGGTAGGATAAATAGACATCGTAGTAATAATCTGTCGGAATATCGATTGGGAAGTTATAACCGGAAATTGAAAAGATTTTAGGATTTTGCGAGTAAAAATCCAGGGCGGCATTCATAAAAGACAGAAAATCTACCGATACCCGGAGATCATCTTCAACTACGATTACTTTTGGATATTTTTGCAAGACCTCTGATACGCCGACAATTACCGAGTTAGCTAAGCCGTTATTGTGCTCTTTCTCGATGATTCGGATCGTCTTAAAACCGGAGATGGTCTTCAGGTAATCACGCACACTTTTGACTTTTATCGAATCCTCGCTGTTTTTCGGACCATCGGAATAAATGAAGAGATCTGAGCTTTCAGCAATGTTATTTTTCAATAAATGCAAGAAAGTTTCTTTTAAATGCTCAGGTCTGTTATAAACAAATAAAACTATGGGAGCAAGGTTAATCATTTCAGCATTCCAATATGACCAACTATTACTAAACTTGTTTATTAATAAAAAACATTGTGTTAAAAGTCTTTGCTATGCATGTATAGTTCAAAGCTGTTAGAAATCTAAAAATCTCAGATTTCTGTAATTCAAGTAAATTATTGTTTAATTCTTCTGTTAAAACAACGGCTGGCTTGTATTTTTCCCAATTATTAGACTTCAAAACATTCAATTCGAATCCTTCAACATCAATTGATAAAAAATCAATATTTCTATTTTTAGGCATAAATTCATTTAAAACCTCATCCAAGCGACATGGTTCAATTTTTCTCTTAAATACTATCTTATATTTATCTGATTCTCTATATTCAGATAGATCCTTTGTGAAGCCATTCAAAGCTGGATCATTGAACGCATAGTACGTGAGAATTTCCTTCTTATCTGAGATCGCCAACTCGAGATTAATATCTCTCCTTCTAATTATATTGAACATTCTCATACTGCCGGGCATTGCATCGATGTTAATTCCAGACCAACCTCGTCTATAGAAATAGTATGTATTTGAAAATCTAATAGGGTGATGAGCGCCAACATCAATATAGAAACCATTTCTTCTCATGCCAAATATCTTTCTTAGAATAATATCTTCACCTTCCTGAGAGTAGGATTTGTTGGAATATCCACCTAAAAAGGTCTTTACAATATTTTCCAATTCTCTTCTCATGATTTTTTTTATTTCGCTCTTATCAACAATTCCTTTGAACGCCATCAACAATCACCAGGTCATATTGAGTGTCGGAATTGAAGATTTCCCGGCAATATTCCTTTTCATCATTTGCTTCCCGATGCACTATCTCAACATTATCAGGTAAATTCGAAGATATCTTCATAAACCAACTTAGATTATGTTCCACTGCTTTAACACTGCCAACTCTTTTTGCCAACCAAATCGTGGAATTCCCCGAACCGTATTCAAAAACGCGGAAATTATTCTTCAAACGCGCCTCAATAAAACTCAGGAATGGATAAGAATACCAGGGGATTGGTTGACCGTTTTTGTTGATGGGTATTTTCTTTTCGGCACTTTTAAACCAGCCAGTGTCAACCAAATAGCCGCGATGTCTGAGCGACAATAGGGTTCGAAAATTACGGGGATGAAACAGTAAACCTAATAGAATTTGAATTTTTTCAATCATCTTCTAAATTTAATATGAAAAAGGTTAATAAAGAAAATTGATTTGATCATCATCCCTATCTGCTTCCGCGTTTTGGGAATAAACAGAATAAAAAATGTAGCTGCCGTATATGAAATTAAAGTCGCTATCGCCGCTCCCTTGATCCCATAAATTGGAATCAGGATTATATTAAGAGCTATGTTGATTATCATACCGGCCAATGTACGGGCAAATGAAATTTTTGTATAATTCTCCGTTATCAAATATTGACTGTTAGCAGCACCTAAAAACACAGGGACACCTGCCCAAATATAAATCATCAGGACTGGTGCAGCTTCGATAAATTTGATGCCATACAGGAATTGAACAATCTGTCGTGAAAACAAGGAAACCGGGATCGCAATCAGAATCGAAATCCAGGCTAACAGATCGTATAGTTTCTGCAGACGACTGTCATAGAGTCGCCGACTTATTTTCCTGGCGCTGATGATTGCCGGGAATAACGAGGACGAAATTGCCACGGGTATAAAATACCACCCCTCACAAAGCCTGACAGCAGCATCATACAGACCAACCGCCGCGTCTCCCAGCATCACTTTCAGAATAATCTTGTCGACCTTCATATAGATGGTCACTGCAAGCGATGAGAACATCAACGGCCATGAATCCCTAAAGAGCGATTTTGCGATATTCCAATCAAAACGCCATTGAAAAATGCTCAGTTCCTGTTTTTTGAATATAATTATATAACCAACCGCTGCCAGAAAAATCTCGGCAAAGACAAATGCCCCAAAATAGACCAGAGGCATTTTATACAAAATTAGGAGGATTTTCCCGCAATCCGTGAGAATGACACTAATGGTTTTTACCAGAACCGGATATTTAGACAGGACCCGGGATTTAAAATAGGCATCAATCACCTCAAAAGGTTTAAAGATGATAGAGCTAGCTATGATTAGCAGCAGAAGATTCTGAATATCACGATTATGAAAATAATAGATGATAATTAAGGCGTATATGACGACCGATGAAAAGAATTTTAAAAAGAAAGAGGTGCCTAAAATCTTATCTCGTTTCTTCTCGTCAGTCAATAATTCCCGGACAACGATTTCACCGAGACCGATTGTTGTAATCGCGGTCAGAATTCCGACGACACTCAGAGCATACGCCAGCATCCCGTTTCGGACCAATCCCAGGTATCGAACAACATAAACCCCGACGATAAAATTGATCAGAAGTTTCAGGACTTTTTCGGTAAACAGCCAGGAAGTATTAAAAAGGAATTTTTTAAATGTCTTCCCTCTGAAGTTTATCTTGGTATTTATTGATTCGGAATTAGTCAATTTTTTAGTTGCTCTTCAGGTTCATTTACAGCTTTGCTAATTTAAAAGGCTAGCCCCGTCATCCAATATAATTAATAGGCTTTTGCGCTTAATACATTATCCAGAATTTTTGATAATTCTTTGGAAATGTTATAACGATCAAACCGCTTCACTTTGGCTATATCGGTTTTAAGTTCATTCAATCGTTCAAAAAATTCCGAGCCGCTGGAATTATAGGGAAACAGCATCCCGGCTCTGGTTTCTTTCAGGATATTACTTATTTCGGTATTGTCGTCACAGAAGGCAATTATCGGCTTACCGATTCTGAGGTATTCGAATAATTTACCAGGGACATGTCGGCTGTCGTAGGGACAAACCAGGAGATAGTCTGCCGCACTGAGTTCCTTTAATAATTGGGAATAGGGTAGAAAACCCAGGTATTCACAATAGTCGGACAAGCCGTTTTCCTTGATGGATTTCCTGATTTCTGACCCGACAGTCCCCGTAAATTTCAGAGTCATCGTTCTGCCGAAATCGATTCGTTTCCGGATGGTCTGCCAGAAATTGACCGGATTTTGATAGTCAAAGAGATTACCGGCGTGAAGGAGAATTTCGGGTTCCACAGTATTTTTGGAAGACTCATCCAGTCTTGCGAAATCAGCCTCATTGTAGCCCCAGTATAAAACATCGGTTCTATCCTTGAGAAAGTTGTATTTCCGGATGTATTCATCACGGGTATTTTGGGTTACAAAAATCACCCTCTGGGCATTTTTCAGAACCGATTTTTCAAAATAGTTATCGAGTCTTTCAGCCAGAAAATTGCGTTTGAAATGTCGATAATAGGATATGGAAGTCCAGGGATCGCTGAAAAAGGGCAGGTGAGGAATATCGAAAATCTGAGCCAGTTTTTTGCCGATTAAGTGAGTGCTGTGGGGTGTTCCGATCGAAATAATCGCCTGAACAGGTTTAGGATGACTTGTTTCATTTTTCAGAGAATTAATCAATCTCTTGCCGCCTCTTACAGCGCTGCAGTACCAGCCGATCCGGGCATCGGGCACAAAAAGGTTCATGCGAATCCAGAGAGAGAGTCGATGCCTGAGTCCTTTGTTTTCTGTGGACATTGTTTCTGAAACAGATAACGGTTCATGCTTTTTTTTACCCATGAAGCGGCGGTAAACATTGAAGATCTCGAACGCACGAGTCTTAATAACCTTCAGATCCGGTCGAACTTCTTTCAGCAGGCTTTCGTCTTTAACTGTAAAAGACTCGTTTTCAACGGTCAGAATAATGGGTTCCCAACCAAATTCTGGCAAATGTCTGGTGATATTAAGCGGCCAGTGCAGGGAGGCTTTCCCCGAAGGGGGCCAGTAATAGGAAATAAACAAAACCCTCTTCACCTGGTCAGACAATACAAGGCTCCCAGGGTAAAATATTCTCTCAGTACCACGTTCTTACTGAAAGGTGCTTTCATTCGGCGCAGGTGAAATCTCGATTCGTAACAGGGACGGATCAGATAATATTCTCTTTTCATGAAGCTCAGATTCAAGTCTGAAACTATTTTTTCAAAATCCCTGATTGACAACCGTTTATGCTTCGTATCCAGAAGCCCCTGTCCCGAAGAGACCCGCATTCTCATCATCGATAAATACCGTCTGTATAAACGATCCGGCAGCAGATGTAAATAGGGCAGCTTGACCAGTTTTTTGGGGGCTACCTGCTGATGTCCGGCATAGGGTGAATATTTTGGCGGAAAGGAAATAAACATTCTGCCGCCGGGCTTAAACAATGTCGTCATGTTCTGAAGAGCAATAAATTTTTGATCGGCGTCGATATGTTCGATAACGTCCCGGCAAATGATGATGTCCATGGATAAATCAATTTGGTTTGAATAGGTGTCGGGTTTCGTTATATCGCCCCTGAGAAAAAGGATATCTTCCTTATTATTTAAAATTATTGAATTATTGTACCGTATTTCCGAAAATTCGATTCCGTAACAGTAATGACCTTTTTCAGCAAAATATTTCAGGGCTCCACCCTCAGCAGGTCCAACTTCGCAGATTGACAGAGGACCTGAGCCAGAAATTTCCAGGAATTTTTCGAGAACATTCTCGGCATACCAGTACTGTTCGTGATAAGAGCGCAGGTGTCGTTCAATTACTTCCGTCACTTATAATACCTTTTCACAAAACCGGTAAATTCGCCTTTGCCGAAAATTATTCGGCGGATATAATTTGTTGTAAATCCGTATCCGTAGGCGAAAACCTGACAAACCGCCACGATCGGCGCCAGCCGGGCGGCTTTCAGGTCTTTATAACGTCGATATGCGTCAAAAAATATAATTATCATTATTAATATGGCGATTCCAAAGCACACAAGCCAAATTTTGAAGATAAACCAACTTAATATTGATAAAATTAAAAGTAAAGTAAATCCCACGGAACCAATCGCGGGAATAAAATGCAAGGGCTCAAGAATCGCTTTATCCATTTTTGTCAGGTTTATTCTTGCCACTCCCCAGTTGAACATCTGCCGGAAAAATTTACGTAAACTTGTTCTCCGCTTGTGGTATACAACAGCATCGGTAACCGAAATGACTTTAGCTCCGCTGGCGACGATCCGCCGACTGAATTCCAGATCCTGTCCGTGTCTTAAAGTTCCCATGCCGCCTAACTTTTCATATATCGAGCGATGAATTCCCATATTGAAACTGCGGGGATAGAACTTCGCCAGTTTCTTTTTCGAGTGACCGCGCATTCCACCGGTAGTAATAAAAGACGTCATTGCATAATCAATGGCTTTTTGAAGTGGTGTAAAACTATCCAGAACAGAATCCGGACCGCCGAAGGCTTCAGGTTTTTCGGCTTCCACTGCCCTGGCAAGATTGGATAACCACACCACATCGGCAATGCAATCGGAATCAATAAAGAGAAAATATTCGCCTTCAGCCTGGCTCATACCGTGATTTCTGGCAGGTCCTGGACCTTCGTGATTTCTACGGAAAAATCGTAGCCTGAAATCCGATTGCGATGTTAACTCGTTGACTCTTTTCTCTGTGTCATCGGTTGAGCCATCGTCAATTAGCAACACTTCAAAGCGATCGTGCTGAAAATTCTGATTATTAAATGATTGAATTAAATCGATGACCTCGCCGGACCGGTTATATGTGGGCACAATTATAGAAAAAAGATACGGTTTCATTGTTTCTTTGATTTCTGGTGATAGGCGATCATCTCACTGATAAGTCCCAGTGAGAAGAACTGCATGCCGAATACGATAAGCAGCACCCCTAATATCATAAGGGCGATATGCTTTTGGAACGGTTCTCCAAAAGCAAATTTCAGTACTAACAGATAGATTTCTGCAATTGTGCCAACGCCTAAAAAGATTACTCCCCAGAGTCCGAAAAAATGCATAGGCCGGCGTAAAAACTTAGAGGTAAACAGAACGGTGAGTAAATCCAGAAATCCTTTATAAAAACGGCTGATCCCATACTTGGTTTTTCCGAATTTCCGTGGAAAATGACGTACTTTCATTTCACCGCTTTTAAAGCCATTCATTTTAGCAAGAACCGGAATAAAGCGATGCATCTCTCCATATACGCTGATGGTTTTGACGACCTCGGATTTGTAGACTTTTAGTCCGTTATTCATATCGTGGAGCGGAATGCCGGTCATGATCCGGGTGACGAAATTGTATATTTTTGATGTGTGCTTTTTAATAAAACGGTCCTTGCGAGCCTGCTTCCAGCCGGAGACCAGATCATATTTTTCTTTTTTTATCAATTCAATCATTTGGGGGATAGCTTCCGGATCGTCCTGCAGGTCGGCGTCGATAGTCGCAACGAATTCACCATTTGCGGCGGCAAAGCCGTCATTTAAGGCTGCGGCCTTGCCCCGGTTGGCGGGAAAGCGAATCACCCTTGTATTGCTGTTGCTATTCACGAGTTCCTGTTCGACCTCGTAAGATCCGTCGCGGCTGCCGTCATCGACAAAGATAACCTCAAGCTCATAAGGTTCTTTCTCAAAAACCGCTGTAATCTGCCTATACAATTCTTCCAGCGATTCTACTTCATTAAAAACCGGTACCACGACCGAAACCAACCCTTTTTTGACACTATTATTCATGTTTTCCTCTAATAAAAGTTAAATCACATCATTAATTTAGACAAATCGGTAGAGAAATGGGAGATGCGAATTTTTATCAGGAAATTCTTCTCACCACCTTCAATAGTGTAAACTGATGGGACAAATATACCATTTACAACAGCATATTTTTCATATTTCATTTTTGCTTTGATATTACCGGTATCGGAAATCATCAAAATCTTATCTAAATGTACAGGACTTCCTTTAAAAATATATTGAACTTTTTCCCCTCTTTGGGATAAGAATTCTATCGTATGATTATCCTGTATTTCTTCTATTTGGCTGGTTTTAAACAGCGGTATGCCCAGTAGAATCCTTCTCAATTCCCCAAATGTCAACGCTGCGAAGGGATAATCCTCAAACTCAACCGGCAGTTCATACCCCGAATAAAATTCACCCGATCTCTGAAGCCAAATCGAATATTCGTCTCCATCCAGAGAAACTTCAGCAAATTTTCTTCCAATAGGGTCAGTGAGTTGAATGTACAAACTATCTATTGTCCTAAATTGAAATTTTACGGAAAGCGTAAGATTTATTTCATCAGAATCTATTGTTAAACGTCCAATTTCAGAAAGGAATCTAAGATCTTTGATGGAATTCTCATGATTCCTTAAATCACTAATATTAAAAGTCCCATGCTTTATCTTTTTTGTTGATATAAATGCACATTCAGAAAATGTAATACACAGGATAATAGCCAATAAAAAAAGAATAAATACTTTATTCGGAAATCTTCTTTTTAAGATTCTCATTCTTAGAATCGATACTATAAGCACGTTTATAATACTCATTTGCTTTATCGTGTTTTTTTAATCTATAATATATATCACCGAGATGCTCCATTATTTCAGCATTATTTTTCTCGATTGAAAGTGATTTCTCAACATATATCAAAGCATCTTCAAATTTATCCTGCTTATATAGTATCCACCCTTTAGTATCAAGATAGGAAGCGTTTTCAGGATTTTTTTCAAGTGCTTTATTTACCATTTCCAATGCCTTGCCAAGATTCTCGCCCCGAACAGCCAGGCTGTATGAATAATTATTTAACGCTATATCATCATCTGGGCTATCCATGATAATTCTTTCATACAGACTATCCGAAAGATTATACTTTTTACATGTATCCCACACAGCCGCAAGAATATGACGCCCCTGAGTATTTTGGGGATCAAGCTTAAGCGTTTCAATTAATGACACTTCAGCTTCATCATATCTTTCTAAGTAATTTAAAGCGGTACCTTTTATTAATAGTAATATTGGATCTTCAGGGAATTTTGATATAACAGAATCCAGCAAATTTACTACACCTTCATATTTATCATTTCTCATTAAAAGTAAGGACAGATTAATGTAACTGGCTTTCCTATCTGGATATTCCTTAATAAATAGCTCTAAAAAATCTTTTGCCTCTTCATATCTATTACTTCTCGAAAGGATTTCTCCTAATATCTCGCGAATTTCGAGATCGTTTGGTACTTTAATTATAAGTTTCTTATAAATATCAATAGCGGTATCAAAATCATTTTTCACTATTGACAACTCAGACCGGCTCTTAAGATATCTCAGGTTTTCTGGATTTTGCTTAATCAATAAGTCATAGTAGTAAATGGCTTTTTCTAAATCTTTACTTATAATCGAAATTTCTGCAGCCTTTTCCAAAGCCTCACTCTGGGTTGAATCCTTTTTAAAAATCGATTCATAAATTTCAAGTGCTTTGGGTATTTTATTAATTTTCAGGTAAATAATAGCAAGTTGGTATTGAATTTCAGGGTCATCAGGCTTGGCTCTGTTTAAAACCTCATATTCTCTCTCGGCTTTTTCAGTTTTACCAGAAAGAAAATAGACCTGTGCTAGAATCTCTCTTGCTTCATAATCAGTACTATCTAATCTAATTGCATTCTCCAGAGCTCTTATACCATTATCAATCTTCCCAAGGTTAATATATGCTTTCCCAAGAGATACATATATTGTAGAAGAGGTAGTATCATACTGCAGAGCATCCAAATACTCTATAACAGCCATAGCATAGTCGCCCTGGAGTGAATATGTTTCCCCATCCATGAAATGCTGAATAGCCCTGGAATTATACGATTTGCTTTCTTTGGATTTAATATCCGTCGTTTGAGGCTTTATCTTCGATTTACTTAACTGCTGCTGACTTGCACACCATGGAATAAATGAGAATGCCATTACAGCAAAAACCGAAATAGCTATATTTACCTTAACCTTGTTATTCACGAGTCTCTCTTGATTTCTCGATTATATTGAATGAATAGGCGATGGATTCGTTTCCAAAAACAGGAGAACGTACAACCTCTTAAGTATAAATAAGTAGATAATAGTAACCGTTCACGGTTAGAAATTAGAAATTGGAAATTAGTCCCGAGCTTATCGGGATCATAATTTAGTACTGTTGATAAACGCATTCAATTTGGGTCCAAGTTTTTCCCCAACGGGACTCTCCAAAGGAGTCCGTTGTGACCTGCGGAGCAATTACTTTTTGATATCGTGATGCATCTGAATCAGATAAAACTTTTCTCCTGATGAGTTTCCGTAACCATGATTTGGTTTCTTCAAGAGATCCCCTTGAATATATATAAAACTTTTTTCTGTCAGAGGGAGTATATCTCCCATAACCTTCGGCTATATTCGCTGCTATACTGTCAGATGATCGTATTATCTGATAACCTATAGTGTTTTGAACTTTTTTATTCCACTTGTCAAAGTCGAACCAAACCATATCTGACAACTCTTCTGCCAGTTTATAAACATCTAACTCATAGACTCTTTTCATTTCTTTTTCTAATTTCTAATTTCTCCCGCAGGGATGCCTTTGGCACAATTTCCGTGAACGGTTAAAGATAATATTTATTTATAAATCTCACTTCTATTGCACTTACAAACCTTTATCATTCTCTCTTTGAATCGCACCGTATTATTTTCTGGATTACTAACTGTGCTAATATGCTTTACAATCTCGATTGCTTCTCCACACACCGGGCAATGTATTTTAAAATCAACTGACGCTTTTGCCACCTTTGCAGCAAAACCTCCCCTGGATCTTTTAGCCATTTTCAATACTCCTTTAAGATTCTAATTCATGATCATATATTGTAACTTTGTTACCACCATTTCTTTTAGACTGGTACATTGCCATATCTGCATTTGCAATGACAGTTTGAAGATCATCACCATCAGCCGGATATTCAGATATGCCTATACTAATAGTCATCTTTTCTCTCATTCCATCCTTTTCAAACAAGAAACTTTGAATATTACTCCGTATTCGTTCAGCAGTATTATAACAACCCTTTTTATCAGAATTAATCAAAATTACTGCGAACTCCTCACCACCATACCGAGCAACAGCATCAACTGTTCGTACACTTCCGCGGATAATATTTGAAATCTTTTTTAACACAAAATCACCGTGTAGATGTCCATAAGTATCATTAATACGTTTGAATTTATCCAGATCAAGAATGAATAAGGTTAAAGTACTTCCATAACGACGACATCTATCGATTTCAACCTGTAACCTTTCCTTAAACGCTCTGTGATTCTGGATCCCTGTCAACCCATCAATCATTGCAAGTTCTTTCATCGATCGATATATAGTCATCCGATTTATTATTTCACTTAAATTTTTCCCTAGAAATTTCAATGTCTTAGCTACTTCAGGCAAAAAATTCCCAGCACTAAAACTTTCTAAAAGCAATCCCCCAAATCGCTTTCTCCCAACCATAAGAGGAACACCCAGACAAGAACGGAAAGGGAATGATTCTTTATCTCCATCTTGAAACCTGAATTCAATATCCGATTCGTCATAATCCGAAACCATTACAGGTTGACCCTTAATGATCAAATTCTCCCAAAGACTTCCCACTATTTTTATCTTATGTCCAATACTATAATCAGCTTCGTATCCATCAACATATTCAATTAACAATTCTTGATTCTCTTCATTTTTCAGAATTGCTAATGTGAGTTTATCAAAATCAAGGAATTTTCGACATATATTAGCAACAACTTTGTAAAAATCTAACTGGTCAACTCCCAAAGATAAATCTGTATTCAATTTATTAATATCCTGGAAAAATTGTATTTGATTTTTTTGCCTATCAATAACGTCAATCTGCCAAACAGAAGTTGAAAACATATTAGTAAACGAGGAAGCAAGCTCAATATCGTCCTCTCCCCATGCCTCTTCATCAACACTGTCCAAGCCTAAAAATCCAACAAATTGTGCTTTTGACATTCCAATCGGAATAATCATTAAAGAACCTACTCTGGGAATAACTTTATAAAAAACGAGCTTTCCCTCATCTAACTCACTAGCGCTATAGTTTATCGGTTGTGCATTTAAATGATATTCACCAAAGAGTGAACCTTCTGCTTGAAATTGCTCAGTAAGATTAACATCAACAGAAGAATAGAAATCCTGAAGTGTATAGTGACTTTTGTTTTCGTTAAATAAATAGACAAAAGCTGTCTGTGCCATAAGTGAAGATTGAACAAGCTTCAATATCTGCTTAGTCATCTTTTGGTAATTTTTCTCAGGGTCAATTGGAAGACTTAATCCTAAACCCCTCGCATTTTCAGTATTGGAATCAGCTCTCGATTTCTCCGATACCTCTGCTCTTTCTAATTCTGAATATTTAGAATGCCAATTGTTCAATTCAACAAGAATGAAAATAGTAAAAGATAGAATCGCGATAAAAACAAGAATTCTAAAAACCCATTGAAATGCAACAGGTATATTCCCCATTAATTCTATCCGCGGGTAAACAAAAAATAAAAATAAAACAATAATTAAAACTAAACTTATAATCCAAATCTTTTTTAAACTACTCATACATCTCCATTCACAAAGTAGTCTAAAATACTATTAACTTTATGTAAAATCAATGTTAAATAAAAGATGATGGAAATTTATTAATTAGATTAACGCTGGTCTTTGACAGTTTTTATTCTATCTTGAAGGCTTTTATCAGGTGTTTGCTCCTGTCTCTGTCCCTGATAATATTTCATTCGAGAAGAATCAACATCTGACTTCTCGTCATTAGACGAAACGTACTGACCCTGAGAGACTTGACCCGCAGGAACAGTGGAATGAGGAGAATTAGGCGACATTTTCTGAATTTGCTCCTGGACAATCGGAGGTGCAACAGCCGTTGAGCTACCATATTTTTGATATCTGAAAATAAAAAAACTCGCAACAACTATAAGAAGAGCGGCAGCAAAACCATAAGCGAAAGATGGTATTTTATTAAGGGAAAAAGCCTTTTTTTGTGATGATTGAATACGTGCATTGCGGTCTGCCAGAATCCTATCTTTAAGTTTTAGCATAAAATCATCACTAACAGCAACTTTAGTAAAACTACTCATACTTTTCTTGATATTCAAAATTGATTGAAATAGTGCTTTACAGGATGAACAGTTCTCTAAATGTTCCTCAACACGTTTTCTGTTGTGAAAAGAAATCTCTTTATCAACATAGTCTGATATATAATTTTTAAACTGGTAACAACTTATCATATATTTGCGTTGCCTCCATATTAATTTTCATTTCCTTTTTAATTGTTCAAGTTCCTCTTGTAAACGTAAACGAGCACGGTTTATTCTTGATTTCACAGTTCCCAATGGCGCATTGATTATATTACTAATTTCTTCATAAGAAAGTTCCTGAATATCTCTTAAAATGATTGCCGTTCTAAAATGTTCCGGTAATTTTTGAATAGCTCGTTGAATTATGCGTTCGTCAAACTGCCTCTCAATTTTATTTTCCGGTTTTCTATCCTTAGAAGGAAAATCCATATCCTTTTTCTCCGGCCCCATCCTGGAAAAGAAAAACATCTTTCGATTACGGCGTTTACGAAGGACAGTTTTCGCTAAATTCCCTGTTATCGTATAAATCCACGTAGAGAATTTAGCTATTTCTCTATAAGCATGCCTATTTTGATAAACTTTTAAAAAAGTATCCTGAACAATGTCTTCAGATTCCTCTTTATCTAAAACAAACCTGTAAGCAAAGTTCATTAATCTATTAGAATAACGATATACAATTTCCTCAAAGGCTTCTTCATCACCAGCCTGAAACCTGCGAATTAATTCCTCATCAGTAAGTTTAAATCTATTTCCCATCTTTCCTTTTCTTTGAGCTAATTATTTCGTACAATAATGGTATCATCAGTTCCTCAGTTGATAAATTAACAGATTTTGACTTCAAATCCACATCCGTTAATCTATTAATAATAAATCCAAAATCACAATTTTTATAATTTTCATAACCCTTTCTATATTTAAGTATTTTCCATTTTTCCCACGGTTTTACTTCAGAATATTTTATGTGAACCTTAGGGTAAGCCCAAACGTTTACAAAATAGTTATAGAGAGACGAAACAAAATACGGTACTTTAACTCCTGTCTCAATAAGCGCCATACAAATATCTATTGAATTGTAAAGATCACAATTACCAACGGCATCGATAAAATCTGACATTTGATATTTTTTAGATCCGCCAACAATAAAACGTATATCGTCCGCATTAATTGATTTCCTCTCTCCAATATAAAGTAAAACTTTCTCTAATTCTGAAAAAGTGTGAGACAGGGAATCATCCGTCGAAGAAACTAAAAGTTCAAGTGCATCCGGTGCAAGCTTATAGCCTTTCTTCTCAAGATACCTGAACACAATTCCGGGGAAAGATCCTGGTTGGGGTGTCCAGACAGAAATAACCCTGGATTTTCTTTTCAAAGACTCGATAAACTTAGAATATTTTTGCCCAACCGCTGCTAATATCAGCAGTGTGTTTACATCAGGATTATCGAGATATTGCAATAATTGTTTCCTGACAGGAATTGAAATTTGATTTATGTTTTTATAAATAACTATTTGCCGGGAAGAAAACATTCCAACACTCACCAAACTTTGAATAAATGAGTCATCGGTTTTTTCACCACCGTAAAATATTTTTCGATCAGGCAAGCCTCCAGTTTTAGTGAAGGATTGACAAATCGCCTTTATCGCTTCCTCCTGCAAAAAAAAATCGTCGCCGTATATAAAATACGTCGGCTTAATTCCTCCTTTTTCTATTAAATCAAGTTCTTCAAAATAAGTTGGGATATTAATTTTCTTAAAGTTTCCTATCTATTCACATCTTCTATTTTCTTTTATTTTACCTCAAGAATGTTAACCCTACTACGTCATTTATTGTTTTTCTATACAATATGTTGTTTGTATACGTTAATATTAACCTAACATATAGTGCTATATATTAAAAGTTACCTCGTAGGGTTAAAACAAACAAACCCCCTAAAAAGCAATATGGTGCAAACCAGCTGAATTTCCCACTTTGCAAAACTCTAAGCAGAAAACGAATGGCAATATATCCAATAATGAATGATGCGACCAAACCAACTAATAGTACTCCCAATTGTATCCCTATAGTATTTGCAGTAAAAAAATCCCCAATCTGCAATACCATTGAACCTAAAATTGCCGGAACAGCCAGTAAAAATGAAAATCTTGCTGATTCAACTCTTGAAACTCCCTGAAAGAGACCTGTACTAATTGTAGAGCCAGAACGAGAAATACCGGGCAGAATTGCAAACATCTGAGCAACACCTATTAGTAATGCTTTACCAATGCTCAATGATTTTCCTTCTATCTTTACAAATCTTGTAGATAATAGAATCAATCCCGTTATAATCAGAGTTATACCAACAAGACCGACATTATGGAATATTGAAGTGATAAAATCTTTCAGAAATAATCCAGCAAAAACAGCAGGAATCGTCCCTATAATTACAAATACACTTAACCTAAAATACGAATCACTCTTAAACGTATATCCAATATCTTTATGAGTAATACCTCTTACAAAACTCTTTATCATTTTCCATAAATCAAGATAATAGACGGCGATCACGCTAAGCAGTGTTCCAAAATGAACAAATATCTCAAAAGATATATTTTCTGATGATATTCCGAACAGCTTTTGAAAAATAACAAGATGCCCCGAACTACTAATCGGCAAAAACTCCGTTAAACCTTGAACAATTCCGAGTATGAAAGATTCTAAATAAGTCATACTGTTGTAAAAACCTCCAGGTACATTCTTGCTATTATACTTTTAGAAAAACTCATCTTAACAAAATTGGTACAAATTTATCCTTTCAACGTCGGTTTATCAAGGATAGTTTTTTACTCTTTACTTTCATTAGTCTTGATATTCTCAATATTCTTCCCAAATATTCAATATGTTTAAAGTGTGCCTAATTCAACCATCTATTGAAGACTTCTACACAACTTCTATTCGCAATATTCCTGATTGCCTGCATTCCCGGCTTTTCATCGTAAGACAGATATGCCACCAAATCCTGGTCGTTTTTAAGGAATACGATAAACTCCTACTTCTTTATCACGTAAGGAACCCAACAGGAGTATCCAACGGAGTCCTTCGTGACCTACGGCAAGTAGTTTGTGACTTTATAGACAGACTCTAAATAGAAATAGATAGGTTAGAAATATCATAAAATGTCGAAATTGCATACCTTATTTCCTAAGTTTGATCTTCAGATTCAAAAATGTTATCAAACAGGATATCTAAAAATATAATGGTATAATCAAGTTATAATTATCTATTGCTGAAAAACATTGAACGTTACACTAACCCCATTAAAAGCAGAAAAAACACCCAGTCCATTCTCAATATTTGTCAACGGTTCATTGAGATCACGTGAGTCCTGATCCCTTGACTCGTACAAATCGACATATTCCTGGTTCACTTTATATACAGTAATACAATGCCTACCCAGATGAGTGATTGACGGCATACGAATTCTATAATAATTATCGCTAATCGGTGGGAAGACAAAGTGTCGAAGTCTTTCAGGCATCCAGGAATTTATTGCTGTTGGATTCTCCTCTACATTTTTCAAAGTCACATAGTAAAATGCGTTCTCTTCATTGTCCCACGTTATAGTAACTTCTCTATTCTCTGATTCTCGCCATTCCCAAAGACTTTCTCTATTTTCAAAGTCAGGTAAGGTCATCACCGAGGATGATATACTTACATTTGTTGGAGGTTCTGGGACTATTGTCTGTGCTGTTATAAATTTATTATTTCGTTCTACTTCAATCGTAAACTCGTTACCTGCTTCAATAGTCAGGTCGTCACCGCTGTAGTTATAGTAACCGCTGTCTCCCGGGGATGGTTCACAGTCGTAGCGTTGTCCGTTTTTTATCAAGGTTACCGTAGCATCGTTGATCGGTGGAGCATCAGTGGTATCTGCATTCAGGGGGACGGTAGATGTGAGTTTAATGCTTGTCACTGGCTCCCCGGCATACAAATAAGCCCATACAACAATAAGTTCTTCTTCTGAAATTAATGGGCTGTGTTCCGTACATCCGAAAAATAAAAGTAATCCGAAAAAAATGAGCAATAATTTTTGTTTCTTCATTTTGTTGCCTCTTTTATATGAAAGTCTTTAAGTGACTACACTTTATAGCAATCTCGATGTCATTGGTTATTCAATAGTCATTCAATTGTAGAATGACAGCGAAGCGAATGACAACAAAATACTCCATTACTCCAGAGATCTTACGGTTCATCTTTTCCCAACGGGACTCCTGCTAGAGCATGTTTCGTTTTGGGGAAAAATCATGGGTGTTATTTATTTCAAATTAGCTTTGATAAAAAGCGTTGGTGTGAACCCAAGCATGAGAATGTCAGATACAATAATAGGCGTTACATCCAGGTCATAGTCCCGATAAGACACATTATCATGGTTATAGACGTTGTAAATTGATAGTCCTATATCCCAGTTAAAACTACCATACTCAAATTTTTTGGATACACTCAAGTCCAGACGATGATAGTCGGGAAGACGATATGCGTTTTTATCTCCAACATGGATATAACTTAGTTCCTCACCGTCAAGCATTTCTAAAAAATATTGGCTTTCTGGTGCTGTATAGGCATTTCCAGTGCTGTACATCCAGGTTGATGAGAAATTCCAGGAACCCCATTTGTAAGACCCAATAATCTTGATTTCATGAGTCCTGTCATGACTCGCTGGAAATGGATCCCCGTTATTCAATTTAGGAAATGTATGATCCACTTTTGCTAAAGTATAACACACCCAACCTGTGAGAGCGCCGAACTTTTTCTGAGCGAGGAATTCTATTCCTTTAGAAATACCGCTGCCGAAGAAGAAGTAGTTTAGATAATCGGATTTATCTTGAAAGCGTCTTGTAAATTCAACGAGATTATCCATAGTTTTGTAATACGCTTCAACATCAATAAGATAATTGCGAGTTTCATAACTTATTCCAAGGATGGTATGCTCAGAAAAACCGGGGATTAAGTTTTCATCTGCTGACAACCAGAAGTCGTTACTACCCTGCAGGACATTTTCATTCGTAATGTTATTGATAAACTGGTAGTAATATCCCCAGGCACCTTTTAATTTGATCTTTTCTGTCAGGTACCAACCGAATGAAAGACGCGGAGCATGATAAAACGCATCGGTTTGATCATGATGGGTACTTCTTAATCCAATCGTGATATCCAGAGTGGGAATGATTTTCCATTTGTCCTGTACGTATCCGCTAGTTGAAAGAGATTTTGAGTGCATGTCTAGAATATTTATAGTATCTCGAACTGTAGCTTTATAATCAGTTCCGACCCTGGAGATAAATGTTCCGAAATCTAATCTATGAGATTTGCTCAATTGCAGCTGATTGTCAAATCGAAAGGTAAAATCATTGACCGTATTGAATTCGTCTTGAGCAAATGTACCCAATCCCCTGGCGGCTCCTGTACTGGTATCAACGCCGACTACATTTGATCCTCCAAAGCTCAGGTCTCGTTTATAATTGCTGGTATAAATAGAGTTTGAGATTAATAGATTAGAAAATAATCTTCCTTTCCATTGATGTGCCCATTTAAAACTACCCCCGATGTTGCCCCAATCCGTGAGGTTTTCATCAATGCGCGTTTCGAATTCCATTCCACTCTGATTCATAAACCCAAACCCACCAGCGTTTAGTTCCCTGGATTTATCCAGATAATCTTTACCGGAATAAAAACTCAAACTGAGGAAATCACATTCTGTCGGATTTAATGACAGTTTGTTGTTCAAATCGTAATAATAAAAGCTGGGAACTACCTCCTGCTGAAAAGCGCCTCCTCGCATACCGCCGCCGGGTCCAGAAGGCTGTGAGCCTGTACTTGCCTCTTCTCCAGTAACATACTCGTAAATGCTGTTATAAAAAGGACTTTGCAGTATATCTGTATAAGAGCGTCTGACAGTAATGAGCCACGCTCCCCGTTCATCAAATAAAGGTGTCTCAAAAAACAAATTAGCTGATAGTAAATTTGCACCAAAACTTAATTGTCTAATATCACCACCTCTCTTTCCAGTTAGTTCTACCACACTGGATAGTCGCCCGCCATATTTAGCTGGAAATCCACCTTTATATACTTGAACATCCTTAATAGCATCCGCATTGAAAGCACTGAACATACCAAAAAAATGATCCACGTGATATATGGTCATTCCATCAAGAATTACCATATTCTGATCGGGTGTGCCACCACGGATATATAGTCCAGCTTTCCCATCGCCTACGCCGCTAATTCCCGGTAAGAGCTGAAGGGAACGAAAAATATCTATTTCCCCAAATACTGGTAATACCTGTAAATCACGAGGAGAAATAGTTAATTGGCTTACATTTTCGGAGCTTTTAAAAACTTCATAAGTTTCAGCTGTTACTACAACTTGATCCAATTCAATTGCTTTCGGCTCCACCTCAATCCTTAATATTTCTGGTTTTTTTGGATTATTATCTATTAGCACTTCCTTCTTTTTATACCCAATAAAAGAAACTTGAAGCGTACAGATACCGGTTGGAGCATTTACGATTACAAAGTAGCCATCCGAATTTGTTGCCGCTCCCTGGTTTTTTCCTATCAACACGACATTTGCATAAGGGAGAGTTTCTCCGCTTTTTGCATCCTTTACATAGCCTTTTATATCATTGTAATGTTTATCTTCTGCCAGAAGAGTAGGTATGCAAAACAGGATAACTATCGTTATTATCACCAAAGCATTAAGACACAAAGGATTTCTATTTATTACTCTCGGAAGTAATTTATAGGGCATAATTGTTCTAATCTATTTTTTATATTAGAAAAAAGCACATTAATCTTGAACAGAGGTGTTTTCAGAAGAAATATTCACTTTTACCCAGCATTTTAATTGTTCTGGCATCTGGCGTCCTATTCCTCCTGAAGGTCCACCACCCATACCGCCAGGTCTACCGCCGCCAGGCATACCGCCACCGCCAGGCATACCACCACCTCGATCTCTATCGCCCGTCATCTCTGGAATATCCAATTTCGCCGTTTCGAATCCTATGCTTATTTCGCTTCCAGGTGATGTTTTAATAGCATCAGGATGTTTGGGAGTTTGAGTTAGAGGTATTTTCATCTCATACACTAATTGACGTTGAGAACGTCCCAGTTTAACTTGAATTCCTTGATTATTCAAGATTGGAATGATCATAATATCACCTTTTTTGGGTCCAAGGAGTTCAAAGTGTGTTTGAGTGTTTTCAAATAAGTCCATTTGATCATCAAAGCGTTTTTTTTCGTCTCTGTTGAAATTCCTTTCTCCCATCATATCCCTCATCATAAACATGTCGTCTTGTTTCATACCAATGGGATATTTTATTCCAAATGTTTTATGGTTTTTACCTTCTGGATCGAACCAGACTGTAAAGCCAGATCTCATAATCTGCGACATAACCCCACGATCTAATGATACTAAACATAGATATAAATCAGAATCATCATTGGCTACCCCGGTAGCGATCTTTTCATCTTTGAGTAAATGTAAGTCATTCTCCCAATCATTATAATAACCATCAATAGTTATTTCACTATCTTTCCAGGTGCTGTTTATTTCATCTTGTTTGCATCTACTCAAAAAGATGATAGAAATTATTGAGGTAAACAAAAAAATGAAGTTTTTAATTCGTTTTGTTCTCATCTTATTTCTCCTCTTATTAGTGTTACTTCATAGCTTTTCTTATTGTTAAATAACTCATCCAGCCAAAATATTCCATTCCCTTCATTAAACTCGTTATAGAATCAAGTTCACAATCTCTTCAGAAGTTCCTCTTTCTTCATCTGGAATTCCAAACCGTTGAGAACCTTATTCTCCTTCAGTTCAAATAACCGCTCAATAAAAGAGAGGATCTCCATCCCATCTTGGGACGACGCAGCCGGTTTTCCGATTCGCTTGAGGAGTTCACTCTTCTTTCTTGCGAATTCACTCTCTGTGAGGATGCCAGCTTCCTCCATTGCCCTCAGTTTCTCAACCGTAGTGTCAAAAGCATCAACATTGTAGATCTTGAGATTTATTTCTTCAGGAATGTCCTACTCTTTTAATTCACTCGGCTTTTTGTTCTTACTCAAATCAGCATCTGTTTTTTCAGGCTTTTCTTCTGCTGGTACAAACTGACCAATCTTATCTAATAGTCGTTTCTTAGTCTTTGCATATTCTTTCTCAGTTAACAGGTCTTCATCTTTCATGGCCTTTAGTTTTTCGATTTGTACTAAGATCGAATCTGCATCAGGCAAAACAATATCTTCTTGATGAACGATAATCGTTCGATAGGGATAAAAATCGTAATACGACGGATCCAAGAAAGGATCATAATACCACGGACCCCAGAAAGGATCATAATAACCATACCGACTATATCTAAATCCTACGCCGAAATAGACATTGCGAGCCGGGCGATAAAATCTATGACCATGCCTTAGATGACCTCTGCCACCACCGTGATGTTGAGCAAAAGTAACATCCGGTTGTGCCATAAAAACAACTATCATTACACTCACTAACATTGAAAAAAGGCTTAATTTCTTCATTTTCGTATTCCTCCAATTTTAGATTAGTTTTTTCAAATTCCTTACTTCGTTGTAAAAGTTGGAAAATTCACTATTAATGAATTCAACTTTTAGCGAGTTTTCGTCCATATTTCTAATTTCGAAAGTTAAGGTGCTCTTCGATTTTTTGTGATCTAATTTGATGAGATCCTTTCACCTTCAGATAGGCTGAAAATACCAGGTCATCTGTGGTAATGTGATTGTTTTTTATTTGATTTGATGTCTCATTCATATCCATTTAACTTATCACCACCTTTTTACAACATTTCTGTTTATTCATAAATATCTCTTTTATACATTTATTAGACAAAACTATCGTTTGTTTTATTCCCGCTGCTATCATGATGACTCTTTGATAGATTATGATTTCAGAATTGTGAATTAGAAAATTTCACAGATTGAAAACGGTGGCAGGATTACACTGAAAACAGGCATTTTTTAAGATTGCTTAGTCTTTGCCAAAATAAATCTAAAACTGTTTATTGAGCATTCCCTTGAATCTCATTCTCTTCGAAAGGTGGTGGCTCTGGAAATGGCGGGCGTTTCCTATGAAAAGGGGGACGCTTTCCTGGAAAAGGCGGTGGACCTTCCTCAAAAGGACCTTCAAAAGGACGGCGTTTTTTAGCCCCATCAATGAACCGATTGAAGCGTTCTAACTGATCAGGATTTAATAAAGGAGATAATTTAGTTTTTAGCGAATCCAGATTTTTCACTAGCATCAGATGATGCTGTTCGCTTATTTCACGAAGCTTTTTGGTATTATCTAAAAGTATCTGATAGATTTCCTTTTCCTGATCAGGATCAGGCTGAATGATATGTCCTAAAAATGATTCAAGTCCTCCCTCTTTTCTGATACGCTCAAATTGCCTGTGGTGCTGGAAACGTAAATAAGCCCCAGAACAAAAAAAACCAATTATGATGCCAATCAGTAAAACCGCAATGATTATAATAGTTGTTTTTGTTTCTACTCTCATAATTCTTTACTCCTCAACTAAACAACTTAATGGGTCCGTTATTTCCACTATCGTAACTCCCGGCATACCCAGCATTTTCGATAGGGATAGGTAATCGCTTTTAATGGCATTATAGGATAACAGAAAAATAACAATAAAGCCTGCAATCAGAGCTAGGCGACGGAATCGAAATAAAAGCAAACTCAAAAAAAACTCCTCGTGACTTTCCTTTTCACGAAAAGCGGCGATTTTATTCATCACGCGTTCAGCAAACCAGGGTTTAAAAGATTTAACAGCCGTTTTGGCTATTGTATTCTGCATGGAGGCTATAAGCTGTTTTTCTTTTCTCAACTCTTCTGATTCAGCCAATGCTTCTTCAAGAATCTTTTGCTTATCCTTGGTTAACTGTCTATCAAATGATAAATAGAGCAGATCGATAAATTTTTTCTCTACCATATTTCCTCCTTGTATGGTAATAGTAATTCCATCATTTTCTTTTTAGCCCGCGCCAGGCGTGAAAGCACGGTTCCAACTGGAACTTTTAAGATTTTTGCAGTTTCTGTTGTTGAATATCCATCTATCAAACGCAAAACCAGCGCAGAGCGAAAATCTGTTTTTAATTGACCAATTGCCCATTGAATAAGTTCCTTATTTTTATTATTAATATTGTTTAAGTCTTCAAGCGGAATTTCATTCAATTTTTCTTCTTTTTTAGTTACGAGATGTATTGATCTTCGCTTCATGCGTTTGATTTCATTCAACGAAAGGTTAATTGCGATACGTGTTATATATGTACCCACTGATGACTCTCCGCGGAACTTATTGAGGTTTTTATAAAAGCGGATAAAGGTCTCCTGACCCACATCATCTGCCTCTGGACAATTCCCAAGCATACCAATAATCGTAGCCGCTACGCGTGATTCATAACGTTTAATGAGTTCCCTGAAAGCATTGTCATCTCCTGAACGACCGGCTTCAACAAGTTGATTATCTGTCAATATTTTCGGCTCTCCAATACTTTCACACTTGTTAGACAATATTTTTGTCAATAATATTCCAAAAATTCGGTTTTTTCAAAGATTTTGTAGCGATGATGAATTAGTTCTCAATGTATCCGTATAAAAATGCTTCAGGCAAAAAGTACAGATTTTTGGGAATAAAACTATCAAAAACCTTGTCTAATAGGTGAGTTTTATAGGCAAAAATTGAAGATTGTAAGATAAAAAGTAAAAGGCAGAAATGAAGAAAAAAAAATTAATTATTGGAATAATTGCAATTATAGCCGTTGTTATTTTTTTTGTTTTATTACTAAAAGACTCTGAACCAGAGAGTCAATACAGTTTTGTAGAAATTGAGCGTGGTGATCTGGAAAATATCGTATCCAGCACAGGTACATTAAACCCTGTCAGAACTGTGGAGGTTGGCACTCAGGTTTCCGGAATTATTAATGAACTATTTGTTGATTTTAACGATAATGTCAAAAAAGGTCAGGTTCTGGCAATTCTGGACACCGTTAAACTTGCTGGGTCAATTCGGGAAGCTAAAAGCGGATTAATTCGGGCAGAAGCTCAATACGATCAATCTATATACAACTACAATCGTAATAAAGATTTGTTTGAACAACATCTAGTCTCCGAGTTGGAATTCAAAGCATCAGAAACTGAAAAGAGGACGGCTTATGCTTCCTTACTGACATCAAAAATTACCTTAGAGCGTGCGGAAACAAATATGAAGTATGCTGTGGTAAAATCACCGATTGACGGTAAAGTAATTCATAGAAGCGTTGAACCAGGTCAGACAGTGGCTGCCAGCTTCCAAACCCCGACACTTTTTCTGATTGCGGAGGACCTATCGAAAATGGAAATTCACGCCGATGTCGATGAGAGCGATGTTGGTCAAGTTAAAGAAGGACAACCAGTCCGGTTTACAGTTCAGGCTTATCCAGACAAAACATTTAATGGGAGGGTCAGACAAATATGGCTTCAGCCAACAACAATCCAGAATGTAGTCAATTATACAGTTGTGGTAGATGCAGCAAATGATGAGGGTTTTCTACTTCCCGGAATGACTGCTACTGTTGATTTTATAGTTGAGCATAGGCAGGATGTTTTACTTGTTCCAAACACTGCTCTTCGATTTCAACCGACAGAAGAGATGATCGCAAATGTCCGTAAAAACATTCATAACCGCTTTGATACACTTCCCGATTCAATTAGAGTGAGAAGAAGACAACCCGCAGAAATTCCTCAAGGAAAATTCGCTGAAAATCAGCCTAAACCTTCAAGTTTTAATGAAAATGTAATGAAAAATAGTGCCAGCCTCTGGTATATTGACGACGAAGGAAATTTTGCTGTAAGAAGGGTGAGAACCGGGATAACAAATGGAAAGATGACTGAAATTGTTTCAAACATTAGTATTTATAAAGGTATGAGAGTCATTAATGGACTCCTTAAATCATCAGAAAAGCAGTCTTCAGAACGTCGATCTGGTCCAGGATTTGGCAGACCTCCGTTTTAACCTAAATAATGCACCACGTATATGAGTGATGAGTTATCAACTATGAACTACCAACTCTGAACTACTTCTCAAATTAGCCTGTTTTTAAAATGAGATAAGGATTTTTTATGAGCAATGTAATTGACATAAATAGTATAACAAAAATTTATAAGATGGACGGCATTCAGGTTAATGCTCTCCAGGAAATAGATTTAGCAGTGGAAAGAGGTGAATTTCTTGCCATAATGGGACACTCGGGTTCTGGAAAATCTACCTTGATGAATATCCTGGGCTGTCTGGATCAACCAACTTCCGGAGACTACTTCCTTGATGGCATGAATGTTAATGCCCTCAGTAAAAACGAATACGCTGCTGTACGTAATCAGAAAATAGGATTCGTCTTTCAGATTTATAATTTATTGCCTCGAACATCTGCACTGGAAAATGTAGAGTTACCGCTTTTTTACAATCGAAAAGGACATATTAAAGACCCTAAGAAAGTAGCAATTGAAGCGCTTAAGCGTGTTGGACTTGCAGACCGAATGCATCATTTGCCCAGTCAACTTTCCGGGGGAGAGCAGCAGCGTGTCGCTATTGCCAGAGCACTGGTAAATCATCCTTCTATCATCTTAGCAGATGAACCCACTGGAAATCTTGATTCAAAGACTTCAATGGATGTCTTTTCCCTTTTTCAGGAACTAAATGATCAGGGAATTAGTGTCGTTCTCGTCACACATGAAAAGGATTTTGCAATATACGCTAAACGGATTGTTGAACTGCGAGATGGTCATATTCGTCGGGATGAGTTTGTAATCAACCGGAGAAATGCTAAAGACGACCTCGCAAATTTTAAGGATGATGATACGTAATGGTAAGTGCAATTGCTCAACGCAAAATGCAGAATGCAAAGTGAAAAATGCAAAGTGAAAGAAAGAATTTATCGGAGCGTTTATTAGAATTCGCAGCAAGTAGTGTTGAACTGGCGGTAAAATTAATAGGAACTCCTTTGAGTAATTTGCCTGTCTGCATCCGTAGGATAGGCAGGCATTTTGATATTTTTACCCCATTTTATAGTCATATATTTTCCATAAATAAGATGAATGGGTCCTTATTAAACGGGGTGAATTTTTCATTGAGGTTTGTGATAGAATGCAACGTAATATAAACCAGGAATGATATTATCTATTCTTTCATAGGGATTACTTGAAAGGAATAATAGGATGTTACAGTTTAAAAGTCTTTTAAAAGCCGCCCTTAAAAGTATTATAAAGAACAGGATGCGAAGCCTGCTTACATCTCTGGGGATTATTATTGGTGTCTGTGCAGTCATTGTAATGGTGGCTGTGGGGCAGGGTTCACAAGCCCAGATTGAGCAAAACATAGCTGCCTTGGGAACCAATCTCATTGTAATTTTCCCTGGAGTGAGCCGCTCAGGAGGAGTAAGTCGCGGAGCGGGCAGTTTTAACCGATTTACTTTAAATGACGTCGAAAAAATAGAGAAGGAAGCAACATTGATTAGTGCTATCTCTCCTATCGTTCGTAGCGGAGGACAAATTATCGGCGGAGGAAATAATTGGAATACTTCAATTTTTGGTGTTTCTACCGGGTATTTTACAGTTCGCGATTGGGAACTTAAGTACGGAGAAATTTTCACAGAAAGAGACATTAAGTTAAGAAAAAAAGTTGCGATACTGGGAAACACAGTAGCTGAAGAGCTTTTTCCTGGACAGGATCCCACAGGTGAGAGAGTCCGTATTCGTAATATTCCGTTCACAGTAGTCGGCGTCCTTAATGAAAAAGGACAGGGAGGCATGGGTTCAGATCAGGACGATATCATTATTTCTCCGTCCACAACTGTACTATACCGATTAAAGGGAAGGAGATGGATTGATATGATTAATGCCAGGGCAATATCCACCGACCGTTTGGATGATGCACAGGAGGAAATCCGCACTATTCTCAGAGAATCACATCGGTTAGAGCCAGGTGATGATGACGATTTTGTAATGAGAAATCAGGCAGAGATTACGGAAGCTGCATCAGAAACTTCAAGAGTTATGACTTCATTATTGGGAGCAGTTGCAGCTGTATCGTTGGTAGTAGGCGGGATCGGCATTATGAATATTATGCTGGTTTCCGTAACTGAGAGAACGCGTGAAATCGGAATTCGATTATCTGTAGGAGCAAGGAGCAGTGATATTCTTACCCAGTTTCTTGCTGAGGCTGTTGTACTCAGTATGTTTGGTGGAATAATAGGAATATTACTTGCCAGTTTCATATCCTTTATGCTGAATGAATTTACTGAGCTGCACACACTTGTCAATTCTGGTATTGTATTTCTTGCTTTTTTCTTTGCAGGTGTGGTTGGAGTGTTTTTTGGCTTCTATCCGGCTAAAAAAGCTGCAAACCTTAATCCAATTGATGCATTACGATACGAGTAATTTTACAATAGAGGATACTATGAAAACATTAAAAATAATATTTATCTCGACAATTCTATTGAGCATTATTTCTGCAAACGTTTTTCCCGAAATATTAACACTTGATAAATGTATTCAGAGAGCTACAGACGATAATCGTACGCTTATGCGAAGCGCTTTATCTTCTAAACAAGCAAAATTGAATACAAAATTAGCTTATTCAGTTTTATATCCTTCTATAGGTCTAAGTGCTTCAGAGGACAGTCGAAAAACGAACCTACCAAATGAAGATTGGGAGATGAAACGGGGGCTAAACGGTACAGTTCGTCAGAAAATTTACTCGCCTGGTATTTACTCAGATATTAGACTTTCAAAGATCAATGAAAAAATCGCAGATATTTCACAGAATGATATCCAGGCGCAGATAAGGAATGAAGTAGAAACAATCTATTTTAATATCCTGACAGCTGTGAATTTGATCTCAGTTTATAAACAAAATATTAATGTCGCTGAGGAGAATTTGAGAAAAATTCGCGCTATGTATAAGAATGGATTAAAGACTGAATCTGATATATTAAAGTCGGAAGTCCAGAAAGGAAGTTTTGAGTCTCAACTTATTAATGAAGAACAAAATTTGAGATCTAATAAACGAGAACTTAATATTCTTATGGGAAGAAATCCGGAGATAGATTTTTCAGTAGAAGTGATTGATGTTGAAAAAATTAATATTCCCGACTTTGAAACCGCTCAAAAAATAGTGATTGAGAAGAATCGACAGTTGAATATCCTTAACAAACAGAGGCTATCTCAAAATGTGTCATTGAGAATGGCAAAGGAATCATTTCTTCCAACAATTTCAGGTTCATATTCACTCAATCAGTCTGAGAATTATGTTGGGGGACATGATATAACTTCAAACAGTATTGGACTATCAGCAAGTTTTACACTTTTTGATGGATTTAGACGGAATCAAAATATCCAGAAGGAAAAAATTGAGATAAAGAATCTCGACTTTCAGATAGATGAAATGCAATGGAATCTTAAACAAAATCTCTTGTCTTTATATGAAGAGATAAATACATATGAAAAATTGTTGAAGATTTATAAGAAAAATCTCGATTCCGCATTAAAAGATTATGAATTAGTAAGCAGACAATATGAACTGGGTGCAAGCACAATTTTAGATCAAATGAATTCTCAACTTTCCGTAATAGAATCACAGGACAAACTAATAAAAATAAAATATTCAAGAAAAATTGTTGAATCACAAATCCGTTATCTATTAGGAAGTTAGAAAATAGTGGGAATTAATAATAGTCATTATAATTGTTATTATTTACTCAAGTTTCGCACATGCTAAATATATGATATTATGATCGGAGGCCCGTTCAGACGAATCGTATGATCTGGCGTAAGTACAATTAGAACATGGAAAATTAATATTAACTCCTCCGCAGGAGACCCTTTGGGTCGAAAGAGTGTGAGGTTTATAGCAATGGAAATAAATAAACATTTTAATCCTGCAGGGTTGATATGTTATTGGTGTATTTATATAATAATCAATTACATGTCACTCCCTCAACAAAGGCTCCTAATCCATAGGGTCTCCTTCGGAGCAGAGCTATCGGAGTTGGGGTTTGAGACCTCGATAATCTATGCCGAAGGCATCCCTTATATATTAAAAGTAGTGAAAAAGAAGAGAAGAAAAAAAAGAAAAAAAGAAAAGTTTATTAAATCCTCCTTTTTAATAAATTGTCAGAAGAGAAGGTGGCATCCCTGGGCTTCCCTCGAAGAGGTCCCATTGGGAGAGCCCGTCCCGTAGTGTCTTCCTTTCAGCCACAGGCGAATCTTCGATCTGTCAGGTAGAAGTCGAGGAATAACATGGTTCTTTGAAACCGCATTTATAAGGGTGCTTATGCCTGGCAAAATTGTAAGTTTATTAAAAGAGGAGGTTTTTGATGAATGAGTATTTTCTAGGTATTGATGCCCGAAGGATCCCTTTGGGACAAGTAAAGGCTATGCTGATTTTGTTCTTTTGGACTCAAAGAAAAGAATCGTTGAGGAAAATTTTTCCCAAAGGGATCCCTATGGGACAGCTCGACGATACCTTTGACGGACATGGTAAATTGTTTGAAATACTGTCATTGTTTGTTAAAGAACATTCTGAATCTATTGTTTATGCTGGAATTGTCTCAAAGAGATCCCGTTGGGAAGAGTACAGGTGGATATGAGAATAATTGGTATCATTCTTTGAGAAGATTTCAAAAAGACATTCCAATTCAAGTTGTCAGACTAAATCCGGTTGGTGTTAGTCATACAGGTAAATCAGAAATGAATAGAAACATTACAGATAAGATAAGTGCCAGAAACATAGCAATTCACCTGATTAATCATCAAGATAAAATTAACTACGAAAAAGAGTCGCTTTATTCCAGTTTTAAGAGGACAT
>Ga0307428_1000171_pt1 | contig 53180 bp, 55 predicted proteins | sample SalMarWE160240MG_FD_202161 | JGI IMG/M metagenome (GOLD analysis project Ga0307428, IMG submission 202161) | Salt marsh sediment microbial communities from the Plum Island Ecosystem LTER, Massachusetts, United States - WE1603-240 | ecosystem: Environmental > Aquatic > Marine > Intertidal zone >...
GGGAAATCTCCGGATCTTGCTCAATCGTCGCCTGGACCCGGTTTACCACATCTTTATTAAAGTATTGACCGCATATCTTCATGCCCTCTATGATATTCCATCTTTCCTCCCGTGTTAAGTGTGTCCAAATGTCTGCCCTTGAGGGGAGAGGACTAAGGTGGGGGTGAATCTTTTCCAGTCATTGCGAGTAATGAAGTGAAGAAGCAATCTCATTTTAAAAATAAATCCGTAGGACATACGTATCGACTGTCCTACGGATTTATTTTTTCTCCCCTAATCGGTCAATCGGCGAATTAAAAAATTTATTAAATTTTTTACTCCCGTCTAAAAACCTTACAATTTGGGAATAATATATATAAAAGGGATATCCAGTGAAAAATAAAAAAGGCTTTACCCTAATCGAAATATTAGTAGTAATATCTATCATTGGTGTATTAGCTTTAATGGGATTAAGAGTTTATAGTGACCAGCAAGGAAAAGCTAAAAATGCCATCGTTAAAGAAAATGCCGGAACAATTCAAACTTTAATTCAAGCCAATATGACGGATACTAATTATCTACAGGAGACACCTGCTGATAGAATTAATGCAGCTTTAGGTGGTATTACTAATGCCAGTGGTTGCCATAATCCTTACACTCGTGGAACAGGTAATATAAATGTTATTAAAGCTTCTGGAGATAAGCTTACTAATGGAAATGATATTGATTATGGTAAAGTTGCTATTGCTTCACCAGAAAAAAATGTATTTAAAATTCAAGGGTTAGATCAAGATGGAAAGTTACTTGGAACTGAATTACAGGCAAAAAAGTAAAAATAAATAGACATATTGTATCCCAAATATCATTTCTAAATAACCTTTATGTCATTCCTATAAAACTTGTACTTTTGAAAACGGATAACGTAAATTTATAGATCATAAAACCATAAGATAGTCATCTTTCCTATAATTTCTACTTTCCTCCCCCTAATTGGGGGGGAGGACTAAAGTGTGGGTGAAGTATCTTTCTTTACTAAATAGTAAATACTGACGACTAACGACTATTTTGACTGGCAGACCGATCAACTTATTATCTCAGTTAATTGGTAAATTGGAGAATTGGTAAATCAGACAATTAAAAAAATTTAAAATATTTTTTTACATATTGTCTAAAACCTTTCAAATTTGGGAATAATATAAATAGAAGAGAATAAAGGTAATTATAAAAAGTTGAAAAAGGCAAACTATCCAAAAGGATAGGGCGCAAAGTTATGGGTCTAAGGTAATAAATTGTTACTATGACTGCCAAACTACCAACTTTTGTTTTATCTAAATTCTATAAGAAAAAAATAACCTCCTGATGGGAGAGTAATAAAAGGAAGTGATTGATTCTAGAATAATAAAAAAAGTTGAAAAAGGCAAACTATCCAAAAGGATAGGGCGCAAAGTTTAGGTCTAAGGCACTTGTGGCTATGATTGTTAAACTACCGATTTTTTAAATGTAATTTTAATTATAAATTAAATGACTGGTAAACTGGAAAACCGGTTGACTAGCTAACTGAACAAGACTAGCAGGCCGGAAGACCGGTAGACTGGTCAACTAATTTTAAAAAAAGGAGGAAATTTAAAATGTATAGTTTAAGAAAAAGTAAAAAAGGTTTTACGTTAATTGAATTGATGGTCGTAGTGGCTATTATCGGCGTATTAGCTTTAATGGGATTAAGATTGTATTCTGGTCAACAAGATAAGGCTAAAAATGCTGTGCTTAAGGCTAATGTTGGAACAATTCAAACTCAAATTCAAAGTGAATTGGCAGATGATACACCTGGTGTCGTTGGTGGTAAATTGGGTACAATAATTGCCGACGCTCATATATATAATCCTTTTGGAACTGGTGGTGTTACCAATGATACTACCGGTCAACAAGAAGATAATGTGTTAGAATCTGCTGCAAATGATGGTGAAGTATTTGTTTTAATAAATGCCAGTGGTACAGGATTTACAATTAACGGAAAAGGTAAAGGTGGAGTTGACGTATATGATAATGATTTAGAAGCACTACAATAATTAAAAAGTATTTTTTAAATACAAAACTGGCTCCATATATATATTTGTATAGGGAGCCAGTTTTGTATTTTTAGATAAAATAAGAAAAAAATATGAAAATAGAAGAAAAAATATATATAGAAAATAATAATATTTATAAAAAACTAATGACGATAATACTGAAATTATTTTTATTAATTATTACATTATATGTAAATAAATATGTGTATAATTTCCGGGTAAATCAAGAAGCCTTTCTAAAATTATTTATTATTATTTTATTTGCTGCCTGGCTGATAAAAATAATAAATACCGAAAAATATTTTTTGCAAAAGACTAAATTGAACTTACCGGTTATTCTATTTACTTTAGTTATAGTTCTTTCTCTTTTTATCAGCAAGACAAAGATGGTAAGTTTACAGGAATTTATAATATTTTTATCTTATATATTAATATTTTTTTTGATAACCAATAATTTAAATAGGAAGGGTGATTTTAATTCATTTATTCATCTGTTTTTTATAGTCTCTCTTTTCGTTTCGATATATACCATTATGCAGTATTATGGTATAGACCCTTATTTAAAAGATTTACACAAATTGACTTCTACTATTGGTCAAAAAAATTGGATTTCCAATTACCTGGCGATGATTTTCCCGGTAATGTTTTTTTACTTTTTATTAGAGAAATTCAAGAGAAATAAGATAATATATTTTCTATTATTATCAATTTTGTATATCACTTTAATGATTTGCCAGAGCCGGGGAATATGGATTAGTATTAGTCTTACTCTGATATTTGCAATTTATATTATTTTTAAATTTAAACTTATCAATATATTTCAAGAAAATAAAAAATGGTTAATCTTATTAATGTTCATTTTTTTAATAATTACCATCATTTACTCCACCAACAATCCTTTAAACAAAAGTGCAATAACCGTTCCCCAGAGGGTAATATCTACCTTTGACGAGCAAGACCCATCCATTAATAGGCACCTGTTAAAATGGAAGATAACCCTTGATATGATTAAAGACAAACCAATATTTGGTTCGGGAATTGGTACATTTAAAATGAATTATTTAGATTATCAGGCTGATTTTTTAAAGGATAATCCATATTATATAAAATATTCCGAAAAGGCCAGAGAGGCTCATAATGAGTATTTACAGATGTGGGCGGAAATAGGGATAATCGGTTTGGTGATATTTATCGGAGTTATTCTGATATTTTATGGTTTAATAATAAATTATTTGAAAAAAGTTGATAATGATAAAGATAAAATAATTGTATTTGGGCTGGTTTTGGGTATTACCTGTTTTTTAATCCATTGCCTTTTTACTTTCCCCTTACATGTACCAGCTTTAGGGGTAACCTTTTTTACTTTAGTAGGATTAACTGTTATATACATCAGAAAGATAAATTTACTTAAAACTGATTCTGATAATAGACCAAAAGAATTAAAATTGAAAAATAAAGGGATAAAAATAGCTCTGACTATTCTTGTATTAGTCTTTATGATATGGGCAATTAATTTAGTAGCAGTAAAACCATATATTGCTGAAATACAATACTTTAATGGTATGAGGTACAGTGTGGATAGCAATTATAGTGAAGCATTACCTTATTTTGAGCATGCAGCATCATTAGATCCGTACAATGGAAGAATATTGCATGCCTTAGGTACAACTTATTATAATATGGGAATTCTGAACAAAGCGGAAGAAGCTTTACAAAGAACTACCAGATATCTGATTGATGCCAATACCTTTTATAATTTAGGTTTAGTCTATTACCAGGCGGGATTATTTTCTAAGGCAGAAGAAGAATTTAAATACGCTGTATGTCTTATGCCGAAATTTACTAAAGCTTATTATGATTTAGGGTATCTGTATTTTACTCAGGGGAAATATGATGATACCATAGAGCAGTGGAATAATATTTTAGAAATTGAACCTGATTTTTCCAATAAATACATTGTTTTAAATAATTTAGGAATGGTTTATGAGAAAAAAGAAATGCCAGATAAGGCCTTAGAATATTTTTTACAAGTCTTACAATTGGCACCGGAAGGCAGCCCTATAATTGAAGAGATAGAAGGGGAAATATATAATATTTATAAAAGTAAATTGTAGGATTAAGATAGGTATAGATTCCCATTCCCCGATCAGGTCGAGGACAGGTTTCGTGGGAATGACAAAAATGAGATGGATTCCCAATTTCTCGGGAATGACACTGGCGTGAATTGATTTTTTTGACAATAATGTTAACATATGTTAACATTATTTAACAGAGGTGAGATGTATGACAAAAATACTTTTAGGTGCACGATTACCTAAGACAGTAATTACCGAATTAAAACAATATTGTAAATCACATGGAATATTAATAAATCACTTTGTTTCTGAGGCAATTGCAAAAAAATTAAGAGAAGAAAAGGAATACGAAGAGGATATTGCTACTATAGAAGCCAGAAAAAATGAACCTACTATTAATGAAGAAGAATGGAAGGATTATCTAAAGAGCAGAGATATAAATGTTTAAGATTATTTTCAAGCAAAGTGTTATAAAAGATGTTAAAAAAATCTCTAAAAAAGACCTAAAAAAAATTGCAAATGATATTAAGATTCTAAAATTCGACCCTTTACCACCAGGTACAAAAAAGATAAAAAAGGGTAGAAAAAAATATTATAGAATAAGGCAGGGTAATTTTAGAGTAGGATATCGAATTGATTCATCTAAAAAGTTAGTTGAAATTATTTTTATAAAAGTAAGAAGTGAAAATACTTATTAATTAAAGATTAAGGGGGTATTATGTTTTTATCCAACAAACGTGGCATAGCTTTAATAGCAGTAATAATTTGGATTATTATTATTGGAGCAGGAGTTATTTATGGTCCCCGTCTCTACAATTGGTATGTTGAACAAAATGAAATAAAAATTATAGAATCAAATGTTGAGACAGTAGAAGATGAAATAAATTCATTAATAATAGATAAACACCCGGTGTATATCTGGAATGATATAGATAAAATAGTAAAATCATTAAGTATACGAAATCCTATTACCAAAGAAGCTCAAACTAAAAATGGTTGGAGCAGACCTGGTGATGTAGTTGTTTTTTTTGATGGAATAGATACCTTTACTATAGATGGTATTGGTCGAGGAAGCAAGCCTCTCAATTTAAATATTACGATTAGGAAATAAAAAATGGCGAATATAATGGATAATAACAAAAAAGAGTTTAATCGATGGTTTAGTCAAGCAAAACATGACTTTAAAGTAGCGCAGGATAATTTGGGTTTGAAAAATTATGATTGGGTATGTTTTCAGTCTCAGCAATCAACTGAAAAGGCTTTAAAAGCATTCCTTTTTCTGAAAGGTGAAAGAGGATTAATTACTCATTCAATATTTAATTTACTTAATTTTTGCAAAAAGATAGAACCAGATTTTTCTAAATTAAGCAAGATAAAAAAATTAGATCAATATTATATTGCTGCCAGATATCCAAATGGATTACCTGATAATATTCCTCATGAATATTATTCAAGAGAGGATGCTGAAGAATGTCTGAATTATGCTGGCCAGACAATTTCATTAATAGAAAATCTAATAAAATAATTAAAAGATTTATAAATTTAATTATCAAAAAATTTAATCTAAAAAAAATAATTATTTTTGGTAGTTTTGCTCGAGGAGATTACCACAAAGGAAGTGATTTAGATTTAATTATTGTAGGAGAGTTTAAAGAGAGATTTATAGACCGTATTGGCAAAATAATTGAGCTTAATGATTCAGATTTAGAGATTGATGTAATGGTCTATACAGAAAAGGAATTTCAAAAAATGATTCAGGAAAGACGTCCTTTTATTGAGCAAGCATTAGAAGAAGGAATTGTAGTCCATGAAAAAAAGGGATACTAAATGTATTATGGGATAGAGGTTGTTTTAATATTTATATTAGGTTTAATAGTAGGAAGTTTTAGCAATGTTTGTATTTATAGAATTCCCAGAAACGAATCAATAGTATATCCGGCATCTCATTGTCCTAAATGTCACAGCAATATCTCACCAAAAGATAATATACCTCTATTAAGTTATATTCTGCTTAAAGGCAGATGTCGTAATTGTAAAAGTAAGATATCTATTCAATATCCAATAGTAGAACTTTTAACCGGATTAATATATTTAATAATTTATCTGATATACGGTTTAAGCATCCAAACTTTAATTTATATAATTTTATCATCAGCTCTTATAATTATTGCTTTTATCGACTTAAACGAACAGATTGTACCTGATGTTATTTCTTTGCCGGGGATAGTAATAGGATCTATTATAAGTTCTTTTGTTACTTATATATCGTTTATAAATTCAGCTTTAGGAATACTTGCTGGAGGAGGAATAATATTAACCATCGGCTTGGCTGGCTCGGTGATTTTTAAGAAAGAAGCGATGGGGGGAGGAGATGTAAAACTTGTAGCAATGATTGGTGCCTTCCTGGGATGGAGATATATCATAATTTCTCTGTTTTTAGGATTTTTTTTAGGGGCATTGGCAGGAATCATCTTAATTTTGTCGAAGATTAAAAGCAGGGAAGATGTTATTCCTTTTGGACCATTCATTGTCTTGGGTTCGCTCATCACCCTTTTATGGGGCGAAAAAATTATTTCTTGGTACATAGGATTTTAAAAAAATTGTAAAATATGGAGTAATTTATAATTCAAAAAAACGTAGGACAGGCGTCTCGCCTGTCTACTAAAATTTCTCTGTCATTCCCGCGGAAGCGGGAATCCAGAATTAAATAAATAGAGAGTAATTTATAATGTAGGGGTTCGATTCATCGAACCCGCAATAAGGACGGTTCGGATAAATCCGACCCCTACAAAAGATATAAAAGATCAGTTTGAAAAAAGAAAAAATTATCAGATGAAGGAATAATAAATAAACGAAGTATGAGACATAGCACCAATCGCAATAAAGGTTACACACTCATCGAATTAATGATAGTAGTAGGAATAATAGCATTATTGCTTGGTCTTTCTTTAAATGGATTATATAATTTAATACAATGGAGTAAACTAAATAGAGCGGCAGCAATTTTAAGTTCAGAATTAAAGTCAGCACAGTCAAGGGCATTTTACGAGGGTGTGTATTATAAATTACAGTTTTGGCCAACTTTAGATAGATATAGAATTTATAGACAAACAGTACTTTATAAAGATATACAATTAGAAGATGTTGATTTATTTAATACTAATTTCACGGATAATAAAGTCTACTTTTATCCGAATGGGATTCCCAGTATGGGAGGAACAGTTACTTTGAAAAACAAAAGAGGGAAAATTCTTTACGTAATCATGACTCCAGTAACTGCCCGAGTAAGAGTAAGCCCGAACCCTCCGGAGAATTGGTGAGCTTCGCTAGTATCAAGTATTGAGTATCGTGTATTGAGTTGCTCGGGAATATATGAAAGCGTAAGTTGAAAAAAAACTATAAATGCAAAACTGTCTTTTAACTTGAAAATTAATCGGAATTGTGTTTTTATTTTTAATTTACATTATATAATAAATACTATATAATAAGTGTTATATTAAATAATAATTAATAATTGACATCCGATAATATTTTGAATCTTTATTTTCTTTTTTTTCTTGACTCGATACCCGATACTATATACCAATAGACAGGCGAGACGCCTGTCCTACGGGAGGAACAGGGATATACTATATACTGATTTTACTGTCTTTATTGGCTAAAAAGTGTAAAAATAGGGAATATAAACAATAAAAGAAGTTAAACGGATTAACTTATAAAAAAACATATTTTTCAAATTACCATAAAATTAATACAAAAATTATAATCCAAATTTATATAAACATTCTTAGTCTTAATTATTTTCTCGACACTAAATACTTTATAATAAATATTAATTTTTACTATATACTCGATACTCAATACTTAATACTGTTTTTTCTCAATACTCGATACTATTACTGATTAATAATGGTGGTGATATCCATGTTAAAAATAAATAGAAAATTATTACAAAAAGGATTTACGTTAATTGAAATAATCGTAGCTGTTAGTATTTTGGGCATGGCTTCATTAGGGATATTTCAGTCTTATAAAGCTGGCTTCTGGGGAATGAGTGATGCAAAGATGCGGACAATTGCAACCAATATTGCCCAGGAAAAATTAGAAGTGGTAAAAGGTAAATCACTTGATGTAGACACTTATCCTGATCCTTATAATCCGATTGTTGTCTCGGGAAAGGAATTTAACGCCACAGTTATCATTGATATCGTTGATGAAGCTAGTATCACCTTAAGGAAAATAATAACTACAGTTAGCTGGCAAAAAAGAAATGGAGAGCAAACACAAATTAGCATAGAAAGTCTACAAAATATGGCTACTGCCTCTCCCATTAAAGATGTGGCTACTGCTATCCTGGTTAGTGTTTTTCCTCCTTCTATTGATATATTAGAAACCACAGATATTAAAATAACCATCCTGGACCAGGATGATTATCCTATTTCCTTTAACGGACAGGTTGATTTGTCCTTGATTCCTGCCGTTCCAGTTTTAGGAACTTTAACCGATAATCCTCTTATCTTTAGTGAAGAAAGTTTTCTATTCACCATCTTTACCGCCACTGATGCCGGAGAAGTGAACGTAAAGGCAGAATCAGTAGGATTAATTTCTGACTCAGAAACTATTACTATAACCGGAGGAGTTCCGGTAAAAATTAATCTGGTGGTTGACCCGGATTCAATTTTAACTAATGAGCAAACCTCCACACTCACGGTCAGGATAGAAGATGAATTTGGTTATCTTGCTGATAGCTGGACCGGTAAAGTACAATTATCAATTACTGACGGAGAGGATACCGGTGATTTGGGGGATCCACCAACAGGGGATATAATTACTATCGATTTTGTTGATGAGAATGTAAAAACAACTTTATTTACTTCATCTACCGTAGCCGGTGAGGCAGACATTAAAGCGGAAACATACCCGACGGCAGGTGAATTGACATTAGATACCGAAACCATTTATGTTTCCAGTGGTCCGCCGACCCAAATCGATATCGAAGCAGACCCAAAAAATATCTTTGTTGCAGGTTATGGAGATGGACCTACTTCATCCGATATCACCGTTACTATAAAGAATGCAACTGATGTACTAACTGATTGGACTGGAACTGTTACCCTATCCATTTTATCAGGAGAAGATAGCGGTACTTTGGGAACCACCATATTAAACTTTATTGGAGAAAGCGCACTTTCTACTATTTTTAATTCATCTGGTGATGCGGGTATGGTTAAAATAGAAGCGGAAGATACCACAGGTGGACCAGGATACACGCCTCTTGGTTCAGATACAGAAACCATTTCCGTTGCCGCCGGACCACCCGATCATTTAGAACTAATTGCAGTACCGGATATTATTATAAATGATGGCCTTGATTCATCGACTTTAATGATTAACGTTTTAGATTCTGCCGGTAATCGCACTGCATTTACGGAAGTTGAAGGTAATAAAATTATTAGTTTTACCCTTGACCCTGATAAAGGAACGGTTAATGACGCTCCTTTAACTTTACCGGCAGGAGAAAGCCAGCTTATCACCACTTATGTCTGTGATAATAAAGATTTTGAAGGAGATGTAATTATTACTGCCCAATGTGTAGAATGTGTAGGTATTACCGATGCAATTGATACGGTACAGGTGGGTTCAAGGATAATTCGAGCTGCTGAAAACCCAAATATTCATTATGGAACAAGATACATATGGGTTTGGGAAGTAGAAGATAAAAGTAAAGTTTTATTTGATATCGAAGTTTTAGGAGGCACAATAGAAATAACCCAGATTGACCTTTCCTGGAAAGAGTCTCCAACCGAAGAAGATCTGCGGGGGATTACTATTTATGAAAAGGATAATCCTGATAATATAAAAATAGAAAAAAGCTGGAGTTCGACAAATGACCCATTAATTCTGATATACCCTAATTTCTACGAGATTACCAGTTTTGACCAATATGCAGACCTGAATGAGGTTGAGGGAACTTACACTGTGGAATTAGGTTATGATCGAGATATCCAGGATAGAACAGTAATTATTCGATTCCATGGTAGTTATGAAGACGAAGATTATATCTATCAACTTGAATTTTTAAGCCCTGATCAGATTGTTTAATCAATAAATTTGGAAGATAAAACAATAATAATTATGATTAAAATAAAATTAAAAAATCAAAAAAATTTAATAAAATCATCTTACGGATTTAGTATCATCGAACTTATGGTGGTAGTGGTTATACTCAGTCTTATTACTCTGGGTTTAGTAGCTATCTTTTCCGGCGGTGTGCGCTCATGGATTTCTGGGGAATCTCAGCTGAAAGCACAGCGAAATGCCCGTCAGGCAATGGATTATATGGTAAGGGAGCTTAGACTTAGTGAAAGAGTTATAATTAGTCAGGATCATAAAATTAAAGTTTCCATTCCTGCTTTAAGTGGGGCTGGTTCCGGCTATCTTGTGACATACCGCTGGTCTGGAACTCCACATACCCCTGTTTGGCGTCAAATGCATCCTAAAGGTGATAATATACTTATCGATGATGTACTTAATTTGGATTTTACCTATCCTAAGAGTTCCGGGGTAAACATTTTGTTAGAGATTGACGTGGATCATGATAATGCGGTCGATATTTCTCTTACAACAGCAGTTAATTTTAGGAATTTCTAAATATAGTTATTTGGGTTACTATTAACTTTTTTTAGCAGCTATTTGGAAGGAAGTGGTTATTAATGGAAAAAAATAAGAGATTTTTATATTTCTTTAAAAAAAGTTTTGTTTCTCAGAAAGGAATGGCTTTACTGGCGACATTGATATTTGTTTTTATTCTAACTACAATTGGCATTGCTTTACTTACCATGACTCGAAATGAGATAAAGCTTTCTGTCCTTCAGGAAGAATCTACCAAGGCTTTTTATCTGGCTGAGGCCGGAGTAGAACGTGCCATTAATTGGCTTGAACTTCAGGGAACGCCTCCCGGTGACGGTGATTTTCCTTCTGATTTTGATGGAACTATTGAATATGGGGAATTAAATACCGGTAAATATACAGTTAATTTATCTCTTAATATTGACCCTGACTTAGCTGCACGATATATTATAAAAACAGAAGGGTGGATTATTCGAGACGATAATTCTAAATCCACTCGAAAAATTGAAACTGCGGTTAGAATCACTAACTTTGCAGAATATGCATATTTTTCTAATGATGAAAGTTTTCCTTACAATACCGATATACCAGGTTCGACAGGTCAAGGTGGTTATGCCGGATCAAAAATATGGTTTACCGGAAATGATACCCTTGGAGGAAAAGTACACAGTAATAGCCAGTTCCATATGGTTGATGTGCCTATTTTTTTAGATAGACTCACTTCTACAGCACTTACCATTGATTTTTGGGGTGATGCCTATCTTGAAGATGGAAGTGATTTTCCGGGTTTTGCTGATTTTGATCCTGATCCTGATCCTCCTACTACTCCAGGAGATTATGGACTTGATGTTGAGGAAATTCCTCTTCCTCTATATCGGGAAATTAGCGACTTGGATGATGTAAACAGCCTGCAGAGAATTGCCGGTGGTTCCTGGAGTAAATCGGATATCCAAGACTTAAGTGACGGTGTTTATATTCCTAACGTAGCAGGAGCCGGCAGTGGAGTAAGTGGCGGCATTTATATCCAGGGAGATGCTACTGATATAAAATTAGATGTGGATGGTTCGGCTGGAAATAATTCTCAAATTACTGTTGATCAAGGAGGGAATAACACTATAATCACTTCTTACTCCACAGTTACGGAGCCAATCACTTTACCGGATGGAAGCACGATTTACGCTCCTACTACTTTAGTTTATGAAGAAAGTACAGATACTTACACCAGTTATCAAGGAATTACCAATGGTTTATTATTTATTGATGGTTCAATTAATAGTCTTCACGGTGACAATCATCGAGGAAAAATGACTATTGCCTCAAACGAATCAATTAACGTTACTGATAATATATATTACTATGACAGAGACGAAACTGTGAGTGTTTTCGAGGATGCGGGTCTTGAGGCAATGGATGACAGTTTGGGTTTAATTGCTGTTGCCGATTTGGTAATTGACCGTAATGCTCCCCATAACATTGAAGTGGATGCAATTATCATGGCTCTACATACATCTTTCTTTTATGATGGTTGGAGAGACGTTTCAAAAGGTACCTTAAGTTTGCTCGGCGGCTTAATCCAGGAGGCAAGAGGACCGGTAGGAACTCATAGTGCAGGAACAAAGATAACAGGTTATAGCAAGAATTATCAATATGATACCCGCATGGCCAATCCGGCAGGTGGAGATCTTCCTCCTTTTTTCCCAACCACCGGGCACTATGAAAAAATCTACTGGAAAGAAGTATACTAATTGTTTATAATTTTTAAAAAAATAAGGGAATATATTTATGAACAAATTAAATAAAATATTAATTATATTAATTATAGTTTTTTTAGTAGTTTTAGGTATTAGGTTTATAAATTATAGAAATATAAAATATCAGGAGATAAATAGAGAGACAGTAGTTAAAGAGGAGATAGAAAGCAAAGCAGAAGATAAACCAAGAGAAAAAGAACCAATTAAGTCTCCAAAACAAGAAGAATATAAAGAAGAATATCAAGAGGAAGAATCAATTATGATTTTTTAGTCCATTAATATGTTATAATTAAACTTATTTTGTTTAAATAAATTTGAATACTTAAAGATATTTTTACTTATTTATAAAAATAAATTATTTGTACTAATTTTGATTAGTAAGTTTTTTTAAAATATTTGTAAAAAAAAGAAGGATTTTTAAAAGGTTCTGTCGTATAATGTAAATATGATGTAATTTTGTGATAATATACTATGAGATTGCCACGACTAACTATGTTAGTTTCGCAATGACATATGAATACGATGGGTTTGGAATGGAGAGAGAAGAAATGAAAAAAATACATCTCCCAATAATTGTTGAAATTGATGAAGACGGATATTACATTGTAACTTGTCCGTTATTTAAAGGTTGCCATTCTTATGGTGAAACCATAGATGAAGCGTTAGAGAATATAAAAGAAGTCATCGATTTATGTTTAGAGGAAACCAGAGTAGAGGAACTTAATAAGTTCGTAGGATTTAGGGAGTTGGAAGTTAAACAAAATGCTTAGACTTCCTGTAATTAAAGGTAGAGACCTTATAAAATTTTTAGAATCTATAGGCTTCAAAGTTACAAGGACAAAAGGTTCTCATGTAAGGTTAAGATCAGAGGATGGAAAAGCAACAACCGTTCCTGTGCATAAAAACAAAATTATACCAAAAGGACTTTTACGTAAGATAATCAGAGAAGATTTAGAGATAAGTTTGGATGAATTTTTTAAATTATGCTCAAGAAATAAATAATGAAATATGAGATTGCCACGACTAACTATGTTAGTCTCGCAATGACGGAGGGATAGATTCCCGCTTTCGCGGGAATGACATAAGAAAAAACGGGAATGACAGAAGGGAAATAAGGAGTAAATATGTTTGCAATTGATTTTGGTGCTCGCTCTATTAAAATAGCAAAATTACATAAAATAAGTGATGGTTATGAACTCGATAATTATGGGGCAATACTTAGCCCCGAAAAAAGTATAGCCAATGGAGAGATTCTTAATCCCATTGCTGTTACCGATGTTTTAAGAGAATTATTAAAAGAAAGTGGAATAAGAGATAGAAAGGCAATTATTGCCATAACCGGACAAAAAGTTATCATTAGAGAGATTGTTCTTCCCATAATGGAAGATAATGAATTAATGGCAGGAGTAATGTGGGAAGCCCCTAAATATGTTCCCTATGATTTAGATGAATCTATTATTGATGCTGAGAAGATAGAGGAATTTGTAGAAAAAGATGGGAATAAAATGATGAGGGTTCTTTTAATAGCCACTCCTAAAAATATTGTTTATCCCTATATGGAAGTCTTTAAAAAAACCAAGATAATACCAAAGATAGTAGATGTAATATCTTCTGCTAATATCAGAGCTTTTAAAAATCATCTTTATGAAAAAAAAGAAGAAGAAATGGAAAGTTCAATTATCGATATTATTATATCTATCGGAGCAAGCAGTACTATCCTTAGTTTGGTTGAAAAAGGTAATTTAAAATTTACCCGAAATATATTAATCGGAGGAAGTGATATTACTAAAGCAATTGCTAAATCTCTAAATATTTCTTTTAAAGAAGCAGAAAAACTTAAAAGAGATGCAGAGATTGTATTGGATTCAGAAGCAAAGGAAGAAAAGATTAATGAAAGCGAGAAGATAATAATAAAAATATTAAATCAAATAACTAAAGAAGTACGAAAGTCGTTAAGCTATTATAAAACCCAGAGTCAAAAAGTTAAATATAATAAAATTATATTATCTGGTGGTTGTGCTAATATAAAGAATATTGATAAATTTTTAGGTGAACAATTCGAAATACCCATAATAATTGGAAATCCTTTAGAAAAGATAAAGATAGATGAAAGAGTATTTGAACTGGATAGAATAAAGAAATTAAAAAATTCATTAGCCACAGTAATCGGATTAGCTAAGAGAGAAAGGTAATTTTGGAATGGCGAATATTAATCTTCTGCCAGTTGAATATAGAGAAAAAGCAAAATTTAGCATAAGAAGAATATTAATTATTTTATTTGTTGTGCTTTTAGCATTTGGTACTGCGTATGTATATTACTATTTGGAATTACAAATAGATTATAAAGAACAACAACTTAAAATAATGAAAACTGAATTAGCATCTATTGAGAAACTTATTGAAGAAGTAAAAAATCTGGAAAAAGATAAGAAAACAATAGAGGAGCGAATTAATATAATTCAGGGATTGATTGATAACCAATCTCATTTATCCAGAATTTTAGGTGAGTATAGTGCTTCACTTCTGGATGAAGTCTGGATAGACAACCTTTCTTTAAGCGCTAATCAGACTTTTGATTTTACCGCTAATACCTTCAATAATTATTTGATTGCGAAATATATGATAGCCTTAAAAGACACTCCTACTTTTGATAATATTGACTTGGGTTATGTTAGGAAAAGCAAAGTTAAGGAAGAAGAGATTGAGGTAGAAATTGTGAATTTTAGGTTATCAGGGTTATTTATTCCAAAGAGATTAGAGTAGGCAGAGGTGAGATTGCCACGCACCGAAAACGGTGCTCGCAATGACAGAGAAGATAGATTCCCGCTTTCGCGGGAATGACATAAAAAGATCGCGGGAATGACATAAGGAAATAATAATCGCAATGACAGAGAAGAACAGAAAAATAGAGGTTTTTTAGATGAAACTATCTAAAGGTACAATGGCATTTATAATATTTGTAATTTTGGTTGTTTTTGCTTATGTTAATTATACTTATGTTTATCAACCGAGAATGCAAAAAATTGAGCAATTGGATAGAGATATTGAGATTACAGCCAACAAGATTATTGAAGGAAAAAGAATTGCAGCAAAACTCGGTGCTTTAAAAATTGAATATAAGGCTTTATTGGAAAAATTAGAATTTTTAGAAGTAATGTTACCTAAAGAAAAGGAAATACCAGATTTATTGGTAATGATTCAGGATACTCTAACTGAATTCAATGTTGATTTTACAACTTTTACTCCACAGAATATTTCCTGGGAGAAAGATAGGATTTACGGGAAACTACCAATAAATATGAGTTTAACAGCTGACTATTTTGATTTAATAGCATATTTAGACCGGATAGAAAATTTACCTCGAATAGTTGATGTTAAAGAATTGAGATTAACTAAAGCAGGGAAAGAAGCTGAAAAATTAAATATTTCTATAAATATGTTTGCTTATGTTTTGGGAAAAGAGGGTTCTAAATAAAGTGAAAAAAATATCTATTAGAAATTTATTTAAAAAATCAAAATCAGATACAGGGAAAAATAGAAATAAAATATTAATTCCTCTATTGATTATATTGCTGATAGCCGGGATAGTTTATTTGGGATATCCACTTGTATTTCCCGATACTTCAGTAAAATTACCGGCTACACCTGCAAAAAAAGTAATAACACCGAGTTCAACTGTAGTGGCCACAGAAACAGAACCCGAAGTCAAAGAGAAGACTGAATTTGAAATTGAGATGGAAAAGAGAAAGCAGAGTTATGAAGATAAAATATTTGTTTATAAACCATATGAGCCGCCAAGTAATCGAAATCCTTTTCACAAGGTGAGTACTTCTTATTATTTAGGAGAAACAGCGGGGAAGGAAGAAGAGGGTGTTTTAAGATTCCCTAAACTAGAATTACCTCCGGGGACAAAACTAACCGGAATAATGGGCTCCAAAGATAATAAAGTAGCAATTATCGTAATGGATGAGGAAACTTTTATTGCTAATTTGTATGATATTTTATTAGATAGATATATTATAAAAGAAATAAAAAAGGACGAGGTAATTATCGACTATAACGGATACTTTTTTTCAGTAAAAATAGGAGGTGAAGGTTTATCAGATGAATTATAAAAATAGAAAAATAACTTTATTCCTTTTTATTATGATCTTATTTTTAATAACTTCATTTGTGGTAAATTCCAGTTCTCAAAATATTTGGTTTACTAATATCTGGTATAAAAAATTACCCAATTATACCCATCTTACCATTAAAGCGAGTGGGGAAATTTTAGATTATGAAGTTTCTTATTTAGAGGCACCCGAGAGAATAATAATTGATGTTAAGAATGCCAACTATAGTATTGATGAATTAGTCAAAAATATATTATTTTTAAATATGGGTTCAGTGAAACAGGTAAGGTGCGGGCAATTTGAAACTGAACCAATTCCCATTACCCGATTTGTAGTTGACTTATTTCAGAAATCAGATTATGAAGTAAAATTGTCATCTGATAGCAGGTTGCTTTATATCGATGTTTACGATTATACTGAATTTACAGCTCCCGAAGAGCAGGTCTTTACGGTTACTCCGGTGAAGAGTGAAGCGGTAAAAATTGAAAAGGAAGAGGAGCCAAAGATTTCTATTTTAGATATTTATACAGACCCAATTAATTTAAATGTCTTTGAAGAGGATGTAGTTAATGTAATTAGAGGATTGTCTGAACTTAGTGGAATAGATATAATGCTTGATGATTCGGTAACCGGACAATTAACTCTAAATCTTCAAGATAAAACCTTTAGGGAAGCAATTGAATTAATTTTAATGAATAAAGGATTGGATTATACTGAGGTAAGTGATACTCTGATCATTGCCGCTAAAGATGTAATGGAAGGATATAAGAAACCTATTACCAGAATATATGAGTTGAAGAATACTCGGGCAGAAGGGGCAAAAAGTATATTAGATAGTTATGTAGAGGAAGGAGCTAAGATCAATATTGTTGCTGATGCGAGATTAAATACTCTTATTATCACCGGGACAAAAGAGGAGATTGAAAAGGTAGAAGGAATTATAAGCACAATAGATGAGGAGTTGCTGACCAGAACCTTTAAAATAGATAATGCTATTTTTAAAGATGAGATTGAAGCAATAAAAAATATGTTAAGTATAATAATTCCGGAAGAAGAGAGAATAAATATAGATAACAGACAGAGTGAAATTATTGTAAAAGGCACAAAAGAAGAGTTGGACAACGTAGAAACAATGATTGTTGGATTGGATAAACGTGCACCTCAGATAATGATACAAGCAAAGGTTATTGAAATTACTCTTGATGGAGAGAAAGATTTGGGCGTTAAGTGGTTTAGCGGAAGTGGAGATAGTAAAATAGAAGGGCAGCTTACTATAGGAGAAATAACTCTGGGAGGTTCATTGGAAAGAAGTGGTTTAATTAATGCTACCCTTAAGGCCCTACAAACAGAAGGTAAAACTAATATCTTATCTAATCCCAAAGTACTTACTTTAGATGGTAAAGAGGCAAAAATATTATCTGGTTCCAAAATTCCCATTCGAATAATTACCCCTGATGGTCTTGAAACTGTTGAATATAGAGATGTTGGATTAAGTATGACTATTATTCCACGATTAAGCAGTGATGGACTCATTACTATGGATGTAAATCCCAAAATAGAATCACTAGGTGAAGAACTTATTCAGGGCTATCCGGTAATTAATTCTCGGGAAGAGAAGGTAATAATCCGAGCTAATTTGGATGAAACAGTAGTAATAGGCGGTTTAATTACTTCAGAGGAAATTGAAAATATTCGGAAAATACCATTTTTGTCAAATATTCCTATATTTGGTGAATTATTTAAATTTAGTCATACTAAAAGTAGAACGACTGAAATAATTATTTTGATTACCGCACATTTATTAGATTACTAAAAATATGTCATTCATGTTTTCTTTTGTCATTCCCGTGAAAACGGGAATCCAGAGGAAATTAAAATAAAAAGAGGAAGAATTTTTAAAATCAATAAAATAATTCATATACTGAAGGGAGGGACAAGACTTTGCAATATAAAAATAAAAAGAATTTGTATAAAATAGTATTTATAACAATATTGTTAGGTTTTATAATATCCTTAGTTGGTTGTAATTGGCTTGCCTTTGGACTTTTAAACATCTTTGACCCCCAGGTGCAGATAAGGTTAAGCTATACGGATATTGACTTAACTGAAGGTACTATTGATCTCGAAATATATTCTATAAACGAAGTAGAATTTGTCGGTACAGGCTTTGAATATGAATATTATGTGGGTACAACTAAAATAACTTCATTAACCAAAATGGTGGGTGCAACATTTTATGTAGCTCCATCTACTTCACCGGGAACACCTGGAGAAATTACAACCATTACCGGTTTACCTCTTTATTTTCAGGAAGTTCAGGATTATATGACTTCAAATCCATTGGTTACCGAAATGACTTGCACTATTAGTTTAATAGGAACTGATGGGGCTGGTCATAGCATTTCGAAATCTGTTACCGTAGATTTACCAGCTATTGAGCCTGGAATAGATTTCGTACCACCAACCGCAGTTATTGCTGTTACACCTGGTACAACAGGCATTGCTCCCTTTACTGTAGTTTTTGATGGTTCTGAATCATGTGATAAAAGGAATGAAGATTCTGAATGTAAGAAGAGTGGAATTGCCAGTTATAGCTGGGATTTCGGTGATGGTAACACCGGAAGTGGTATCATCGTGGAGCATACCTATGATACGGTTGGTACTTATAATGTTATTCTTACTGTAGCAGACTATTTTGGCAATAAAGGATATGATACTGAATCGATTCAAGTGAATTCCTTTACTGATATCACCATTATTGTAGTTGCTGTTCCAGCATCATTTACCAGTGCTGGTGGTACTTCAACAATAACTGCTTATGTAATTAACTCTGTTGGTGAACCTGTTGAAGGTGTAAGTGTCATATTTAATACAACCGGTGGAACACTATCAGCAACTAGTGACACTACTGATGCTGATGGTAAGGCTACAGTCACACTAACCGTAGCGGCTAATACTACTACCGATCCTATTGTTTATCAGGTGACTGCAAATGTTGGTAGTATAAGTGGTTCAACAAGTATTACAATACATGAATAACTTAAATTTGATAATTGAAGACTAAATATATTAATAAAAAGAAAAGGGCTGAAAAAAATCAGCTCTTTTCTTTTTTATTGAAATATCTTTGGACGCGAGTTATAATCTCGCTGCCTTCACCGGTAACTGGGTTTACCCCGTTTACAGTTGGATTTGATGCATCCGGTTCTACTGTAGCAAGTCCTCCAGTTGTTAGTTATGAATGGGATCTTGATGGAGATGGTGATTTTGATGACGCAACGGGAGTTACAACAGTTTACACATATGATCCGTCCGGAACTTATCTCGTACAGCTTAAAGTAACAGATTCTGCTGCAAACGAATATATCGCGTTCGTTACTGTTATAGCAAGTGCACCTTAATTAATTAAAGTAAATAATATTAAAAAAATAGGCGAGTTATACTAAAAATAGCTCGCCTATTTTTTTATGCTATTTGATAGGTGAGATGCCTGTGCTGTAGTCTTTGATTTGAACTTGCAGGGTCAGGCTTCACAAGTTCACAAAATATTATATTGTACTATAAGGACTGATATTTCATAGGATTTGCAATATACTGTAGTATATATTATAACTGAAATGCAATATACTATATAAGGTGAACCAAAATGGATAAAAACAAATTAAAAGAATTATTGATTGAATATAAACACAGGTTCCTTGCCGATAGAACTGATTTAATTAGAAGAGAAATTCAAGATAGAATAGAAGCGTTTATTAAATTTAAAGAAGTGGTAATGATTACAGGTACAAGAAGAGGAGGCAAATCTTCTTTAATGAAACTGATTTGCGATGACCTTATAAAGAAATATAAAGTTACTCCTTCTAATATACTTTACCTGAATTTTGAAGATGAAAGATTTATCGAGTTTAATACTGATGATTTTGCTCGGATTTATGAACTTTATCTACAAATAAACAAACCTACTGGAAGGCAATATTTCTTTTTAGATGAAATTCAAAATGTAGCCGGGTGGGAAAGATGGGTAAATAGATTATATTAAAATGAAAATATTAAGATATTTATCACCGGTTCTAATGCCAGTTTATTAAGATCTGAAATATCTACAGCCTTAACCGGAAGGAATAGAGTAATAACCAATTTCCCTTTTTCATTTAGGGAATTTTTGGTATTTAAAAATTATCGATTAGAGGAAAATGATTTTTATCAAACTGAGAAAAGAGCAATAATAAAAAGATTCTTTCAAGAATATCTAGAATTAGGCGGTTATCCGGAGATAGTAAAAATTAATGATCCCATTCTTTTAGAACAATATTTTAAAGACATTGTTTATCGGGATATTTTACCCAGGTATTCTGTAAAGAAGATAAAAGAAATAGGCGATACAAAAATAAAAATAATTCCATTATGGAAATGGCTGTGCATAAAACACGAGAAATAACCATATTGAATAAGAGATCAGCAATTCCAAGATATAATGAGATTAGAGATATTTTAGCAATAAAGATTTGCAAAGGCCTTGGTGTACCCAGGATAAAATAATATATGGTTAATAAAAAAGGGACAGGCTACTTTTCGCAAAAGGTAAATACAAAAAGTAGACTGTCACTTTTTTTGAATTAATTGATAAATTTATAAAGCATGTTTTTTGATTTATAAAATTGCTTCTAAAAAGGTTTCTTTTTTTTCTAATATTTCTTTTGGGGTATATCCTAAAGCTTCTATGGGTTCAAAAACTTGTCCCGCTGCTAAACCTAATATTTCTAATCTTTCTCTTAAGTTCATATTTTTAAAATCATCAGAAATAACTACTAAGTCAATATCACTATCTTCCCGAGGGTTACCTTTAGCATATGAACCATAGAGAATAATTTTATCAGAATTAATATTAAATTTTCTTAATTCTTGATTAAATTTTTCTATTATTTTTTTAATATCTTGTGCTTTTTTAAGCATTCATGAATCTCCTTAGTTTTAGAAAGATATTCTTCTGCCACGCTTTTAGGATAGGCTTCCAAAATTTTTGAAAAGTCTTCAGGGTATCTGGTAACTATGCTGGCATTATTTATTTTAGCAATAAAATTAAATAATTCAGAAGGAAGTTGTATGTTTCCTAATTTAAGCAAATAAATCAGATTATGACTTTTAGGAGAAATCTTTTGGATTGTTTCAGTTGTTATTGCCTTTAGCATTTTTTCCAGAGAAAGATGACACATAAATATTACATAAATATATCTTCCCGATTTAAGCATGAATTCAGCTGTATTTAGATCATATTCTGCGGATTTAATAAAATTATTAGTATCTTTACGCATTTTTTTAATCCTTTTGTTGGTATATTTAAATATCATTTTTATTATATCATGAATTTAAGGAAAATTACTAAAAAATAAATTAAAGTAAATTTTGTAGAAGAAATGTTATCTTTTTCCTAAAAATGTTAAAAGATTGGTAAATCAAATAAAGAAATGATATTATGGAAAAAATATATTTTTGAGATAAAAGAATTATATCTACCTATAAAATATGGTATTTGTTCTTGAAGCCCTTATAATATGGGATTCTTGTTTGTATATAAATAAATCAGAATTTGTAATAACATAGACAGGTCTGACGCCTTTTCATTTAGAGAATTTTTAGTCTTCAAGAATTACAGATTAGAGGAAAATGATTTTTATCAAACCGAGAAAAGAGCAATAATAAAAGGTTTTTTCCAAGAATATCTAAAATTAGGCGGTTATCCGGAGATAATAAAAATAAATGATCCCACCCTTTTGGAACAATATTTTAAAGACATTGTTTATCGGGATATTCTACCCAGGTATTCTGTAAAGAAGATAAAAGAAATACGGGAATTATGTTTGTTCCTTGCTTCTAATCTCGGTTCAATCCATAGTTATAACAAATTGCTTTCTTTGATAGGAGTAAAGAGCATTAATACTGTAAAGAATTATTTGGAAATTTTAGAAGAGGTGTTTTTATTTTTTCAAATCAACTTGTTTGACTATTCTATTAAACGGCAAATTTACAATCCTTCTAAAATCTATATTTTTGATACTGCTCTGGGAAATTCTATATCTTTCAAATTTTCAGAAAACATTGGACATATTTATGAAAATCTAGTATTTTTGGAATTAAAAAGAAGAAATAACCATGCCCACAATCCCACTTGACATATTTCCCACCATAGACTATATTAGATAAGGAGGCGAATGAAATGAAAATCAATAAAGAGGAGACCATTGATAATATCAATGGAAAATTTATACCAGCAGGCATAAGAACCTTTGATTCTAAAAATAGGATAACTATAGGTGAAAAAATTGTAAAATTAATTAGTGCACAGGCTAAGGCTGACGGGTTTCAAATTTTCTATAATGAAGAAGGTGATATTTTACTAAGGCCTATGGTATCTATTCCCAGCAAAGAAGCCTGGATTTATCAATATCCTAAAGTTTTGGGATCAATTCGACAGGGATTGACTGAAGCAAGACGAGAAAAGACCGAAAAAGTAGAAAATCTGGAAGAATTTCTGGAAGATTTATGAAATTTATATTGAATTTCACTCTTACTGCTAAAAAGGCGTTGAAAAATCTAAAAGAAAATACAGGAAAGAAAAAGCAGTATAAGGCAATGGTAAAAACTTTAAAATATTTAACCAAAAATCCCAGGCATCCCAGCTTGCAAACCCATATATATCATTCACTTAAAGGACCAAGTGGTGAAAAGATTTTTGAGGCTTATGCTGAACAAAGTACTTCGGCAGTACATAGAATTTTCTTCTACTATGGTCCATGCAAAGGTGAAATTACGATCTTTGCAATTATTCCTCATCCTTAAACAGGAAATAAAACAAGAACCTAAAATACACGGCATGTAGTGTCCCTATGGAATACCCTAACTAGCAGAATTATCAGGGCCAAGCTTCACAAGTTCATTGTTGCAGATCTAAGAGAATACGTGACAAACTGCAATCCCTTAATACTATTTTCTTCTTATTTCTTAAAATGACAAATGATATTATCTAACACCAAAAGATTGGTAAATCAAATAAAGAAATGATATTATAAAATAAATATATTTTCTAGATATAAGAATTGTATAGCTAAATTCGATGAATAATCAATAAATAATTTTAGAGGTTTTACTATGCGGCGACTTGCTAAATGCTCAAATATTTCAAGAAAAGAAAAGAATTTATTATTGCGTTGCTTGGAATCTATTCATAAGATATCTCCTAAGGCAAAGTTATTCTTTATGGTTCAAGAGCTCGCGTAGATGCCACAGAATAAAAAGGGACTACTTTTTTTGAAAGAAATAAATAATTATTAAACTTATATGGAGGTCCATATGAATAATTTATATACTGCTGTTACAAAAAAAGATGGAAATTGGTGGATTGGTTGGGTAATAGAAATTCCTGGAGTTAACTGTCAAGAACGAACCCATGAGAAACTATTAGAAAGTTTAAAAATTACTTTAAAAGAGGCTTTAGAATTCAATAGACATGATGCTTTAATTACGGTAGGCAATGATTACAGAGAAGAACAAATTGCTATATGAAAAGAAAAGAATTACTGAAATATCTTCGCGATAATAGTTGCACATTTTTAAGAGAAGGCAGAAGTCATTCTTGGTGGCATAATCCTATGTTGAATAAGAGATCAGCAGTTTCAAGACATAATGAGATTAGAGATATTTTAGCAATAAAGATTTGCCAAGACCTTGGCATACCCAGGATAAAATAATAAATGCTGAATAAAAGGGGACAGGCTACTTTTTGGAGATGATAAATGTAAAGACCAGTCTGTCCTCTTTTTATTATGGTTCTTTATTTATTTTTTCGCTTTTGTTATAATAATATAAATCTTAATTTATTTCCCCATCACCCCCGTATCAAGTACGGGGCAGGGGCAGGCTCTAACCCTTTCCCTCCGGAGAGAGGGGAACATAAAGAAATAGCTTAATTTCTTCAATGGAGAGGGAATGAGGTATTTAAAAATGAAAGAAAAAAAACAAAACAATATATTAGAATTATTTAAACCGTATGTCCCTAAGGCAGTGACTTCCAGAATATTAGAAGGGAAAGGAAGCTTGCCGAGCGAACAAAGTGAAGCTACCATAATATTTATTGATATAAGTGGATTTACCAAGCTTGCTGACCAGCTGGACCCGGAGAAAGCTACCGAAATATTAAGTAATATATTTGCACCGATAGTTGGTATAATAGATAAATATGGAGGAAGCATTAATAAATTTTTAGGCGACGGATTAATGGCTATATTTGGAACACCTTTTAGCCATGAAGATGACCCCGAGAGGGCTGCAAGAGCAAGTATAGAGATAATGAATTCCATAGAAGAAAATGGAAAGATAAAAATAGGTAAAAAAGTAAAAAGTTTAAAGGCCAGAATCGGAATTAATACCGGATTATGCATATCCGGTGAGATTGGTTCAGATTCAAGAAAAGAATTTACAGTCATCGGAGATACGGTGAATTTGGCTTCAAGATTACAGGGTATTGCTCCCACGGGGAAAATCGTGATTGGTGAAAGAACCTACAAAAAGATTAAGAAAAAATTCATATGTGATCTTCCTCGTAAATTAAAAATAAAAGGTAAGAAAGATTTAGTAACTGCTTATAAATTGAAAGATATAAGAAAATAAAAAAATAATTCCCCAAAATAAATAACTTCGGAAGATATTTCGGAGTTATTTATTTTGTAGCCAATTCAATTAATTGACGCTCATCTGGAAGCTATGTTAAAATTATTAAGGCCATGTACCCCTAAAAAATCTTAAAAACTTTGGGGACTTGATTCATCAAGCCCGTAATAAGGACGGGTCAGATAAATCTGACTCTTACAAAAATTGAAGACGGGGTGGATGGATCCGCCCCCTACAGAAATAGAAAAAAAGTAGGGGCGTATTGCATACGCCCAAAAGATAACAATATAAAGAACCTGAAACGAAAGAAAGATATGGAGAATAAATTGTATGTCTGAAGAAAATAAAGACCCTTATGGTAAATTAAAAAAGCAGTTATATTTAGCCAGAATAATATTTCATATACCTAATTTTATTAAATTGTCCTTAAGATTGCTTAAAGACAGGAAAGTCCCTCTTTATTTAAAATTGATGGTGTATGGAGCAATTGCCTATGTATTATCTCCTTATGATTTAATACCAGATTTTTTAGTACCATTTTTAGGATTTTTTGAAGATATTATTATCGGAATTTTGTGTTTGATTGGTTTAGTCGAGTTGAGTCCACCTGAAGTAGTGGCGGAACACGTAAAAGCAATAGATATAGAGAATAAACAAAAATATAGATTTTTTCGTTAACAGAGAGGGTAATTAAAAAATATGCGAATTGGAATTAAATCTTTAGGGTGTCCTAAAAACTTTGTCGATACTGAAGTAATTTGTGGGAAGTTAAGAGAAAAAGGATACCAAATAAGTGAGAAGATTGACAATTCAGATATAGTGATTATAAACACCTGCAGTTTCATAAGAGATGCTGTGGAAGAATCCATTGAAGAAATTCTTAATCTGGCGAAATTAAAGAAAGAAGGAAAGATAAAACACATAATAGTAACCGGATGTCTTCCTCAGAGATATAAAGATGACAATCTTAGTCAGGAACTTCCCGAAGTTGATGCTTTTTTAGGAGTCGGAGATTTATTAGATATTGATAATGTAGTAAAAAGTGTTTTGCAAGGCGAACAAATCTATACAATATCTCCCAAACCTAAATTTCTTTATAACCATAATACCCCTCGAACTATTTTAACACCTCAGCATTATGCCTATATTAAAATTTCCGAAGGCTGTCAAAATAATTGTTCCTATTGCCTGATACCTCAACTCAGAGGAAATTATCGCAGTAGAAAGATGGAAGATATAATGGACGAAGTAAAAATACTTTCTGAAAAACAAAATCTTTCCGAGATTATTTTAATCGGCCAGGATACAACTTTATACGGAATCGACCTTTATGGAGAATATAAATTAGCTGAATTGTTAAAGAAACTTTCTCTTATCGAATTAAATAATTTGAAATGGATAAGACTTCTATATACCCATCCTGCTCATTATAATGAAGAGTTAATCGAAGTAATAGGCAGTTATCCTAAAATATGTTCCTATCTGGATTTACCTTTACAGCATATAAGTGATAAAATACTAAAAAGAATGAATAGACCGGTTAAAAAAAATTATGTTATTTCGTTAATTAATAAATTAAGAGATAGAATTCCGAATTTAACTTTGCGCACTACTTTTATAGTAGGATTCCCCGGTGAAACTGATAAGGAATTTGAGGAATTATTGAATTTTGTGAAGGAATTTCGATTTGAAAGGTTAGGTGGTTTTGTTTTTTCTCGAGAAGAAGGGACGCCGGCTTATGATTTTCCCCAACAAATTCCTATGCGAATTAAGAAAGAGCGCTTAAAAGAATTAATGTTAACTCAACAATCAATCTCAAAAGAAATAAATAGTACTTATAGGGGAAAAGAAATAGAAGTACTAATTGATGAAATACAATCGGGCAAGCCGAAAATTACCATCGGAAGAACCCAGGCAGATGCTCCCGAGATAGATGGAAAAGTTATAATGAGAGGAAACAAGGCTCAAGTTGGTAAATTCATAAAAGTGAAGGTGACAGAAGCTCTCGAATATGATTTAGTGGGAGAGATTAGAAAATAATGAAAAGTATGAAGGGGGAGGGATTAACTTTGATTAAAAAGAGATTAAAAATATTTAGAGATAAAATAAAAAAAGAAAACAAAGAAATCGAAGGGTTCTTAGTAACCAATCTAAAAAACTTAAATTACTTAACCGGATTTGATGGAGAAGGATTTGCCTTGATTGGGGTTAGCGGTAAAAATTATTTGCTAACTGATTCACGTTATACAGAGCAGGCTGAAAAAGAAAGTCCTGATTTTAAAATTATAACTGATGCACCAAAGAAAAAAAACGCACGCATATTAACATTGAAAAAGATAATAGAGAAAAAAAAGATAAAAAAAATAGCTTTTGAAAGCAGTAATTTAAGCTATGCTGATTTTAAGAAATATTCTGAAAGTTTTGAATCTATAGAATTTCTTCCTACAGAAAACATTATCGAACAGATAAGAATGACTAAAGATAAGGAAGAAATCATTAAAATGAAGAAAGCTGCTCAGATAACCACGGAAAGCTTAAAGGATGTATTTGAACTAATAAAACCGGGCATAAGAGAGCTTGATATTGCCTCTGAGTTAGCTTATACTATGAGAAAAAAAGGCGCCCAGAAAGAGTCTTTCGATATAATTGTAGTTTCAGGTGAAAGATCATCTTTGATTCACGGAAAACCTACTGAAAAAAAGATTGTCGAAGGAGAACTTATAATTATTGATGTGGGAGCGAATTATCAGAATTATAATTCTGACATAACTCGTACTATAATTATGGGAAAGGAAAACGAAAAACAAAAAGAGATATTTTCTATTGTCTCGGAAGCACAAAAGAAAGCCCTTGAATTTTTAAAGCAGGGGGTAAGGTGCAAAGAAGTGGATTCTGTAGCAAGAGACATAATTGCAAAGAAGGGTTATGGAGAATATTTTGGCCATGGTTTGGGTCATGGAGTAGGGTTAGATATTCACGAATTACCTCGAGTTTCTTTCAGTGATGATACAGTTTTATTGCCCGGAATGGTAATTACCATTGAACCTGGAATATATTTACCTGAAGCTGGCGGAGTTAGGATTGAAGATTCTGTTCTGATAACAGAATCAAGTTATGAAATATTAACCTGGTTTCCAAAAATATTAAATCTTTAAAAAATATAAGAACGGGTCGGATGAATCTGACCCCTACGAAAAAGATGTAAATAATAAAAATAAGGAGGAGGAGAAAATGAGTAATTTAAAGAAAGTAGATTCAGAAATATTCGAAGCAATAAAAAATGAAGAGAATCGTCAGAAATATACCATAGAATTAATTGCATCAGAAAATTTTGTTTCCCCGGAAGTGTTAGAAGCACAAGGTTCAGTTTTGACTAATAAATATGCTGAGGGCTATCCAGGGAAAAAATATTATGGTGGATGCAAATTCATCGATGTAGTAGAAAATTTAGCTATAGAAAGGGCTAAAGAGATATTTAAGGCAGAACATGCCAACGTTCAACCTCATTCCGGTTCACAGGCAAATATGGCGGTTTATTTTAGTGTTTTAGAAGTAGGAGACACCATTTTAGCCATGAATCTTTCTCACGGAGGCCATCTTACTCACGGGAGCCCGGTAAATTTTTCAGGTAGATTCTTTAATATTATTCCTTATGGTGTGGGGGAAGATACCGGACGAATAGATTATGATAACTTAAGAGATTTAGCCATAAAAAATAAACCAAAATTGATTATTGCCGGAGCGAGTGCCTATCCACGTGAAATAGATTTCTCTGCATTTAGGTCTATTGCAGATGAAGTCGGGGCCTATTTAATGGCAGACATTGCTCATATCGCCGGATTGATTATAGCAGGCCTTCATCAAAGGGCTGTACCTCATTGCCATTTTGTCACCTCAACTACTCACAAAACATTAAGAGGACCGAGAGGCGGCTTAATTTTGTGCAAAGAGGAGCTGCGCAAAGCAATTGACAAAACTATATTTCCCGGGATTCAAGGTGGCCCACTAATGCACGTTATAGCTGCTAAAGCGGTATGCTTCAAGCAAGCAATGACCCCGGAATTTAAAGAATACCAGAAGCAAATCGTTAAAAATGCCAAAACCTTGGCTGAAGAATTAATAGAATTAGGTTATAATTTAGTATCCGGTGGAACTGATAATCACCTGATGTTAGTAGATTTAAGAAATAAAGGAATTACCGGAAAGCAGGCAGAGAAAGCTTTGGAAGAAGCCGGGATTACTGTTAATAAGAATATGGTTCCCTTTGACCCTCAAAAGCCTTGGGTTGCCAGTGGAATAAGAATCGGTACTCCTGCAGTGACTACCCGGGGAATGAAAGAGAAGGATATGGGTGTAATAGCCGAGATGATAAACAGAGTCCTGAGCGATACAGAAAATCAGAAAATAAAAGACGAAGTAAGGGAAGAGGTAGAAAGTTTCTGTAAAAAATTTGTATAGAAAGAATGTTTGAGTAGATAGAATTCAGGAGTCATAATTCAGGAGACAGAATAAAATAGTATATAGTAAAGAAATTAAAAGAGAAAAAGAAGTAGGGGCGTATTGAATACACCCTCAAAGATTAATATAAAACCGTAGGACAGGCGTTCGCCTGTCTAAGATAATAAAACAGGAAGGGCATGATGCATCGTGCCCTTACAGTGACTGATTAACTAACTAACATTGAGAATAATTTGGAAATAAAGATTCAAGCAAACGGGAGGCTTTATTTTGATTTCTACCAGCAATTTTAAAAGAGGTTTAACTATCGAATTAAATGGTGAAATATATAGCATTGTGGATTTTCAACACGTAAAACCCGGTAAGGGCGGTGCTTTTGTAAGGACCAAACTTAAGGATTTAAAAAGCGGTCTTGTTTTAGACAAAACATTCAGAGCAGGAGAAAAAATGGAACAAGCTATAATTGACAAAAAAAGCATGCAATATCTATATAGTGACGGTAGTGATTATTGTTTTATGAACAAAGAAAATTATGAGCAAATTTCTTTATCTAAAGAACAGATAAGTGAAATAGTTGACTTATTGAAAGAAGGGAATGATGTAGATGTTGCATTTTGTAAAGGAGAACTGATTGGTGCAGAACTACCAAATTTTATGAGTTTAAAAGTTATTAAAACTATGCCCGGTATAAAGGGAAATACCGTGTCCGGTGCCCTTAAACCGGCCACTTTAGAGACCGGAGCAATAATTCAAGTTCCTTTGTTTATAAAAAAAGGGGATATAATTAAAATAGACACCAGGGAGAAGAAATATATTGAAAGAGAATAATTTCGTATCTCGTGAATCGTGAATCGTATCTCGTAAAGAAGCAAATAATTAAGGATATTAAAGATTTGAATATTTATAATTTGTTTCTCTAACTAGATACGAGATACTAGATACTAGATACGAGAATGGGGTGGGATAATACAGTGCAAACTATTAAAACTGATCTGGGAGAAATAAATATTACCAAGGAAAGCATAAGGAGTATAGTTAGTTTAACTTTAGCTGACGTTAAAGGTGTGGTCGGAAATAGAAAGTCAATCATAAAAGAGATAACCGATATGTTAAGAGGAGACGTGAGCGAAAATGAAACAGAAGAAGCTGTCCGTACTATAAAAGTAGAGATAAAAGATAATAAACCGTTGATAAATTTATCTATTATCATAAAGTATGGTGTAAGGATACCTGATATAGCTTGGGATATCCAGAGTAGAGCTAAAGAAGGTTTAATAAAAAAATTAGGTATAGAGATTAATGAAATAGATATTCATGTTCAAGGGATACAGTTTCCTAAGAAAACACAAAGCAGAAAAGATTTGATCGCTTCTAATCTATTTATAAAAGTTTTCTAAAACCGTATTTGATTTCAACCTAAAAACTAAACAAACCGTTATCGCTGTAATCATTTTAATATAATCTGTGTAATCTGTGTATAATCAGTGTAATCTATAAATAATCTGTGCAATCATTTTAGTGTAATCTGTATTATCAGGAGGAGTAATGGGAGGAAGAAGGTTATCCCGAGAAATGGCCTTAAAAGCGTTATTTCAGATTGATTTAGTTAATGCTAATATAGAAGAAACACTGAAATACACCTTTAAAAATGGTGAATTTTCAGATGAAGTTAAGGAATTTACTCTATTATTGGTTAAGGGAGTGATGAGTAATTTATCTGAAATAGATGAGACAATTAACAATTATACTAACAATTGGTCTTTAGAAAGAATCACTAATATTGATAGAAATATTCTTCGGATGGCAATTTATGAAATATTATACTTAAAAAATATACCCAAAAGCGTTTCCATTAACGAAGCAGTTGAATTGGCCAAGAAATATGGGACAAAAAGTTCTTCCAGTTTTGTAAATGGAGTTTTAGGAAAAATCGATAAAATAGATAAAATATTAAAGAAAATAAATTAAAGGCTTATGAATAATTATATAGAATCAAAAATATACACAGTTTCCAAGCTTAATAAATATATAAAAAAGCTTTTTGAAGATGATTTTAATCTGCAGGATATATGGATATTGGGAGAGATATCCAATTTTAAACTGCATTCTTCGGGACATATGTATTTTGTACTTAAAGACAAAGAAAGCCAAATAAAATGTGTAATGTTTAGAGGGAATAATTATAGTTTACGATTTATGCCCGGGGATGGAATGAAGGTTAAGGTGCGAGGGGATGTCAGCATTTATGAAAAAAGAGGAGAATATCAACTGTATGTAAAGGAAATAATAGAGGCCGGGAAGGGTGAACTTTATTTAGCTTTTGAGAGATTAAAAGTAAAGCTTAAAGATGAAGGGCTTTTTTCAGAAGAAATTAAAAAGAAATTACCGCTCATATCGCAAAATATTGCAGTTATAACTTCTCCTACCGGAGCAGCAATTAGGGATGTTATAACTATTTCATTGAGAAGATTTCCTAATCTTTCAATTTTAGTTGTTCCTTCCTTGGTACAAGGGGTATCTGCTGCTCAGGAAATTGCTAAAAAAATAGATTTCTTAAATAAGTATTTTAAAGATTTAGATTTTATTATAATTGGCCGAGGTGGAGGTTCATTAGAAGAATTATGGGCTTTTAATGAAGAAATTTTAGCTCGCAGTATCTATAATTCTAAAATTCCTATAGTTTCTGCAGTAGGTCACGAAACAGATTTTACTATTTCAGATTTTGTAGCTGACCTGCGTGCTCCCACTCCTTCTGCCGCAGCAGAAATGACTATACCGGATAAAAATAATCTTATAAAAAATCTAAGTTTATTAAAAAGTAAAATAACCAGAGCAGTTAAAAGAAATATTGAGATAGAAACAGAAAATTTAAATTCTACAAGTGGAAGTCTTAAATATCAGGGACCGGAAAACAAAATTAATCAATATTACCAATATATCGATGAATTTAGTACTCATTTAAATTCAAGTATTAAGCATAAAGTAGAATTATATGAAGAAAGATTAAAAAAAGATTCCCAAAGACTGGATTCATTAAGCCCTTGGGCGGTAATCGAAAGAGGATATAGTATCTGCAGAAAAATGCCCGGTAGAGAAATTATTAAAAAATTAGAGCAAATTGAAGTTGGTGCAAAAATCGAAGTCATCATTAGTGATGGCAAGATATTGAGTAAAGTAGAAAAAAAGGAGGCTGTTTCAAATTGAAAAAAAAGAAAAAAATAGAAGATATTCCCTTTGAAGAATATTTAAGAAAATTAGAAAAAATTGTAAACCAATTAGAAGAGGGTGAATTAACCTTAGACGAATCAGTAAAGATCTATGAAGAAGGAATGAATATATCGAAAATATGTTTAGAAAAACTGAATAAAACAAAAAAGAAAATAGAACAATTGGTAATCGAGAGTGAAGAGAACTATTCAACTAAAGCTTTTTCTGAAAAAGAAGGAGAAGATATAATTAATGGAATTTAAAAAATATCTGGAAAATAAAAAAAATATCATAGATAAGGCTTTAGATGAATATTTGCCATCGGAAGAAAAATCACCTTCGATTATTCACAAAGCAATGCGCTATAGTGTTTTTGGCGGAGGGAAGAGAATTAGGCCAATTTTAACATTGGTAACCGCTGAATTGTTTGGAAAGGATAGTGAAAGTGTAATAAAGGCATCTTGCGGAATTGAATTAATTCATACTTTTTCATTGATCCATGATGATTTACCTTCTATAGATAATGATGACTTTAGGCGGGGGAAGCCAAGCAATCACAAAGTATTTGGAGAAGCAATAGCCTTATTAGCAGGGGACGCTCTTTTAGTTTCCGGATTTGACTTAATTATTAAAAATTCGGAAGTTAAAGAAATAAAAAAACAATCTATTCTAAAAATAATAAAAGAAACATCCTTTTATACTGGAACTGAAAACATGTTGGGAGGACAAGTAGAAGACGTAGCCTTAAAGAATGAAGATGTCACAAAAGAAGACTTAATTAATCTATACATGAAAAAAACTGCTGCCTTAATTTGTCTTTCTATTAGGGCAGGCGCAATATTATCCGAAGCAAAAAAAAGGCAACTTAAAGCTTTAACCAAATATGGTAAAAATATTGGATTAGCTTTTCAAATTGTTGACGATATGCTCGATATAATGCAAGACCAAAGGGATACGGGAAAACTTACTTATGCTAATAAATTTGGGATGAAAGAATCAAATAGCGAATCCGAAAGATTAATTAAGGAAGCAAAAGATTCTTTAAAAATATTCAATCATAAAGCGGAAATATTGAAAAGTTTAGCTGATTATTTGCTCACGAGAAAAAGATGAAAAAATAGCGTAGAGCGTACAGCGTTTAGCGTAGAGTTAGGAAAGAAGAAGAAGATAAATACAAAGACCAGAATAAAATCCTATTTCGTATATAGTGTATCGCGAAAAACGAAAAGGGTAAAACTAAAGCTTGGAATTAACTCCTCCCTCTGTCATTCCCGCGAAAGCGGGAATCCAAGGGTGAAAAATAAGAAAGATAAGATGGATTCCCATTTCCATGGGAATGACATAAAGAAATAAGAAGTGACATTAAAAATTTATAAAAAAATGGGTAGCATATTATATAAAATAATTTAATCCTATACGCTAAATTCTACCCGCTATACGATATAACATTTACGCGATACTCAATACTCAATATACGATACTATACTACTATACGCTAAACGCTGTACGCTATACGCTAAAAAAAATGGAGGGGAAATGTTTAGATCAAACAATAGAAAAAATAATGAAGTAAGACCTATAAAAATTACCAGAAATTACGTAAAATATGCAGAAGGATCCACCCTTATGGAAATGGGGGATACTAAAATAATATGTACCGCTTCGGTTGAAGATAAAGTTCCTTTATTTTTAAGAGGGAGAAAGCGGGGTTGGATTTCAGCCGAATACTCTATGATTCCCCGAGCAAATCAAATTAGAAATATCAGGGACTCAGTTAAAGGTAAAATAAGCGGAAGGTCTTCTGAAATTCAAAGATTAATAGGAAGATCTTTAAGATCCGTAGTAAATTTAATGGAATTAGGAGAGAGAACTATTTGGATAGACTGTGATGTAGTTCAAGCCGATGGTGGAACCAGAACTTCAGCTATTATTGGTTCTTTTATTGCTCTATTTGATGCCTTAAATTATCTAAAGGCTGAAGGACAAATAATTGATATTCCTATAAAAGATTATGTAGGAGCAATCAGTGCAGGAATAGTTGACGGAGAAATGTTATTAGATTTAAATTATGAAGAAGATTCTCGTGCTCAAGTCGATCTAAACATGGTGATGACTGAAAAAGGAGAGATAATAGAAATTCAGGGAACGGCTGAAGGCAAACCTTATTCTAAAAGAAATTTACAGGAATTAATTAAATTGGCAGAGACAGGAATAAAACAGATAATTGAAAAGGAAAAGAATATATTGGGAGAAATATGCTAGAAATACTTATTGCTACAAATAATTTAAATAAAGTTAAGGAAATAAAAGATATTTTAGACAGTCCTGAAATAAAAATATTAACTATAAAAGATTTTCCTCCTCTCCCAAAGATAGAGGAAGATGGTAAAACCTATCAGGAAAATGCTTTTAAGAAAGCCAGAAAAATTTCAGAATATACCGGTAAAATATGTTTAGCAGATGATTCGGGCTTAGAAATCGAATATTTAAAAGAAAAGCCGGGGATATACTCTTCGAGATGGGGAAATAGTGATGAAGAGCGCATAGATAAAGTACTTAAATTATTAGAAAATGTTCCTATAAATAAAAGAAATGCAAAATTTGTTTGTGCTGTAGTACTTGTTTTTCCGGATGGGAAAACATATATGGTTAAGGAAGAATGTAAGGGAAGCATTACCTTTAGCCCAAAAGGTGAGTATGGTTTTGGCTATGACCCTATTTTTTTGGTGCCTGAATATAATAAAACTTTTGCAGAATTAGGAGATAATATTAAGAACCAAATAAGCCATAGGGGTAAAGCAATGAAAAAGATGATTGATATAATAAAAGAAATTAGCGTATAGCGTACAGCGGGTAGCGTATAGGCGCGGGTAGGAAGTGAAAGCAAGATTAACGAAAAGCGCAAAACGCAAAGCCATAGCTTAAAATTAACTCCTTCCTCTGTCATTCCCGCGAAAGCGGGAATCTAGAATTAAAAAATGAAATAATGGAAATAAATTGAGTTTAAATACCCTATATAATATAAAGAATCAATATTATATTTATATTTTAGCAAGTAAAAGAAATGGTGTATTATATATTGGAGTTATCTCAAATTTAATTAAAAGAATTTATGAACATAAAAATAATATAATTGAAGGATTTTCTAAAAAATATAATGTTCATAAGTTAGTTTATTATGAAACAACTAATGATATCGAAAGTGCTATAAGAAGAGAAAAACAACTTAAAAAGTGGAATAGAAAATGGAAATTAGAAATAATCGAAAAGAATAATCCGGAGTGGAAAGATCTATATTTTGAATTAATATAGATTCCCGCTTTCGCGGGAATGACAGAGAGAGCGGGAATGACAGAGAGAGCGGGAATGACACATATACGCTATATGAAATAAGTTTTGAGTTTTGAATTATGGTTTTTCGCTTTTCATTTTAAGTTTTTAGTTATACCGATAATTGAAAACTGATTTTCTTCACACGATACTCGATACTCGATACGAATATAGTTTTACATTTTACAATAATCATTTTACGTTTCATTATTTTATATTATTTATTGCCGAATAATAGTAAGTCGAAAAATTGCAGAATTGGTAAATTGGCCAATTGGCCAATTGGTTAATTTTTACTATTTTTTCATTGACTTATATAAATATTTCTTATATAATAGCTTTTGTTTCGGGGTGTAGCGCAGTTTGGCAGCGCACCTGCTTTGGGAGCAGGGGGTCGGAGGTTCAAATCCTCTCGCCCCGACTTTGCGGGAATAGCTCAGTTGGTAGAGCACTAGCCTTCCAAGCTAGTTGTCGCGGGTTCGAGACCCGTTTCCCGCTCCAGTGTAATATCCGCGCCTGTGGCTCAATAGGATAGAGCAACGGACTTCTAATCCGTAGGTTGGGGGTTCGATTCCCTCCAGGCGCGCCATTTAAAGAAATTATGGTGGGCGTAGCTCAGACTGGTTAGAGCCCTGGATTGTGGCTCCAGAGGTCGGGGGTTCAAATCCCCTCGCTCACCCCAGTTTGCCGATTTGCGCTCGTAGCCCAATTGGATAGAGCTGCGGACTTCGGATCCGATGGTTGGGGGTTCGAGTCCCTCCGAGCGCGCCAAATATAATAGTAGAGTTTTGCTAAAAAATATAGTATCATATATAAGCATTTAATATTTTAGATTTGTGGGCCGTTAGCTCAGGTGGTAGAGCACCTGACTTTTAATCAGGGTGTCACAGGTTCGAGTCCTGTACGGCCCACCATAAAAATAAGAATGCGAGGGTGGTGGAATTGGTAGACACGCTGGATTTAGGATCCAGTGGGTAACTCCATGCGGGTTCGAGTCCCGCCCTTCGCACCAAAAAATACGATAAGAAAATATTAGTATTTTAATTTATTAAATTTATAAAATTTAGTTAAAGTAGGTAAAAACAGCCGCAAAATTATTTGCGGCTTTGTTACAATTATAAGACTAGCGTACATCGTTTAGCGTAGAGCGTAGAGTAGATACAGTGATATGTGATAAGTAATAAGTAATAAGTGAAGAAAAGTATAGCCTAATAGAGTAGGGGATATTAGTTATCCAGTTACCCAGTTAACCAGAAAATTGTGTGATGCGTAAACTGTAATAAGTACCTGTTTTTACACATTCATAAATATAATCTTATTACTTATTACTCATTACTTATTACTTGTTACTGTATTTTATACGTGATACGGATAAAATATTCAATCGGGAAATTATAAGAATGGCGGAGGTTTTTATGTAATGGTAAAAGTAGAAATTATGAAGAAAAAAGAAAATGAAGTGAAACTTAAGATTGAAATGGATAAATTAAAAGTAAATAGCAGCTTAGATAAAGTATACAACGATACATCTTATCAAATAAAAATACCAGGATTCCGAAAAGGTAGGATTCCTAAAAATATTTTAAACCTGCATTTAGGGAAGGAATATTTTTATGAAAAAACTACTGAAAAATTAATTCCGGAATGTTATCTCGAAGCTGTAAATAAAAATAATATCAAACCAATAAATCAACCCGAAATTAAGGTAATACAAATAGAAGAAGATAAACCATTAATATTTGAAGCAACTGTACAAGTAAAGCCGGAAGTAAAGCTGGGTTCTTTTGATGAAATTAGTATTCAAAAAGAGGATGTAAAAGTTACGAATACTGATGTAAATAACGAAATAAAAAGAATTCAAGAAAATTTCTCTGAATTAAAAGTTGTTAAAAACCGGAAAGCAAAGAAAGGCGATTTTCTGGTAGTTGATTCCGAAGGATACATTGAGGGAAAAGTAGTAGAAGGAAGTAAGGTTGAAAAACAAATTATTCAATTAGGAAAAAATATGCCACCTGAATTTAATAAGAAACTTATAGGTTGTTCAGGGGGAGATGAAAAAGAGATAAAGGTTTTAGTTCCCAGCGATGTGAAGGATAAAAAAATTGCAGACAAAGAAATTAAATATAAAGTTAATATTATTGAAATAAAAGAAAAAGAGTTACCCGAATTAAATGTAGATTTTATTAAAAGGGTAGGTAATTACAAAAATTTAGATGATTTCAAAAAAGATATTAAGGATAAATTAGAGAAACAAATTGAAACGGTGAATAAAGATAATTATGAACGTAAATTATTAGAAAAAGTAACGGATATTTGTGAAGTAAAAGTTCCAAAAGTATTAATTGAAAGAGAAGTAGAATATATGATGAAATCTTTGGAAGATGATTTAAAATCTAAAGATTTATCTTTACAGGATTATTATAAAAGTATTAAGACTGATGAAGAAAAAGTCAAAAAAGAATACGAAATTGTTGCTGAAAAAAGAATAAAGCAAGAATTAGTTTTAGATAAAATTAGTCAAGTAGAGAATATTCAGGTTACTGAAAAAGAGGTTAAGGATAAAATAAAAACAATCGCTAAAGAGATGAAACAAGATCCTTTGAAAGTAGAGGCAACTTTTAAAAAGAATAATAATTTAGATGGTTTAAAAGAAAGCATAAAAAGAGAAAAAATAATCGATTTCTTAAATGATAAAATAAAAATAATTAATTCTAAAAAGGAGGTAAAATCCAAATGACTTTAGTCCCTATTGTAGTAGAACAAACTCCTCGAGGGGAGAGATCTTATGATATTTATTCTCGCTTACTTAAAGATAGAATAATATTTTTAGGAACACAAATAGATGATGCAACAGCTAATACTATAATTGCTCAGTTACTATTTTTGGAAGCAAATGACCCTGATAAAGATATTTATATTTACATTAATAGCCCTGGTGGTTCCGTAAGTTCTACCATTGCTATATATGATACTATACAGTATATAAAATCTGATGTTTCGACCATATGTATAGGAATGGCTGCAAGCGGTGCGGCTTTAATCTTAGCTTCAGGCGCAAAAAAGAAAAGATTTGCTTTGCCCAATTCAAGGATTATGGTGCATCAACCTTTAGGAGGAGCACAGGGTCAGGTTACAGATATCGAGATACAGACTCGAGAGCTGAAAAGAATTAAAGATACTATAAATAAAATATTAACTCGCCATACCGGACAAAAATTTGAAAAAGTAGAGAAAGATACTGATAGAGATTTCTATATGACTGCTCAAGAATCTAAGGAATATGGATTGGTTGATGAAGTAATTAAAAGTAGAGAAGAAGCAATTAAGAAATAGTATATAGTATCGAGTATAGAGTATAAGATACAGTACAAGCGATAAGTAATAAGTAATGAGTGAAGATAAGAGCAGTATGATAGCGTAGAGCGTATAGCGTAGAGTTAAAAAATAAGAAGGTAGTAGACAGAAGATAAATCAGTATATAGTATATAGTATATAGGATGTAGTATATAATGAGAAATATAGAATCAATTAGTTGGAATAAAAATAAATCTAAATTAAAAAGTAAAAAAATATCGGAATCTTTACGCGATACTCAATACTCGATACACGATACTGAATTACTGTACGCTAAACGCTGTACGCTACACGCTATAATAGAAAGAGGTGAAAAATGGTGAAATGTTCGTTTTGTGGCAAAACCCAAGATGAAGTATATAAAATAGTTGCAGGTCCTGGTGTTTGTATATGTGATGAATGCATAAAGGTATGTAATGATATTATATTAGATAGAAGAAAGAAAGAAGGCAGGCCATTTGATTTAAAAAATGTTCCTTCTCCTAAAGAAATTAAAAGTTACTTAGATGAATATATAGTGGGGCAAGATAAGGCAAAGAAAATACTCTCAGTTGCCGTATATAACCATTACAAGAGAATAAAGAGTAATAATAATGATAAGATAGATGAAAAAGATAAAAAAATAGATAAGACAAAAGAAGAGATAGAATTAGAAAAGAGTAATATTCTTTTAATAGGCCCTACCGGATGTGGAAAAACTTTGTTAGCCAAGACTTTGGCTAAAAAACTAAATGTACCTTTCGTTATTGCCGATGCTACGACATTAACTGAAGCGGGATATGTTGGTGACGATGTAGAAAATATCCTATTAAATTTACTAAGAGTAGCAGATAACGATATAAATTTAGCTCAAAAGGGAATAATATATATAGATGAGATTGATAAAATAGCACGTAAATCAGAAAACCCATCTATAACCAGAGATGTGTCGGGCGAAGGAGTTCAGCAGGCTCTTTTAAAAATTATCGAAGGTACAGTAGCAAGCGTGCCTCCTTATGGAGGAAGAAAACATCCACAAGAAAAGAATATTCAAATAGATACCAGGGAAATTTTATTTATTTGCGGAGGAACTTTTGAAGGGTTAGAAAATATAATAAATTATCGAATGGGCAAAAATAATATTGGATTTAAAGCAGATATAAAAAGTAATAATAAAGAAAGAAATTATAAATTAATGGAAAATGTTTTACCGGAAGATCTGATAAAGTATGGCTTAATTCCCGAATTAATTGGGAGATTACATATAGTTTCTACGTTAGAAGCTTTAAATAAAGACTCATTAATAAAAATATTAACCCAGCCTAAAAATGCCATAGTAAAACAATATAAAAAAATATTTGAATTAGAAGGTGTGAAACTTAACCTTACCTCTGAAGCTTTAGATGCTATCGTGGAAGAAAGTATAAAACGAAAAATAGGAGCAAGGGGCTTGCGCTCAATTATGGAAGATTCAATATTAGATATAATGTACCAGATACCTTCGGAGAAAAATATTGAAGAATGCACTATTACTAAAGAAGTTGTGAAAAAAAGACAGATGCCTGAAATAAAAAGATATAGAGAAGGTTTAAAAAAAGAAACAGCGTAAAATAGCGTATAGCATACAGCGTAGAGCGTGTAGCATCAGGGCGTTGCCGTGATGAGGAAAGAAGAAGATAGATTCCCATCTCGCGGGAATGACATAAATAAAGGGTTAATAGAGAATAGATATTGAAAACAAAAAGTTTTAAAGATTTAATAGTTTAGCAAAAGGCTTATAGATTAGTCTTAGAAGTATATAAAATCACCAAAACTTTCCCAAGATCTGAAACTTATGGATTAACTCAACAAATTAGAAGAGCAGCAATATCTATACCTTCGAATATAGCTAAAGGATATGGAAGAAAACATAAAGCTGAATATCAACAATTCTTATCTATAGCCTATGCTTCATTGTTGGAATTAGAAACTCAATATTTATTATCTCTTGATTTGAGTTATATAAATAAAAATGAAATTATTGAAAATCTTATAAAAGAAGTTGGCAGTATGTTGTACAGAATGATTTATCCTATACGCTAAACGCTGTACGCTCTACGCTATATTAAAAAAGGAGAGATTTAATATTTTACATGAATAACAAAAATATAAAAAGCTTAGATAAAAATATATTACCTTTATTACCACTAAGAGAATTGGTAGTTTTTCCCAATATGATTATTCCTCTTTTTGTTGGGAGAGAACGATCTATTAATGCTTTAGAAGAAGCAATAAATTTAAAAAGCTTGATATTTATCGCAGCTCAGATAGATCCAGAGATAGAAAAACCAAAAGTTGAAGACATATATTCTATCGGAACAATTGCCAAGATAGTACAAATTTATAAACTACCAGATGATACCATAAAAATATTAGTGGAAGGAATCGGTAGGGCAAAAATTAAAAATGCAGAGGGATCTAATAATTTTCTTAAAGTACAAGTAGAAAAAATAAAAGTTAAAAACGGTAAAAATCTAAAAATAGAAGCCTTAATGAGATTGACAATCAATAGATTCGAACAATATTTGAAATTAAACAATAAATTACCTTCTGAAATGATGCTGTCAATAAAGAATGTTGAAAAACCAGATAAATTAGCCGATATAATCGCTTCAAATTTAATTTTGAAGGTAAAAGAAAAACAAAATTTGTTGGAAATAGTTAACCCTTTGGAAAGACTGGAGAAATTAATTGTTATATTAAAAAAAGAGATAAGTATTTTAGGATTAGAAAAAAAGATACAAGAAAGAGTAGAGGTAAATTTAGAGAATTACCAAAAAGATTATTATCTAAAAGAGCAATTAAAAGAAATAAAAAAAGAGTTAGGAGATAATGAAGAAAATATTTCTGAAGCTGATGAATTAAAAGAGAAAATATTATCTCTAAAACTTACTGAAGAAGTGGAAGAGAAGTGTATCAAAGAAACAAATCGTTTAGAAAAAATACCTTTTCTATCTACCGAGAGCGGGGTAATAATAAATTATTTAGAATGTATCATATCCCTTCCCTGGAACGAAAAAACTAAAGAGAAATTAGATATAAAATTAGTAAAAAATATTTTAGACGAAGACCATTATGGTTTATTAGACATTAAAGAAAGAATCTTAGAATACTTAGCAGTTAAAAAATTGAGCAATAAACATATAGGGACAATCCTATGTTTAATAGGACCTCCGGGAGTAGGCAAGACATCATTAGCGAAATCAATAGCCCGGGCAATGGGTAGAAAATTTGTAAGAGCTTCCCTGGGAGGCGTACGAGATGAAGCAGAGATACGCGGACACAGAAAAACTTATATAGGTTCTATGCCGGGAAGAATTATTCAAGGGATAGTTAACGTAAAATATAAGAATCCTATTTTCTTGTTGGATGAAATTGATAAAATGAGTGTAGATTTTAGAGGTGACCCCGCTTCTGCTCTTTTAGAAGTATTGGACCCTGAGCAAAACAACACTTTTAGAGACCATTATTTAGAAGTCCCCTTTGATCTTTCTGAAATAATGTTTATCACCACAGCTAACAATGAAGATGAAATACCATATTCCTTAAAAGACAGGATGGAGATAATTAATATTCCTGGTTATACTGAGTATGATAAATTGCAGATTGCTCAGTTATTTTTATTACCAAAACAATTAGCTAATCATGGCTTCAAAAAAGATGATATAGAAATATCAGAAAAAGCCATGAAAAAAATAATCAAGGAATATACTCATGAAGCAGGAGTAAGGAGTTTAGAAAAAGAAATATCATCTATATGTAGAAAGGTTGCTTTGAACGTAGTTTATTTTAAAAAGAACAAGGATAAAAAAGTTAGAATTACACTGAAGAACTTAGAAAATTATTTGGGAATACCCAAATATAAAATTGATAAAATTGAAAAAGAAGATGCTGTTGGTTTGGCAACAGGTTTAGCCTGGACTGAAATCGGTGGAGAAGTATTATCAGTGGAAACTATAGTAATGCCAGGAAAAGGTAAATTAACCCTTACAGGACAATTGGGAGATGTTATGCAAGAATCAGGAAAAGCTGCTTTAACTTACGCTCGTTCTCGAGCAACAAAATTTAAGATAGATAATAAGTTTTACGAAAATTGTGATATTCATGTTCATATTCCGGAAGGAGCGATTCCTAAGGACGGCCCATCAGCCGGGATTACTATGGCTACTTCTTTAATTTCTTCACTTACCGATATCCCCATTCGAAAGGATGTAGCTATGACCGGTGAAATTACCCTACGGGGAAAAGTTTTACCAGTAGGAGGTTTAAAGGAAAAAATACTTGCCGCTTATCAATCTGGTATTAAAACTATTATAATTCCTAAAGATAATTTAAAAAATTTAGAAGACTTACCTAATAATATTAAAAAAAGATTAAAATTTATTATGGTAAATAATTTAGATGAAGTTTTAAAAAACGCCCTTACCAGAAGTCCTTTTTAAAAACAAAAACAGTATCGAGTATCGAGATACTGTATTTAAAAAATTGACAGACAACATAGCCTATAGTAATATATAAAAAATAAATACAATAAAAACTAAGAAGGGAAGAGTAGAATAGAATTACATCTAATTTTGTTCGAAGGTCATCCCCAAGCTGTTAATTTGAATGGAAAAAGTAGGATTAACCGATAGTTACGTTATAACTGAAACATTAAGAGCCTGTTTAATATTGATATTATAGAAATGTTTTAGACAGGAATTAAGGTGGTACCGCGAATAGACTCCTTTCGTCCTTTTGAGAAACGAAAGGAGTTTTTTTTTAAACTCAAGGAGGAAAAGATAATGGAAAAAATAGACACAAAAATACCGTCAGTATACGATCCTAAAAAAGTTGAGGAAAAATGGTATAAATTCTGGTTAGAGAAAGATTATTTTAAAGCAGAACATAATCATAATAAAGAAAATAATTTTTCTATCGTTATACCTCCACCTAACGTCACAGGGTCATTACATATCGGTCATGCTTTAAATAATACTTTACAAGATATTTTAATTAGATGGAAAAAAATGGAAGGCTACAATACTCTTTGGTTGCCAGGGACTGATCATGCCGGAATTGCTACTCAAAATGTAGTGGAAAGAGAAATTAGCAAAGATGGAAAAAGTAGACACGATTTAGGAAGAGAAAATTTTGTAGAAAGAGTATGGGAATGGAAAGAAAAATATGGAAATAATATAATAAATCAATTAAAAAAATTAGGATTTTCTTGCGATTGGTCACGATTAAGATTTACCTTAGATGAAGGTCTGTCCAAAGCCGTTAGAAAGGTATTTGTACAATTATATAAAGAAGGCCTGATATACCGAGAAAATTATGTAATAAATTGGTGCCCAAGATGTCAGACTGCTTTGGCTGATATTGAGGTTGAATCGATTGAAGAAAATGCAAATCTGTATTACATAAATTATCCTATAAAAGATTCTAAAGGAGAATCCATAACTGTCGCTACCACCCGTCCTGAAACTATGCTTGGTGATACTGCAGTAGCAGTTCATCCCGATGACAAAAGATATGAAAAGTTTATCGGTAAAACTGCTATATTGCCTTTAATGGACAGAGAAATACCGATAGTAGTTGATAGTTACGTTGATCCCGAATTTGGTACTGGGGCAGTAAAGATAACTCCGGCCCACGATTTAAATGATTTTGAATTAGGAAAGCGTCAAAAATTACAGGTAATTAATATATTAAATAATGATGGCACAATGAATGAACAGGCAGGAAAATTTAAAAATTTACCTGTATTTAAATGTCGAGAAAAAGTTTTAAACGAATTAAGAAAAAAAGGATTCTTAAATAAGATCGAAGATTATAAACATTCTCTTGGGCATTGTTACAGATGTGGAACTATTATTGAACCCTATCTTTCTAAACAATGGTTCGTTAAAATGAAAGAAATTGCTGAACCGGCGATTTCTGCCGTAGAGGAGGGTAGAATTGAATTTATTCCTTCTCGCTGGGACAAAGTTTATTATGACTGGATGAGAAACATTAAAGATTGGTGTATCTCACGTCAGTTGTGGTGGGGACATCGTATCCCGGTATGGTATTGTCAAGATTGCGGAGAAATAATCGTAGAATTAGAAGATCCTACCATCTGTAAAAAATGTGGCAGTCATAATTTGCAGCAAGACCCAGACGTTTTAGATACCTGGTTTAGCTCTGCCTTATGGCCTTTTTCTACCTTAGGTTGGCCGGAAGAAACAGAAGATTTAAAATGTTTCTACCCGACATCAGTATTAGTTACCGGTTTTGATATAATATTCTTCTGGGTGGCTCGAATGATAATGATGGGATTAAAGTTTCGCGGTGAAGTACCATTTAAAAAAGTTTATATAAATCCCTTAATTAAAGCAGCGGAAGGTAAAAAAATGAGTAAATCTAGTGGAAACGCTATTGATCCTTTAACGGTGATTGGTAAATATGGCGCTGATACTCTACGTGTTACCCTTGCCTCTCTAACTATTCAGGGAAATTATATCTGCCTTTCAGAAGAGAGAATTAAAGGATTTAGAAATTTTACTAATAAAATATGGAATGTTTCAAGATTTTCTATAATGAATCTCAAGGATTTCGATATTGATAAAATAGAAAAAGATAAATTAAAAATTACCTTAGTTGATAAATGGATAATAAGTAAGTTAAATGAAACAATAAAAAGGTCCACTGAATGTCTTAATGAGTATAAATATGGAGAAACCGCTAAAATTATTTATGAATTTGTCTGGAACGAGTTTTGTGATTGGTATGTAGAATTCATTAAACCAAGATTATATCAAGAAGAGGATGTAATAGAAAAACGAACTTCTCAATATATTCTATGGTTTGTTTTAGAAAATACCTTAAGGCTTTTGCATCCCTTTATGCCTTTTATAACTGAAGAAATATGGCAAAAGCTGCCTCACAAAGGGGAAAGTATTATGGTTTCACCTTGGCCGCAATATAAGGAAGAATATGAGAATAAAGATGCAGAAAATAAGATGGAAAAAATAATGAGTATCATTAAAGCTATTCGAAATATTAAGTCAGATATGAATATTCCGTATAACAAAAAAATTGATTTATATTTAAATATTCACGAAAAAGATAAATTAAAGCTAATAGAAAAGAATACTGATTATATCGAAACTATGATTAAAACAAAATTGTTAGAAGTAGGAAAGGGGATTAAAAAACCAGAATATTCGGCTACAGCTGTTTTAGAAGGGGTTGAAATATTTATTCCCTTAAAAGGTATAATAAATATTTCAGAGGAGATAGCTCGTTTAGAGAAAAAAATAAATAAAATTAATATTGAGCTTAATGTAATTTTCAAAAAGATAAGTAATAAAGATTTTCTATCCAGAGCACCGGAAGATATTGTTAAAAAAGAAAGAGATAAAGCAGATGATTTAAAGGACATTAAAGAAAGATTAGAAAATAACCTAAAAAGTTTGAGGTAAATGTGACGACTTATACCGAAGCATTAGATTATATTTATGATTTAACTAAATATGGCATAAAATTAGGATTGAAAAACATAAACCATTTACTTTATCTTTTAGGCGAACCTCATAAAAAATTAAAAATAATTCATGTTGCCGGGACAAATGGAAAGGGATCAACATCTTCCTTGATTAGTTCAATCCTTCAATCTGATGGTTATAAAGTTGGTCTCTATACTTCTCCTCACTTAGTTGATTTTACCGAAAGAATCAAAATTAATAACAAACCGATAAATAGGAAAAAAGTATGTGAGTTATTAGAAAGAATCAAACCCTACATAGAAAAGGTTGCCAATACACCTTCTTATGGCCACCCTACCTTCTTTGAAGTTGTAACTTCTCTGGCTTTTCTCTATTTTTACGAAGAACAGGTAGACTTTTTAGTTTTAGAGGTAGGATTAGGTGGAAGATTAGATGCCACAAATGTTTGTGAACCTTTAGTTTCAGTCATTACCCATGTCGATTATGACCATATGGATAAATTAGGAAATAGTTTAGAAGAAATTGCCAGAGAAAAGGGAGGAATTATTAAGCCGGGAGGAATTGTAATATCTTCTAAACAATATAATGAAGCTTATAAAGAGATTAAGAAAATAGCCGATGAGAAAAATTCTCTTATTTATAGCGCAGGGAAGGAAATAAATTATGAAATAGTAAAATCTGATATTAAGGGTGTAATATTTTATTTAAAAGGAATCTATCATAATTACAAAAATCTTCATACTCCCTTATTAGGTAGACATCAAGCAGATAATGCTGCTACTGCCATTACGGCTGTAGAAGCTCTTAAAATCAAAGGAATAAATATTTCTGAAAAAGCAATAAGAGAAGGTTTGGAAAAAGTTAAGTGGACCGGGAGATTAGAAATCATCCAGAATAATCCTACATTGGTACTAGACGGGGCACATAATCCCAGTGGAGTAAAGGTAGTGCGAGATGCCCTGAAAGAGATATTTTCCTATCACCGGCTTATTTTGGTATTAGCTATTTTTAGTGACAAAGATTACAAAAAGATGATACAAATATTAGCACCTAACGCAGATTTGATTATTGCTACTAAGGCAAAAAACCCTCGGGCAACTCCTCCTCGGATAATCGCTAAAGAAGCGGCGCAATATATAGATCAGAATAAAATAATAGTTACTGAAAATATTCCTCAGGCCATAAACTGTGCTCTGTCGAATTCCAAAGAGGATGATTTAATATGTATAACCGGATCACTATATACTGTAGGTGAAGCAAAAAGATACTCTAGAAATAAAAATCAAGAAAATATAGTTAACAGTAATTGACCAATTTACCGATTGACCAATTGTCCAATTAATTGGTGCATTGACGAATTGGGTAATTAGAGGATTAATTCACATCTTACAAAGAGAATGGAAGTCAGAAGACAGAATTAAGAAAAAAAATATCATTGCGGAGCAGTTTTCTCTCTGTCATTGCAAATAATAGTTATATAACATGATGGGATTGCTTCGGTCGTTTTACTCCCTCGCAATGACAAAAAGAGATTAGAAATGATATTACAAATTTATTAAAAGAAGCGAGTAGCATGTTGTATAGAATGATTTATCCTATACGCTAAACGCTGTACGCTAGTTTTATTCACTAACGACTAATTTAATCGGTTAATCGGTCAATCGGTCAATTGGAGAATTGGTTTAAAAATATAATCTCTATAGAAGTAAGGAGCGAATAATTATGTTTAACCTTTCGAATCAAGAAAAGATTACCATAATTTTGTTATTAATAGTAATAATAATTGGCGGAGGAATAGTTTTATCTAAAAACATTAATAACGAAGATAATTTTACCATAGATCGTGCTTCAGATATTTCAGAAAATAACCCTGCAATAGAAAAAGAGGTTCCACCGTTAATTATTCATATCACCGGTGCAGTTAAAAACCCCGGCGTTTATCAATTAAAATCAACCGATAGAATTGTTGATGCAGTAAAAATTGCAGGAGGAGAAACCGAAGAAGCCAACCTGGATTTGATTAACCTTGCTGCTCTTCTCAAGGATGGGCAGAAAATAATTGTTCCTCATAAAACTTATAACGAAACTGGAGAAGAAACCAATATAAATACATATAACAATGTAGAAAGCGTGTATTCTTCTTCCTCGGTTTCTACTTCTGCAAAAATTAATATTAATACCGCTAATGCGAACATGTTACAAGCTTTAACCGGAATTGGACCGGTTCTTTCAGAAAGAATAATAGAATATAGAAATCAAAATGGATTTTTTGGAATTATTGATGATATAAAAGATGTTTCTGGAATTGGAGAAAAAAAATTTGAAGGAATTAAAGATTTAATTTGTGTCCAATAAAAAACATATCTTCAGATAGCAAATACAATGTTATTAGACCCTTACCTATAATTTTAGCTCTATATATAATAGGAATAATTTATGGTAAATTTATTAGTATTAATCTGATATTTTTGTTTTCGATTATAATATTGTTAATACTAATTTCTATTATAAGTTTTGTAAAGCAGTGGAATATAACCACTGCTTTATTATTTTTAATAATATTTTTAATCGGCATATTCAATTATAACCTTAATTCTAATCCTATTGGGGCTAACCATATAGCAAATTTTGTAGAAGATAAAAAGTTAACCATTATTTGTACGGTTTTAGATAAGGAATATTATCCCAATCAAGAGAAAATATCTTTTAAGGTAAAAGCAAACCAAATAGAAAGACGAGATTGCAGCATTAGAACACAGGGCCTAATATTGGTGAATACCTATTTGGGGGATTGTCCATATGAATACGGAGATGTGCTTAAAATTAAAGGTAAATTAGATAAGCCTATAGGACAGAAGAATTTTGGTGAGTTTGATTATGAATTGTATTTAGCCCGAGAAAGAATCTTTACTTATATAAATATTTGGCAAGAAAAAGATATTCAAAAAATTGGAGAAGATGATTCGAATTTTTTAGTATCTTTCTCCTTATCCGCAAGAGATAAAATAAAAGAGATTACAAAACAGACCCTGGTACCGCCTTATAATTACCTTCTTGTCGGTATGCTATTAGGAGAAAAAAGTTTTATTCCACCTTATTTAAAAGAAGTATTTGCCGAAGCAGGAATTATGCATATATTAGCAGTTTCAGGTCTACATGTAGGAATAATTGCTATGGCTTTGCTTGCTTTCTTAAGTTTATTGCGTTTACCGAAGAAGCTCAAACTGTTTACCTTAATATTAATTCTAATAATGTATGCCTCTATCACTGGTTTTCGTCCTTCTGTATTAAGAGCGACCATTATGTTCATTGTATTAATAGGAGGAAGATTAATCAATAGAAGTAGAAATCTTAATATTTCTCTATTTTTTGCAGCGTTCCTAATCTTGCTATCAAATCCTTTAATACTATATGATGCAGGTTTTCTTTTATCCTTTATCGTTACTTTTTTTATTATAAATTTATCACCAATCTTGCAAGAATTGTATTCAAAAATAGTAGCCTGGATTAGAAATCCTTTAGCAGTTTCAACAGCTGCCTGGATAGGTATTTTTCCGCTTTCCGCTTATTTTTTCAGTAAAGTATCGATAATTTCCATTGTTTCCAATATATTTATTATTCCTTTGGCCGGGATAGCGGTAATATTGGGATTTGTGACTTTTTTTATCGGACTAATAAGCATCTCTCTGGCTGGTGTAATTGCCAATATAAATTATTTGTTATTAAATCTAATAACCTTAATAGCTAAATTATTTTGCTTGCTTCCCTTTGCCTATGTTTATGTTGCTCAGCCTTCAATTATGGTAATTATTTTATATTATCTAACAGTATTTTTTATTATTGAAATGTTTTGTAAAAAAACACTATCGCAGAAAATAAAGAAAAAAGCTACTTTAATTGTATTATTGATCATATTGCTAATAATTATTGTTCAAATATTTTATCCGGTAGACAACCTTAAAGTAAATTTTATAAATGTCGGAGAAGGAGATTGCATCTTAATTGAAGCCCCCAACAAGATAAATATCTTAATCGATGGAGGAGGCACCCCTCAAAGTGATTTTGATGTGGGAAGTAAAATCGTTATACCATACTTAAGAAGAAAAGGGATAAATGAGATTGATTTGCTAATCTTAACTCATCCTCATTTAGATCATTTAGAAGGATTATTGTCTATTCTTAGACAACTTAAAGTAGATGCGGTCTTAGATAGCGGATTTATTTGTGATGTTTCAGAATATGGGGAGTTTATTTCAACTATAAAAGAAAAAAATATTCCATATTATCAAACTAAATCGGGAGATAATTATATTTTTAGTAAAAATATGGAGATGCTTATACTTAATCCTCCACATACTTCAAATTTAGATAACGATTCTGATTTTAATAACCATTCGATTGTGGTAAAATTATATTATAAAAATTCAAATTTTTTGTTTACTGGAGATATTGAAAGGGAAGCGGAAAAAAGATTATTAGTTTGGCAAAATATATTAAATAGTGATGTTTTAAAACTTGGTCACCATGGAAGTAAAACTTCCACTACATTGGAATTTTTAGATAAGGTTAATCCAATAATTGCGGTTATTACTGTGGGAAAAAATAATTTTGGACATCCTTCGCAAAAAGTTATTGAAAGATTAGAGGATAGAAATATAAAAATATACCGAACAGATGAAGATGGAACAGTCATTATAAGAACAAATGGCCAGGAATATTGGATAAAAACACTGAGGGGAAACAATTAAAATGAACCAAGGAAGATATATGAATTACGAAGATATATTAAACCTTACGAAACAAGAGAAAATATATCCCATTTACCTGTTATACGGAAACGAAAACTATTTGAAAGAAGACATTTCAAAAAAACTTAGAAACAGATTAATTGCCCCTGCTTATAGAGAGTTAAATTATAAGGTTTTTTATGGTGAAAAATTATCTATAAACGAGGTAATAAATGATCTAAAAACACTGCCTATGATATCGAAACATAAATTATTAGTAATAAAAGAAGCAGAAAAAATTAACAAAAATGATGAGACAAAATTAATAAATTATTTTGACCGGCCAAGTTTAAAAAACAATTTTTCAACTCTAATAATTATTTATAAAGAAGGCAAGCCAAACAAAGAATTAATCACAGCAATTAAAAGGGTAGGGATAGCGGTTAATTTTAGCATAACAGATAAATCGAAATTAGCCTTATGGATAAAATCTAAATTTAGGCAGAGTAATAAAAAAATTACTCAGGAGGCTCTATTTTATTTACAATCTATAGTTGGTTCTGATTTAGGCCGTCTTTTTAATGAAATAGAAAAAATAGATATTTATACGAAAGATCAAAAAATAATAGAAAAAGAAGATGTTATGATAACGATTGGTGGTTCAGAAGCAGTCAATATATTCAAAGTATTAGATGCCATCGGGGATAAAGATATAAAAAATACACTAGATGGTTTGGTGAAGTTAAATCAAGGCAACCTTCATCATTTATCCATATTTGCTATGATATACAGGCAAATAAAGCTTATACTTCAAACAAAATTATTACTTACAAAAGGATTTAATTTTAAAGAAGTAGAGAAGAAACTAAAACTTCCTTACTTTGTTGTCGAAAAAATAATAAAACAGTCTAAAAAATATACTTTTAAGGAAATTTGTAAGTCTTATGAATTATTGAATACTGCTGACTTAGAATTTAAAGATAGCCAGAAGGAACCAAAGATTATTTTAGAAGAATTGGTTATTAATATCATTAATCAAAGAAATAGCGTATAGCGTAATTAGCGAAAAACGAAAAGCGCAAAACGCAAAACCATAGCTTAAAACTAACTCCTCCCTCTGTCATTCCCGCGAAAGCGGGAATCTAGAATTAGTAAATAAAAAAGTGGAATAAGTTGAGTTTAAATAAATTATTTAATATAAAGAATCAATGATTATATCCCAAAAACTAACTATTTAATACAACATATTCAACTTAAGCAGCAAATTTAACTCTATATGTCCTTTGAAAACTGAATAACGAAAATAAATGGTTATATAGAAGAGTAGAAAGCTC
>Ga0307428_1000172_pt1 | contig 53046 bp, 48 predicted proteins | sample SalMarWE160240MG_FD_202161 | JGI IMG/M metagenome (GOLD analysis project Ga0307428, IMG submission 202161) | Salt marsh sediment microbial communities from the Plum Island Ecosystem LTER, Massachusetts, United States - WE1603-240 | ecosystem: Environmental > Aquatic > Marine > Intertidal zone >...
ACTCGTTTAGTCCCTAATCCCGCTCTTCTCTGTAGCGGCGGGGTTTATCCCCGCCATTCGTGATCCCGTTCCCACCGGCGCAGGCAAGCTACGCCGCTACGGAACCCCCGTTATCCATGCGTTGCTCAGCACCTTTCTCTGTAGCAGCAGGGTTTATCCCCGTCGTCCGAGTGCTCGCTTCTCCATGCGGGTTGCGGAGCAAGGACGGAGACCCGAACAGAGGCTTTCACCGCCGAGGGCGCGGAGCACGCAGAGAGTGGAATGGGAACATTAATGCTTCATCTCAGCGATCTTTGCGTCCTCTGCGGTAAAATGCTTGAAACTACCGTTTGAGTTTGAAAACGAGCAGTAGAAGGTTCACACAACAGGCTCCGATGAGACCGGAAAGAGGCTAGATCGACGTAGGACTGGTTTGTAATAGGCTCTTCATGGATTGAGAAAGGTATAGATGGCTAACGCGAGTGAAACCATCTCCCCCTGCTCGTCCGCTGTCAGGCTTCTCCCAATGAGAGCAGCGAACGCGTCGATCTCCGCAAGGATCTCAGAGGGGAGTTCCTTGCGCGGAAATGGTTCCTCCTCGGGGCCAAGGAGGATCTCCTTGAGGGTAGGATCGACCTGCTCGGTCGGCCCTTGATTCAAGAGCGCTCTGATCGCAAAGGAGACACTGAATGCCCATCCGTTCTTCGTCCCTTCGTAACTCTCCAGCGCGATGGTGAAGACCCCTTCGAGCTGCTTGTTCAACTCGTAGACTGCCGCAAACATCCCCGCATCCGCCGCTTGCGTAAACAGGTCGAAGTCAGGTTCGCTAAGGTTGCCGATCGCCACGATCTGTTCCTGGTAGTCCCGGCAGAATGAGGCCACGCTCGATCGCAGGCGAGCAAGCCTGGTGACCTCCTCGACTCGTTGGGAATCCGTCTGCACGATGAACGCCATGTGGAGATCGACCAACCGATCGGAGACGTTCTCACATGCCTCGTTCAACCCAGGCGGAATCGCCACCTCGGAGCCGTAGAAGAGATAATCGGCGTACGAGCGGTATACAGCATAGAGAGGGGCAAAAGCAGTGTAGGAATCAGCGAACGCAGAACCAAGCGAAGCAGGGGAGGCTCCCGCCAAGACCACGCCGAGAAGACAAACAACAAGCGCTAATCCTGCAACTCGATGGACCATAGATCGTATTGTAGCGGATGTTCCACCGCCTTGGCGAATGCCGGTAAAGTAAATACCCGCTCCCGAACTCAAAGTGAATGATTGAGCGAGTGAGTGATTGAGTGATTGAATCTCCCGATCGTTCAATCTTCGGATCTCTCAATTCCTCTTGCACCGCACGGGCGGCTTCACCTATCCTCACAGGGATGAACCCCGAGAAGGCAATGAGATGGATTGCAGAACGCCTCCATGATCACTACGGCGAAATCTCCGTTACCACGAGCAATCCGCTCGAAGAACTTATCTCGACGATACTCTCTCAGAACACGAACGATACGAACCGAGATCGAGCCTACGCTTCCCTCCTTTCACACTTCGGAGACCTCGACAAGGTGAGACAAGCCCCTATAGAGAAAATCGCAAAAGCAATCCAGGTTGGTGGGTTGCACCGACAGAAGTCATCCCGTATTAAGCTGGTCCTCGAACGGATCATGCGAGAACGGGGATCGCTCGACCTCTCCTTCCTCGCCGATCTCCCCTTGGATCGAGCGATGGCCTGGCTCCTCGCCTCGCCAGGGGTGGGAAAGAAGACGGCGGGGATCGTGATGCTATTCTCGTTTGGGAAGCCGTATTTCCCGGTCGATACGCACATCCGGCGTGTAACGACCCGTCTCGGCCTGGTGGAAGAGAGAGACGACCCACACCAGCGGATGAACGCGCTCCTCCCTCCCGATCCAGCGCTCATGCGACGTCTTCACCTGCAGTTGATCCACCTAGGCCGCGAAATCTGTCATCCGCGTCGTCCCGAGTGCCCCACGTGCCCGTTGAGCGATCACTGCGCGTGGCGGACCGAGACTTCCTGAGCGAACGGTTGCCTTTCCCCTCTTCACCGGGGAAAATAAGGGAAGAACGGGCGAAATCAGAAAGAGAGGGAGCCTTATGCTCGAAGAGCAACTGGGAGAGGTGCTAACCGTACGTGGGATGACCCTTGCGGTTGCCGAATCGTGTACCGGCGGGCTGTTGGCGAGCCGGATCACCGATGTTCCAGGGTCGTCCGCCTACTTCCGTGGGGGAGTCATCGCTTACCAGAACGATGTGAAAGAGCGCCTACTCGCGGTCCCGTCTTCGATCCTCAATCGATACGGTGCGGTGAGCGCGGAGACGGCAAAGGCAATGGCAACAGGGTGCAAGGACCTCCTAGCGAGTGATATCGCGGTGGCGATCACAGGGATTGCCGGCCCCGGCGGGGGGAGCGCGGAAAAACCGATCGGACTGGTCTACATTGCTGTAGCCACAGCAGCAGCGATCCATTGCCGTCGGTTCGTCTGGGATGGGGATCGGCTGGCAAATAAGGAACGATCGGCCGACGCGGCTTTCAAACTCGTCCTCGACAGGCTGGGAGGCACTCCCTCCCTGTTTGAAAGAGGGGAAGAGATCCGGTAGCCTTCCCACTCAGTCTTTACGCAAGGGAGCGGTAACAATTAAGATCTGTTTATACCTCGAGGTGCACGGCTTGGTCGACCAATCCGGGATTGGAGGCGCCACTCGCAATTCTGTACAGGCGTTAGTGCGCCAAGGGATCGACGTGACGAGCGATCCTAACGAGAATTATGACTTGCTACATCTACAGTGGGTCGGTCCGAGGTCGCTCTATCACGCGCGACAGGCCCATAAGAAGGGGCGGCCGGTCGTACTGAGCGTTCACACCCTCCCCGAGTTGATCAAAGGTGCATTCACCTGTTCTCGATTGATCTCTCCCCTCTACGAACGCTACCTGCGCGGGTTCATCGGTCACATGGATCTGCTGGTGGCCCCTTCTCCTCTGGCGGCTAAGCGCCTTCGCCCACTCGCTGACGGACATCCGATCCGCGTGGTGTCAAGCGGAGTCGACCAGGATCGTTTCTGTTACGATCAAGAGAAACGGGACACCTTCCGCCGCAAATACAGCCTCGATCGACAGACCGTCCTCGCCGTGGGGCAGGTGATCCCTCTTAAAGGAGTGGAGACTTTCTTTGAGGTGGCGCGCCTTCTCCCCGAGGTCCTCTTCCTGTGGGTCGGTCCGCGGGTGAGTCCTCTCCTCTTCTACAGCCCCCGCTTCGAGCACCTCTTGCGTCGGCGCCCCGAGAACGTCCGGTTCACGGGGTTTATCGACGAGGTTGACGCGGCCTACAGTGGGTGTGACCTCTTCTTCCACCCCTCCCACGGGGAATCGCTAGGGTTGGTGATCCTCGAGGCGGGGATGGTTGGCCTCCCACTCGTTGTACGGCGCCTGCCAGTCTATCAGGACTGGTTGCAGGAAAGGGAGAACTGTTTGATGGGTGAAGATCTCGACGAATTCCAGGCGGCGATCACTAGCCTCCTCTCGGGTCGCCCCCCTGTGCTTGCGGCGGACGGCTTGGCCAAGAAACATGGCCTGGCACGGGTGGGAATTGACCTCCTCGCTGCCTACCAGGAGATCCTGTGATGCGACGAAGGGTCCTCGTCATCGGTCTCGACGGAGTGGGATTTCCGCTCATCGATCCGTGGCTTAAGGAGGGGAAGCTCCCGCACCTGGCACAGCTCTTCGACGCAGGAACCCATGGAACGTTACAGAGTACTATCCCTCCGCTGACCGGCCCGGCGTGGTCGAGCTTCCAAACAGGGGTCAACCCCGGGAAACACGGGATCTCCGGATGGACAAAACGTCGGGGTGGGAGTTACTCTATCTCGGTCGTAAATGGTGATGACATCCCCTACCCCACCATATGGGAGCTTGCAAGCGAGAACGGAAGGAAGGTATTGAGTATCGGGCTTCCCCTGAGTTACCCGCCGCGAAAGGTCCATGGGGTAATCATCCCGGGGATGTTGACCCCGGAGAGCGACCCCACGCCGACTACCCCTCCGACGGCCTACGCCGAGCTTCGTCGCGTTGCGCCGGATTACCGTTTTTTTTCGGAGTGCGCCCACCGATTCACTGTCAAAGCCAAGACGAAGGAGCTCCTGACAAGCGTAAAGGGACGGGCGGAGGCGGCGAAGCATTTCCTGCGTCAAACCGACTGGGATCTGGCAATGCTCCACTTTCAGGCGACCGACAAGGTTCAGCATGATCTCTGGGGCGTCGAGAAGAACGGGTTCGATCCTCTCCTCACCGTCTTCCAGGAGGTCGATCGACAGGTTGGAGAATTAGTCGAGATTGCACGGGCGATGGAGGCGAGTGTAATACTCCTCTCCGATCACGGAATGGGTCCGGAGGAGTACGCCTTCTCGATCAACACCTGGCTCCTTCGGTCAGGGTACCTCCACCTAAAAAGAGGATCGGCCACCCGCTTCAAACGCATCGCGTTCCGTCTCGGGTTCACACAGAAGCGACTTATGCGCCTTGGCCTCCTCCTTTACCCCCTCGCCTATAGGCTAGGGCTCGTCCGCTCGTTCTTCGACACAGTAGGCGAAGGCTGGCTCGCGCGTGCGATCTCCGCCCTCTTCCTCTCCCTCGACGATATCGATTGGTCGCGAACACGCGCGTATTCCCACGCCGATATCGGGCACATCCGCCTGAACATGCGCGGGCGTGAACCTGAGGGGATCGTCACTGAAAGTGAGAAGGACCGGCTGACCGACGAACTGATCGAGAGGCTACGGACAGTTGTGAACCCACATAGCAAGGAGCCTCTGCTAGGTCAAGTCTTCCGCAGCAAGGAGATCTACCATGGGGAGCGGCTCGACCAGGCCCCCGATATCCTCTTCCTTCCGCTGGACCTACGCACAGTAGGAAGCGGAGCATCGGGGTTCTATTCCAACAGGCTCTTCGACCGCCCTCTCCTCCGCGCGACCCACCGCATGGAGGGGATCCTCATCGCCGTCGGTGAGCCCTTCAACCGCAATCGCATTCTGCGTGGCGCAACCCTCACCGACCTCGCCGCAAATCTCCTTTACCTCATAGATTGCCCGATCCCCACCTACATGGACGGGAGGATTTGGGAGGAGGCATTCACCGAACAGTGGGCAAGACAAGCTCCACGATGGATCGAGCGGGAACCATCCCGGAGCGACCCAGCCAACCGAGAGGGGAGCGAAGCCGAGGATGAGGAGCTGCGGCAACGCCTGAAGCAACTCGGATATCTCAGCTAAACTTGAATCATCTATGAAGCCCATGCTAGTATTCCTTCATGAATAGACCAGGCAGGAAGAGGCTGAGCTATGCACTCTCCATCGCAGCCGGACTCGTTCTTCTCGGTGTTGTTCTCTACTACGTGGGCTGGCGCAGCATCCTTGCGCAGGTCCACGCCCTGGGGGCCGTAGGGATCATTGCAGTGATCGGAAACGTTCTTCTCACCGCACTCACCTGGATCGTAAGCTGGTGGATCATCCTCATCTCTTACGGGATCAAGCTTCCTTTTCGGCGCATAGTTGGGGCACGATTGAGCGGGTTCGCAGTGAGCTACGTCACTCCCACTCTCTACTTCGGCGGGGAGCCAGTACGCGCGCTGATGGTGGCTGGCCAAACCTCGGCTCCCACCACTCGCATCTTTGCCACCGTTGTGCTCGACCGGTTCCTAGGAGCCTTAAGCCTGATCGCGTTCATCTTCATCGGGGTCTTCTACGCTCTTGTCTCTCCACAAGTCCCAATGACAGAGAGGCGTGCCGTCGTGATTGGAGTCGCCTTCATCGCATTCTGGATCATCATTGGCCTCATAAACTTCGCTGGCAACTACAAGTGGATAAGCCGATTGATCCGCTTGCTGAAACACCCGTTTCACCGCTGGCGTAATGGGATCGAACGCGCTGCGAATCATGTCTCTGAGACAGAGGATGAGATCTACGAGGCGTTCACTCGCCACTGGAAGGGAACACTCCTTGCCTTCTTGGTCCAGCTTCTGTCAAACTTCCTCGTATACATGCGGCCGCAGGTCTTCTTTCACTTCTCATCTCACCGGACGTTTGACTTCACCCAGCTCTCACTCCTATTTACTCTCAACATCATGCTCTCCTTCTTCCTGTGGATTACCCCCGGTGGATTGGGAACCGGCGAGGCTGGTTTGATCGGTATCTTTAAGCTAGTCGGGGTGAGGAAGGAGGGGGCAGTCGCCTTTTCGCTTATGTTCAAGATCGTCGAGTTCATCATCGTAGGGATCGGCCTGGCTTACCTATTCAATAAGGGGATCAGTCGGCTGGCCCACCGCTTTAAGGAGCGAACTCATCGGCATTGACGTCGGGGTAAGACGTAGAACGAAGTTTCTTGGAGGCAGCCCTTAGTCTACCCACTGCCAGATCGTAAAAGAACTCAGTATCTCACTCATTGCATCACTCAATGATCCCCTTCTATCCCTCCCTTGATCACTGTATAATCCTGAGACTATGGCCGTTGTAAACGAGATCGGTAAGGTGCTGAAGCGGAACCATGCCCTGGTGAGGTTCGATCAAGAACGGATCGTGAGGGCAATACGGCGTGCGGCTGACTCCAACGGTGGATTCGAACAGGACTACCAGAAGGATATCAATGAGCGAATCTTCGCCGCTGGAGGAACGGATGAAGGGATCGCTCGTTTCCTCTCCGATCTCGTAGTGGTCGTCTTGAACGGGGATCCCCATCACGGTGTCTCAAACTTCCCCCCCACGGTGGAGGATGTTCAAGATGCCGTCCTTCACGTGCTGCGGAGCACGGGGTTCACCCGCACGGCCGATGCCTATACCTGCTTTCGCTGGGGACACCACTGGGTACGCCAGGGAGCGATCACCGAGGAGCAGTTCGTTCAGAACGGCTACCCTCCGCAGCACATGGATCCACTGATCGAGTGGAACCGCGCCCACGGGTGTGATACGGTCGAGGGGCTGAACGAGGTCGTGCGCCGCGGCAAGATCAAGCCGCTGATCGATGATGCGCTCTCCGCATATGAAGAGTCGCTCGATCAGGCTGCCGCGAAGGTAATAGCACGGATCGAAGCCGGGGACGAGATCAAGATGATCTGGGTGAGTGGGCCGTCATCCTCGGGAAAGACGACCTCCACGGTTAAGTTGACACAGCGACTGCAAGAACAGGGGTTGCGTTTCCTCATGCTCAACCTCGATGACTACTTCTGGCCGCTGATCGAGCACCCGACCGACTGGATCAACGATCGGAACTACGAGACGCCAGAGGCGCTCGATATCCAGCTGCTGAACACACACCTGCGCACCCTCCTTGCCGGAGAGACGATCGACAAACCGATCTATAGCTTCAAGGAGGGACGGCGGGCTGGGACAAAGAGAGTGCACCGTGATCCTGATCAGATCCTGCTCCTCGACTGCTTGCACGGATTCTATCCGCCGATGATAGAGGGGATCGACTCTTCTGCGATCTTCCGCTTGTACATCGAGGCGATGAATCCACTCTACGAGATCGAGGTAATGGAACCGCTTTACGATATGGTGTGGACTGGGCGGCACCTGACCAGATTCGAGGACGTTCGTCTCCTGCGCCGGATGCTGCGGGATGTTAAGCACCGCAACCACCCGCCGCTATCGACCCTCCTTCACTGGCGCTATGTCCGTGCCGGCGAACTGTTTTCGATCATCCCGTTGAAAGGGCTTGCCGATCACGTCTTGAACGGGGGGATGCCGTTCGACCTCCCCGCGTTGAAACCGTTCTTCTCTGACGAGGAGAGAATCTGGCCGAAGCGCAACGACCTCAACCAGTACGCGACGTTCATCGATGCCCGCATCCGCTACCAGCGGGTCGAAAAACTATTCGTAGCGGTAGAGGGGCTCTCGCTTGAACAGGTGAACGACCTCGCCTTCATCCCGGGTGATGCGGTGGTGCGAGAGTTCATAGGCGGGAGCACAGTCGAGATCCCACACAACGAGTGAGCTACCTTAGGCCGGGCGTTGCGATGTCGCACGCCTCCAGCTACCCTAATACCTGAAAGGAGGAAGGATGCCAGCCAATCTGACAGCCGATTTCTTGAAGGCACGCAAGGAGCTACAAGCGGCGCAGACCACGCAGGAGAAGCTTGCCGCCCTGGAGAAGATGCTCTCTACGATCCCTAAGCATAAGGGGACCGACAAGATGCAGGGGGACATCAAGCGGCGGATCGCGAAGCTGCGGGACCCCCAGTCGCACACGAGGCACGGTAAGGGTTCGCGGCTGGATCACATCGACTGCGAAGGGGCAGGCCAAGTCGTCCTCCTCGGCCCGCCAAACTGTGGTAAATCGAGCCTTCTTTCTGCACTGACCAACGCCCACCCCGAGATCGCTGAGTATCCTTATTCGACGACGCTCCCCATGCCCGGGATGATGGCTTTTGAAGACGTTCCAATCCAACTTATCGACCTTCCACCTCTCACGGGGGAGTACTCGGAGTCCTGGATGTACAGCCTGATCCGTCAATCGGACCTCTCCCTTCTCATCCTCGATGGAAGCCACGCCACGGAGGAGCTCTCCGAAGCAGTAGAGGAGATCGTCCTCCTCCTGGAGGAGCGGCATATCAAGCTCGTGGTGCAACGGACGCGTCTGGAAGAAGAGGAGCGGATCATGGAGGTTCCATGCCGCATCGTCCTCACCAAGGAAGACCTTAGCGATCATCGCACGTCTCGCGATGAACTCCCCTCATTTTTCCCAGTGCTCTCCATCTCCGTGGCACAAGAAACAGGGTTGGCTGCGTTGAGAGAAGAGATCTTCACCGCTCTCGACGTAATCCGTATCTACACTAAGCTTCCGGGGAAACCACCCGATATGGGCGAGCCGTACGTGCTCCCCGTGGGGAGCACTGCACTCGATGCGGTCAGAGCGGTGCATCGTGATTTTGCAGATCGGGTCCGCTACATCCGCGTCTGGGGATCGGGCCGATTCGAGGGCCAACAGGTCCCCGCAACGCATCCCCTCGCCGACAAGGATACCATCGAGATTCACCTAAGCTAGATTCTCTCGGGATCAATATCGATCTCGATCCGAGGAAAGCCTTGCTGCGCTGCGGCGCAAGCCTCACGCACCGCTCCTCGCGTCCGCCCCTTCAGAAGGAGGACCTGGCACGCGCGCCGGGTCGGATGGGGTGCCGGGCCAAGGATCTCTACCTCAAACTGATGAAGAAGGGAGAGTAGGCGTTCTTCCCCATCCTTTTGCCCCCTTCTTCCACGTGTGGGGAGAGTCAGCCGGGCAAGGTGCGAGAACGGCGGGTAGAAGAGTTCCTTTCGTTCGGAAATCTCGGCCGCGTAGAAACGATCATAATCCCCATCCAGTGCGCTGAGAATGGCAACATGATCGGGATAATGAGTCTGCACTATTACCTCTCCCCCCAGGGACTCCTGCCCCAGGGACCCCTGTTCTGGAGAGAGCCTTCCGAGAAGTCCGGTGAGATATTGATAGGTTCGCTCCGCGGCGCGGAAGTCGGGGAGGGCCAGTAGCGCGTCCACCCCGATAGCTCCCACAAGGCCCAATCGTGGCAGGGGCGGCCCCTTGGCAACCATCGGGGTGGCGACCAGGATCTCGCCCTCCCCCCTCAACGCTCGTTCTGCCACGCGTTCCTGCTCACGCGTACGCAGCGTGTCCATATCGATGCGGACGACACGAGCAGAAGGGAAACGCTCTTTCATCTCGCCCTCTACCCGCGCGCTCCCCACTCCCACGAAACGGAGCGCACGCGATCCACAGTGAGGACAGACCATCCGCGATTGCGCCCTCCCACAGATACGGCAGACGAGCTGTGCGGAGCGCACGCCGTAGGTCAGGTTCCCCCCGCAGTGCGGACACCGCAAGGGCTGACCGCACTGTTTGCACAGGATCGCCTGGAAGGAACCCCGTCGGTTCACGGCGAGGAGGACTCGCTTCCCCTGTTTGAGCGTCCGTGCGATCGCGGCGAGGAGATCAGCACTAAAGAGTTCCTTTTCCTTCTTCATCGACACGATCTTCACCTCCCTCTCCTTAGGTGGGACAGGAGGTCGGATGAGGGTGATCGTGCCGCGTTCTGCCGCGTGGGAGGTCTCAAGTGAAGGAGCGGCCGATCCGAAGAGGAGGAACGCTCCCTCTCCACGAGTCTCAACCATGGCCGTGGCCGCGGTGCGGACGTGATAGTGAGGGATCATCTCATCCTGTTTGTAGGAGCGGTCCTGTTCCTCATCGACGATTAGAAGTCCTAAATCATCTAATGGGAGAAAGAGGGCGGAGCGTGTGCCGACGATCAGACTCGCCTGTCCACCCCGCGCCGATTCCCAGATTCTCCCGCGTTCCCCCTCCGAAAGACCGCTGTGGTAGAGTTCCACACGTATCTCCAATCGTCCTTGCAGGTGAGAGTGAAGCTGTCGCGCAAGGAGGATCTCCGGAGCGAGAACGAGGACGCTCTTCCCTGATTCGAGGGCCGCTTTGGCAAGGTAGGCATACCCCTCCCAGCGAGCAGCGGAAAAGAGGAGGGCCTGTCCAGCGCATGGAAAAACCTCTAGCAGTCCTTTCACCCAGGACGGAGGATCTCCTAGCCTTTGGGTTACGCTGCCAAGGGGAGGTGTCTCCTCGATGAGACCCTTCTCGACAAGACGGTCGAGTGTTCCTCGGATTGAGCCGAGGTCGTCCCGTAGGGTCTTCTCAGAACACGGTCCCTCTGATACGAGGAGCGAGCGCAGCACGGCGGCTTGGCGTGGTGCGCGCCGGGAGATCCCCTCCAGATGCGAGATGAGATCGCCCACCTCTCCGATGGGAGCAAAGAAGCGCTCTTGCACACCACTCACGCGTTTGGGGAGGAGCCGGTTCAGGAAGATCCCTGGTGGAGAGAGATTGTCGCTTGCGGTGCGCGAGCAGAAGTCGAGCACCTCCCTTGAGAATGACGGGCCATCACTCACCGCAAGAACTGGCTCCAACGGCCCTTCGATCTCGCTCTCTTTCTCGATCGCAGTGACGATCCCGAAGCGCTCCACCCCTTGAAACCTGACCTTGGCCCGCTTACCGACTGCGATCTTCGCTTCCAGTTCATCCGGGACAAGAAAATCGAACGCCCGGTCTAGCGGAAGAGGAAGCAAAACCTGCGCGATTTTCCCCTCTGCGGTCAATGGGACCTCCCTCTTCAATGATGACCATTGTACCGCACAGGCTTGCTAAGCCACACTTACCGCGGTCAGAACAGCTTACCCGGGTTCAGGATCTCATTTGGGTCGAGAGCCGATTTGATCCTGCGCATCAGTTCCACCCCATGAGTACACCGTCGATCTTGCTGGGTGCTTCTTCAATCGCCCCCAGTGCTCCTGGCGTGGGCAGCTTAATTCCAAGAGACATTTCACGCCGCCCTCGTGCAGTGCATGCGCAATTCGGAGCAAGTCCTTGGCAACCCTAATTCGAATGATTGCCAGTACCCCAACCTGCCGGAGTTCCATAAAGCACACGTCTTTGTTCATAACCTTTCCTTGAACGTAATAGCAGAGCACAAGACTACCTACAGTCTAACTCTTGGCATCAACATAAGGAATGGTTTGAGGGCCCTCGGGAAGTACGCAAATTGTTGCCCGAGGGCCATACTTGCTCTGCAACTCCTTCAAAGTATTTTCTATGCTATGACAGGGCAAAAGTAAAGCATCCCGAATCTGTCTGTCCGTAAGAAAAGAGCTTTTCACGTAAACGTCAGCTTTGAGTTGAACCAAAGCCTGAATCTGAGCTTCCCATTGATCTTGTATAGGACAGCCAGGCGAGTTGATTGTCTCCAAAATCTCTTGGGGAGAACTTGCCTTCTTAAGAATTCTCCCGTACTCTGCATGATTTGGAATTCCATCGCGACACTCGGCAGCTACAATGATGCTTCCACCTTCCTTGACCACCTGGGCCGCTGCTGACATGCCCTTCACCGCCTGGTAGAGATTGAGATCGAGTGGGTAGCCCGAGTTGGTGGTTATAACAATGTCAAAAAGCTTATCCACTGGCACTTTGGCAACTTCTCTTACAAAGTCCGCTCCTTGAGCATGAGCTTCCCGCACATCTCCAGCAAATACGCCCGTGATTTTCTTCTCCGGATTTATAGTAACATTGAGAAGAAAGGTGGGATTGGTCATTGCTGCCGCCTCAGATATTTCCTCCCAAATGGGGTTCCCTTCGGTAATTAACCAACTTGCTCTAAGGGCACTTATCATGTCCGCGCCGTGATTCCTCAGGATGGTTTCCTTTCCCGCGACGCCAGGCAGTACTGCCTTGGGCCCTCCCGAAAATCCGGCGAAGAAGTGAGGTTCAATAAGGCCAGTAAGGATCCTGACGGAAGATTCCATATACGCACGATTGACCCATATTGGATGTCCAAAACTCGATGCTCCAAGATAGACAAGGCTTTTCCTGTCAGAACAGTCATGCTGAATAATCCGGTAGTTTTCGACCACTTTTCGCCCCAGCATCTCCACAAGTTCCTCTTTCGTCTGGGGACGATGTGTGCCCAAGGCGTTTATAAGAAGTATGTTGGAGCGTGGGATGTGAGATAACTCCTCCAGGAGCACAGGGAGTACCGCGCCATTAGGCATCGGTCGGGTTAAGTCGCTGAAGACTATGCTCACTGTATCATCGGACTTCACGAGGGTTTGAAGCGGTGGTGAAGCTATCGGTTTCCGTAGCGACTTCCAGATAGTTTCCCGCTCATCAGGAAGCCCGGGGACAAAGTTAGGTTCGATTACCTCAACGTAGTCTTCATCGGGTAGTTCAACAAATAGGCCTTTCTTTCCGTAAGCAAGACGTATCTTCATGACTTGATTAAACTCCCTTTTCTAGTGTTAAAGATTTGTCGCCATTCAATGATAGTGTCATTCATTGCACTATATAGGGCAACCAACGCCACTGGACGCAATCAGAACAGCTTGCCCGGGTTTAGGATGTTGTTCGGATCAAGAGCGGCCTTAATCCTACGCATCAATTCTACCTCTTGTCCTTTCGTCTTCGAAAGAAGTTCCTTCTTTACAAAGCCTATTCCATGTTCTCCGCTTACCGCTCCGCCTAATTTCCCGGAGGCGATAGCTATCTTGCCCAAGATTTCCTCCATGATTCCCTTCCAGTCTGAGGGATCGATGTCAGCCGGTTTCATCGGAGCGGGATGTATATTTCCATCTGCTGCATGCCCAGCACAAGGGATATCGACGTTGTATTCCTTCGATACGGATTCAATGATCTCCATCATCGCAGGAATCTTGGAAATCGGAACAACAACATCCCCTGTGCTCACATACGGGTCGACCGCCTTCAGTGCTTCAAGCCAGTTTCGTCGCATGTTCCAGATCTTCTCCGAGGCGAACTTGTTGTCCGCGACAAATACCTCCAGTGCACCGTTCTTAAGGCATGTCTCTCCGGCCTTCTCGTAGGTATCTTGCAGGTCTTCCCTCGTCTTTCCATCTAGCTGCACGATGAGATAAGCGGCAGCATCGTCTTGGTACGGGAGGGCTGAGTTAGTGTACTGCGAACAATAGCGAACAGAAAGCCTATCGATGAACTCCACTGCAACCGGGAGGATCTTGCTCTCTGTCATGATCTTCGGGACAGCGTAGATGGCGTCCTCCACACTGCCGAATGGGACCAGCAGATCGGCCACTCTTCCAGGCTCGGGAACCAAGTTCAGATAGATCTTGGTGAATATGCCAAGGGTCCCTTCCGATCCCACGAAGGTTCGCAGGAGGCTATAACCACTCGAATCTTTCCTCCTCTTCCCCCCTACCTGCATTATCTCCCCGCTTGGCAACACAACCTCCAATCCCAGGACATGAGCCGATGTCGGACCGTACTTGACGACCTTGGCGCCGCCTGCATTGCAGGCCACGTTTCCGCCAACGAAGCTCGATTCCACACTCATCGGATAGCCAGCGTAGAACAAGCCTTCTTCGGAGACCTGTCGGCAAAGATCATTGGTGATCACGCCCGGCTCTACCACAGCGACAAGATTGACCCTATCGATCTCCAGAATGCGATCCATCTTCTCACAGGAGAGCACGATGCCTCCATAGAGAGGAATAGCCCCTCCGGCCAACCCGCTTCCCGCTCCTCTTGGGGTGACAGGGATCTTCTCACGATTGGCGAGTTTCATGATCTCAGAGATCTGCTTGGTGGAGGCTGGCTTCACAACTACATTGGGCATGGCCGAATAAAGGCTTCCCGTCTCATCGTGAGCATAAGGCTCAAGCTGATCGGCATCCCCATAAATGACGTTCCGCTCCCCAACGATCTGCTTTAATTGTGTGACAACTTCCGAAGTCACCTCTCCATACTTACTCATCTCTAGTTCCTCCGTCTGAATCGGAAGTTTTCTCGCTGCGTTGGTTCAGCTGTTCCAAAAGGGCGGGCGCAATCTCAAACAGGTCCCCCACGATGCCGAAGTCTGCCACCTTGAAGATGTTCGCTCCGGGGTCCTTATTGATCGCCACAATCACTTCTGCCGAGGACATTCCTGCAAGGTGAGCAGCGGACCCAGAAATGCCAAGAGCTACGTAGAGTCTTGGGGTAACAGATTTCCCGCTCAAACCAACTTGGTGTGAATAAGGGATCCACCCTTGATCCACAGCAGGTCTGGAAGCACCAATAACTCCGTTAAGAGTCTTCGCAAGCTCGAAGACAAGGTCGAAGTTCTTCCCGTCCTTCAATCCCTTTCCACCCGCCACCACGACATCCGCATCCTGAATGGGTGTCTCGCTTGTCTCATCCGGCTCAAAAGACACCCGTTTCACGCGTGACTGGAGATGCTCTTCACTAAAGTGCTCCTCAACGATCTCCCCGGTTCTCGAGGGATCTCGGGGAAGGGGCTTCTTCGATTTCGGCCTGACCGTTGCCATCTGCGGTCGATGCTCTGGGGTCTTGATCGTCGCCATCACGTTCCCACCGATTGCGGGCCGTGTTTGTAACAAGAGTCGTGAGGACGGCTCAACATTCAGTTCGGTACAATCCGCGGTGAGGCCTGTGTGAATTTTGGCTGCTAACACTGGCATCAGCGTTCTGCCCATCGTGGTGGCCGAGGCCAGGACAATCTCTGGTCGATACTTTTCGATGAGGGCTTCAACAATCCGGGCGTACGGATCTACCCTGAACATTCCAAGCTTGACATGGTTAACGGTGTACACCTTGTCCGCTCCTCTGAAAATCAATTCTTGCGCTTGGTCACGCACATGCTTCCCCAAGATAACGCACGCCAACTCCACATGCAGCTCGTCCGCCAGGTTTCGTCCCCATGCTAGAAGCTCATAGGAGACGGGATGAATCACGCCATTTCTTTCCTCGCCCAACACCCATACGCCTTTGTACATAGTTATCCCACACCTTTTTAGAAAATCTCGACCGATTTCAGGAAGTTCATAAACTGCTCGACACACACTTCAACGGAGGCACCATCAGTGGATACGATTTTTCCCGTTCGGGTGATCGTCGGATAGAACATCTTGACCACGCGGGTGGGAGAACCGCCAAGGCCCAGTTTGGCACCTTCAGCGCTTATATCCTTACTACTAAGAAGCGGAATCTCTGTTTTGCGTGCACGCATCTTCCCCCCCAAAGTCGGAAGACGCGGCTCATTGATTTCCTTAACAACGCTTACTAACAGCGGAAGATGGCCTTCCACTACTTCGTGCCCACCCTCAATTGCCCGGCGTGCAACAATGCTTTCCTTGGTGAAGCTATCAATCGCGCTGACATAGGTTAGTACTGGCATGTCGAGGAAAGCACCTACCATTGGTCCCACCTGGCCAGTTTCTCCATCTGTCGCGCGTTCTCCACACAATACGAGATCGAATTCCCCCAGTGAGGTAATCCCTTGCGCGAGACCGTAGGCCGTAGCCCATGTATCCGAACCAGCAAATTCCTTGCCACATATCAGAAACCCATCGTCACACCCCATGGCAATCGCTTCCTTAATCGCTGATTCCGCCATTGGAGGTCCCATAGAAAGGACTGTGATGTGTGCTTCATCCCCACTCTGTTCCTTTATCCGTACTGCTTCCTCGACTGCATAGAGATCCAAAGGGTTGATGACTGCCTCCATCGCAGTTCGAATCATGGTCCCGGTAGTTTCATCCATCTTGACGTTTTCAGTTGCTGGAACTTGTTTAACAAGTACAAGTAGCTTCCTCATCGTTTAGCTCTCCTCGTTTTCCCTAATGGCGGCTTCCGTTCTCACATAGGCCGACAGATGCGGCAATCCATTCGCGAACGGAGTGAAAGACAGGGATCCCTTTCGCCTCGATTTTCGATGAAATCTTGACTGTGTAGTCCCCTCCCATTGCTCCGCAGAGAATTGGCTTCCCGTACTTCACGGAAAGGTCTCTTAGTATTCCCACAATGCTTTCATCCAGCGCTGTATCCTGGAGCACAAACCAAGGGAGGAGCAAGTCGACATTAGAATCTGCCAAAAGGACATCCATTGCGCTGTAATAGTCAGCCGCAGTAGCAGAGCCAGTTACGTCAACTGGGTTCTGTATCACGAAAAACGGCGGGAATGATTCCTTCATCTTCTTGAGGGTGTCCTCTTCTAGCGCGGCCATCTCAATTCCGTAGTCTTTGAGCAGATCTATCGCCTGAACCATTGGGCCGGCTCCATTGCTAAGCATAGCAATTCTATTACCCTGGGCAGAAGGCTGCAGGGCAAGCCCTTTCACCACAGCGAACAGTTCTTCCATGCTGTCTACTGAAATCAAGCCTGCTTGAGCAAATGCGCCTTTCCATGGGCCATACGTTCCTCCAAAGAACCCTGTGTGCGATATGGAGGCCTTTGCCGCCGCTGGTGTACGACCCGACTTAAACACGATGATAGGCTTCTTACGCGCTACTTCTCGTGCAGCATTCAAGAACTTCCGCCCGTTGTCTAGCCCTTCAATATAGCAAACAATAACGCTAGTCTCTTGGTCTTCTCCCAGATAGGAAATCAGATCAGCTTCATCTACATCCAGCCGATTGCCATAGCTAACGAACTTGCTTACGCCATATTCGTTCGCCTGCTCTAAGAGAACTACGCCCACTGTTCCCGATTGTGTAAGCACAGCTACCGAACCTTGCGGCGGACGGGCCATCCGCTCGTGGCTTTGGAAGAATGTGTCTAGTCTTGTCTTGCCATTGAATACTCCGATGCAATTCGGACCAACAACCCGTACCTGATTTTCGTGCGCAAGCTTGAGAATATCAGCCTCTATGTTCCGCCCCTGCTCCCCTAGCTCTTTGCCGCCGCCGGACACAATAATCAGGTTGTGCACACCTTTCTCTCCGCACTCCTCAATAATTCGTGGAACAGCAGCCAGTGGTATGGCGACTACTGCAAGATCAGGATCCCCTGGTATGTCGCGCAGACTCGTATACGCAGGAAGGCCCATGATCTCTTTGACGTGCGGGTTAATTGGGTAGATAGCCCCGGAGTATTCATAATTGACTAAGCTATCAAGGATGACGTTCCCTAGTTTGCCAGGCGACGGAGAAGCGCCTATAACAGCAACCGATTGCGCTTCAAAGAACCGCTCCAGGAACCTGGTATTGATCGGTTCTTCAGTTAGGGGCAAAGGATTATCGCGCAGCAACACTTTGGCATCAAGAACACGATGCTGGTCTTTCCAGACCAATATGGGGTTTAGGTCGATAGAATCCAGAGAGTCGGAAAGCTCCATTCCCATCTTTCCTACACGCAGCAGAATATTTACTAGCATGTCTTTGGAAACCGCATCTTGTCCACGGAACCCCGAGAGAATCTTACTTGCTCGTATGCTATCCAGCATGCATGCTGCATCACTTTGGGTTATGGGTAGCACCCGAAACACGACATCGTTCAGGACCTCTGTGAAGATTCCACCCAACCCGAACGCAATTGTGGGGCCAAACTGGGCGTTTCTCTCAAGCCCCACAAAGATCTCAACGCCTCCGGTGCACATCTCCTCGACCGCAATGCCAGTGATACTTGCCTTTGGCAATCTGGATGACACCGATCTAAGTATCTGCTTGAAAGCTTCTCTCACAGATTGTTCATAGTCGAGCCCCAATACTACTCCGCCGACATCCGTCTTGTGAAGGATATCCGGCGAGACAATTTTCAGAGCAACAGGAAAGCCTATCTGCTGAGAAAACTCAACGGCCTCATCAGGACTCTGCGCAAGCTTGCTCTGGGGAAACTTTAACCCGTAGCCCTTAATCAAATCGCTGTCCCGTCTCATCCCTACCTCCCGCATATTGCTCCCTGTGGATGGCTAGCGTGAAAGATCCCTAGTCGCCCGATATCACGTCTTCGCAGAACGCATCGAACTCAGTGCTAGTTATCTTACGCCGTTCCGCAACTCCCTTTTCCTTGATGCGCGCGACAATCTCACGAATCTGCTCTTCCGAAGCTTCACGCCCCGCCTTCTCCAGGTGCCACAACACGTTGTATTTGCCAGCTTTCTTGCCCAACACGATATCGAATTTGCCTCCGACAAGCCGTGGAAGGTATGGGACCGTTCCCAGCGTCATGCCTTCCTTGAATAGTCTGTAGGAGAACATCGCGGCAATACCTGCTTCATATGAGAAGGAGTTGGCGCCGATGACCGGCTTATGCCCTGGCATCTTGATTCCGGAAACATCTTCAAACACAGCAGCTACCTCTTTCATCTTGTCCAGGTTGAGCCCTGTCTTGATTCCATAAAGAAACTCCAGAGATGCTGCGATCTCTTCTGTCGGAGTACCGCCAGATCGCTCTCCAAGCCCTAGCATATTAGTGTGCACTACTTCTGCGCCCGCTTCTACAGCTGCAAGCGAGTTGGCGGTTGCCAGCCCAAAGTCATTGTGCACATGGATCTCAATGGGAATTCCGCCCGACCATTCCTTGAGTTTGCTCACAAACGCAGCAGCACCTTGGGGATTCAACCTGCCAAATGTGTCCACTGCTGTCAGCGAATCCATCTCCGTTTCGGAAACGATCTCCTTGACAAGCCCCTCGAGAAAATCGGGATCAGCGCCGCTTGAATCGATCATGAAAAACGTTGTATGCAAGCCTTTGCGTTTGGCGTAGTTACAGGTGTCCACTCCGCGCTTGATAACATCTTCTCTTTTCCAGTTGTAACCCTTCGCAATTAGCGTTTCGTTCGCCGGAAGTTCGACGATCACGCCCCATGCGCCGGCATCTACAGCCATATCAACATCAGAACGCATGCCGCGGCAGAAGACTACAACGTTTGCCTTGACCCTCCTTGCGATCTCCTGTGCCGCCTCGAAGTCATCCTTTGATACTGCAGGCATTCCTGCTTCCAATCGGCCTATCCCAAGCTCATCAAGTGCTAAGGCAAGGCGGATTTTATCTTCCTTTGTGAAAACCAAGCCCGGGTACTGCTCGCCGTCCCTGAGGGTGACATCGTATATAGTCACCTTCTTAGGCAGCGCAACCTGCTTGTTGGTTTCATAGACCCATGGGCTAATAAACGCCTTATCTGTTATCCAAGGTCTCTTGCGTTCCTTCATCAATTGCGTACCTCCGTGGAATATTTTCTTGAAGTAGTGGGTTGCTTCCTGCTTCTCACACCCTATACGTCAGGACTTCGGCAAGAGTCACTTTCGCCCTGACCTAAGAGCTGTGGGTCGATCCCAGCCAAACACTGGCCTGCTTGGACTTTCCAGCCAAGCTTTCTGAGATAATCCTCAATTGCCACTAGCACGCTCACCGCATTCCCCACTGTTGCTTCAGGTCCCATATGCCCAATGCGAAAAGCCGACCCCTTGCAGACATCTGCATCTGCACCAGCCACCATGATCCCGTGATACTCCTCAAGGTAGTCGCGAAGGGCCTGTGCTTTCACCCTCTCAGGGAGGATCACCGCTGTTACTGTCGGAGACGCAATCTCGTCTGGCACGTAGGTCTCAAGTCCGAGGCTTCGTACCCCCTGCTTAATTAGGGAAGAAATACGTCTGTGTCTGGCAAAGCGGTTGTCCAGCCCCTCTGCAAGGACCAACTCCAAGGCCTTGTGCAAAGCACGGAAGTTGTTCACAGCCATCGTGCTGAGCGTCGGGTGCCAGTCTGCCCATTCCCTGGCTCTCTCTCTCCACGCATTCAGATTTAAGTACCATCCCGGTCCACTGGCACGCGCCTCAATGAGTGGCCAACAACGTGGATTCACGGCGACCAAGCACAGCCCTGGAGGCGCCCCTAGTCCTTTTTGCGAAGCCGTGACACAGAGGTCGATCTTCCAGCTATCCATCTTCAGCGGAACCCCCCCCAGCGATGAGACGGCATCAACCATGAGGAATGCCCCGTGAGCACGAGTGAGGTTGCCGTACTCATGCACCGGATTTAGGATCCCTGTGCCTGTTTCACAGTGCACTACAGCTACTGACCGAACGTCTCTACGTTCTGCAAGAAGCTGCTCCAATTCCTCTGCCGCAATCGGCCTATCGCATGGGAATTCCACTTCCTCAACTTCATTGCTATAGGTCCTCGCAACCTTCACAAGAAGCTTACCGAACCAGCCGTTTGTCGGGATTAGTGTCTTTCCTCCGTTCCCGGCAAGTTGACTTAAGCACGCCTCTAGCCCAGCACTTCCACTTCCGACCGCAATGAACAAATCCCCTGTGGTCTGAAAGACAGCCTTTGCCATCTTGATAGTCTTAGTGTGAATCTTTACCCAGTTGCTTCCGTAATGTGCTATCATTGGCCGCGCCATCATCTCGAGTATCTCAGGTCTTACCTCCACCGGCCCAGGAATCATCAGTTTCGCACGTTGTTGCACAGTTAAACCTCCTTTACCACATCTAATTCTTTATATTAAGTACAGCCCCAATCCCCACAGAGTCTTCGTCGTTCTGAGCACACGCCGCCTGTGGTGAAAGAGATAGATTTCATTGGTTCCTTGTCGTTTCGAGTGGGTAGTGATTTCTGATTTCGGTTCGCACGGGACGGATGTCGGTTGCGAAGCAAGACCGGAAGTCGGAAAGAATTCACCACGAAGAACACAAAGGACACGAAGAATGGCATTCGGTTGAAGTTGCAGCATCCGCAGAGAGGAGAGCAGGGGTGCAGAATTGAATGATTAAGCGAGTGAGTGATTAAGTGATTTAATCTCAAATCTCCCGATCATTCAATCTCCCGATCTCTCAATTCCTCAGCGCTCTTCGTGTCCTTCGTGGTGAAACAACTCTGTACTTCTGCGAGAGTCTTGGCGTTTCACCCTTTCTCTTTAGTTACCCACTCGAAACGACAAGGAACCATTTCATTTATGTCGATTGCTTCATAAAAGCCCTCCGGTGGATACCCCCCAGCTTGCTGGGGGGAGGAAAGTGGAGATTCGCCGAAGGCGAATAACGCTGTTAGTATGGAATAAATGGGCTCTATAAGGGGGACTAGGCACGCGGTGTACGACCTCAAGTATCACATTCAGCATGTCGATCAACTCCGATTAGATCTTTAAGGTTTCGCTTCTCAACAACCCCGCAGCTTGCTGCGGGGTTGTTTACTTAGAACCCTGCTGAAACATTTGAAAGTGCCGTCTTATCCACTCTCTTTCCCAATCCCCTTAATCCTTTACCTTGACCAGCATATCCACCTCTACAGAGATGTTCTCGGGAAGCACAGACACACCGATGGCGGTCCGTACATGTCTGCCCTTCTCGCCAAACACTTGCAGTAACAACTCGGATGCCCCGTGCATCACTTTCGGCTGATCATAGAATTCAGAAGCGCTGTTCACAAACCCTCTCACTCTTACGATCGCCTCTACCTTGTCCAACGTTCCTACAAGAGCCTTAACCGCGGCGAGACAACTTAGTGTGCACAGCTTTGCTGCCTCATATCCCTCTTCTAGGGTTACATCCTTACCCACCCGACCTGTGAAAGCCATCTCGCCACTGGCCTTTTCTGGGCCATGGCCTGAGACGAAGACCAGATCCCCGATCCGCCTCGCGTTTTCTATGAGCGGCGAAATGCTAGGTTTAGGAATAACAGGCAACTCCAATCCCAATTGGTGTAGTTTATCTTCCACCTTTCCCATCAGTCAGATCATCTCCTTTATGACATTTTCTTGACATTTCCTCTCCCCTGGAGAGGCCTTTCTTATTCCAGATGCAAGAGATTAAGCGCATCCCGGTGGATGAGCCCTTCTATCTCCTCCGTTGGAACTTTGGGAAGCTTAGTTCCCTCAACCATATTATTTACGTTACGCAGGCCCTTAAGCGTCTCCTGTGGGGTGGCTATAGGATAGTCTGTCCCGAAGAGGAGCTTTGGCATAACACCCCATTCATGTGCCATCACCATGAAGTTATAAAGTTGCCATGGTCGATACACTAAAGCTGAAATGTCGCCATAGACATTTGGCTGTTTTCGTATGAGCGCAATCGCATCCTCGCCCCATGGGTGGCCCAGGTGAGGAACGATGAGGATTAGTTTGGGATAACGCAAGGCCACCTCCTCAAACAACATGGGATTGGCATAGCGTAACGGAGCGCGACGATATGGGGTAGTAGCGGAATGCAGCATAATGGGAAGGCCTTTATCTTCAGCGAAACGGTAGATGGGAGTGAGCCGAAAATCTAGTGGGTCAATGTTCTGGTAGGTCGTACTCATTTTAATCCCTTTAAGACCGAGCTTATAGTAAGCTCTCTCCATCTCCGCTACAGCATCCACTAAGCTGGCATCGATTGACATAAAGCCAATTAGCTTATCGGGGTGTTGTGAGACGTAATCGTGTACATAGTCATTAGGCACATGGAATCCCAAATGCGCACTGTGAAATGCTATCACAATAGCCCTGTCAACCGGCTCCATAGCAACGAAGTGGTCTTCCAAGGAGGGAACTGGGAGATCTACGCCATTGTGTATCCTCCTCCCCTCTTCGAATAGCTCCTTGCTCTGGTGTTCTTTCTTCCAGACATGCGTGTGAACATCAACAATCATTATCTCTCCTTATTACATATCATTAATCAAGGAACATAGCCTCTTAATTATGGACTATACCCTAGTCTTTCAAACTCTCTTCCAAGATATCTCTATGGTGCAACCCGAGCTTTACCACTATTCGAATTGGGGTAGTCCCACTGTGAAAATTCACTGATAGCCGTTGCCAGGCCCTCGCTCACCAGTGAAAGGAACTTCCTACCTGTCTCTACAGTCGCTACCGTAGGATCTCCTACTGCTCCCGATTCCGAGATGTCACTATGATGTTCCCCGATAGTAATCGGCCCCCCTATGAATAAATCCGTCGCGACATACTCGCCAGGCAAGTCAGGCACACATTTCATGATTTTATCACGACGCACGTGTTTGCTATCCAACGCCATCATGATCGATGTTTCAAACTCACCAGCATGAGCCATTCCTCCTGGCCCTGAGCGCCTAATAGATTGGATATCTTCCTTACTAGCAAAGCTCCAATACGATGCTGCGCCACATAACACCTTTCCATCTGTTTGGTGTCGAATCCCTGACACGACGAGACTGAGTGCAGCTTCGTTTCCACCATGTCCATTCACGAAGAATACCCTTCGGAACCCGTGGTGGATGATACACATGGCAATCTCCGTCATAGCATGAATAAAGGTCTCATCCTTTAATGTCAGTGATCCGGCAAATTCCATATGGTGTTGTGAGCATCCCACGGGAACTGCCGGAGCAAGTAAGACCGGAGTCGATTCCAGTGCCTTCTTTACCGCCCTCTCAGCCACTTCTGTAACAAGAGTGAAATCGGTCTTTACGGGCAGATGCCACCCGTGTTGTTCAGTAGAACCTACAGGGATAACAACAACCGGATCAAGAGCAACCCAAGCTTCTATTTCTCTCGACGTTAGATCTTGCCAGTAATGCGACCCCTGCACCAGCTTGTCGAAACCGCTAGCTTTTGTCTCTTTTTGGCTCATCGATTACTCCTCTTGATCATTGTCATAGCTCCGTTATCTCTGGCTTATCATCCGCATACTTCCTAATCTTTTCCTCGTCGATCTCAATTCCCAACCCTGATCCTTCGGGAATGACAAACGCTCCCTCTCTTATCTCGAGAGGTTTTTCCAAGACATCATCTTTCTGCCCATAGTACGCGCTGTCCACTGCAAGATTAAAGCTAGGAGTAGAGCAAACGCCATGGATTATTGCTGCCGTGGTTATCCCTAAATCGAATGAACAGTGGTGTGCTAGCGGCAGATTTGCCTCTTCTGCCAGCGCTCCAATCCTCTTCAACCCCGTCAATCCTCCACCGATTGCCAGGTCCCATACTGCTGCGTCAATAGCATCTTGTTTAATTGCCTGAAACACATTGTGCGGAACGTAACAATCTTCATTTATTGCAATAGGCGTTGTAGTTCTCTTCCGTAAGTTAGCTAGAACGTCGAAGCTACTCACTCGGATAGGTTCCTCAACATATTCGAGATATATGTCTTCAGTGCGCTTACAAAATTCAAGTGCCTGCACCGGGTTAAGTGCCTGGTTATGATCTATTCTTAGGGATAGCTCATCTCCTACTTCTCGCCTGATTTTTCGCAGTCTCTCGACATCAAAGTTGATGTCAACGCTGCCCTTGAGCTTGAGATGTTTGTAGCCATCTTCTACTATCTTAGCAGCTTTCTTGACCGTTGTATCATGATCTACTATTCCAAGGCAATAAGCTATTGGGACAGAGTTCCGCACCTTGCCTCCGAGAAGCTCAAAGATAGGTTTGTTCAATGCCTTACCAATTATATCCCAACAGGCTACATTTACACCTGATGCAAAGAGGCGGCTGCTCATCAGGTGGCTACCTTCCACAAACGAACACTTGCGCGCAATGCTTTCAAGCTCGAATGGGTTCATCCCCTTAATTTGCGGAGCTATTTCGGTTTCGATTAACATCTGCATGGTTTTGGGGGCGAATACAGCGTGATATTCTCCCCATCCGGCGATGTCTTCGTCAGTCTCGACTTTTATGAGTACTTTGCGTGTATGCGAGATTCCCTCAACAGACATCAGGCTTCCCTTATAAGGGGCAATGCCACCATCTTCCAGTGGTATCATTCCAATCTTTACCGCATATGTCTTCACTGCGGTTATCTTCATTTCAGCTCCTTTCTCGCCAAGCGAGTAGTCTTTGCTCTAGACTTTTTCTCCACGCTATGCAGCTATCTCTGCTTACCATGTTCAACACTAACTTCTGTTTTAACCTCTTCTAAAGAACAGATACCACCCCCTCTATACTAACTGTAGCCTCATTCGCTCCGTTACTTTGTTTGCTATCGTAACGTCTTTTTGGAGAAGCACATAGTATCAATTTAACCTCTGCGTCTTACGAGAGGGAGGTATGACGGTGAGAAACTTGGGATCAGCAACATCACGTATTTTGTCTCCTATAATACTTAAAGTTAACACTATTGAGGCAATCGCTACTCCCGGTATCAAAGAAATCCAAGGGGCATAAGTAATATACGCTCTGCCTTCACTGATAATGTTCCCGAGAGTCGGTGCCGGCGGGGGGGTGCCCAAGCCCAGAAAGCTCAGAGCCGCATCAGAAAGAATGGCATAGACGAAGATAAAAGTTGCTTGGACCAACCAAGGTGATAGACAACTCGGCAGAATATGTCGGACGGCAATCCGTAACTTTGACGCTCCCAAAGCTTTCGCGGATTCGATAAAGACTTCGCCCTGGATTTTGAGCATCTCGCTGCGAACGAGCCTCACCATTCGGGGTGTGTAGACAACTACAAGCGCAAGAATAATGTTCTGTTCGCTGGTTCCAAACATGGCAATCAGCACCAATGCGAGAATTATGACTGGGAAAGCCATGAGGAGATCCATGATCCTCATGAGTATCCCGTCAACAACCTTGGAGAAGGACGTGATAGCAGCTATTGCCATTCCGCCAGCTGCGCTAATACCCATAACTAAGAAGCCGACTCTGAGGGTGATCCTTAGGCCATATAGAACCCTTGTAAATATGTCCCGGCCGTAATTGTCGGTACCGAGAAAGTGCTGCTGGCAGGGCGGTGTGAATATTGCATCTAACCGAACAGCGTTAGGTGAATAGGGCGTAATTAAGGGTGCGATGACGCTAAGGAGAATGAGCACTAGGATATATATTAAGCACCCTAGAGTGCTCCAGTCCCGACTGAAGAGTCTAACGTACCGAATAATGAACTGTTTCATAACACCCTTCCTCTGGATACATCTCGGCTTGCTGGGGGAAGGAAAGTGGACATTCGCCGAAGGCGGATCAGCCTCTTGTTCGTACTGGCTGTATGAGCTCCCACAAGCACAAAGCCTAGAACGTTGGAGATAAGCCCCGACGCAACGAAAAGATGGATGTAGTATCGTGGCTTGTGTGCAACATCACTTACAATGCGATAAGGCTCTACATCAAATTGCAGCATGAAGATCAACTCCAGTTAGATCTTTTGCTTCATAATGTCCCGCAGTTTACTGCTAGAGCTGTTACTCTACCTGGATTAGCAGCCATAACACTTGTCATTCTCACTTTAATTATATAATATCCGTGGATCGAGATAAGTATAAAGTAGATCGACGAGGAGGTTGATCGACAGGTATGCGCTCCCAATACACAGGGTATAAGCCTGGATTACAGGATAATCCCGTCTCATTACGCTCACGAGAAAGGATCTCCCAAAGCCTGGAAGTGTAAAGACAGTCTCCACAATTACTGATCCGCCGAGGAGGATCCCGATAGAAAGGCCGATCATCGTGACCATTATTGGCGAGGCATTCTTCAAAGCGTGTTTTACGATAACTTTCGTCTCCTTTAGGCCCTTCGATCTTGCCGTTGTTATATAATTTTGCGACAGGATATCAAGCATCGTTGAACGAGTCAGCCGACTGAGCAAAGCCGCCTGACTGAGACCCAGAGTAAGTGCAGGAAGAAATGCATGGGCGAGGAAAGCATAGGGTGTGCTTAACGGTGCCCAGCCGGCCACTGGGAACCAGCGGAGCTGCACACCAAAGAGGAAGATAAGAACTAATCCAAGCCAGAACTGAGGGAAGGATATGCCCAGGATGACTACAACTGCTAGACATTTGTCAAGGAGTGTGTTGGGCCTTGTACCGGCGAGAATGCCCGTGGGTATGCCGATTATGACGGATATCAATAGAGCAAAAAGGACAATGCATATGGTGACTAAGAAGCTCTTGGTAAGGATATCAATTACTCTTTCTTTCTGATAGTACGAGAACCCCAGATTCCCGCGTAGTGATTTTCCTAACCATCGGGCGTACTGTACCAAGAGGGGTTTGTCTAGATTGAGTTCTTTTGTGATCTCCTCCACCCTAATCGGATCCATTTGTTCGGGGCCGAGCATGAGAGAGGCAGGATCCCCTGGCATCATGTGTATCATGAAGAAAGAGAATGTTGCCAAGACAAAGAGAGCAACCAAGAACTCGAGGGATCGCCGCAGCGCATAAACTACCATGTGAATCTCCTTTATGGATGCCCGCCTATAAGGTGGGGTCGCATAAATGAAAAGATCAAGAAAAGTCAATTGCAGGCCAAAGGGCGTACAATTACAACTGAACATCCAGTCCAGTTGGTAAGTGCGCGAGATAATCCCCCGCGTTGTAGGCGGGGGTCATCTCGCAGTTGCCGCCAACAGCAGCAAGTATGTTTTGCAGCACACGTGGCGTGAAAAGTTTGCTACGGTACCCCGCAAATTTACTTGCCTGGCCTGGCTAGTCTTCCAGCCACACGTTCCAGAGCAGCTGCCCATACCAACCACGACATCCTTTGACTCTATCACTAACGCCATCCAGTCTGTAAAGATGCCCTAAGAGAATCGGGTAGAATTCCTCTTCGTAGAGGTATCGTTGCAGCTCGGAGTAGGTTTCGTAGCGCTCCTCGAAACTACCTTGCTGCATTCCTTGTGTTAGGAGATCGTCGACATACTGATTGCAGTATCCCGCGTCCGCAATCCCGCACAGGAATGCATTATTCCATTGGCTGGGATCAAACCGTAGCGAGATAGCCGACTGCCACATATTCCACTGCGACCACTTGTCGGGGGTGAGCAGGCTTACCTGCGTAGGCCAATCATAAAGCTGCAGTTTCACATTTAGCCCTAACCTTTCCACCATTTGCGACTGCAGCACCACTGAGGTTCGATACATAAAGGGATAGTCCATATTGGTAACCAACACTATCTCCTCACCTGCGTAGCCAGTCTCCTTTATAAGCTGTTTAGCAGTCTCAACATCTGCAACGTTAAAGTGCTCAGCGCCTGCGAGGTTATGCCATGCCTGTTGCTCAAAGTACATGCTGGGATCCAAACTCATCAACCTTGGATCTAGAGCAGCGAGGAGCAATATCTCTCCTACGTCAATTCCGATGTTTACTGCTTCCCGGAATGTAACATCATCAAAGGGAGGCATGGAGGTGTTAGGGAATACGGCTGGAATCCATAATGGTTTAATAATCAAGGGAGATAAACCGGGAGTTCCGTCTAAATCCGCGATGGCTGTTCCAGAGAGGTCAACTGCAATATCGTAATCTCCTGTCTTCAGACCCGCTATCCGTGCTCCTTCCTCTGGGACAAAGAGGAAATATATTTCTTCAAGATATGCTATTCGCTCACCTCCAAAGCCGGTTATCTGCAACCGTGTATCGGCTACATATTCCTCAAAGCGTTCCAGCTTCACATGCGAGCCACTATTCCACTCGACGAACTTATACGGTCCTGTACCGATAAGATCACTTACAGGCATCCCGCCTGACTCACCGAGGCACGGAGGGACACACGCAACAACTTCAGAGGGCATTATTGGAACTCGAGGTTCCGTCGCTGTCAACTCAAGGAAAGTGCTTGTACGTCCAGAAAGGTTGAACTGAACGGTATACTTATCAACAATCTCGACGCTTCCAATGCAAGAAAGATCTCTTTTTCTGTATCCGACTGCCATAACTCTTTCAAAAGATGCCTTTACGTCTTCCGCCGTCATCTCTTTAAGGTTGTGGAAGAGCACACCTTGTCTCAAGCGAACAACGACTGTAAGTCCGTCTTCTGAAACCTCATACGTATCAGCGAGTTGAGGTATCAACCTGTAATCCCCATTATAAGTGAACAAGCCCTCGAAAATATGTGATCCTATAACTTTTGTAACGAAAGCTCCCGTGCATGTGTAATCTAACGTGGGCGGCTCAGCGCTACAGGCGATTCGCATGATCCCACCAAACTTTCCCTGGACCTCTTCAGCCAAACTTGGAAGAACCATCGCAACCGCGACCAATATCATCAGTAATGCTACAGCCTTTCGCTTTGCTATCACAGTAACCTCCCTTAGTTTTTTCTCTGTTGATGAATTCAGGCGTCTCGCCACTTAATAGTTACATTTATCACCTCCTGACCCCTTTTTCGTACTGATCATCGCGCGGGATTCCCTTATAATCCCAATAATGCCAGCGCATCTCTGTGAATAATCCCTTCCACTACTTCTTCCGGGATCTTGGGCAAGTTTGTCCCTTCAACAAGGTGGTTTATGTTGCGACACGCAGCGATCGTCTCCGCTGGGGTTGTAATAGGGAAATCTGTTCCGAACAATATCTTCTCATGCACTCCATATTCTACAGCACAAAGAATCTCATTATAGAACTGCCAAGGTCGATAGAATTGTGCCGAGATATCTGTGTAAACGTTAGGCTCTTTCCGGATAAGCACAACCGTGTCCCAATACCAAGGGTGCCCCATATGAGCTATTACAATCTTCAGATCCGGGACGGCATGCGCGATAACCTCGATCATATCGGGTTTTGCATAGCTTAGTCGTCTTGGCCCAGGTCCTCGAAACGTCGTTGCTTGGTGAATCATCAAAGGAAGACCAAGTTTGCTTATTTTGTGATAGAAGGCGATCGCAATTGGATCAGTAGGGTCAAAATCATCATAGATTGGGCCAATCTTCACAACCTTGAGGCCTAAATCATGATATCCTCTTTCAAGCTCATCAAGAGCAGTTTCTTGTAAAGGATCTAACCACATTACGCCGATCAGTTTCTCTTCATGATATTTAACGTATTCAGCTACGTCATCTAAAGTCACGTATGCTAAGTCTTTCACCTTCCGTTCTTTCTCAGAGGGCGGGTATCCAATCACAAAGGCTTTGTCAACGGGTTCCATTGCTTTGTAGTGGTCTTCCCAGGAAAACTCTCGCGCAAATGTACGCCCTGGCGCGATATCGTTCCTTTCTTCTTCTCGTTTGGTCAGACAAGGACCACGCGAGGTTGGTGCATGCGTATGCACATCAACTATCATATAAGCCCTCCCTGTTCTTAGTATATCCTTCGCTCTTTCCGGTCTTACTGCAAGTTCCTCAAGACCTCTTTTGCAGCGTTCAAAGTTTGTTCGACCTCGTCTTCGGTGTGGCTAAAAGAAATTACATTCCTTTTTAGATTTGTAGGCATCATGAAGAAGCCTCGCTCTATCATTCCTCTCCGATACGCAATAAACTTCTCTTTGTCGTTTCTCAACATGTCGGAATATTGTTCTATAGGTGGGCTCATGAAGTACGTGATGAAGGCAGATCCAAAACCCGTCACACAAGCCTCAATACCTAGCTCGTCGTTGATTTCTTGAAGCCCCTTACGCATCTGCTCCCCCAATGAGAAGATATGCTCATAAACGTTTTCCGTTTCGAGAACTTCCACGGTTGCAAGAACAGCTGCCATCGAAGCTGGATGCGCATTGAACGTACCGGAGAAATACACGTCTCCTCCAGCTGTAGTGAATCTATCCATCAGCTCTTCCTTGCCTCCTATAGCAGCTAAGGGATAACCATTCGCCATTGCCTTTCCCATGGTTGTTAAATCAGGAGTTACATCCCATAATGCTTGCAATCCACCTATGTGATGCCGAAATCCTGTGATTACCTCGTCAAATACGAGGATTACTCCGTACTCGTTGCAGATCTCACGCAGCCCGGCCAAGTAGCCCGGTTTAGGCAATAGACATCCTATGTTGTGAGGAATCGGCTCGAGAATAACCATGGCGATATCTCCCCCTCTGGCTGCATCCTGGACAGCATCCAGATCGTTGAATGGCAAAACAATTGTGTTTTCCTGCTCCTCCTGCAGCGATCCTGCAGATAAGCCATCGATAGTACCGAGTTTCTCCGCGGAAGAGGCAACATTCATGAGGAGTGAGTCGTGCCAGCCATGGTAGCAGCCCTGGAACTTTATGATTTTCTTTCTGCCAGTTACAGCCCTGGAGAGCCTCACCGCATGGTATGTAGCCTCTGATCCCGAGTTACAGAAGAGAACTTTCTCAACTGAAGGCACATGTTCCACGATCTTCGCTGCGGCACTTATTTCGAGCTCAGTCGCCCCCGCGCCGAATAGATCGAACTGATCGATTGCCTCCTTAACGCGTTCTTGCACTCTGGGATAACAATGTCCTAAGAGAATCGGACTAAATGCTGCGTGATAATCGATGTATTCATTGCCATCCACATCATAGATTTTCGAACCTTGTGCTCTATTGAAAACCATTGGCGGATCTAGTATCCTATGAGCTGTATTGACTCCCCCTGGGATATACTTCGTCCCTTCAGCAAAGATTTGCGCTGATTTGTTATGATTCAACATTCGCCCTCCTCACAAAACTCTATCATTAACTATGGAAACAACCTCTCGATTTCGGCAAAGTGTTCATTCATAGCTTGAATGCCTTCCTTGCCAGCTCTCTCCTTAATAGCTTTGTAGATCTCTTGATGTGAGCGGCGAGTTTCCTCTAGGTGCCTCTCACTGCCCACCAATAGATCTTTCTTCATCTGTGGCCACAGACTTTGCTCCATAACGTCCAAGAGAAATGCAAGCATCTGTTCCAGCAGCGAGTTCTTGGCGGCCTTCCCGATTCCCAAATGAAAATCTCGGTCTGCTGTGAGGAGTCCGTCGTAGTCTTTCGCTTCGATGCTGGCGATGATGCGCTTCAGAGCAGTTTCCAGCTCTTGAAGATCCTCCGAAGTCCGCCTATCGACAGCGTACTTGATAAGGTTCGTTTCCACGACCCTTCTTGCTTCGAGTGCCTCGAAGGGGTTTCCCTTTTCCTCTTCTAGCGTGGAGAGAATCTGAAAGTCTACCGATAAACCAGATGCTTTATTGCCCCCCGTGCTCTTTACGTAAGTTCCATCTCCCATTCTAGTTTCTAGAATACCCACAAGACGAAGGGCTCCCAGTGCTTCCCGCACTGAGGGCCTGCTAACACCAGTCTGTTCAGTGATCACTTGTTCGGAAGGCAGCTTATCACCCACCTTATAAACTCCCTCATTGATTGCATCAAGTAGTTGCTCGACGACGTGCACCGATTTCTTCTTAGATTCGAGTTTCTCTAGCATATCTCCCTGCTCACATTACCTGTCACCTGTCACCTGTCACCTGTCACCTGTCACCTGTCACCTGTCACCTGTCACCTGTCATATACATTATAGCCACAGCAATCCATTTGTCAAGTTCGCCCATTGCCTCACTAAAAAAGTACTCCAAACCGTATCGTTGCCTCACGTAAGAAATGTACTCGAAACAGGAGGCGAGGCTACGGTATCTCTTCACGCAAGCATGAATTAAGCGAGGAGATACCGATGGGGCTAACTATGAAGGAGAAACAGGCGGTAACGAAGCAATTGGCACTCGAGTACAAACGGGCAAGAAAGCAGGAACGCTGTAATTTCTCAGGGCTCTCTTCTGGCTAGGTAATAGAGAACACCGCGCACGCACATTGCAAGCTCAAAATGAAGTTCTTCTGGCTGTGACTTGAACTGGGGAGCGCTTAGGATCTCCTGCACGACCTCCTCCTCCGAGAGATCCCGGCGAAGCTCGCGAATCCTCTCCACCCACTCACGCAGCGCATGATCGTGCTCCTCAAGTATGCTGACCGCATTTCTGACCTCGCCAAAGTGTGCGAAGTAGAGGAGATTCGGCTTGTATTTTTTCAGGCGGCGGATGGTTGCGCGGCTCTCCTCCAGATCGAAGCTTGGAGGAACGGTTGCCGGAACGCGCAGTTCGCCTCGATGGATCCCCACTGCATCGCCGCAGAAGAGCGCACGGTGCGACCCTTCAAAGAGACAGATATGATGTGGCGCATGGCCGGGGGCATCGATCACCTCGATAATGATTCCTTTCCCAAGTTTAAAACGGTCGCCGTGTTTGAGCACCGTGATCCTTTCGGAGGACACCGGGAAGATCTCGCCATAGAGATTGGCCAATTTTCCGGTCAAGGCGCGTACGCTCGCGTTGACCCGCGATGGATCGATCAGGTGCTTCACTCCCCGTTCGTGGACTCCGATCATTGCTTGGGGATAGGCTTGAGCCAACAGCGCGGCACCCCCAGCATGATCTGGATGAACATGGGTTAAGAATATGAAGTCGGGGGCATGTGGCTCTAGTTGCTCTTGGATTCGAACCGCAGCATGTGACGTTCCCGTATCGATCAGTGCGTGCCTTTCTCCGTAAATGTGATAGGCGGCACCTGTACCGGGCAGGCCGAACTGAAGTGTATCGATCATCTCGATCGAAGGAGTCAAAGAAACAGGCATCGAATTACCTCCAGAGGGATTTTACAGAAGCTCAAGTTTGATCGCGAGGAGGAGGGCCACGCTTCCAACCGCGCACGTCGCGAAGGAAATCGTGGATCCGTTTCTGAGCCATTCTTTGAACGTAAGAGGTTTCCCCACACTGTCTGCAAGGGAGACGACAAACACGTTTGACGCGGCTCCGATCGGCGTCATATTCGCTCCAAAGCCTACTCCGAGAGCGAGGGCCCACCACAGTGGACCGGTAGAGATCCCTTGGGTTGCCAACCCTTTTAAGATGGGCAACATGGCGATGGTGAACGGAACGTTGCTGAGCACCCCCGATGCAAAGGCACTCACCCACAGGATCACGAGGGCGGCGACAGCCATACTATGCCCTGTCAGGAGGAGAATTCCTCTTCCCGCCAAGGTGAGGATCCCTCCCGCTTCCAATCCACCGACGATGACGAACAACGACATGAAGAATAGCAGGACATCCCAATGGACATTACTTAGGAGCTGATCGAGTTTTGGTCTTATCCATAGGAGGCCGAGACAGGCGCCGATCAGCGCGACCAACCCCGGTTCGAGGCCGATCTTGTCATGAATAAGGTAGAGGAAAACTGTTATCCCTAACACCTTTAGCATTCGGGACGTAGTGAGAGGATCGGTGATTGCTTGTCGTTCGTTCATTCCCATAAGGCGATCGACGTTCTTTGGCTTGCGGTTGAGAAAGGAACGGAAGAGGAAGAGGAGGATCAGTTGAGCGATGACCCAAGCCACAATGACAATCGGCGCCAAGTGCGTCAAGAAATCGGTGAAACTGAACCCAGCGGCGGAGCCGATGAGGATGTTAGGCGGATCTCCGATCAACGTTGCCACGCCGCCGATGTTGGAGAGGAGTACAGCGCTTATCAGGAATGGCATGGGGGATATCCCCAGGATATCGGCTATGGACAGGGTCACCGGGATCATGATGATGATCGTGGTAACGTTGTCGAGGACCATCGATACAAGGCTGGTAACGAGCCCCAGGTAGAGCAGTAGGAGCCACGGCTTGCCCCTGGCAAGTTTGGCCGCTCGTATTGCCAAGTACTGAAAGAAACCGGTCTCCGTGAATAGACCGACCACGACCATCATCCCGAACAGGAGGGTGATGGTGTCAAAGTCGATCGCATCCACCGCTCTATGCATATCGTAGAACGAGAACCAGCTTCCGATAGCGACCATCAACACCGCGCCGGCTAAGGCGACGATGGTGCGGTGTATCCGCTGGCCTAGGATCCCCACGTATGTGAGGATGAAAATCAGTGATGAGACTAAGAGCGGCCAAAAAGCTAACTCCCCCATAAGGGGCAATCCTATAGCATGTGACCGGCCGGTGCAACAGGAAGGAACAACGGCTTATCCGGGGATGCTCCACAGCGAGAGACTTTGCAGTAAGGAAGAGGTTTGCGGAAAAGGCAAGTGGACCCTGATCTTTCCAGGGCCCACTTGCTGGAGCCAGGAGGTGTTGCGTAAGGAGGTAGTGCAATATCAATTTTTCTTGTCTTTTCCTTTGCCCCTTCCGTTCCCCTTCTCTTCCTCTTCCGGTGAGTTGCTGTTTTGCTCCTCGTATTCGCTATCCATCAGTGCTTTGTCGAGTGCGTTGGCGGCCCTAGAAGAATCGACTTGTGACTGCAACAAGCCGTCGATAACCCCCAGATCTTGCGTATCGAGCGCCCTGGAAAGGGCATTCATCACCGTGGAGAGGTTAGACTCACCAGAGAGAAGTACAGCAAACGCAGTTTCCAGAGCCGCCATAACAAAGTTCGCCTCCGCGAGGGAGACGCTTCCTATCTCAGCCAATGAAAGAACAGAGAGCAGATCATCCGGAGAGAAGCTGTCGCTATCAGCAACATCTACCAGAGACGCGGGTAACGTCTCTGTCAGTGTATCGACATCGGTGATGACCGTTATGAGGTCTTCTACGGTGAGCAAACTGGATTGTGCATCCTGACCCAATGCGGCACGCGGCAGAACAAGAAGAAAAACAAGGACGAAACAATAGGCTACTATCCTTACTTTCGGTGGTCCGGCGACCATAGGAACTCTCCTTTAGGCCCGTAACTTTGCGTCCCTAGCTTTCGCTTAGGTTTGCCGTTATCGAGTATTGGATTAACAATAGCATAAACTGGTTCACAATGCAAGAGGTGGGCAGCGCCTGCCCAATGGAAAATCTAGGGGAAACGCCCTTCAGGGCTCTGAGATTGTGCTGTTCAGTGAACCGAGAATGATTAAGGGGCCGGTAGAAACTCTACCGACCCCTTACAAACCTTGCTTCCTACTTGGCAGTGACGGTGTAGGTCACGGTTGCGGTGTAGTCGCCCGCATCCATCGAACGGAGGTCTTTCAGGGTGTAACCGACGCTAATCTCGGCGTTATCCTTACCATCGTCGCTCGACAGGGAGACCGACAGGTTGTCGCTTCCGTTACCTTTAACGGCGAAGCTGAGTTTCCAGTTCGTGTTGCTGTGGATGAAGAGGGTGTTCGCTTTCTCTTCGGTGACGGTGTCCGCACCAGCGGCAATCTGACCGAAGTCAAAAGCGCTGTCATCGATGGTAATCTCGATGTACTGCTGGATCGTCCAACTGACCTGATCCGCGACGTCGCCTGAACCCACAACCACGGGTTCCTTAGGTTTCTTAGCGAGACCGATCATCCCTACCACGCTTACTGCCAAACCCAACACCAACAGACCTACCAAAACTCTATTCATCCTCATGAGAAAGCACCTCCTAATGATTTTGTTCGAGTGCACCTAGTGACTCGGCCACCATTAGGCGAGCGGCATTATGCCGCTAGCTGCGGCAACCCGGCTATCTCTTAAAGATCCGTGGCTTTGCGTCCCGGGATCGCTCCCGGTTTGCCCTTATCACAGTGCTCGATAATCGAGCGCTGCCTAGAAGGTCCGAAGCTTTGCGTCCCACCCTTTCGAGTAGTTTGCCTTTTGTAGAATGCTTCTCGGAGAGGATATGTGTAATATGCGGCGGACCGTCCGCCGCAATCTTTATATGCTGCACAAGGTTCTTCTTTTGCTCCTCGGTTCACTTGTCAATGACCTACACTCATAATATACCACGTATGGGATGCTTTTAGACATCTTCAACCCGATATTCTCGAAAAGTCCGTTCCTCACTGAGCTTTCTTCGATGTAGATTTTCCCTCCCGTCTGGACAGGCGATCTCCTTGGCGAGGCCGGTACGAGTGGATAGAATAAGCTGCTGCCCATAGAGAAGGAGGAGAGGCATGGTAAAGAGAGTTCGTGGAATCATTATCGGCATGGTCTTCACTGTGGTATGCGCGATTGCTGGCTGCATCGGGGTCGACCCGATCGACGTTTCCGGAGATTGGACGGGCCTCATGACGTGGGCGGAAGGTGATCCGAACGCGGGGTTTACGACTCCGATAACGTTGGAGCTCACTCAAGAAGGGCAAACTGTCAGTGGAGCGGTTGGTCTGATGGGACCGGGATCTAACCCGTTCTCTCTCTCGATCACGAGTGGGAACGTGCGCGGACATTCCGTCTCGATCGAGGCCGCAGGGACGCTCGACCTGATCACTCCACCGGCTAACATCATCATCAGCCTCACGGGCGACAGCGACGGGGAGAGCATGTCCGGGTCGGGAACTCAAACGATCGATGGGGTCCCACACACCTTCACCTGGGAGGTCATGCTCACCTCGCCTCCAATCGAGCCTTCCTAAAGAAACGCAACAGGATATTCGTGACTCAAGGGACGATCTTCGACATCAAGCGCTGCGCGATCCACGATGGCCCTGGGATTCGCACGACTATTTTTTTCAAGGGCTGTCCACTCACGTGTGTGTGGTGCCACAACCCCGAGAGCCACGTGTTAAAACCGGAGATTTTCTATTGGGAAGAGCGTTGCATCCGGTGCGGGGCGTGCGTTGAGGCCTGCCACGAAGAAGCGCTCACGTGGAAAGATGGAGGCCTTGACACGGATAGGTACCGCTGCAACGGGTGCGGAATGTGTGTGAGCGTTTGTCCTGCTAGCGCGCGCTAGCTCGTAGGCCGCACAATCACGGTGGACGAGGTAATGCGCGAGGTCGAGAAGGATACGCTCTTCTACGAGGAATCGAGAGGAGGGATCACCCTCTCCGGCGGAGAGCCGCTCGCGCAGCCCGAGTTCTGTCGTGCCCTGTTGCAACGCTGTCGTAGTCTCGGTATCAAGACGGCGCTCGATACATCGGGCTACGCGCCCGAAGAGACTCTCCTCGCTATAGCGAAGTTCGTCGACCTCTTCCTCTACGACCTCAAGAGCATGGACGAGGAACGTCACCGCGCCTACACCGGGGTCTCCAACACCGAGATCCTGCGCAACCTAAAGCAACTCGATAAGCTGGGAAAGCGGATTTGGATCCGGTTTCCACTGATCCCGGGGATCAACGACGATCTCGATCACGTCACCCAGTTGGGCAAATTTGTTGCCACTCTATCATCGGTCGAGGCGATCCACGTCTTGCCTTATCGCCGTGGGGGAGAGGCGAAGCGCAGCCGTCTGGGATGGACCGATCCCCCCTCGTCTCTCACGCCCCCCACGGGTAAGATGACAGATGTGGTCCTCGCGAGGTTGCGGGAGATCGTTCGGATACCGGTGCGGTTGGGAGGATGATGCGATGAACGAACGCGTCAGCAGATTATGGAAAGAGAGCGTAAATACGAAACCGTATATGAGTGCCGAGCGTGCTCTTCTCCTTACGGAGTTCTACGGAAACGATGCGAAGCCCGGATCTTCCACCCCAGTGAAGCGTGCATTGGCATTCAAGTACCTCCTGGAGAACCAGACGATCTGCATCAACCCGGGAGAACTAATCGTCGGCGAACGGGGTCCCGCTCCCAAGGCGACGCCGACCTATCCCGAACTTTGCTGCCACAGCCGCGCGGATCTGGAGACACTCGACTCCCGCGAGAAGACCCCGTTTCGCGTGAGCGAGGAGGTGAAGAGGGCCTATAGGGAGACGATCATCCCTTTCTGGCAAGAGAGGAGCATGCGAGAGAAGGTCTTCACAGCGATGTCCGCGGAGTGGCACGCGGCCTTCGAGGCCGGTCTGTTCACGGAGTTCATGGAACAACGCTCACCGGGACACGCGATCCTCGATGACAAGATATACCACCACGGCCTGCTCGACTTCAAAGAGCGGGTTCGAACGGCGCGTGCGACCCTCGATCGGAACACTCTCCATAACAGGGAGAAGGATCAGGAGCTTCAGGCGATGGAGATTGCCTGTGATGCGTCGATCCTCTTTGCCGAGCGGCACGCGGAGAGGGCGCGCGATCTCGCCGCACAGGAGGCCGACCCGAGACGCAAAGCAGAGTTGAACCAGATTGCCGAAATCTGCTCCCGGGAGGGCGGGGATGAAAAATGCTTGCTGCTGCAAGCGGCACAGATTGTTGTAAAGTGGAGGTATGGTTACAAAGAGAGGCAGTCACTGTGTGTACGACACGAAGTATCACTTGGTATGGGCACCTAAGTATCGGAAGTGGATACTTAGGGGAGAGATCAGAGATCGGGCGAAAGAGTTGTTCAAAGAGATAGCACAATACCATGGGTTTGAGATTGAGGAGATGGAGGTAGCAGCAGACCACGTACACATTTCCATAAGTTTTCCGCCGAAGTACTCGATATCGAAGGTAGTAGGGATACTGAAGGCAGTGAGTGCGAAGGAGATACGGAAGGAATTCCCGAGGGTGAAGAAGCAGTTATGGGGCGGGGAGTTCTGGGAAGATGGATACTTTGCGCGGACAGTGGGTGGCAAAGTGACTGCGGAAGTGATCAAGAAGTACATTCGGTTTCACAAAGATAGAGCGAAGAATCCAGAGCAGTTGCAGTCGTTTTGAAAAGCCCCGTCCCGGGAGGGCGGGGAATCTTTTTACTTCGGGAAGGTAGTGGGGGCGACCCCAAACGGGCGGTTCGCCGGGGAGCCTCTCTCCGATGGGATCTCTCCGAGTCAGGGAGCGGATATCAACGGACCGACCGCGGTGATCAAGTCGGCGGGGAAGATCGATCATGTGCGCACCGGCGGGACACTCCTGAATCAGAAGTTCCTCCCCAAGCTCCTTTCAGATGAAGGTGGGATCGCGAAGCTCGCCGCCCTGGTACGGACATATTTCCGTTACGACGGGCACCATATCCAGTTCAACGTTGTCGATGCAAAGACCCTGCGAGATGCGCAAGCCCACCCAGAGGAACACCGCGACCTGATCGTCCGTGTCGCCGGATACAGCGACTACTTCTGCAACCTCGGCATCGATCTGCAGGAAGAAGTGATCGCACGCACCGCACACGGCGACCTATAGATCCCTGTAAGAGAACCCGGTAAAATAGGGGCTCAATTCAATCACAGAGGGAGAGAGCATGGTCAGAGTGAGATTTGCCCCCAGCCCGACCGGGTACCTGCACGTGGGTGGGGCGCGCACGGCGCTCTTCAATTGGCTGTACGCGCGGCATCACAACGGGATGTTCATCCTGCGGATCGAGGATACCGACCAGGAGCGGTCGACCGAGGAGTCGATCGAGCAGATCATCGAAGCTATGAACTGGTTGGGCCTTGACTGGGATGAGTACTACCGCCAGACCGAACGGACAGCCGCACATCAAAAAGCGGCTCAAGACTTGATGAACCATGATCTCGTCTACGAACACGACGGGGCGTGGTGGTTCCGTGTTCCCGTGGATGGGGAGATGGTCGTGCACGACGACCTTCTCGGGGATGTGACGTTCAAGTATGAGGAGATGAAGGACTTCGTCATCCGCCGCTCCGATGGAAGCTTCGTCTATAACTTCGTCGTGGTAGTCGACGATGCGGACATGCGTATCACGCACGTCATCCGCGGGGACGATCACCTGATGAACACTCCCAAGCAAATCCTCCTCTACGAGGCAATGGGACACCCATTACCGCATTTTGTCCACCTTCCGATGATCCTCGGCCCGGACCGCACCCGCCTCTCCAAGCGGCATGGGGTCACGTCTGTACTGGAGTACCAACGCCGCGGGTTCCTTCCCGAGACGATGGTCAACTTCTTCGCCCGGCTCGGTTGGTCGCACGGTGATCGGGAGATCTTCTCCCGCCAGGAGCTGATCGACCTCTTTGGCCTGGATAGCGTGGGGAGCTCCGCCGCGATCTTCGACGATGAGAAGCTCCGTTGGCTGAACCAGCAGCACCTCAAGGTGGTCGATCCTCACAGGCTTTCCGATCTCGTTCGTCCGTTCGTCCTCGATCAAGGGATGGTGACGGAGGAGATGTGGAAGGGTGCAGGAGAGGAACGCCTCGCGCGTGCGGCATCGCTCCTTAGGCATCGCGCTCACACCCTCGTCGACCTGGCGAAGATGATGCTGCTCCTCTTTCCCGTGGCGATAGAAGTCGAGGAGGAAGTGACGGTCGATGAACGCCAGAAGGAACTGATCACGGCAATCTGCGACGCGCTCGAAGGGTGCAGATCGTTCTCTCATGACGCGGTGGAGGCGGCGTTGCGTGAGGCGCTCACCTCACAGGGCGCGAAACTGAAGGATGTAGCTAAGGCAATTCGGATGTCGACGACCGGTCGCCCCGTCGGCCCCGGCCTCTTCGATCTCCTCTCCGTCATCGGCAGCAACCTTGTCGTTTCGCGGTTGCGCGCCCTCGTGAAAAGAGGCCGTACATGAGTCGGAAGCTCTTCGTGATAGCCTGGGGCATCGTTCTCTCTTTCTTCCTTCTGCTCTTCATAGTCAGCCCGGTAGCTTGGGCGCAGGAGTCGATCCTCACCTTCTCCATCGAACCGGGTGCGGTGACCCTCTCCCCGGGCGGTGAGGCTGGGATGCGGGTCGAGGTCGATAACACCTCCATCCATGAGGCGGACGACGTCACTGTCACCCTGGAGGAGGGGGGAGGATTGTCGATCCGCTCCGAGACAGGGGTTCTCAAACGGGTTTCCCCGTTTACGCAGGAGTGGATGGATCTCACTCTCGTCTCCGACTCCGATCTTCCCCCTAGTCGGTACACCCTTTCGCTTCAGGTGATCTACACCTACTGCATCGATGTGAGTTGCTTTCAGATCGTCGACGAGATCCCCTTGACCGTAGCTGTCGAGGAAGGAGCGGTCTCTCCTCCTCCGCCACTGCAATCAAAGAGATCCTCGCCCGGGTGGATTCTCCCCCTGATCGCCGGGGGGCTTCTCGTCGGTGCTCTCCTCCTACGGCGAACGCGCCGGGTGACCTTTCCCCTCTACTTCGTACTCTTTGTCATAGTCGCCGGTGCTCTAGTCTACGGGGTGCGTTTGAACCAGCACGAGCAGGGGCAGGGGATTGCTGCGGTACTGTGTACCTCCTGCGTGGGGATCGAGGAGACGCATCACGAGGAACCCTCCCTCTCATCCAGCGCGATCGATGCCCTTGCCAAGCTCGATCGCGATATCGAGTTGATTGTCTTCTACGCTCCGTGGTGCCACTCCTGTCCCTATGCCGAGGCGATGGTCGAGAAGATGGCCGCGCTGACTCCATATCTCAGTTATCAGTTCATCGATGTCGATGCCGAACGCGACCTCGCCGCCACCTACGGGGTGATCCGTTCGAGTCGCACGATCGTCCCGGCGGTCCTGCGGGTCGACACCGATGAGATCATATTCGGGGTGGAGGATCTGGAGGAGCGGTTGCTCAACCTGTTGGAGGTCGGATCATGAAGCTCTCCTTTGCGCGACGGATCAGCCAGTCGTTCGGGCTCCTATTGGGACTGTTCGGGTTCACCGGGATCGGGATGACGCACATCATCTTCCCTGGGCTCCACTGCTACGCCTGCCCACTCGCGGTGACGATCTGCCCGATCGGCCTCATGCAAAACCTCGCCATCTACGGAACCGTCCCCTACTTCTGGGTCGGGGCGATCGTCGCCTACGGCCTGATTGCCGGGCGCGGGTTCTGCGGGTGGTTCTGCCCGTTCGGGACCCTCAACGATCTCCTTGCCTTCCGCAAGGTGCGGATCAACAGGGTCGCATCCTACTCCAAGTACGTCGTCCTCCTCGGGACGATCATCGCGGCGTGGGCGCTCGCCGATACGATCTTCTGCAAACTCTGTCCGGCCGCCTCGATCACCGCCTCCATTCCCTATCTCTTCATGGGAGTGGCAAAGGTAAACCGGCCGTTCATCGTGCACATGATCTCCCTGGGAACGGTCCTCCTGGGGATGGTGATCATCGCGCGCTTCTGGTGCCGCTACCTCTGCCCGATGGGGGCAATCCTGTCGCTCTTCAACAAGGTGAGCTTCCTTCACCTGAAGCTCGACACGAATCGCTGTTCGCGCTGCGGGGACTGCGCGGTCGCCTGTCCGATGGGGCTCCAACCCCACGAGGAGTACGACGACCATAACTGCATCAAGTGCGGGGAGTGCACCGAGGCTTGCTCTCTCGACGCCCTGACGCTCACCTTCTCCCCGCAACGGAAGAAATGATCCACTATATCTTGCTAGGGATCGTACAGGGACTGACCGAGTTTCTACCGGTCTCAAGCTCGGCACACCTCGTCCTTGCCGAGCGCTTCCTCGGGTTCGACCCACCGGGCGTCCTCCTGGAGGCGGCCCTCCACCTAGGGACGCTGGGGGCTGTCCTTCTCCTATTCCGTCGCGACCTGATTAGACTTGTGCGTGGGTTTTTTCATCGAGGAAGCGAGCGCAGCGAGGTGGGGAGGCTCATCGTAGGAACGATCCCAATCGTCTTCTTCGGCCTTCTCTTCCAGAGCAGGATCGAGGCGGCGTTCACTTCTCTTTTGGTCATCGGGCTCTGCCTCCTCGCAACCGGGGCGATCCTCTTTCTCGCCGACTGGGCAGGAAGGAGGGCAAATCGTCACGAGGTTCGACTCTTTGATTCGATCTTCATCGGCCTATCCCAGGCGGCGGCACTCCTCCCTGGGATCTCCCGTAGCGGATCGACGATCGCGACCGGGATGGCGCTTGGGGTTCGTGGCACAGACGCGGCTCGGTTCTCGTTCCTCCTCTCGATCCCCGCGATCCTCGGGGCGGGCGTACTCAAGGTCATCCAGGCGTTCTCGACGGGAAGTATCCCAGCTGGGGAGTGGGCGGGTCTCCTCCTCGGAGCGCTCGTCGCAGGAGCCGTCGGCGCTCTCGCGATCAAGGGACTGTTGGCAATCATCGCGCGCGGCAGATTGAAGGTCTTCGGGATTTACTGCCTCGTCGTGGGCGCAAGCGCCCTCATCTACTCTGTCGGCTGGGCTGGCTGAGGAAATTCGCTACGGGCCCTCCTGAATCCTGTGTGGGGGCATAAAAAGCTTGTTGTTCGTACTGTCTACATGAATTCTCTCAGAAATAACCCCCTCAACGTCGGAGACAAGCTCCGATGCTACGAAAAGATGGGTTCTTTGCTGTTTGGAGTGGGTGGCGAACTCCCGATCGCAAATGATAGAACGCTGTCCTCTCGCCCGCTCGTTACCACTCGCTCAAGCCGCCAAGATCGCTAAGAGACGCCTTTGATCCTTGCTCTTTCTCCTTCTTCCTGCTGTTCTCTGCGCCTCTGCGTCTTTGCGAGAGGCACTCCGTTGCATACCGTATCTTTAGTTGCCCACGCAAAACGACAAGGAACCAAAAGATGGATGGAGCGTCGTACCTCGCGTGCGACGTTACTTTTACTCCAAGGCAGGTGCTTCCTGCTTTTCCCATCGATACCCTGAAACGAACCGTGAACCTCATGGGTAGATTAGGATGAACCCTTCATGGAAGGAATCTAGGGAGGTGGAAAAAGATGAAGATGATGAGATTATGCGAGCCGGCAAAGACACTCATGTGTACTGTAGTGCTGGTCGGGTTGATCCTCTCTGGTTATTACACGGCTTTTGCCAATCCTGGACTGGTTCCAGATGGGGACAGCAAGACGTGCTACGTCGACTTCTCCAACTTTCCAAACGGAAACGCGATCAGGCAGGATCTCGCTGCATGGCAGGCACAGGGCTGGAGTAGCGGAGCACGGTGCCTGCAGCTTGTCCGCACGGGCGGGTATCTGGAAGTCGTGGTCGATCTTCCAGAGAACGTCTCAACAGCGCGCCTCGCGATCACGCACCGCTCGACCTACGCGCCTGGCTGTGCGAACAGCGGATTTGCCCCGGTGAGCCTCACGATCAACGGATCAACCCTCACCCAGTACTACTCCCCGCCCGCGGGCGTTCCCGGGTCGACCGGCTTTACAACAGACCATTGGGACGTAACTGGTTGGTTTGTTCCGGGGGGCAATCGCGTTCGCATCACAACCGACAATCTGTGCAGCGTATACGAGGTACAACGGCTCGAAATCTCGATTACTGCCACTACAAGCCACTTGATCGAGGACTATCAGATGACCCATGGAATCACGAGTAATCGCCCGATCGACAACGTATCAGCTTTTTCTCCTGATGATTACCGGGCAGTTTGCTGGACGAAGGTCGCTTCGGAAGCGATCGGCCAACGAATCGAGTGGCGCTTCTACGACCCCTTGGGTGTCCTGTACTACCAAGGCCAACGGCGTGCCGATCGCTACAACTGGGGATACATTGGCGTTGCGAATCGGCGCCCTTCGGACCTGCCTGGTCAATGGCGGGTGGATATCTACATCGCAGGGAGGTTCCAGGTGAGCGTGCCGTTCACGATCAGGGCTATAGGGTGCTCGACCAACGCGCCGCGCGTGACAGGGATCGAGTTTTCCAGTGCTATCCGTGCGGATGGCAAGAAGGCCAGAGGATACGTCTCGTTCTTCGATCCCAACGGCGACATCGCCTCCGTAAGATTCGATGTGGTGAACGCGGTTCGCTTCACGCCATTCAGCTTTGAACCAAACGTCAACGGTGAAACCAGCGGTTCCTTCAGCTTCCGGATCTGGGCAACCATGAAGCAGACCATCACGTTGAAGGTAACCCTTTACGATCGGGAAGGGAACAAGAGCGAACCGTACTACTTCAGCTTCAGGGCCACATAAGGAGGTAGGCTGTTGTATAAATTCCTTCCCCTTACGAATCATAAGCTTTCACCGCAGAGTTCGCTGAGTACGCAGAGGGTGCTATAGAAAGCTCAATATTCAATCTCAGCGGTCTCTGCACTCTCCGCGGTAAAACGATTGTTTGTACTTAAAGCTAAATAGCAAAAGAGATTTGCACAACAAGCTAATAAGGAGGTAGACCATGAAGAAAAACGTTTGTCGAAGGATTCTATTGTATTTGCTGATGGCGCTGGTGATCGTTAGTCTCGCCCTGTTCGGAAATACAGGTCAAGAGAAGGAAGTCTCGCAGGTTAGCCCGGAAGTCGCAGCGGTCTACGCCGCTGTCCAGTCCGATCTGGTCAATAGCAACACGACGTTCGCCTTGGATCTCTATCGTGCCTTATCCCAGACAGAGGGGAACCTCTTCTTCTCCCCCTACAGCATCTCCACAGCTCTCGCCATGACATACGCCGGTGCGCTCGGGGAGACAGAGACCCAGATGAAAAGGACACTTCACTTTGCGCTTCCTCAGGGAGTCCTCCATCCCGCGTTTCGCGGGTTGGATACGGACCTCATACAACGCGCAAGCGATATCGAGGGCACTCAGCTGAGCATCGCCAATGCTCTCTGGGGGCAGATCGGATACCCATTCCTATCGGGCTTCCGCGATACACTCGCTGAATCCTACGATGCTCCGTTGAGGTTGACCGATTTTGCTGGCATCACGGAGCAGGCTCGCATGGACATCAACGATTGGGTCAGCAATGCGACCAACAAGAAGATTGAGGATCTGATGGGGCCGGGGACTATCACCCCTGACACACGCCTTGTCCTCGCCAACGCGATCTATTTCAAGGGAACGTGGAAGCTGCAGTTCGATGCGAAGAAAACAGAATTCGCTCCTTTCTACCGACTCGATGGCAGCCAAGTTAAGGTCCCCATGATGAGAATGCGAGAGCATTTCCCCTACACGGAGGGTATGAACTACCAAGCGATCGAGCTTCCCTACACAGGTGATACGCTTTCCATGGTCATTCTCCTTCCCAGAGCCGGCATGTTTGAGGACTTCGAAGCCGACCTCAGCATCGAGCGACTGGAGGCGATCCTGGCTCAGTTGTGTTCGGAAAAGGTCCAGTTGGCGATGCCGAAGTTTGAACTCACCTCGGAGTTCTCCCTCGGGGAGACCCTTGCCAATCTCGGAATGCCGGACGCCTTCACGGGAGCCGCCGATTTCTCAGGGATGGACGGTACGCATGATCTGTTCATCGGCCAGGTCGCGCATAAGGCCTACGTCTCGGTGAACGAGGAAGGAACCGAGGCTACGGCTGCTACCGGGGTGTCGATGGTCCTTTCGGCGCCATCAATGATGACAATTGACCGCCCCTTCATCTTCCTCATCCGCGATACCGAAACCGGGACCATCCTGTTCATCGGGCGGGTGATGGATCCGAAGGCAAACGCTTACTGAGGTGCCGCCTTTTTATGAATGACTTGAATAACACGTCTGAGGTCGCTTTTCGTTGACGCCCTCAGACGTGTTTCGAACCGCTTGTGTTCCGCGCTTACTCGCAATAGGCGTCGATCGCACTCGCCTCGATTGACTCCAGGACACTGTCCAGAGGGATTCCACTCACGTAGTCGAGAACACCGGTCCAGAAGGTGCCGGCGCCGACCGCGGCTGGCATCAGATCTGAACCATCGAACCGGAATGTCTCAGCATTGGCGAGCATTCCCGCTGCCTTTGCGGTAATTGGATCCGGGTAGATGGAGGGATCAACATTCTTGTTGATCGCCAGTTTCCCCAACTCTCCACACCAGATCTCCTGCGCCTCAGCCGAAGCTAGGTAGTTGAGAAGTCCTCGTACTTCAGGTCTGTCATTGAATGCACTGATCAGGTCGCCAGCCCCGAGGAGTGGGTTCCCAGATTCGGGTGAAATCGGCGGGAACGCGAAGACATCGTAGTCCTCGCCCGCAACTAGCCCAGGGTTCGCGTTCTTTATGAACGACTGGATGAAGGTTGCCTGACGATGCATGTACGCCCCAGGAGGATCGGTGAACAGCACGTTCGACGAATCGCCGAAGAAGATTGTCAGTGCTCCGGTTGCTCCGCCGTAGATGTAGCCAGGCGCGTTTATGATCTGCCCGAAGTACTCAAACGCTTTCTTCACACGCGGATCGGCCCAAGAGATCTCGTGGTTTACCCACTTGTCGTAGACATCTCCTCCAGCGGTTCGAAGCATAATGTCCTCCACCCAGTCTGTGCCGACCCAGCCGCTTGCAGCACCCGACTCCATCCCTAGTGCCCAAGGGGTTCCCCCGTCAGCGATGATCTGGTTGGAAAGACTGATTAGCTGGTTCCAGCTTGTCGGTACTTCATAACCCTTTGCCGCAAAGGTCTTCGGGTTATACCAGACCAAGCTCTTCAGGTCCGCAGAGATGAACACACCGTAAATATTCCCATCAATAGCCCCCAAATCGAGGAAAGCTCTGGCGTGGTCCGCCAGGTTTTGAAGGTCATTCAAAGAGATCAGAGCACCCTGTTCTGCAAACTCCTTCATCTGCCCCGGATTTGGCATAACTGCCACATCCGGTGGGTTTCCTGCTGCCACTCTCGTGGCGAGCACTGCTGGCAAGTCTCGCCCCACGCTCTCGACGACGACATCGATCCCAGTATCTTGCTGAAATTGAGCTAGAGTTCTCTCAAACGCTTCCAGTTCCGCCCCGCTCCAAATCACTGCGACATCCACCTTGGCTGCCTCATCTACTACGATCGGCTCGACAATTATAGTCGCACCAGTAATCCGGTTTTCATCAGGCTCAACTGATATGATAACTACTGAGAGCACATTGCCATATTGGTCTCTCCGAGCAAGGGTGATAGTCTTGGTAGCAGGAGTGTATGACCCGATTCCTGTCGCAAGCGCTCCTTTCACTACCTTGATGTCTGCGGTAGCTCTGTTATTGACTCGGCTAAACTTGTATTGGAACAACCTCACGCCGTAGGCTTTCTTGATATATGCATAGAGTAGTTCTACACCACTGAAATCATCCGCCGACAAAGCATATTGAGAGTCATCTATCTTGGGTCGGATGTTCATATCATTCGCACAATCGTGGGATGCCATCACTGACTCAAAAACAGGCAGAGTACATGTGCCCCGGAACGCAATTTGGTCGTTTCTTCTACGCAGGGTCCAGTCTCTTGGGGGCCAAACGTGTAACATATAAGGATCTACCTTTACTGTGCTGCACAGTAGTCCTTGATCCCATAAAACAAAATTAACGTTCTTACCACCTTTCTTTGGTGCAACCACACAACAAGGTGGCGTCTTAGTGGAATCCCACTTCCCCCCGTCATTAGGATGATGGAGACCAATGGCATGGCCTACTTCATGAGCAACGACTAACCTAAGGCCAGTCCCACCCGCAACAGTTGCTTCGCCAGCTACCACAGCCTGCATATTATGCGTGCAAATATCGCTGTCAGCGAGCGCGAAGACGTCACTCCAAATCTCGAAAGCCTCCCGGATGGCGGTTTTCTCAGGTTTGGTAAACGTTGGATCAATCCAATAGGTGAGTGCTTCCTTAGGAACGCCCCTTGCTAGCCACACAAAGGGTGTGTCCGCACCACAGATATCTGCATAACAAAGGTTGCCGCCGGTTATTGCCCAATAGGAAAAAGCATATAGTGGAATAGTAAAAATAAAGCTCAATACTGATGCTACAACCACAAACATTGTTAACACTTTTAATTTCATATTTACTAACCTCCTTTATTTCATCCGCTGCTTTCTCTTCTACTCCCCTCACAGCTCCTCTAGCCATGGTCATCTCCAGATCACCCACTCGGATCCATCACCTGCCCGATGAATAGGATAGAGTCCGTTCCGATGTCGCGGATGAGCAAAATGAACGGACGGTTGAGCGTCACGGTCGGCACGTCCGGCCCGACCATATCCCCTGCAGTGCCCGCTACGGCGTAGGTTCCGTTCTCGTCGACGGAGATCAGCGTCTGGTGGTGGACGTTTTCGAGGAAGAACTCCGGGTCGAGCGTCATCCCCCGGAAGTTTGCTCTGCCGAGGATGAACGCGTCCGTCATGCCCAGAGCCTCCAGGGCGGAAGACAGCTTCAACGACGACCGGAACTCGAACCTCGGCATGTAGACCTGAACCATCTGCTCGCTCAGGTCCGCCAAGATTCCGGCCACTCGATTGGCGGTGAGCGAGCCGGCGAAATCTTCGAATTGGCCACGCGCAGGGAGCAGGATGACCATCGAGAACCGCTCGCCGATGTACGGCAGTTCGACGGCTTGTACCTCATGAGTTGCGGTGTAGGCGAATGGCGTTATCTGGTTCATCATGGGTACGGTCACCTGCCGCCCATCGAGTAGGTTGAAGGAACTGTTCGACGTGTAGTCCGCGTTGAATCGCTCTTTCCACGTCGCACGGAAGTAAATCGCGTTGGCGAGCACAAGCCGCGTTAGCGATGTGATGGAGCCCTGCGGGAGAAGCTCCTTGATCTTCCCCTTGCTGTAACGGGATACCCATTCGTTGACCGTATCGCAGGCCTTCTCCGGTGTGGTTGAGAAATCGAGCGACTCCACTGTCGCGCCGAATCTCTTTCTAAGTGTGTTCAGGTAGACCTGACGTAACGCGTACCCCTCTTGCCACCACAGCGAGTTGGCGAGGCACAGTTGGAAGTTTCCAGTTCCCCGTCTGACGAGCTGTGAGTGGAGGGATCCGAAAATGGGTGGGAGGGCATACGGAGCAAACTCAAAATGAAGAGTACTCGTCATCTGCTCCTCGGTCTTTCCATAAGCACCGGTGTAGACCATCGCAAGCGCCAGTGAGATGCTGTAGGGAGAGAAGAAAAGGTTCCCGCCCTCTTGATGAAGGATCCTGTAGAGTTCGAAGGCGAACTGTGTGTTGCCCGCAACGAGTGAACGCTCAGCAGCGGATAGTACCCTAGATGGAACCACTACTGGTATCGTCTCTGACTCTGTCTGGCTGCTCTCCTCCGCAACAGCGATAACCCCACTGTGGATCGTGAGCACTCCCACGATTACCAGCAGACCGATAAGCCCAACCAGGCAGATCCAGTTGATACGATTCATCGCGACGCTCCCTTTGGTCGCGCCAGATCTTGTTTCTTGACTTCTTCGTGACTCCTTTCGCCCTCGTACCGTCAACGTTTCGTGCGGTGACGGTGCCTGCTACCATACCTGAAGTATGTGTACGCTATCACCTCCTTATCGTTAAATCACGTCGATCGGTGGGTAAAGAAGGGTTGATGAGGAATACGTATTACACGAGAAGCAATAGTTGCGATGTCGTCTTTCTTATCCATCACACTATTCCACCTCTTCGTCAGACAAAAACTGGGTAGACGTTCTCTCAACATACCATGAAAACGGACCAAAGTCAACTTTTTGCTCGTTAAACTGAGAAATGTGCGCTCTGTACCCCGATCACGGCATGCAAGTCGCCCAATAAGGGGATGTTCGCCACGTGCATGGTCCGGTTTACGGTATAATCGCTTTTTCAAGCTACGGGATAGGGCTTAACAACGCTAACAAGCTTGCAGTGGTAAAGCAGTTCGGCACCATAGGAGGAAGGCTACATGACGGACGCGAAGAAGACGATGGAGAAGATTGTTTCCTTGTGCAAGCGGCGAGGGTTCATCTTTCAATCGAGCGAGATCTACGGCGGGATTGGCGGATTCTGGGACTACGGTCCGCTGGGTGTGGAGATGAAACGAAACATCAAGGAGGCGTGGTGGCGCGACATGGTTAGCGGTCACGACGATACCACTGTTCCTGTTGGAGCTCCGTCACCTTATGCTATGGTCGGCCTCGACTCGAGCATTGTCATGCACCCGCAGGTGTGGAAGGCGAGTGGGCACTACGATCTGTTCCACGATCTGTTCGTCGACTGCCGCACGTGCAAGGAGCGCTTCCGTCTTGATCAGATTAAGGATAGCCAGTGCCCACGCAAACCGAGCAAGCACCCTGGCGAGCACACGACATGCGATCTAACTGAGCCCCGCGAGTTCAACTTGATGTTTAAGACCTACATCGGCGCGCTGCACGATCCGACTTCCGAGGCATACCTGCGGCCGGAGACGGCTCAAGGGATCTTCGTCAACTTCAAGAATGTCATATCTACCGCGCGGGTGAAGCTCCCGTTCGGGATCGCTCAGATCGGTAAGTCCTTCCGCAACGAGATCACGCCGCGCAACTATACCTTCCGCTCGCGAGAATTCGAGCAGATGGAGATCGAGTTCTTCTGCTCGTCTGAGGAATCGCAGGATTGGTACACCTACTGGCGCGACCGCCGCTTCGCGTGGTACACCTCCCTCGGTCTCGATACCGAGCGGCTACAACTGCGCGATCACACGGCAGAGGAGCGGGCGCACTACAGCTGCGGCACGGCGGATATCGAGTACGCCTTTCCCTTCCTTGCTGAGGGCGAGTTCGGAGAACTGGAGGGAGTCTCCCACCGCGGCGACTTCGACCTGCGAAGCCACATGGAGGGGAAGCTGATCCGCGACGGGGATGGGTTTGCAGTGGAACTCGATGAAGACGGTAAGCCACGATATGCTGGGAGCGGGAAGGACCTCTCCTACTTCGACGAGGCGACGAAGAGGAAGTTCATTCCACACGTCATCGAACCCTCTGCCGGGGTCGATCGCGCGATGCTCGCCTTCCTCTGCGAGGCCTACACCGAGGATGCCATTCCCGACGACAAGGGAGTGGCTCAGGAACGGGTAGTGCTGAAGCTTCACCCACGCCTCGCGCCGGTGAAGGTCGCCGTCTTTCCCCTTGTCAAGAAGGATGGGATGCCGGAGGTCGCAAGCGAGATCTACCGCGACCTGAAGAAGAAGTGGAACGTCTTCTACGATAAGAAGGGGTCGATCGGCCGCCGCTACCGCCGTCAGGATGAGTCTGGAACCCCGTTCTGCGTGACCGTGGACCAACAGACCCTCGTCGACGGGACGGTGACCCTGCGCGACCGCGACACGACAGCGCAGGAACGCGTCAAGAGCGCAGATCTCGTCAAGATCGTCGAAGAGAGGCTCAGCGATTGAGAGATTGAACGATCGGATGATTGAGAGATTAAATGATTGAGAGAGCGGGTGATTGATAGATTACTCATGCCTCTCGTAGTGGTACAGAACTGTTTCACCACGAAGGACACCAAGAGCACGAAGGAGTTAAAGACACTGCTCGTAGGTCGATTCCAACAATCCTGGGCGAAGTTCCCCGGTGCACTTCAATCGCATAGGTAATTACCCGATTCGACAGGTCATCGAATTCCATTCTTCGTGCCCTTCGTGGTGAATTCTTTGTGACCTCCGGTCTTGCTTCGCAACAAGTGAGAGATTGAATGACTTAACCCCCAATCTCTCAATCTCCCGATCGTTCAATCTATCAATGATCCGATCTCTCACTTGTTAAATCACTCAATAAACTACCCTCTCCACCACCTTCGCGGGAACTTGCGCACGGCGAGTTCGACGAGGAAGAGGGCGAGGGCGGCAAGGAGGAAGTGGGAGTGCACGTCCGTGTAGGTGATCGCC